>VFQM010000345.1_pt1 | contig 53681 bp, 56 predicted proteins | sample 3512391 | NCBI WGS metagenome assembly VFQM01 (sample SAMN10412369, study PRJNA504923) | tailings metagenome | isolation source: Replicate 1 from Balatoc abandoned mine | place: Philippines | reverse complement strand
GCCCATGCCCGTCACCGCGCCCACCATGGCCGAGGACGACTGGAGCGAGTTCTAGACCCCGCCCAGACCCCCGCCAGACTCCGCCAGACCCCCGCCAGACCCCCCGCAAACCCCGCCAAAGGTGGCCCAGATGATCGCTCTTCCCCCCATCTGTGACCGCAGCGCCGCTGCCGCGCTCTACCCCGAGCTTGCCGAGGCGCTCGGCCCCGCGCCGCTTACGGTGGACGCCTCGCGGGTCGAAAGGATCGGCCAGGCGATGCTGCAAGTGCTTGTTTCAGCAGCCAGAACTGAAGGCGGGATCGCGATCCACCAGCCCAGCGCCGCCGTCACCGCGGCGCTCGCGCTGACCCGGCTCGATCATGTGGTGATGGAGGGCATGGCGGCATGACCGAAGACGACATCCAGCAAATCTTCTTCGTCGAATGCGAGGAAGCCCTGGAGGCCACCGAGACCGGCCTCGCGGCCTGCCGTGAAGGAACCCACGACGGGGAAACCATCAACGCGATCTTCCGCGCGGTGCACTCGATCAAGGGCGGCGCGGGGGCCTTCGGGCACACCGCGCTGGCCGCCTATACCCACGGCTTCGAGAACCTGCTGGGCGAGATCCGCGAGGGGCTGGTGCCACTGGAACCGGCGCTGGTTGACCTCCTGCTGCTCGCGCTCGATTGCCTGCGCGATCATGTCGAAGCTGCACGCGGCGGTGGAAGTCCGCCGGAAGATACTGATCTTCTTGCAAAACTTGAAGCGGCACGGGCGGGCGGTAGCGGTGTCGCTGCGGCACCCGCCCCGGCCCCGGCACCGACTTTCGACGATCTCGACTCGCTGCTCGATGAACTCGCCTCGCCCGCGCCTGCCGCCTCACCCCCCGCCCCCGCAAGCTGGCTGGTGCACATCCGCCCCCACGCCGGCGCGATGACCAAGGGCAGCGAGCCGCTGCTGTGGCTGCGCGAACTCACCGACCTCGGCGGCACCTGCGAGCTGTGCGACATCGCCGCCGTCCCAACCTTCGAGCGCCTCGCGGTCGAGGAAGGCTATCTCGGCTGGACCTTCCGCATGCCCGGCGCGGTCGCGCGCGAGGCGGTGTCGGAGATCTTCGACTTCGTGGGCGACGAGGTCGCGCTTGCCTTTGACGGCGAGGCGATGCCCCCGCCGCGGATCGCGGCAGCCGCACCCGCCGCGCCCGTGGCGGTGCGCAGCGAGGCACCGCCGCCCGCCAGCAAGACTAACGCCGCCGCCAGCGCCCCGCCGTCCGCCCCCGTTCCTGCAGCCGCAGCCGCAGCGGCAGCCGCCAGCGGGGGCTCGGCCAACCAGTCGGTACGGATCGACCTCAAAAAGCTCGACATGCTCATCGACGGCGTCGGCGAACTGGTGATCGCACAGGCGATGCTGGCCCAGCGGCTCGCCAACGAGAACCTCGCCCATATCGAGGAACTGGCCCTGATCGACGGGCTGGTGCGCGACATCCAGGAACACGCCATGGCCTTCCGCGCCCAGCCGATCAGCTCGGTGTTCGGGCGCGTGCCGCGCCTGCTGCGCGAGCTCGGCGCTTCCACCGGCAAGCACGTCAAGCTGGAGGTGGCGGGCGAGACCACCGAGCTCGACAAGACCGTGATCGAGCGCCTTTCCGAGCCCATGACGCACCTGATCCGCAACGCCGTCGACCACGGGATCGAACCCCCGGAGGAACGCCGCGCCGCGGGCAAGGACCCGGAAGGCACCCTGACCCTCTCCGCCGAACAGAAGGCGGGCCGCATCATCATCCGCATCGCCGACGACGGGCGCGGGATCGACCGTGACCGGGTCCTGGCGAAGGCCATTGCCAACGGCCTTGTCGCTCCCGAGGCGCAACTGACCGATGACGACATTAATCAGCTGATCTTCGCCCCCGGCTTTTCCACCGCCGCGCAGGTCTCGAACATCTCCGGGCGCGGTGTCGGCATGGACGTGGTCAAGCAGAACGTGAAGGAGCTGGGCGGGCGCATCACCATTGAAAGCACGCCCGGCAAGGGTACGACCTTCAGCCTCGCCCTGCCGCTGACGCTGGCGATCTCGGACGGGATGATCGTGCAGGTCGGCGACCAGTCGCTGGTGATCCCGCTCACCCACGTGATCGAAAGCCTGCGCCCCACCCCTGCCGACGTCAAGGGCATGGGGACCCGCGCGCAGATGCTCAATGCGCGCGGCAGCTTCGTGCCGATCGTACCGCTGGGCGTGCTGACCGGCGCCAATGAGGCGGTCAGCAACCCTTGCGAGGGTGTGCTGGTGCTGGTCGAGACCGAAGGCCACGGCCGCGCCGCGCTGCTGGTCGATGCGATCGCCGATCAGCGCCAGTTCGTCATCAAGGCACTGGATGCGCATTATCGCCAGATCGACAGCGTCGCCGGTGCGACGATCCTCGGCAATGGCAAGGTGGCGCTGATCGTGGATGTCGACTTCATCGCCAGTTCGGCCGCGCGCAATGCCGCCGGCATGACCTTGGCCGCGGCGGCCTGACCATGCAGGGCGCTATCGCCTCGGCCGATCACACCAGCATGGTGCCCGGTGTCAGCCCGGCGATCTATGGTGAGGCAGATTTTCGCCGGATTGCCGACCTGATCTACGCCGCCACCGGCATCGTGCTGTCCGAGCGCAAGCGGATGCTGGCCTATTCCCGCCTTGCCCCGCTCGTGCGGCGCAGCGGGCTCGCCACGTTCGGCGCCTTTCTCGACACGCTGGGCGACAATCCGCGCGGCATGACCGAAGTCATCGCCGCGCTCACCACCAACCACACCTATTTTCACCGCGAGCCGCACCACTTCGATCATTTCGCGGATCATGTGCGCCCCGATCTGGTGCGCCGGGCGATGGGCGGCGAGGAGGTGCGCATCTGGTCGGCGGGCTGTTCCACGGGCGAGGAAATCTGGACGCTGCTGATGGTGCTGCTCGGCGCGGACCGCGCGGAGGGGCTGAAGATCGCGCGGGCCAAGCTGATCGCGCTCGCCAGCGACATCTCTGTCAATGCGCTCGCCGGTGCAAGGGCGGCGAGCTATCCGGCAAGCGCGCTCGAGGCGCTGCCCGAACCGCTGCGGCGCAACTGGTGCAGCACCGCCCAGCAGGGCACCGAACCGCGCCTCGCGATCGATCCGGCGGTGCAGGCGATGGTGCGCTTTCGCGAACTGAACCTGATGGGCGATTGGCCGATGAACCGCCCCTTCGATGTGATCTTCTGCCGCAACGTCATGATCTATTTCGACTTGCCGACCAAGGAACGGCTGGTCGAACGCTTCGCGCGCCAGCTGGTGCCGGGCGGCTATCTCTACATCGGCCATTCCGAGCGGGTCAGCGGCCCGGCCTCTGCGCTGCTCGATCCGGTCGGGCCGACCATCTACCGGCGAAAGGGCTGAGCATGACCATCCGCGTCCTGATCGTGGACGATTCCCCGCTCATGCGCGCGCTGCTGCAGCACCGGCTGGAGCGGGAGGCCGACATCGCCGTGGTCGGCACCGCCGCCGATGCGGCCGAGGCACGGCAGCTGATCAAGGCATTGGATCCCGATGTCGTGACGCTCGACATCGAGATGCCCGGGATGGACGGCCTCAGCTTCCTCGAAAAGATCATGCAGCTTCGCCCGACCCCGGTGATCCTTGTCTCCGGCGCGACCGAGCAGGGGGCGAGCGCGACCGCGCGCGGCCTCCAGCTTGGCGCGGTGGGGTGCATCGCCAAGTCGCAACTGCGGGTGCGGCCCAGCGAGGACGTGGACGATTGCCCGCTCGTCGAGATGGTGCGCGAAGCGGCCCGCGTGCACCTTTCGTCTCCCCCGGTGCGCCCGGCGCCCCGCGCGCCCGCAGCGTCCCCCAGCACCACCGCGGCAGGCTCACAACCCGACGTCATCGTCATCGGTGCATCCACCGGCGGAGTCGAGGCGCTGCACACCCTGCTCGCATCCTTCCCTGCCGATTGCCCGCCGACGCTGATCGTCCAGCACATCAACGGCTGCTTTGCGGGCGCGATCGCCCAGTCCTTCGACCGCGCGGTGCGGCCCCGCGTGATGCTGGCGGAAAGCGACATGCCGCTCGAACGCGGGGCGGTGCTGCTGGCGCCCGGGAATGATCGCCATCTGCAGGTCGCCTCTGCCGGCGCACGGGGCCTGCGCTGCGTGCTGCGCGAGGGCGATCCGGTCTCCGGCCACCGACCCAGCGTCGACCGGCTGTTCGCCTCGCTCGCCGCGACGCTCGGCGGCGCCAAGGGCCCCGGCGCGCTTGGCGTGCTGCTGACGGGCATGGGGCAGGACGGCGCGCAGGGGATGGCCCAGCTCGCCAGCATCGGCGCGCGCACCATCGCGCAGGACCAGGCCAGCTGCGTCGTGTTCGGTATGCCGCGCGCCGCGATCGAGCTGGGGGCGGCAAGCGAAGTCCTGCCGCTGGAACGCATCGCGCCCGCCATCTTCACTCCCGCCAAGGCTGCGCTCGCATGACCGCGATGACCCCATTCCCCGGCGTGTCCGGCACAACCCCCGAGGCGATCCGCGTCACCATCGTCCAGGGCGAAGCCAAGGCGAGCACCGATCCGCGCATCGAGATGAGCACCATCCTCGGCAGCTGCGTGGCCACCTGCCTGTTCGATCCGGTCGCACGGGTCGGTGGCATGAACCACTTCCTCCTCGCCGAACCGCCTGCGCATATGCGCCATCAGAGTTTCGACAGCGACTATGGCCTGTATCTCATGGAGCTGCTGATCAACGAGATGCTCGGCCTCGGCGCACACAAGAGCCGGATGCGCGCGCGGCTCTATGGCGGGGCCAACCTCAACCCGGACCTCTCCCCGATCGGCTCGGTCAATGCCGCCTTCGCCCGCCAGTTTCTCGAACGCGAGAACATCCCCTGTGTGTTCGAAGACCTCGAAGGCACTCAGGCGCGGCGCATCCAGTTTCGTCCTGCCAGCGGCCAGGTGCGCGCGCGGCTCGTTCCCTCCGAGGTCGCACCTACGGAAAAACCACTGGGTCGGCCGCAATCGGCACTTGGGACGGTCGAGCTATTCTAGGATCAAACGGAGCCACTCATGCACGCCAGCCAATCCGCCCCCATCCGTGTCCTCACGGTCGACGACAGCGCCTCGATGCGCGCCCTGCTGCTCGGCGCGCTGACCTCGCGCGGCTTTGCGGTGGAGCAGTGCGAAGACGGGCAGGAAGCCCTCGAATGGCTCGCCTCGAACGAGGTCGACGTGATCATCACCGACATCAACATGCCGCGCCTCGACGGGTTCGGGCTGATCGAGAAGCTGCGTACCAGCGCGCTCCATGCCGAACGCCCGATCCTGGTGCTGACCACCGAAAGTTCGGAGGAAAAGAAGCAGCGCGCCCGCAATGCCGGGGCGACGGGCTGGATCGTCAAGCCCTTCGACGCCGACAAGCTCACCGCCGCCTTGCGCCGTGTGATCCACTGACCCTGCCCGAGGTAATGCATCCATGCGCCACGAACTCATCACCTTCGGCATCGCCAGCCAGCGTTTCGGCATCGACATCATGACCGTGCGCGAGATCCGCGCCTGGTCGCCCGTCACCCGCCTGCCGCGCGTGCCGGACTACGTCGCAGGCGTCGTCAACCTGCGCGGCGCGGTGCTGCCCGTAATCGATCTTGCCGCGCGGCTCGGGTGGACGCCGACCGAGGCAACCCCGCGCAACCCGATCATCGTCATCGAGCATGAGGGCCAGATGCGCGGCCTCATCGTCCATGACGTCGCCGACATCGTCGGAATCGAGGCGGGCACCTTGCAGCAGCCCGACGCGATGGGACACGAGACGATCACCCACTTCCTCGAAGGCATCGCCCCGCTCGGCGAGGACATGGTGATGGTGCTCGATCTGGCGCGGCTGATGGCCGACGAGCCGGTCGAACTGGCGGCTTGAGAATGGCCATCCCCTTCACCGATACACGGCGGCTGGACGGCGCTCCGCACTCGCCTGCACTGCTCGGCACGATCGCCGAGCGCCTCGCGACCCTTGCCGAGGATGCCGAAGCTTTCGGCATCGTGCTGTGCAGCGATGGCGATGTGGCCGCGCGCTATCTCGTCCAGTTGCAGCAGATCGATCGCCTCGCGCAATCCCTGCGGGAACTGGCGGGCGTGCTGTCGGCCACCGATCCCGAAGCGGCGGTCAGCGCGATCCGGTTGGGCGAGCTTCGGCTTGCATTGGAAGAGCCTGGTGCGCGTTGAGCGCGCCTTGATCGGCCTCCATGGCGCCGGCATCGCGCTGGCGCTGACAGCGGCACTGGTGTGGCCGCGCGCCGGACAGGCGGCGCTGATGGTGCCTCTGGTCGGAGCAGACACCCGCACCGTCCTGGACTGGGCGGCGCAAGAGAACGCGCGGCTGCTCGCGCTTGACACGGCCAGCGGCCGTGTGGTCGCCCGCATCACCGACAATCGCAGTCTGCTGCGCGCCGTCAGGCGAGGGATCGTCCCTATGACTGCACGCGCCCCCGGCTGCCGCACCTATATCAGGAGGTAGCCCATGATCGTCGACGAGATGCGCGACCTGCGCGAAACCGGCATCCGTGTCACCGGCTTCCTTGCCGGCGTGATCGGCGCCGTGCTGGTGATCTGGGGCCTTGTCGGCGGGGCGTCTGTGGTGGCGCTCGCTGCAGCGCTGCTCATGCCTGCGCCGCTGCGCTTCGCGCAGACCCGCCGCGCCGATCCTGTCGCCCGTATCGTCATGGCGGTGACCTACCCGATGCTCGCCGCACTGATGCTGGCGATGGCGAGCACGACGGGGTGGATCATCGACATGCACATGGTGTTCTTCGCCTTCCTCGCCGTGCTCGCGGCGCTTGCCGACTGGCGGGTGATCGTTGTCGGCACGCTCGTCACCGCGCTTCATCATCTCCTGCTCAACTTCGTCGCTCCGGCCTATGTGTTCCCGGACGGTGCCGATCTGATGCGCGTGGTGTTCCATGCCGTCATCGTGCTGATCGAGGCAGCGGTGCTTATCGTGCTGTGCCGCCAGTTCGAGGCATTGATCCGCAACCTCATGGAAGCGCGCCGCGCCGAAGCCGCTCTCGATGCCCGGCGCAACGCGGATCGCGAGGCGCTGGCGGCAGACCAGCGGTTGGTGCTGAACGGCCTCAGCGAGCGGCTGCGCGCGCTGGCCGGGGGCGATCTTTCCGACCGGCTCGACACCCCCTTCCCCGGCGAATTCGACCAGGCCCGCATCCTGCTCAACGATTCCTGCGCCAAGCTCGATCAACTGGTCGGCGCCGTCGCCCTGACCGCCGACCGGGTCGCGACCGGCGCGCACGAATTGCGCGAGGCATCGGGTGATCTCGCCGGCAAGACCGAACAGCAGACTGCCGCCATCGAAACGGCGGCGCGCACCGCGGGCACCCTGCTCCACGATATCGAGGCGCAGGCGGGCCTGTGGTCCGCCACCCGCTCCACTGCAATCGAGGCCAAGGCCGATGCCGATCGCGGCACGGGCGATATCGCCGCAGCCGCCGAAGCGATCACCCGGATCGAGGCCTCTTCCGCAGAAATCGGCGAGATGATCGGCTTCATCGACACCATCGCCTTCCAGACCAACTTGCTGGCCCTCAACGCCGGGGTAGAGGCCGCGCGCGCAGGCGAAGCGGGCAAGGGCTTCGCGGTCGTCGCGGGCGAAGTGCGCGAACTGGCGCAGCGGTCTGCCGAATCCGCCACCGCCATCAAGCAGCTGGTCGCCAGCTCCAAGGAAGAGGTCGCTATCGGCGTGGCACGGGTGCAGCAGCTGGTGAGCCTGCTCGCCTCGCTCGTCGCGCGCTTTTCCGATATCGCCGGACAGGTCGACACCATCGCATCGGGATCCGACGGCACGCTGGAGGCGATCCGTCAGATCAACGCCGCCATGACGATGCTGGACCGGGGCATGCAGCAGAATGCGGCGATGGCCGAACAAACCAGCGCAGCTTCGGTCGAACTGCTGCGCAGCGCCGAGGATCTGCGCACCGAGGTGTCGCGTTTCCGGCGTCAGGAATCAGGTGGCCAGCAGTCGTTGAGCCGCGCGGCCTGAGCCGCTATTTGCTCTCCATGATCGGCGGCGCGGAAGGGATCGGCCCGCCGGTGAGGATCGAATTGGCCTCGTTCGCGAGGATGCCGACGACCATCGTCCACACTGCGACGTTCTGGCGCAGTTGCACCGGATCGATCTTGTCGAGCGTGTCGTCTGGCGTGTGGTGCAGGTCGAAATAGCGCATCCCGTCTTGCTGCAGATCGATCAACGCGCCCTTCTGGTCCCGCACGATGTTGAGGTCCGCGCCCCCGCTGGCGATGTCGTTGCCGCTCGACACGCCGAACCGCGCCACCGCGGCAGCGATGCGCTGGTGGAGCGCAGGGTTGCTTTCGCGGAAATTGCTGTCGAACCGCCACACCCGGTCTGCGCCGAAATCGCTCTCGATCCCGACCGCGATGGCCTCGTCGAGATGGGCCTCGCTATAGGCCTTGCTGCCCCACAGACCGGTTTCCTCGGCACCGGCCAGCAGCACGCGGATGGTCCGCAGGGGTTGGCCAGCCTCCTTCACGCGCAACGCCGCAGCAGAAATGATCGCGCAGCCCGCCCCGTCGTCGAAGGCGCCGGGCGCGTTCCACCAGCTGTCGATATGGCAGGCGAGCAGGACCGGGGGGAGCGAGGGATTCGTACCCACGATCTCTCCGACGACATTGCCGCTTTCGGTCCTGCCGATCTGGCGCGGGTTCATCTCGAGCCGCAGCCGCAGTGGGCGTCCGCCCGCCCGCGCGAACATCCGCTCGAGATTCTCCGCATCGGGCAGGCTCAGCGCGCCTGCCGGGATCGGGCTCACGCCCTGGGGGAATGTGGTGCCGCCGGTATGCGGGTTGCGGTGATGATCGGTGCCCACCGACTTGATGACGACGCCCAACGCTCCCTTGCTCGCCGCAATCCCGGGGCTGACCCAGCGCACTGGCCCGGCAAAACCGTAGTGCGAGCCATCCTGCGCGGGGCGCATTTGGTGGCTGATATAGGCGATCTTGCCCTTCAGGCTGCCCTCCGGTGCGCCGCGCAGTTCGTCGATCGTGCGGAAGAACACCACCTCGGCCTCAATCCCGCCCGCAGGCGTTGCGCCCGAATTGCCGAGCGGCAGGACGGTCAGATCTTGCCCATAGGGCGCGGTGACTCGGGCGCGGGCAACGTCGCCCGGCACCCAGGTGTCCATCATGAAGGGTTCGACGGCGACATTGGCGAAGCCGTTGCGACCGAGCCATGCCGCCGCCCACGCGCGCCCGCGCGCCTCGGCCTCGGTCCCCGCCTGGCGCGGGCCGACCTCGGTGGTGATACCCTCGACGAAATCCCACGCGCGGGTATCGCTCTCCAGCGCCGCCCGGGCAGCGGCTTCAAGCGAGGGAGCCTGTGCTGCGGCAGGGGCGGCCAGCGTCATCGCGGCGAGCATCGTGAGCGTGCGGTTCATGGCGACGAGTGCTATCGACCGGGCAGGCGCAAGTCTAGCCGCTTGCCCTCGCCCCTCCCCTTCCCTATCTGCGCACCCAAATCCTGACCCAATCCCAAGACCCGAAGGACGCTCCGATGGCCGCCCAATACGCCTATGTCATGAAGGGCATGACCAAGACCTTCCCCGGCGCGCAGAAGCCGGTGCTGAACAACATCTCGCTCCAGTTCTATCAGGGCGCGAAGATCGGCATCGTCGGCCCCAACGGCGCGGGCAAGTCGACCCTCATCAAGATCATGGCCGGGATCGACAAGGATTTCACCGGCGAAGCCTGGCCGGGCGAGAACATCACTGTCGGCTATCTGGAACAGGAGCCGGAGCTCGATCCGACCAAGACCGTGCTCGAGAACGTGCGTGAAGGCGCCAAGGAAACCGCCGATCTCGTCGCGCGCTTCAACGAAGTCAGCGCGCTGATGTGCGAGCCCGATGCCGATTTTGACGTGCTGGGCGCAGAAATGGGCGAGCTTCAGGACAAGATCGACGCGGTCGATGGCTGGACGCTCGACAACCAGCTCGAAGTGGCGATGGAAGCCCTGCGCTGCCCGCCGGGCGACTGGCCGGTCAAGGACCTGTCGGGCGGTGAAAAGCGCCGCGTCGCGCTCACCCGCCTGCTGATCCAGAAGCCTTCGATCCTGCTGCTGGACGAGCCGACCAACCACCTAGACGCGGAAAGCGTGCAGTGGCTGGAAAACCACCTCAAGGAATACGCCGGTGCGGTGCTAATGATCACCCACGACCGCTATTTCCTTGATAACGTGGTCGAATGGATTCTCGAACTCGATCGCGGGTCCTACTATCCCTACGAGGGCAACTACTCGACCTACCTCGAGAAGAAGGCCAAGCGCCTTGAGCAGGAAAGCCGCGAGGAAAGCGGCAAGCAGAAGGCGCTTCAACGCGAACTCGAGTGGATCCGCCAGACCCCGGCTGCCCGCCAGACCAAGTCCAAGGCGCGTATCCGCAAGTTCGAGGAACTGCAGAACAGCCAGGACAGCCGCATGGTTGGCAAGGCGCAGATCGTCATTCAGGTGCCCGAGCGCCTTGGCGGCAAGGTGATCGAGGCCAAGGGCATCACCAAGGCTTACGGCGACAAGCTGTTGTTCGAAAACCTCTCCTTCATGCTGCCCCCGGGCGGGATCGTCGGCGTGATCGGTCCGAACGGCGCGGGCAAATCCACGCTTTTCAAGATCCTCACCGGCAAGGAAACCCCCGACAGCGGGACGATCGAGATCGGTTCCACGGTGCGGCTTGGCTATGTCGACCAGAGCCGCGATCACCTCGACCCCAAGAAGAACGTGTGGGAGGAAATCTCCGACGGGCTCGATTACATGAAGGTCAACGGGCAGGACATGTCGACACGTGCTTACGTGGGCGCGTTCAACTTCAAGGGCGCCGACCAGCAGAAGAACGTCGGGAAGCTTTCGGGCGGTGAGCGCAACCGCGTCCACATGGCCAAGATGCTCAAGGCTGGCGGCAACGTGCTGCTGCTCGACGAGCCGACCAACGATCTCGACGTCGAAACGCTCGCCGCGCTCGAAGACGCGATCGAGAACTTCGCAGGCTGCGCGGTGGTCATCAGCCACGACCGCTTCTTCCTCGACCGTCTTGCCACCCACATCCTCGCCTTCGAGGGCAACAGCCATGTCGAATGGTTCGAGGGCAACTTCGAAGCCTACGAGGAAGACAAGCGCCGCCGCCTTGGCGATGCCGCCGACCGCCCGACGCGTCTGGCCTACAAGAAGCTGACACGCTGACGACTGCCTGCTTTACGCGTTCTTAATCAGCCCTACGTCACTCTGCGTAGCGAACCAAAAGGTCGCGCAAGGGGCAAAGGGGCATGATGACGGGGATCGAAGTGCCGCTGGAGCTGGCCGCGCTGCTGAGCGCGGGGGCGCTTGCAGTGGGTGTATGGGCAGGAAGAGTTCGCGCGAACCGGAGGCTCGACCCGCGCCGCGCGCCCGCCAGCGACCCCCTCGGCGAGCTGCTCAAGCCCGACAACCTCTCCAAGGCGATCGACCTAGCCGCCCGGCGCAACGCCGCGCGCGAAGGGGCACAGGCGATGCTACACGGCCGCATCGATCAGCTCGCCCAGCTCTCCGAGGTCTGGAACCCCGCCACCCGCAGCGAAGTGCGTGAGCATGTCGCGGCGGTGATGCGCGCAGGCCTGCGCCGTGACGATCGCATAGCGCTCGGCCCGGACGGACGGGGCGGCGAGGGTTTCACCATCATCGTCCCCGGGGCCGACGAGCGCGCCGCGGTGCGCATTGCCGACCGGCTGCGCCGCGCCCTTGCCCAGCTGCGCCTGCCGCAACTCGGCAGCGAGGCGCGGCTCACTGCCAGCTTCGGGATCGCCGCCGAACGCTTCGGTGACGGTGCCGACGGGCTCGACACCCGGGCGCGCCGCGCGCTCGACGCGGCGCTCGCCAGAGGCACCGACCAGGTCGTACCGGCAAGCGAGATCGAGGACGTCATGCTTCTGCCCACCCCCGGCAGCCCCCAGCCCACCGCTTCTGCCGCCTGACGCTTCTAGGGGGAGACCCAGCGTCCGACCCACGCCGCGCTATCGCCGTCGCGGGCGAACTGCGAGCGGACGTGGCCGGTGTGGGCGAGATACAGCCAGTCGAGCGCGGTCAGCGTGATCCGCAGCAGAGCGAAGTTGTCGCGCGCCGGGATCAGCTGCGCCTCATCTGGCTCGACCCCCTCGAATTCGGGCGGAAGGCCTGATATGGGCGCCGCCGCCTCGGCCCCCGGCCCCTCGCCGAGATAGCAGCGCCGCGCGAAGCGGCTGCTCGCGTTCCACGCGTCATCGACCTCGGTGCCCGCGCGGACAATCTCGCCCATTCCGCGTGCCCGGATCTGCACCTTGGCGGCCTTGTCATAGAACAGCACCGCCACCCGCGGGTCAGCGGCAATCACCCCGGCCTTGGGCGCGCGCGTATCGGTGTGGAGCCTTAGCCGCCAGCTTTGCGCATCGAAGGCGCGCAGCACCATCACCCGCGCATCGACATCGGCGGTGACGATCACCGGCGCATGCATCGGCGACTTGCGATCACGCGGGGCGCGGACAAGACGGTTGCGACAATCGGTCAGGCAGTCATCGAGCGTTTCGAACATGCCATCAGCCATTGGCTGCATCCCGGCCCGCGTCAAGCGCGGGAGAATCATTCAGGGTAGATCCCGTTTTTCTGAATGTCGGCAGATCGGTTCATCGCCGCGACAGTCAGCGCAGCCTATTCGGAACCATCTCAACAAGCCTGTGGTGGGCTGGCGATTCTGGAGGCACTTGCCATGATGACCTTCCTCGCCCGTGGGGGATCGCTCGCGGCCCTCGCCGCTGCCCTCGCGCTGGCTTTGCCCGCGGCACCGGCCGCTGCGCAGGATGCGCCCAACGCCCGCTCCGCAGCGCGCGCTGAAGCTCGGGCCGAGCGCCAGCAGGCCCGCACCGAAAGGCGCGCCGTACCGCCGCAGATACGGATGGATCGACCCGAGTCCGGCCCGCGGGCCGAGCGCGCCGCCGCTCCTGCTCGCGGCTTCGGCGGGGAAGTCGCTGCGCGCGCCCAAGCAGCACGTCAGGCACAGCTGCGCGGCCCGCAGCGGGCGGAGCGTATCGATCAGCGCAGCGAACAGCGCGCCGGGCAGATCGACCGCCGCAGCGAACAGCGCGCCGCCCAGATCGACCGCCTTAGCGAACAGCGTGCCGACCGGGTCGAGCAGCGCGGCGACGTGCGGGCGCGGCAGCTCGACTGGCAGGGGCGTAACCGCGCCGCCGACCGGGTCGATCGCCGTACCGAAAACCGCGCCGACCGCATCGAGAACCGGGGCGATATCCGCGCGGACCGGGTCGAGGACCGCGGCGACCGCAGGGCCGATCGCGTAGACAATCGCGGCCGCGATTTCCGCGGCGAGAACTGGCGCGACGGGCGACGTGACGGCGGCTTCAACGGGCAGGTGCGTGACATTGCCCGCGATGCCCGCCGGGCCGACGGGTGGCGGAACGATCGGCGCGGTGATTGGCGCGACGGCCGGCGGGACGGTTGGCGGGACGGGCGCCGCGACGATTGGCGCGACGGCCGGCGCAACTGGCGGCGCGACGACTGGCGTCATGGCTGGAACGGCCGCCCCGGCTGGGACAACCGCGATTTCCGTCGCTGGAACAACGGCTGGCGCAATGACCGCCGCTATGACTGGTATGATTTCCGGCGCGGCAACCGCTTCCTGTTCAGCCCGGGCCGCTACTACGCGCCGTTCCGCAGCCACCGCTACAGCCGGATCCAGCAGGGCTTCTTCCTCGACAGCCTGTTCTTCCAGCCGCGCTTTTTCATCAACGATCCGTGGGCCTATCACCTGCCGCCCGCCTATGGGCCTTACCAGTGGGTTCGGTATTATGACGACGTGCTGCTCGTCGATATCTATACCGGCGAGGTCGTAGACGCGATCCACGGCTTCTTCTGGTAGGTCTTCGCCAGACGCAGCGGAGCCCCGTCGGAGCGATCCGGCGGGGCTTTCGTTGGGCGCCATCTCTTGGCGGCGCGCGGTGTGCTCGCTAGCCTCGCCGGGATGAGCGATCCCGTCCCCGACAGACATGCTCTCGCCTGCCTCGGAACACGGGTGCGCGCGCGGCTGGCGGCGAACCCGGCGGTCCACGGGATCGAGGATACGCGGATCGAGCTGTTCGCCGTCGGCGATTTCCTTGCAGACGATGAATGCGTGCGCCTCATGGCCATGATCGACGCCGTGGCGCGGCCCTCGTCACTGCATGAGCTCGACTATGCCAGCGGCTTTCGCACCTCGTTTTCCGGCGACCTCGACCCCCGCGATCCGTTCGTCGCGAGCATCTCCGCGCGGATCGACGCGCTGCTCGGCGTGCCGCCGGAGATCGGCGAGCCGGTGCAGGGGCAGCGCTACCTTGAAGGCCAGGAGTTCAAGCCGCACAACGACTGGTTCTACACCTCCGAGGGCTACTGGCCCGGCGAGGAGCAACGCGGCGGGCAGCGCAGCTGGACGGCCATGGTCTACCTCAACACGCCCGAAGCGGGCGGTGCGACCGCCTTCACCCTGCTCGGCTTCGCAATCGAGCCAAAGGCCGGCGTGCTCTTGCTGTGGAACAACGCCCTGCCCGACGGCCGCCCGAACGAGGCGACGCTCCACGCCGGTCTGCCGGTCGAACAGGGCGCGAAATACGTCGTCACCAAGTGGTATCGCACCCGCCAGTGGCGGTAGGAAGCGCGATCAGGCCCTCGCCAGCGCCTCGGCGATCAGCTGCCGGGTGGGGGCGATGCCGTAGAGCGCGATGAAGCTGCCCATCCTCGGCCCCTGTTCGCTCCCCAGCAGCGTCTCGTAGAGCGCCTTGAACCAGTCGCGCAGATTACCGAACCCGAAGGCCTCGATCTTGCCGATCTCGTAGACGATGGTCTGGAGATCTTCCGCGCTGGTGGCCGGGTCAGCCGCTGCGAGTGCTGCATCAAGTGCTTCCAAAGCGCCAACTTCTCCGCCCGCAGGTGCGCGCTTCTCCAGCGTCGGCGCCAGAAAATCGCGGTTGTAGGCGAGCGCCCGGCCCACCAGGGCATCGAGAGCGGGGTGCTTGGCCGGGTCGGCATCTTCGACATAATTGCCAAGGTAGGACCACACCGCCTCGCGTGTCGCGCCTGCGCCCAGCACCCCTACAAGATTGAGCAGCAGGCTGAAGGGCACCGGCAGTGCGTCGCCCTCTCCGGGTGCCTCCGCGCCCTCGTGCCGCTCATTCGCGCGAGCCAAGTGCCACACCGGATTGCCGAGCCGCTTGTCGACATCCTGCGAGGGGATTGTGGCGCGGAACTGCCAATAGTCGTCCACCGCCTTGGGGATCACGCCCGCGTGCAATTGCTTGGCGCTCTTGGGGTTGGCAAAGATGTAGTAGCCGAGGCTCTCGGGGCTGCCATATTCGAGCCATTGCTCGATCGAGAGGCCGTTGCCCTTGGATTTGCTGATCTTTTCGCCCTTGGCGTCAAGGAACAGCTCGTAGATCAGCCCCTCGGGCTTATGCCCGCCGAGCACGCGGGCGATCTTGCCCGACTGGATGCCAGAGTCGGTCAGGTCCTTTCCATACATCTCGTAATCGACGCCCAGCGCCACCCAGCGCATCGCCCAGTCGACCTTCCACTGGCACTTGGCCATGCCGCCGAGCGCGGATTGTTCCACCACGCTTCCGTCCTCGTCGGTGAAGCGGATAATTCCTGCTTCTGGATCAACGACTTCGATCGGCACCTGCAACACCGCGCCGGTCGTCGGGCTGATCGGCATGACCGGAGAATAGGTCTTGCGCCGCTCTTCCCCGAGGGTGGGCAACATGATGTCCAGAATCGCGCCGAAGTTGGACAAGACGCCCTTCAGCGCAGCGTCGAACCTACCCGAATTGTAGCAATCCGAGGAACTTACGAACTCGTATTCGAACCCGAAGCGATCCAGAAAATCGCGCAGCATCGCGTTGTTGTGCGCGGCGAAACTTTCAAACTTTTCAAAGGGATCGGGGATGCGCGACAGGGGCTTGCCGAGGTTGGCTTCGAGCAGCGCCTTGTTCGGCACGTTGTCGGGCACCTTGCGCAACCCGTCCATGTCGTCGCTGAACGCCACCAGCCGCGTCGCTGCCCCGCCGGTCAGCGTCTCGTAGGCGCGCCGCACGAGGCTGGTGCGCAGAACTTCCTGAAAAGTCCCGATATGCGGCAGGCCCGAGGGGCCGTAACCGGTCTCGAACAGCACCCCGCCGGGCTTGCCCTCCGGCAGCCGCTTGGCGAGGCGCTGCGCCTCCTGGAACGGCCAGGCCTTGGAAGCTTGCGCAGCGGCGATGAGGGCATCTTGGGTTATCGTCATGACGGCGCGGCTATTAGGCAAGCGCAGGCGGCTTGCAAGCGCGGCGGGGTGTTTCACGTGAAACACTGGCAAAATCCCCTGCTGGAGGGGGGTCTGGGAGGGGTCTGCAAGGGGTCTGGGCGGGGTCTGCGAGGGTCTGGCACGGCTCTGGCGCAATCTGAGGGGGGCCCTGCCGAAAGGACGTCGCAGACCCGGCCCACAATCCCGGCAATTGCGGCCAGCCCATCGTTTACTTTGCGCGGCCGGCACCCCATCCTTGCCAGCGTGACTCCTCCGGCCACTCCCCCCGCGCCCGTGACCCTGCCTGCGCTGCACGCCAGCCACGGCGGCCACTGGCTGCGCGCCGCTCAAGGGAGCACCCAGGCCGTGTCCAAGGGCGATGCGATCATGGCCGCCGCCGATACGCCGGTGCTGCTCTTGAACGCGCCGCTGGTGGCGAGCCGGTTGGGATACCCGGACCTGTCGGGCCTCGATCTGCTGGAGGCCTTCGCCTTCGTCCATCCGGCGCGCTTCTGCGTGCCGACCCCGCGCGGCCTTGCCGAGGCGCTGGGGCTCCCCCAGCCCGAAAATGACGCGGCGGTGCCCGAGCTGCTCCAGCTTGCAGCAGGCGCGCTGATCGCGGCGTGTCAGGACCCCGAATGGTTCGAGCGCGAGGGCGCGTGGAGCGCGGTGCAAACGCTGGAGCGCCTGCGCTGGCCATGGGCGCAGGTGCTGCGGCCCCACATCGCCAAGCCCGAGAAAGCCGAACGCTGGCTGTTCGCCAAGCTGCCCGAATGGGAGGAGACGGGCGAACGCCCCGCCCCGCGTCAGGTGGAACTCGGCGTGGAGGCCGTGCAGGCGCAGCTCGCGCGGCTGACCGGAGAGGGCGCCGAACAGCGCGAAGGCCAGCGCGCCTATGCGGCTGACGTGTCGCGCATCTTCGCCCCGCGCTCCGCGCCCGGCCGCCCGCATCTGGCGCTGGCGCAGGCGGGGACGGGGATCGGCAAGACCTTGGGCTATCTCGCCCCCGCGTCTGTGTGGTCGGGCCTCAGCGGGGGGACGGTGTGGGTTTCGACCTTCACCAAGAACCTGCAACGGCAATTGCGCGCCGAGAGCCGCCGCGCGTGGCCGGTCAAGCGCGCCGACGGCACCCCGCCGGTAGTGGTGCGCAAGGGCCGCGAGAATTACCTCTGCCTTCTCAACCTTGAGGACGCGCTCCAAGGCGGCTTCGCGGGCCGCCCGGCGATCCTTGCGCAGCTGGTCGCGCGCTGGGGGGCCTATACCCGCGATGGCGACATGATCGGCGGCGATCTGCCCGGCTGGCTCGGCACGCTGTTCAGGAAGCGCGGCATCGCCGCCCTTACCGACCAGCGCGGCGAGTGCATCTATGCCGGCTGCCCGCATTACCGGAAGTGCTTCATCGAACGCGCGGCAAGGGACAGCGCGCAGGCCGATCTGGTGATCGCCAACCATGCGCTGGTGATGGTCAACGCCGCGCGCGCGAGGGACCCGAACCAGCGCCCGACACGGCTGATCTTCGATGAGGGCCACCATGTCTTCGATGCCGCAGATTCGACCTTCGCCGCCACCCTTTCGGGTCAGGAGACGATCGAGCTGCGCCGCTGGATCATCGGGCCGGAGAAGGAGTCGCGCGGGCGCCGGCGCGGGCTCTCGGCAAGGCTCGCCGATATCGCCAGCTATGACGATGCAGGCGCCGAGGCCATCGCGGCGGCGTGCAAGGCGGGACAATTGCTCCCGTCCGACGGCTGGCTGCAACGCATCGCCGAGAACAGCCCCTTCGGGCCGCTGGAGGCCCTGCTCGCCGCCGTGCGCACCGCGACCTATGCCCGCGACGAGAGCGGCGGGATCGACGCAGGCTACGGGATCGAGACCGAGGCCGCGGGCCTGCCGGGCGAGGTGATCGAGGCGGCGGGCGCGGCGTCCGAAGCCCTGGCCAGCATCCGCGTGCCGCTGATCCGGCTGGGCGGGCGGCTGGAGGCGATCCTGGCTGAACCGCCCGACTGGCTCGACGCACAGGGCCGCGCACGCATCGAAGGCGCGCGGTTCGCGCTGACATGGCGGATCGACCTGCTGGCGGCATGGGAAGCCCTGCTGGATCGCCTTGGCGGCCCGGCGGACCCCGAATTCGTCGACTGGCTCGCGGTCGACCGTTCCGACGCGCGCGAATTCGATGTGGCGATCCACCGCCGCTGGCTCGACCCGATGAAGCCCTTTGCCCGCGTGGTGCTGGAACCCGCGCACGGCGTGCTGCTGACCAGCGCGACCCTGACCGACCGGACGGAAGATGACGACCGCTGGGCCAGCGCCATCCAGCGTTCGGGCGCGGAGCATGTCGAGGTCGCCCCGCTGCTGTCGGCTGCCGAGAGCCCCTTCGACTATGCCGCCCGCGCCGAGGTGCTGATCGTCACCGACATCGGCAAGGGCGACCTGCCCGCGCTCGCCGGGGCCTATGCGCGGATCATCGAGGCGAGCGGGGGCGGCGTGCTGGGCCTGTTCACCGCGATCCGGCGGCTGCGCGCGGTCCACGGCCGCATTGCCGACCGGCTCGCGCGGGCGGGCCTGCCGGTCTATGCCCAGCATGTCGATCCCGTAGACACAGGCACACTCGTCGACATTTTCCGCGACGATCCGCACGCCAGCCTGATCGGCACCGATGCCTTGCGCGACGGCGTGGACGTGCCCGGACACTCCTTGCGCTGCGTGGTGATGGAGCAAGTGCCCTGGCCCCGCCCCGATATCCTCCACAAGGCGCGCAGGCTGGCAGGCGGCGGCAGCGCTTATGACGACCGCATCATCCGCGCCCGGCTGGCGCAGGCCTTCGGGCGGCTGATCCGCAGCAAGGATGATGCAGGGCACTTCATCGTCCTCAGCCCCGCCTTCCCCTCGCGGCTCCTGTCAGCCTTTCCCAAAGGCACGCCGGTGCTGCGCGTGACGCTCGATCAGGCTTTACAACGCGTGCGCGCTGGTGTTGTGGAAGCCAATCGCGATGGGGTGAGCGAGCCCGCGGGAGAAACCTTGCAGCCATGAAGATTCTCGGCCTCCTGCGTCACGCCAAGTCCGACTGGGACGATACCGCGCAGCGCGATTTCGATCGTGGGCTCAATGCGCGCGGTCGCAAGGGTGCAAAGCTGATCGGCCAGCACATCCGCGATCACGGGATTGCGTGGGACAAGGTGCTCGCCAGCCCGGCCGTGCGGGTCAAGCTGACGATGGAGGGCGCGCTGCCCGAGATCGCGCCGATCTATGACGAGCGGCTGTATCTCGCCAGCTTCGATTCCATCGTCGAGACGATCGAGGCCCATGCCGGGACAGGCGCTGACGAGGCTGAGGCGATCCTGATTTCCGGGCACAATCCCGGCCTTCAGGACGTGCTGCTGGAACTCGTCGCACCGGGCAAGGAGAATGCCCTGTTCAAGGAGGCGGTCGTGAAGTTCCCGACCGCGGCCTATGCGGTGCTGGAATGCGACGTTGCGCACTGGAGCGAGCTGAAGCGCTATTGCGCCGAGCTCGTCCACTTCACGCGGCCCCGCGATCTCGATCCGGAGCTGGGGCCGGAGGCGTAGGCCCACTGCTCCCCTCCCCGTGGGGAGGGGCAAGGGCCGGCCTGCGACCAGCGGCTAGTTCACCTCCACCACGTTGTCGTCCGAATCGCGGTCGATATAGAAGTTGTAGGGATCGATCCCGGCAAAGGCGGGTTTGCGGCGCGTCACCACCTCGATCACCTGCTTGCCTGCGCGCACCGGGCGGCGCTCCATCGACACGACGTCGGCCGTGTCGAAGGCGCCCTCGCCCGGGCGGGCGGTGAACAGGCCCACCTCGATCCGCTCGGCGAGCGGCGCAGGCGTTTCCTTGCCCTTGCCATCGGCGCGGAACTTGCCCGCTTCCACGGTGATGCGGGTCGCCCACATGCCGTCGGCGCGCTGCTTCGTGACGGCTTCCTTTGCCTTCAGGTCATAGATCGTGATCGTTTCGAACAGGTCGGTGATGAGCGCCTGATCCTCGGGGGTTCTGGCCTCCTTGCGCAGCTCGGCGATGAGATCGAGGCTGCGGGGGTAAGGCGCGCCCTTGAAGCGGAAACGCTCGATCAGCCGCGCCAGCGCGCGATTGACCGCATCCTCGCCCAGCCGCTCCTGCAGCAGGTACATCACGATGCCGCCCTTCTGGTAGTGGATGTGCTGCTGGTTCTCGACCCGGATCATCGGCTGTTCCTCCAGCACATCGCCCTTGCGCGCGGCGAGGTACTGATCGAGCTCGAACTTGAGGAAGCGGCGGATCTTGTCCTGACCATAGAGCTGCTTCATCACCATCAGCGCGGAGTATTCCGCGAGCGTCTCGGACAGGACGGTCGAACCCTGCATGTCACCGCCCACGACCTGGTGCGCCCAGTACTGGTGCCCCACCTCGTGCGCGGTGATGAAGGTGACGTAGTCGATCTCGTCGGGATCGCGGACGTCGGCGGCAAAGCCGACGCTTTCCGAATAGGGCATCGTGCCCGCGAACGCCTGCGCGAAGCTGGCATAGCCGGGGAATTCGATGATCCGCGCATAGCCGAACTGGTAGGGACCGAAATTGCGCTGGTAGTAGCCGAGCGAGACTTTCATCGCCTTCAGCATCGCCGGCACGTTCCAGGCGTGGCGCGGATCATGGTAGACGCTGAGCAACACCTCGCCCATGCGCTCCTCGGTCACTTCGTAACGTGCCGATTGCACCGAGAAGAAGTTGAGGATCGGCGCCGGGCTTTCGAACACCGCGATGCGGCGGCCGCCCTTGACCTCGTCCGACACCTTGTTGCCCGGCGCGATCGGCACCTGATCGGCCGCGGTGCTGATGGTGATGCGCGAATTCACCCAGTCGGCGCCGACATAGTTGCGCCCCTGAGCAGATGTGTCCTCGAGGCTCGCCATGCGCAACTCGTCGGGCAGGCCCTGCCGGCGGCGCGCGGTACGATCGGTCAGAAGGCCGCGCCGGTCCATCCCGATGACGGGCGCGAACACCGCATTGTTCACGAAAGTGCCGTTGTCGACGATGTCGGTGGCGGGCTGATCATTGGCAAAGCCGCGGCGCCACACCCGCGAGGTGAAGTCGAGCCGGGTCGTAGCTCCGGGTTCGAGCGGGGTGTCGAAGCGGTAGACCCGGTGCTGGTGCCGCTTGTCATGCTCGGCCAGCTTCGCTCCCGCGATCTCGAGCCGGGTGAATGCCGTTCCCTCGTCGAACTGGCGCAGGTGCAACTCGGTGATGGGAACCCCGCTGTCGTTGCGCATCAGGTAGTGGCCGGTCACGTCCATCCGCCGCTCGGCCGGATCGATCGCCACGTCGAATTCGACATCGGTCACCACCGGGCGCGGCAAGTTCTCGAACTTCAGGTACTTGCGTTCGTAATCGGCAAGGCGGCTCTCGGCCTCGTCGGAGGTCTCGAAGGTGTTGAGCACCTTGATGTTTTCGTGGATGACAAGGCCCGTGCCGACCATCCCGGCCAGCGCCGCCAGCGCGATCCCGCCCGAGACCGGGGTCACGCGCCGCACCGCGCCCCTGAGACGCGGCCACACCGCCGCCACTGTCCCGCGCGGCCACAGCCAGTGAGCGATCACCAGCAGCAGCACCCCGAAACACGCCCAATAGGCCCGCGCGATCGCCGCCCCCGCCCAGAAGCCGCCGGTGCCGTTCATGTCGCTGAGCGGCTCGCCCGGGGTGCCGCCGAAATTGTAGAGCATGTTGGTGTAGCCCATGTTCTGCATGACGATGCGCGCAAGGAACCACACCAGGAACAGGCCCCAGCCGACATATTTGTTGGGGCTCAGCACCTGAAAGAACACCGCCAGCACCGACAGCAGCAACAGATCGATGCTCTGCGGGATGACGAAGGCGGAAAGGTACAGGCCCGCATCGATGCTCGGCGCGCCCTTGATGATCTGGAACAGCAGCCCCGTCGCCATCCCGGTCAGCGACATCGCCAGCAGCACCGCGAACACCGCGAGGATCTTGGGCACGAACACTGCCCAGGCGGGCACCGGGGTCGCATCGAGGATTTCCCCGATCTTCACGTCCCTTTCGCGCCACACCAGTTCGCCCCCGTAGAACACCGCGATGATGACGCTGAACAGGAACATGCCGACAAGCACCGCGGTGATCACATTGGCGGTGAGCGGGTAGGAGGGTGTGCCGTAGCTGGTCTCCGCAAAGACAAGGTTGATGCCCACAAAGCCGAGCGCCAGTAGCAGCAGGACGATGAAGCCGGGGCTGCGCAGCACGAACAGAACTTCGGCCTTCAGGCGGATGCGGAACGCGGCCAGCGCATGGCCGAGGCCGAAGCTGCGCTGCACCGGCGCGGTCAGCGCAAGCGGCGCAGCTTGGGCCGCCTTGGCCGCGCGTGCGGCCTGCTTGGCCAGCCGTCGCTGCCGCCAGCGCGAGGGTGCACGCTCGGTCATGCTGAAGCGCGACCAGGCAAAGGCGAGGAAGGCTGCCGACAGGACAAGCACGAAGATGCGATTGAACAGGACGTTGCCCTCAAGCGGGATCAGCCGGCTGTTGAGCTCGGCCTGTGTCCAGTAGCGCGCAGCCTCCCCGACCGCGCTGATGCCCAGCGGCTCGAACCGGGCAAGGTCGTCCTGCATGGTCGGCTCGGCGGCGACGATCACGTTGACGATGACATAGCCGAGCACCAGCACCAGCGCGGCGATGTAGCTGGCCAGCATCGAACGGGTGACGGTCGCTAGGCTGAACAGCACCGCCGCCGAAAGGATCACGTTGGGCACGGCGATGATGAGGAACGGCCAGGCATAATTGGCAAAGCCCCCCGGCCCCACCGTTTCGGGATCGACCCAGGGCATGGCCGCGCCCACCGCGATGCCGAGCGGGATCGCGGTGTATCCGAGGATCGCGATTGCCAGTCCGCCCAGAAAGCGCCCCGCAAGGAAGGTGGTGCGACCCACCGGGGTTGCGCGGATCATCGGGCCGAAGCCGGTCACATCGTCGCGCACCACCGCGTTGGCGACAAAGGCGGTGATGACGAAGAGGTAGAAGGTCGCGAACAGCGCCATCGCGATGGTGACGGTGTAGGGCGAATTCTCGTGCACCGCGCCGGGGCTGCCGAAGCTGATGTTGTCGCTGGCGGAAATGCCGAAGCCCAGCAGGAAGAAGATCGCCAGCGCCACCCAGAACACCGGGTTTCTGAGCTGGTAGCGGATTTCGAACGCAGCAAGGCGCGCGGTCAGCATGGTGCGGGCCCTCCCTTACGCGGCTTGCGCAGCGGGCGCGCGGCGCGTTTCGGCAAGGGTGGCGAAGTAGACGTCCTCAAGGCCGCCGCTTACGGCTGCAAAACCTTCGGGCGGGCTGTCGGCGAGCACATGGACCACGATCTCGCCCGCGAAGAAGCGGTGCGATATGACCTCGTGGGCGGCCTGCATTGCGGCCAGCTCGGTATGCGGCACCGTCTTCTGCCAGACGCGGCCCCTCGTCGAGGCGATCAGATCGCGCGGCGCGCCCTCCAGCCGCAGCCTGCCCCCGGCGAGCACCGCCATGCGCGGGCACAGGTCGGCGACATCGTCGACGATATGGGTGGAGAGGATCACCACCACGCTTTCCCCGATCCCGGCGAGGAGATTGAGGAAGCGGTTGCGTTCTTCCGGGTCGAGCCCCGCAGTGGGTTCATCGACGATGATCAGCTCCGGGTTTCCGATCAGCGCCTGCGCAATGCCGAAACGCTGGCGCATTCCGCCCGAAAAGCCCGCGATCGCCTTGCCGCGCACGTTCCACAGGTTGGTCTGATTGAGCAGATGCTCGACCACCGCCTTGCGTTCCCCGGCGTTGCTGACGCCCTTCAGCACCGCCATGTGATCGAGCATCAGATAGGCCGAAATGCGCGGATAGACGCCGAAGTCCTGCGGCAGGTAGCCCAATGTGCGGCGCAGGGCGTCGGGATCGGCCAGCACGTCGATCTCGCCGAAGCGGATGCTCCCGCTGGTGGGGGCCTGCAGCGTCGCGATGGTGCGCATCAGCGTCGATTTGCCCGCCCCGTTGGGCCCCAATAGCCCGAACATCCCCTTGGGGATCGACAGGGTCACATCCTCCAGCGCGCGGGTGCCGTTGGGATAGGTGTGGCTGACGCCGGAAAGTTCGAGCATGTGCGGTCCCCTGATTGCGATTCCCGCAGCTTAGCGGCGTACGGCAGGCGATAAAGCCGGGTTCGTGGGAGGATCGCTGCGATTGATCGAAGCGCAAGCCGTTTGTCGATGCGGATAAACGCTTGGGCGCCACCCGAACAGGTCAAGACAGGATCTTGCGCGGCCCCGGCCCCGCTTGCCCGAGCGCATCCTCGGGGTTCCAGATCGCGCAATGCTGGAGACTGAGGCACCCGCAGCCGATGCACCCGTCGAGCCGGTCGCGGGTGCGGGAAAGCTCGGCGATGCGCTCCTCGATGCGCGCGCGGATGGCGCGGCTGATCGCTTCCCAGTCGCGCACATCGGGCGTGCGGCCCTGCGGGAGCTTGGCCAGTTCCGCCTCGATCTCCCCCAATGACAGGCCGAGCCGCTGAGCGATGAGGATGAAGGAGAGCCGCCGGATATCGGACCGCAGGAACCGGCGCTGGTTGCCGCCGGTGCGCACCGGCTCGATCAGGCCCCGGTCCTCGTAGAACCGGATCGCCGAGACGCTGAGCCCGGTGCGGCGCGCGATCTCGCCGATGGGCAGGAGGTCGGAGGGCTTGAGGCGGCGGGCGGACATGGCTGGCGGGGGTCCTCGAAAGAGCTTGACCTCAAGTTAGGTTGAGATTGCACCTTGGGCAAGTCCGGCGATTCGCACCTCCGCTTGCGGGCGCGTTTCGCCAATTTGCAAAGGAGCCTCCCCATGCCCCACGGCCATCTCGAACACGTCAACATCACCGTCAGCGACATCGAAAGGAGCGCCGCCCTGCTCGAACGCCTGATGGGCTGGCACATCCGCTGGCGCGGTCCCTCGCAGCTGGGGGGCGAGACGATCCATGTCGGCGGGGAGCAGGATTACATCGCGGTCTACACCAAGGGCGCGGCGGTGGAGCGGTTTGCCAAGGGGGCGCCCTTGAACCATGTCGGCCTCGTGGTGGACGATCTCGACGCCGCCGAGGCGGTGGTGGTGGCGGCGGGCCTCGTCCCCTTCAACCACGCCGTTTACGAACCCGGACGGCGGTTCTACTTCTTCGACTGGGACGGGATCGAGTTCGAGTTGGTGAGCTATCCCTAACGCATCGCGCGGAAAAGTGGTCACCGGTTTTCCGCAAAAGCGATGCGACCACAAAAAACCCTAGAACAGCCCCGGTTGGGCGGGCGGAGGCGCGGGGGCGGCGCTTTTCCCCCAAGCCTCGCCGGTGCGGGTGATCGCCAGCGGCCCGGGCCACCCCCGGCACAGGCCGAAAGCCTCCTCGGCCGGGCCGTCCAGCCAGCGTGCCTGATCGGCCGGAGCAAGCAGCACCGGCATCCGTTCATGGACCGGCGCAGCATCGGTGCCTTCGCTGTCGGTCATGATCATCGAATAGCAATCGCCCCAGACGTCGGACTCTCGCCACACGCCCGCCGCAGCGAACAGGGGCGCCTCGGGCAGTGACAGCCATGTGCGGGTCATATGCCCCTTGGGCCCCTCCGCCTCGGCCCATGCCGTCAGCGGGATCAGGCAGCGCCGGTGCTGGAAGGCGTGGTGCCAGAACCCTGTGCCCAGCTTGTCGCTGCGCGCATTGTTGACCGGCTTCGGCTTCAGCGCCTGGCCCTTGGCGCCGGTCATCACCAAGGGAAAGCCCCAAGTCATCGTCCGCACCGTCCCATGCGCCACCACCAGCCCGGTGTAACCGGGATAGACCTCCGCCGCGAAATTCGCGCCCCCTGCCCCTTCCACCGCACCGAACCACGCCGCGACTTCGCTGGCGTTCTTCGTCATGCGGTAGAGGTTGCACATCAGGCGTTCCCCACCACGAAACACGCCGCCGCCATCAGCGCCCCCGCCCAGCGGTTGGCGCGGAAGCGGGCGAGCGGGTTCATGGGATCGTCGGCATCGAGGCTCGCGACCTGCCAGACGAGGTGCCCCGCCACCGGCAGCAGCGCTAGCAGCGCCAGCGAATCGCCGCGATAGAGCCAGAAGGCCAGCGCCCACAGGCCGATGGAAGCGGCGTAGAAGGCCGCAATCCCGCCCCGCACCCGCGCGCCCATGGCGAGGGCCGAACTCCTGATGCCGACCATCGCATCGTCCTCGCGGTCCTGCAGGGCATAGATCGTGTCATAGCCGATCACCCAGGCGATGCACCCGGCATAGAGCGCGGCGAGCGCCTCCCAGTTGTCCCACCTGAGCTCCGTCCAGCCAACCAGCAGGCCCCAGTTGAACACCATCCCCAGCCACGCCTGCGGCCACCAGGTGATCCGCTTCATGAAAGGATAGGCGGCGACCAGCGCCAGGCTGCCGAGCGCAACCAGCTGCGCCTGCCAGCCCAATTGCAGCAGCACCACAAGGCCGACGAGGCACAGCGCGACGAGCCACACCCACGCCAGCGTCTTCGACACCCGCCCGCTCGCCACCGGGCGCAGCGCGGTGCGCGCGACCTGCGCATCGAGATCGGCATCGACGATGTCGTTGTAGACGCACCCCGCCCCGCGCATCGCGATGCTGCCTGCCAGCAGCCAGCCGAGCAGCGCCCATTGCGGCCCCGCCCCTGCCAGCCACACCCCGAAGACGCAGGGCCAGAACAGCAGCCACCACCCGATCGGCCGGTCGAACCGCGCCAGCAGCGCCAGATCGCGCGGAAGCTGGGGGAGCCGCTCGACGAGGCCCTTGTGTTCGCTGTCGGGGACGATGTGCTCGCTCATCGCTTGCGCTCTAGCGCCGCAACCGCCTAGGGCCAAGCCATGCCCGCAATCCCCGCCTGGCCCCCGAAAAGCGCCCCGCGCCTGTTCGTCACCGAGACCTTGGCAGCGGGCGCAACCGTGCGGATTGAGGGGAACCCTGCGCACTACCTCGCCCGCGTGATGCGGGTGGCACCCGGGGACGCCGTGATCCTGTGCGACGACATGACCGGAGAATGGGCCGCGCGCGTCGCCGAGGTCGGCAAGCGCGATGTGGCGCTGGAAGTCGCCGGGATGCTCCGCGAGCGCGAGGCGGTGCCCGACCTGTGGCTGTGCCCCGCCCTCCTCAAGAAGGATCGGTTCGACCTGATCCTCGAAAAGGCGACAGAACTGGGCGCGGCCCGCATCCAGCCGCTCCTCACCCGCCGCTGCGTGGCCGACAAGCTGAACCTCGAACGCGCCCGCGCCATCACCACCGAGGCCGCCGAGCAATGCGCCCGCACGGCGCTGCCCCAGCTTGCCGAGCCGGTGAAGCTCGATGCGCTGCTGGCAAACTGGCCGGAAGGCCGCGCCCTGTTCTTCGCCGACGAGAATGCCAAAGAACATGGCGGCGAGCCCGCCGCGCAGGCCTTCAAGGCCCATCACGGCCCCGCCGCGATCCTGACCGGCCCCGAAGGCGGCTTCGACGCGGCCGAGCGCGCCGCGATCCGCGCCCATCCTGCTGCCCGCCCCATCACCCTCGGCCCGCGGATCCTGCGCGGCGAGACCGCCGCCATCGCCGCGCTCGCCGCGTGGATGGCCACCGCCGGGGACTGGTAGCCCGCCCCCGCGCCTCACGATCACGCAAGACAATTCGCTTTGACGTCCACAAAGCCGATTTTGCCTTCCCACCGGCAAACCGGTTTTCTAAGGCAACCGGCCACAAAGGGCATCAAAGCGATGAGCACACGCGAAGCTTCCACTGCCGACGATCCGGTGATCGAAGGCTTCGACCAGCTGTTGACCCCCATGGTGGACGGCGAGAAACCGCCCGAACGCTGGCGGATCGGCACCGAGCACGAAAAGCTGGTCTTCAAGCGCGACGATCACCGCGCCCCCTCCTATGATGAGCCCTGCGGTATCCGTGACCTTCTGAAAGGCATGGAGAAATTCGGCTGGAGCCCGGTCGAGGAAGGTGGAAAGGTCATCGCCTTGAAGGGTGAGGACGGGGCGGTCAGCCTCGAACCGGCGGGCCAGCTTGAGCTTTCGGGCGCACCGCTCGAAAACCTCCACCAGACCTGTGCCGAAACCGGGCGGCATCTGGTGCAGGTCAAGGACATCGGGGAGACATGCGGCGTCGGGTATCTCGGCCTCGGGATGTGGCCCGACAAGACCCGCGAGGCGCTGCCGATCATGCCCAAGGGTCGGTATGACATCATGCTGCGCCACATGCCGCGGGTGGGCAGCATGGGTCTCGACATGATGCTGCGCACCTGCACGATCCAGGTGAACCTCGATTACAGCAGCGAAGCCGACATGGTGAAGAAGTTCCGCACCAGTCTCGCGCTGCAGCCCTTGGCGACGGCGCTGTTCGCCAATTCGCCCTTCACCGACGGCAAGCCCAACGGTTTCCTCTCGTATCGTTCGCACATCTGGTCCGACACCGATCCGGCGCGGACGGGGATGCTGCCCTTCGTGTTCGAGGACGGTTTCGGCTATGCGCGCTGGGCCGAATACATGCTTGATGTGCCGATGTATTTCGTCTTCCGCGACGGGAAGTACATCGATGCGGCGGGGCTTTCCTTCCGCGATTTCCTCGATGGCAAGCTGTCGGTCCTGCCCGGTGAACGCCCGACGCAGAGCGACTGGTGGGATCACCTTTCGACCGCCTTCCCCGAGGTGCGGCTGAAGTCCTTCCTCGAAATGCGCGGCGCCGATGGCGGGCCGTGGAGCCGGATCTGCGCGCTCCCCGCCTTCTGGGTTGGTCTGCTGTATGATGACCAAGCCCTTGATGCGGCGTGGGATCTGGTCAAGGGCTGGTCGATGGAGGAGCGCGAGCGGCTGCGCAATGAGGTGCCGCGCCTCGCGCTCGCCACCCGCTCGCCCGATGGCGGAACCTTGCAGGATCTTGGGCGCGAGGTGCTCAAGATCGCCCATGCCGGGCTCAAGGCCCGCGCGCGGCTCAATGCGGCCGGCGACAACGAGACGGGCTACCTCGACACGCTCGACGAGATCGTCGCCAGCGGCAAGGTCCCGGCCCAGCGGCTGCTCGACGCCTACCACGGCGAATGGAACGGGGACATCACCCGGGTCTACGAACAATCATTCTGAGGAGGGGGAACCACAATGCTGATCGTGCTCGCCAAAGCGAAAGTCGGTGACGGCGCCATGGAAGCGGCCAAGGCGGTGATCGCCGACATGGTGGCCGCCTCCAACGCCGAGGAAGGCTGCATTGCCTATGCCTTCACGCAGGACCTCGGCGATCCTTCGATCCTGCACATCGTCGAGAAGTGGCAGGACGAAGCCACCCTCGCCGCGCACTTCGCCACGCCGCACATGGCGGCCTTCGGGGCGGGCATCGCGGGGCTCGATTTTCAGGTGTTGGAGGCGCTCAAGTTCCACACCGATGATGGATTGCCGGTGATGTAATCCTACTCGGCGGGGTAGGCCTGCGCCCCTTGCGCCCCTGCCGCGCCCGCCCCGAACACCCGGCGCTTGAGCCGCACGAGCGGCGCGGTGATCAGGCCGTGCTGTTCCATCCACGCGTGATATTCGGCATATTTCGGGTCTTCGGCGATCAGATGCGCCTCCTCGGTGCGTGCGCGCCAGTAGTATATGGCGTTGACGATCAGTAGGAAAACGCAGTTTCGCACTCCCTCCAGCGGCGATCCGATCGAGACCATGAAGGGCAGGACCGAGGCCCACCAGAACAGGTTCTTCGACAGGTATGCCGGGTGGCGGGTGAAGCGATAGGGCCCGTGGGTCAGCACGCCGCGATAGGTGAGGTTCGAGAAGCGGATCCCGAACACCACCGTCGCCCAGGCGTAAATGCCTGTAAGCATGACCAGAAGCGCGCCCCATGCCCACAGGAGCGTCGTGCTCCCGGCAAACCAGTGCGCCCAGCCCGGGGTCGCCAGTTCGTAGCTCAGGATCTGGTTCTCGGACCCGATGATCCCCCACACGAAAGGCGGATAGCACAGCAGCGCGGCGAGCCATCCGGCGAGGAAGGGGTTGCCCGAACGAATGTGCGAATCCAGCGGGCGCAGCGTGAGAAGATAGCCGACGGTGCCGATCTGCACGTCGATCACGAACAGCAGCGTCACCAGCAGCATGATGAATTCGACAGGATCGGCAAGGAGTTGCGCCGGATTGCTCTCCACGACCTGGGCAAAGCCGGGCGGCAGGATCGAGATCATGAAGGCCCCGAAGAAACCCTTGATCGCCCATGCCCGCCAGTGCCGGGCGATGGCGGCCGCGTCCCACTGCTCACGCCCGATCACCCCGCCGCCGAGCACGAAGGCACCGAAGTGGAAGCACCCGTCGCGGGGCTCGACCAGGTAGCGGTCGAGCCAGATTACATAAGGAACCGATAGGGTTACGAGCGGAAAGACGGCGATGCTCAGCACCTCCATCGCGAACAGGTAGCTGCCCGTCCAGTACCAGCGCGCCAGCACGTAGAAGGCGGCGAGCAGCGCCCAGGTCGCCCACAACCCGATCAACTTGATCACCGCCACCGGCAGGACTTCGGGCAAGGCGCGCTTCAGGCTCCAGTCGATCCCCGTCGAGGGGCGCAGGTGAACCTTGTCGACCAGCACCGACCACGCCGCCATCGGCAGGGCGGTGAAGACCATCCCGGCGAGCGCCGCATAAGGCCCTGAAAGAACGCCTCTTTCGCCTGATAGCCCGCCCCGCAGGCCAAGCGCCTCGGCGATATCGGGATAGGATCGGCAGAAGGCGATCCACGCCAGCAGCCCCGCCAATCCCACCAGCCCGACGCCGGTCGAGACGTCGCTGGCAGGCGGCGCAGGGCGCGGGGTTGGAACGGGCGAAGCGGACGCATCCATGGCGCGCCTGTCCTACAGGACAAGGGTTAACAGCTCGGCAAGAGCCCCGCTGACGGATGCTGGCGGGGGTCTGGGCGTATCTGCAAGGGGTCTGCGAGGGGTCTGGCGCACTCTTGCGGCAAACCCGCCGTTGGACCGCTACTTGAAGGCGTGAATCGTCCCGCCGTCGTCCAACACGAACAGCATCCCGTCGGCAACCAGCGGCGGCAGGCTGACCGGGTTGCCAAGATCGGCGAACAGTTCGGCCGAACCTTCGGCGGCGCTGACCTTCCACAGTTCCCCGCGCGAGCTTGCCACCCACAGCTGGCCGCCGGCCAGCACCGGCCCGGTCCAGAAGATCGGGCCTTCCTTGTCTTCCTCGTCCTTGTAGGCGCGCAGCTGGCTGATCCAGCGCACCCGGCCCGATGAGCGGGCAATGGCGAGCAGGCGCGCGTCGTCGGTGAGGGTGAAGATCCACTCGCCCGCGATGGCGGGGGTGGAGATGCCCGCGAGGTTCAGCTCCCAGATGCGCTGGCCGGTGACCAGTTCATAGGCGGCCATGCGCCCGCCCTGCCCAAGCGCATAGACGCGGCCCGAATCGATGATCGGATCGGCGTCGATATCGGTGATCGTGCCGACGGTGTTCGAGATGTTGGTGCGCGCCAGCGCGTCCGACCACAGCACGCGGCCGTTTTCGTAACGATAGGCGGTCAGCTCTCCGCTGGAATAGCCCGCGACGATCGTGCCCTGCCCGGCGGCGGGCGCGGCGACGCCGAATACCCCTGACTGGGTGTTCGAGCCGCTTTCGTCCCAGACCAGCGAGCCGTCCTCGGTCTTGAGCGAGAGCAGCTGGTTGTCCTGCGTCATCACGAACAATTGCCCGAAGGCGATGGTCGGCGCGCCGCGCAGGGGACCTGCGGGCTTGACCTTCCACAGGATCTCGCCCGTGTCGGCATTCACAGCCTTCACGTCACCCACCCCGTTGGTGGCGTAGACCTTGCCCGCTTCGTAGCTGACACCGCCGCCGAAGGCCGAGGGGCGCTGGCCCTTTTCCATGTCGTCATCGCCAAGCGACCACAGCCGCGCGCCGGTGGCCTTGTCGAAGGCGACGATCACCCCGTCGGTGCCCTCGGCAAACAGCTTGCCCCCGCCCACCACGGGCGCCGAGGCGAGGCGCATTCGGTTGCTCGAACCGGCGACCTTGCCGGTCCATACCTTGGAGGGGTTCTCGGCAAGGGCGAGGTGGCCGTAGGACTTGCTCGCCGCACCGCCGACCTGCGCCCATTCGGGGTTGCCGCGCTGCGGGGGCAGGACGACGCTGATCCCGGCCAGCGCCGGATCGACTTCGGCCCCGCGCTCGATGCGCGACAGGATCGGCGTGCGGTTGCCGACGGTCGGCGTGGTCTTGTCCTTGCCCCCGCCGAACAGCCCGCCCTTGCAGCCGCCGAGGCTCGCCGCAAGCACCCCGGCGAGCAGCGCGGCGCGCGCGATTTTCATGTGTGTCATAGGGTGCTTTCCCATCCTCGTCCTATTCGGCCGCAGCCTCGCTGCTGCCATCCCCCTCGGTTTCGGCAACCCCTTGATCCTTGAGGAGCTGCTTCACGTCGACCACCGCATCGACCCCCATCAGCCCGGCCATCTGGCGGGCGCGGCTGCGCAGGGTTTCGGGCTGGTCTTCATCCTTGGCGATGTCCGCGAACAGCTTGCCCGCCGCCGCGCGGTTGCCCGCTTCGAGCTGCGCCATCGCCACCAGTTCGCCCGCAGGCCCGAACCACGGATTGCCCGCCTGCGCCAGCGGAGAAAGCTGGGCGATCACGTCGGCGGGTTTCATGCTGTCGAAGTTGAGGCCCACATCGCGGATACGCGCCAAGTCGCGCAGCGCAGGGGGCGCGGCGGCATCGGCGGCGATCGCCTTGTAGAGCGTGCTCGCCTTGGCGGTGTCCCCGCTCTCGATCGCGGCGCCTGCCTGCACGAAGCGCGCCGCGGCCCGGGCGCCGGGGGAATTGCCGTCGGCCAGCAGCGGTTCGACCTTCTGCGCTGCAGTCGCAAAGTCGCGCTGCGTGGCGTAATCGAGCGCCGAGACCAGCGTTTCGGACTGCCGCTCCAGCGCTTGTTCGGAATAGTGGTCCCACACCAGCCAGCCGCCCAGCGCCGCAACGCCGAGCGAGACGACGCCGAGCACCTTGAGCCCATGATCGCGCATGAACGCCATCACGGCATCCTCGCGCACCGCTTCGTCGATTTCGCGGATCAGCACCTCGTCCTCGCGCGAGGGAGCGCCGGCGGGATCGGGCATGGTGGTCGGAGTGCGCGCCATGACGGGTCTTCGTGTGTCCTCGTGAATATGCAGAGTGCCGCAGATACAGCAGGGTCTCCGCCGCGCTCTTTAGGCAGGTGAAGCGTCCGGCGCAATGGGACCGGCTCGGCAGCAGGCAAGCGGGGACATGCGGGCGGGCGATTGAACGGGGGATGAAGCGCGGGCGTCTCAGAAGGCGCGGCCCATCGCCGCGGCATAGACCGCCTCGTAGGTCGCGCGCATCGCCGCAAAGTCGAACAGGGTGCTGGCGCGGGCGGCGTTGGCCTTGCCGAGAGTGGCGCGCAGGGCCGGGTCGGCAGCGAGGGTGGCCAAGCTGTTGCCGAGTGCGTGCGGATCGCCTGCCGGGGTCAGCAGCGCGGCGTTTTCGGGGGTGAGGATCGCGCGGATATCGCCAACCTCGGTCGCGGCCACCGGCAGCCCTGCGGCCATCGCCTCGACCACCGAGAGCGGGAACTGCTCCGACGCCGAGGACAATGCGAAGATATCGAACAGGCCGATCACCCGCGCCGGTTCGACATTGCCCGGCAGGTGGACCCGTGCGGCGATGCCGTGGTCTTCGGCGGCGGCGCGGATCGCCGCGCGCTCCGGCCCCTCGCCGCAGATCACGAGATGCCATTGCGGGGGCAGGGCCGCGAAGGCGGTGACGAGATCGGGCAGGCGCTTGACCGCGCGCAGGCCCGCGAGCGTGCCGACCCAGAACTCCCCCTCGCCCTTTCTGATCGGCAGCGCGGCAGGATCGGGCGGCGCAGCGAAGGCCGCGGTGTCGATGCCGTTGGGAATGCGGCGCAGACGCTCTGCCGGCTGGCGCCACACCTCGCGGGCGATGGTCTCGAGCCCTGTCGAAGGCACGATCACCGCCGCCGCCTTGCCGAGCGCGGCGCGGCGGTAAAGGTTGCGTTTGGTGCTGAGGCGCGCTGCCTCGTCCTCGTTGAAGCCGTCCTCGTGGTGGACCAGCGGGGGCAGATCATAGGCCTCGGCGAACATGCGGTGGGCCATCACCACGTCCATTGCCCCCCAATTGTAGGCGCACACGAGGTCATAACCCGCCAGCGCCCTCGCCAGCGCGCCGAGGCGGGTGGGCGTGGGCTTGCCTGTCAGCGACGGAAAATCGGCAGGGTAATCGACCGCCACCCCGGGCGCGACCAGTGCGGCGGCGGCCATGGCCTCGGGCTGGGCCGAGACGACGGTGTGCGAAAGGCGCGGTCCCCAGGCGTTCATCAGCCGAACGCTGCGCACCTCCTTGCCGCCCGCAGCGAAGGTGGAATGGCAGTGCAGTATCCGGGGGACGTGCCCGCCGCCGGCCTTGCTCACTCCGCCTCGTCCAGCAGAGCGGAGATCGCGGCGCGCACCTCGGGCTCGTCGAGGGTGGGTGCGTGGCCGACATCGGGGACGACGAGGGTGCGCATCTTCGGATTGCGCGCGCCCATCTGCCTTACGGTGTCGGCGCTGATCAGGTCCGACAGGCCCCCGCGCACCAGCAGCATCGGCACGCCGGCCAACGCCTCGAAGGCGAGCCACAGGTTGGGCGGCGCGGCATTGCCGGGCTTGGCGAAAGGCTCGGCGATGGCCATGTCGTAATCGAACACGATCCGCCCGTTCTGGCTCACCACCATGGTGCGCCGCGCCATTTCGAGCCACTGGTCGAGATCGAACCGGGGGAAGGCGGCGCCATGCGCTTCGGCCAGCCCGCGCGCGGCGTGGACCCACGTCGGGTAGCTGCGGCCCTGCCCGACATAGCCCGATATGCGCGACAGGCCTGCGGTCTCCACCTCCGGGCCGATGTCGTTCATCACCACCGCCGCCATGCGCCCGGGCTTTGCGACGGCCATCAGCATGGTCATCAGCCCGCCCATCGAGGTGCCAATCGGAACGAAGCGTTCGATCCCCTGTTCGGCGAGCAGCTTTTCCACATCCGCGACATAGGTGATCGGCGTGTAGCTGTCCGAATCCGGGGCGTAGTCGCTCATCCCCCGGCCGCGCATTTCGGGCACGATCACCCGGCGGGTGGCGGCAAGCGCTTCGGCCAGCGCGGCGAAATCGCGGGCGTTGCGGGTGAGGCCATGCATGCACAGCACCGGCAGCTTGCTCCCGCCCTCGCCATCTGTCTCAGGCCCCGGATAGTTGCGATAATGCAGGGTGAGACCGTCGCTGCTGGTCCAGTAACGGTCTTCGTAAGTGGCGGCCATGTGCGGCGTAATTCCCTCCGGTCGCGGCGTGCGCCTTGCACGCGGCCCTCGATGCTCCCACTATCGCGGGATGAGCGAGGGACTGCAACACCCGGATGCACCGGGCCACTATCATGCCGATCCGGCGATTCTGACGCTGGCCGACTGGCTGGGCGATCCGGTCGCGGCGGCCGACTTCCCCGAAACGCGCATCCGTTTCCGCAATGACCGCGCAGCGGCGAGTGTGGGGTTGGCGGGGTTTTCGGACGCGGACTGGGCGCAGGCCTTCGGGCGGTTCGAGGCGCTGCCCGGCAATCTCCCCCAGCCGCTGGCGCTGCGGTATCACGGCCACCAGTTCCGCGTGTACAACCCCGAGATCGGCGACGGGCGCGGGTTCCTGTTCGCGCAAGTTCGCGACGACCGGGGCCGGTTGATGGACCTCGGCACCAAGGGATCGGGCCAGACCCCGTGGAGCCGCGCGGGCGATGGGCGGCTGACGCTGAAGGGCGCGGTGCGCGAGATTCTCGCCACAGAGATGCTGGAGGCACTGGGCGTCAACACCTCCAGAACCTTCAGCGTGATCGAGACCGGCGAACGCCTGTGGCGCAATGACGAGCCTTCGCCCACGCGCTCCGCCGTGCTGGTGCGCCTCAGCCATTCCCACATCCGCATCGGCACCTTCCAGCGCCTTCTCGCGCTGGAGGCGGCGGACGAGATGGCGGCATTGATCGACTATTGCCTCAGCCACTTCCCCGGCCCGCCCCCGCCCGCAGACGCCCCGGCGCGCGATGAACCCGCGATCCGCCTGATGCACGCCGTCGTCGAGCGGATGGCGGACCTTGCCGCCAGCTACATGGTGGCAGGCTTCGTCCACGGGGTGCTCAACACCGACAACATGAACGTCACCGGCGAAAGCTTCGACTATGGCCCGTGGCGCTGGCTGCCCACGTGGGAGCCGGGCTTCACCGCCGCCTATTTCGACCACGCAGGCCTCTATGCCTTCGGCCGCCAGCCCGAGGCGCTGCACTGGAACTGCGGGCAGCTGGCCGTGGCGCTGCGCCTCCATGCCGACACCGCGCCGCTGGTCGCCGCGCTCGAACGCTTCGGGCCGCTCTACATGGCGGCGGTCGCGCGGCGGTGGTGCTGGCGACTGGGAGTGGAGCCGCAGGGCGTGGAGGCCGACACCGAGCTTGTCGCCGCCTGCGAAGCGCACATGCGCGAAGGCGCGCTCCAGCCGGACGCCTTCTTCTTTGCGCACCGCGGCGGCAGGGGCGATGCGCAAGGCGCGCTGGGCGCGGCGCTGGCGGATTACGTGCCTGTCCCCTCCGATCATCCCTACTGGTCGGACCCGGCACCCCAATCGATGCTGATCGACGAGGTCGAGAGCGTGTGGGCCGCGATCGACCGGGATGACGACTGGGCGCCGCTCCATGCCAAGGTCGCCGCCCTGCGACGGATGGGCGAGGCCCACGGCCCGCCGCCCGTCCCTGCGGGTCACCCCTAGCGGGCTTGCCCCTATCTTTTCAGACCTGTTCGCTATAGGGCACGCCGACGGGGTCGGGCAGCAGACGAGACAGGCGAACGACGCTAGCGTGACCGAGAACATCCTCATCTCCCACGAACCGGCGAGCGGCGCGGAACTGTGGCGCGGACCTGTGAGCGACGTCGATGCCGCGGTCTCGGCAGCGCGGCGCGCCTGGGCCCCGTGGGCCGCCCGCGCGCTGACCGAGCGGATCGAGCTGATGCGCGCCTTTTCCAACACCGTGCGCCGCGATGCCGACATGCTCGCCGATCTGATCGCGCGCGAGGCGGGCAAGCCCCTGTGGGAAGCACGCACCGAAGTGGACGCGGTGGTCGCCAAGGTCGATATCTCTGTGGGCGCCTATGCCGAACGCACCGGCAAGAAAAAACTCGACGCCGGCGTCGGTGCGAGCGCGGCGGTGCGCCACAAGCCGCACGGGGTGATGGCGGTGCTCGGCCCCTACAACTTCCCCGCGCACCTGCCGAACGGCCACATCGTCCCGGCGCTGATCGCGGGCAATGCGGTGGTCTTCAAGCCTTCGGAAAAGACCCCGGCGGTGGGCGAGGCGCTGGCTGCCGCCTTCCACCGCGCAGGCGTGCCCGAGGATGTGATCCAATGCGTGATCGGCGGGCCGGAGGAAGGCAAGGCGCTGGTCGCCCATCCGGGGATCGACGGCGTGCTGTTCACCGGATCGGCGCAGGCCGGGATCGCCATCAACCGCAAGCTCGCCGCCAATCCGGGCAAGATCGTCGCACTCGAAATGGGGGGCAACAACCCCATCGTCGTCACCGACACGCCCAAGCTCGCCGATGCCGCCGCGATCATCATCCAGAGCGCCTTTGCCACCGCCGGCCAACGCTGCACTGCGGCGCGGCGGCTGATCGTCAAGGAGAGCGTCTATGATGCGCTGATGGCCGAACTGGTGCCCCTCGCCCGCCGCCTGATGGTCGGCGATCCGCTGGGGGAGCCGCAGCCCTTCATGGGCCCGGTGATCGACAACCAGACCGCCGAACTGCTGATGGAAAGCTTCGTCGCGCTCATCACCGCGGGCGGGCGGCCGCTGCTGCACATGCGCCGCTCGCTGCCCGATCTGCCGTTCCTCAGTCCCGGCATCATCGATGTCACCGACGTGCCCGAACGCCCCGATATCGAGCTGTTCGGCCCGCTGTTGCAGGTGATCCGCGTGCCCGATCTCGACACCGCCATCGCCGAGGCGAACAACACCCGCTTCGGGCTGACCGCGGCGCTGATCGGAGGATCGCCGGAGGACTACGGGCGGTTCTGGGCCAATATCCGTGCTGGGATCGTCAACTGGAACGCGCCGACCACCGGGGCCTCGTCGAAGGCACCCTTCGGCGGCATCGGCCTCAGCGGCAATCACCGCCCGGCCGCCTATTACGCCGCCGATTACTGCGCCTACCCGGTCGCCAGCACCGAGATGGACCAGCCCCGGGCAAGCGTGATGGTCGGCCTCAGACCCTAGTCGCCGCGATAGACCAGCGTCACGCCGGACAGCCCGCCGGGCGCATTGCGGACATGCACCGCGAGCCGCTGTTCCCCCGTGCCGCGCGCGGCGATCGCTTCGCCCCGGCGCACCGGCTTCAGCCCGGCGCGCAGGGCGCGGACGTAGTGATATTGCAGCACGTCCTCGCGCGGGACGGGGCTGAGATAGCGCACGATCACGACGTCGCACCCCGCGCTGTCCGCCCCGCCCGCCTGCACCACCATCGCGCGTGGCGGGATGGCGGCGGGCGGCGGCAGGTCGGCGGCGCGGGCGAAGTCCTCTTCAAGCGCCTTGGCGCAGGTCAAGGGCGCGCCGACAGCGCCGAGCAACTGCGCGCCCGATGAACGCGGGCCGAGCGGCGTTCCGGTCGCCTTGCCCGCTGCGGGCAAAGGAGGGATCGGGCCGCCTTCGAGCAGTTCCAGCCGCATCGATTCGCGCGCTGCCTGCGTCTCGCGCGGCCAGGCGGTCAGCATCGGCAGCGCGGCGCTGTCGGGAAATCCGATCGCGGCGTTGGCCTCGTTGCGGCTGGCAAGGTCGGGATCGCTCAGGAGAGGATCGTGGAGCGCGCGGGCGATCACCGGGTCCTGTGCAATCAGCCCCGCGCCATCGCCCGCCCCGCGCTTGTGCCCTCCGGCAGGCGCGCAGGCGGTGCCCAACCCGACAAGCGGGAGCAGCAGCAAAAGAGGCAAGGCACGGCGCATCGCGCGAATTCTAGCCACAGGATGGTTAACGCACCCCTCATCCCGACATGAAAGCGCCTCCGGAGCGGCAGGCTACCGGAGGCGCTTTCCGCGAGCGAGGCAGAGCCTCCCTCACGCCGGCGACCACTGGTGGGAATGGCCGCAAGGTGGCGAAAGTCATACCGGGGCGGCGGTGAGCGCCTCGTGACCTTCTCAATGTTGTTCATCTATACAGCGTCCAATCTGAACGAATCGGCATGGCGCGTGACAGCCGGTATTCATCCCGTCACGCCGCTTGCGTGAGCCGCCGCGGGGTCCTAACGCCCCTCGCACCATGACCAGCCCCGCCTCCGCCTCCCCGGCCGCATCTGCAGCGGGGCCCATCGCATCGGGCCTCGCCCCGGCCATTGCGGCCTACCTGATGTGGGGCTTCCTGCCGCTCTACCTGCTGCTGGTGAAAAGCGTCCCCGCCTTCGAATTCGTCGGCTGGCGGATCATCTGGACGCTGCCGCTGTGCCTCGCGATCGTGGCCTGGCGCCGCCAGTTTCCCGAACTGCTCGCCGCGCTGCGGTCGCCCCGAAGCCTGCTCGCGCTGCTGGCGAGCGCGCTGCTGATCGGCACCAACTGGTTCGTCTACATCTGGGCGATCATGGCGGGCGAAGTCTATGCGACCTCGATCGGCTATTACCTCAATCCGCTCGTCAACGTCCTGCTCGGCACGTTGCTGCTGGGCGAGAGGCTGTCGAAACGCCAATGGCTCGCGGTGGCGATTGCGAGCGTGGCGGTGGCGCTGCTGGCTACGGGTGCGGAGACAATGACGAGCCTGTGGATCAGCCTCACACTCGGCTTCAGCTTTGCGGTCTATGGCCTTGTCCGGAAACAGGTCGCGGTGGGATCACTGCCCGGCCTCACCATCGAGAGCGCGATCCTGCTCCCCGCTGCCATCGCCATCGCCGCATGGTACGCAGCCACTCCCGCAGGCTCGGCCTTCGGGCAGGACCTGTGGATGAGCGCGCTGATCGTCTTTTCGGGCGTGGCGACTGCGGTGCCGCTGCTGCTGTTCGCCCTCGCCGCGCGGCGGATGGACTATTCGACGCTCGGCTTTCTCCAATACATCGCGCCGACGATCGTGTTCTTCCTCGGCCTTTTCGTGTTCCACCAGCCCCTCGCCCCCGCCAAGCTTGCGAGCTTCGTGCTGATCTGGGTGGCGGTCGGGGTCTTCGTGTGGGACCTGTGGGCCAGGCGCAGAGCCGCTTCAGCCTAGGAACTTCCACCCCAAGGTCTGCCCACCGTGCCACGGCACGATCTCCTCGCCGGTGACATGCAGGTGCGCCGGCACCGCCACCTCGGCGCGTTCGAGCGTGATGCTGTCCTCGTTGACCGGCAGCTTGTAGAACGCCGGGCCATGAAGCGAGGCGAAGCCTTCGAACTGGTCGAGCGCGCCCTCCTCGTCGAAAACGGTGACATAGCTTTCCAGCGCAAAGGGCGCCCCGAAAATCCCTGCGCAGCCGCAGGAGGATTCCTTGGCGCTGCGCAGGTGCGGGGCCGAATCGGTGCCGAGGAAGAACTTCGGGCTCCCGCTCGTCGCCGCGCGCCGCAGCGCCAGCCGGTGCTCCTCGCGCTTGGCGACGGGGAGGCAATAGTTGTGCGGCTGGATGCCGCCCACCAGCATCGCGTTGCGGTTGATGTGGAGGTGCTGCGGGGTGATGGTCGCGGCGACCTGCGGGCCGGCCTCGTTTACGAAGTCCACCGCGTCGGAGGTGGTGATATGCTCGAACACGACCCTCAGCTTCGGGAACGCCGCAACAATCGCGCGCAAGTGCCGCTCGATGAAGGCTTTCTCCCGGTCGAAGACATCCACCGAATGGTCCGTCACCTCGCCGTGGATGCACAGCACGATGTCCTCGGCCTCCATCCGCGCAAGGACGGGGTAGAGCTTCTCGACATTTGTCACCCCGGCGGCCGAATTGGTGGTGGCGTTGGCGGGGTACATCTTGGCCGCGGTGAACACGCCTTGCGCCGCGCCGCGCGCCAGATCGTCGGCGTCGGTGTTGTCGGTGAGATAGCAGGTCATCAGCGGCATGAACCGCACGCCTTCCGGCACGGCGGCGAGGATGCGGTCGCGATAGGCTGCGCCCAACTCGGTCGTGGTCACCGGCGGGGTTAGGTTGGGCATCACGATCGCCCGGGCGAATTGGCGCGCAGTATAGGGCACCACTTCGCGCATGATCGCGCCATCGCGGAAATGCAGATGCCAGTCGTCGGGGCGGCGGATGGTGAGGCGATCGGTCATGGCTTCCCCTTAGCTTTGGCCATGCCTATCTGTCACGCATGATGGCAACCCACCTGACCACCCGCGCCCTCGTCCGCCTCGCCCCTCTCGACGAGGCCGAGGACGTCGCCGCCTTCCTTCAGGGCCTCGTCACCAATGACGTGATGGGTCCGCTGCCCTGCTACGCCGCGCTGCTCAGCGCACAGGGCAAGCACCTCTTCGATTTTATGGTGTGGCGCGATGCGGCGGGCCTGCTGCTCGATTGCGAGGCCGCCCATGCCGATGAACTGGCAAAGCGCCTGTCGATGTACCGCCTGCGCCGCAAGATCGCGATTGCCCGCGATGACGCGCTGGCGGTGCACTGGAGCCCGGTGGAGCGAGAGGGCGCCGCTCCCGATCCGCGCCTGCCGGAGCTCGGCTGGCGGTGGCTCGCCGCGCCGGGGGGCGGGAGCGCAGACGCCGCATGGCTCGCCCACCGGCTGTCGCTCGGCGTGCCCGAGGGGCGGGCGGAGATGGGCGACATCATCTGGCTGGAGACCAATGCCGTCGAGCTGAACGGCGTCAGCTTCACCAAGGGCTGCTATGTCGGGCAGGAGAACACCGCGCGGATGAACTGGCGGCAGAAGGTCAATCGCCGTCTGGTGGTGGTGCCGCTGAGCGAATCGGTCGAGGCGCGGCGGATGGTCGCCTATCCCGATCTCGCCCTCGCGGTCGATCACCTCAGGGTGGAGAGTATGGATCCGGCAAGCCTGCCGGAATGGCAGCGCGCCGGCGTGACTGCGCCGGAGAGCTAACCCGGCAGATGCTCGGCGAAGCTCGTCTCGAGCATCGCCGTCGCCCGCTCGCGCGCCGCATCGCGCGGCAGGCCCAGCGACTTGGCCAGCGCCGCCCCGATCAGCGCATCGCCCAGCGCCAGCAGCACCAGCGACAGCGTCTCGCGGTGCAGCCGCCGCTCGGCGATGTGCTGTGGCGGCTCATCGGGGGCGAGTTCGTCGAGCAGGTCGTGGATCGTCGAAATGATCGGGTCGAGGGCGTCCTCGTTCCCTGTCAGCAGCATCCAGCTGGTCAGCGCGCCCGCGCCCTCACGGTCGAAAGCGTCGAAGGCGAGATCGACCACCTCGCGCGGGTTTCCCAGCCCGGCGCGGCTCGCCCGCACCGCCTCGCGGATCGTCTCGCAGACCGTGCGCGCGATATGTTCGGCGAGCGCCTTCTGCAGCCCCGAGGCCGAGCCGAAATGGTGCAGGAGGTTCGCATGGGTGCGCCCGATGCGCGCCGACACCGCCTTCAGCGTGACCGATTGCGGCCCCGTCTCGATCAGCAGCGCACGGGCGGCTTCGAGCGCGGAACCGCGCGATTCTTCGGGTGTGAGCCTTTTGCGGGCGACCATAGGGCCGCGCCCTAATGGCTTTTGCAGCTGCGAACAAGCCGTGCGAGGATCAGGCCGCGCGGGCGAACGGGGCCGGGTCCATGTCGGCCTCCAGATCGCGCGCGTATTCGATCGTCTCGGCCGCCGTCCCGCGCGCTGCGCTGAAGCGCCTTGCCGACCGCCCGGTAGGGACGAAGCCGAGCTTCCTCAGCACCTTGCCCGAAGCAGGATTGTCGGCGAAATGGCCCGCGACCACCCGGCGGTGACCCAGCGTGCGAGCGATCCGCAGCACCGCGCCTGCTGCCTCGGTGGCATAGCCCTGCCCCCAATGCGCGCGCGCGATCCAGTAGCCGAGCTCAGGGACGCCCTCATGCTCGCCCAGCCCTGCGCTGCCGATCACGCCCGGACCGGGCAGGGTGACGAGAAAGTGCGGCAGACGCGGGTCCTGCGGCCGCGCGGCGAAAGCGCGCGCGTCGTCCCGGGTGTAGGGCCACGGCGCGCTGGCGAGGTTGCGGACGATGCTCTCCTCGCCGATGCCGGCCAGGATCGCGTCGCAATCCTCGGGGAAAGCAGGCCTCAGGAACAGTCTCTGGCTGCGATGGAACACGCAAGTTCTCCCTTCCTCGCCCCGCGCCGCCCATACGAACAGCGCGTGACAAATTTAAGGCCGCGAACCCTTGTGAATTCGCAGACTTTGCAAGGCAGAACGCGAAAAGGGAGACGGACCCCCTCGATCGAGGACGGTCCTGTCTCCCTCAAGAGGTGGGTCTTGCACCCACCGGGACCGTCCTTCCTGGACGATCCCTTTATCGAATCGTCCGCTTATTCGGCGGCTTCAGCCATCGCGTCTACGCTGACGTATTTGCGGCCCAGCTTGCCTGCGTGGAATCGGACCACGCCTTCGGCCAGCGCGTAGAGGGTGTGATCCTTGCCGATGCCGACATTCACGCCCGGATACACGCGGGTGCCGCGCTGACGGATGATGATGTTGCCGCCGATCACTTCCTGACCGCCGAACTTCTTCACGCCAAGGCGACGACCGGCCGAATCACGACCGTTGCGCGACGAACCGCCTGCTTTCTTGTGTGCCATGGTGCGGGCTCCTTATTCGGCCGATGCCGCCACGGGGGCGTCTTCGGTCTTGGTCTTCTTGGCGGCGGCCTTCTTCGGCTTCGCGGCCTCGGCGGCGCCAACGGCGGTGATGCGCAGCAGGGTCATCTGCTGGCGATGACCGTTCTTGCGGCGATAATTGTGCCGGCGGCGCTTCTTGAAGACGACCACCTTTTCGCTCTTGGCCTGAGCGATGATTTCGGCCGAGACGGTCACCGAACCGGCATCGGCAAGGCTGTCGCCTTCACCGGCCAGCAGGACATCGCCCAGCGTGATCGTGTCGCCGGCTTCGCCTGCGAGCTTTTCAACGGCAATCTTGTCTCCGGCGGCAACCCGATATTGCTTGCCGCCCGTGCGCACTACAGCGAACATGGCTCTAAACTCTCTTGTCTGTGCGATGTCCGGCAGGACAGACGAATGTCACGCCAACCGGACGGCAATGCGAGGCACGCGAAGATGCAGCCCCGTAAAGGATGCGTGCCGTTAGGGGAAAGGCGGCGGCAAGTCAACGCCCGAGCATCGCTGGCCCCGCCAAAAAGTAGGAGAGGGGAAAGGTGTTGAGTCTCTTTGCCATATGCGAGTGTCATGGTAACAGGACATGGGATCTTTATGCGCGCAGAACTGACAAAACCAGCCGTCCTTGCCGTCGTTCTTGCCGGGCTTGCTGCCTGTGCGGGCGGGGATGGGACCTATCCTTCGCTGGCGATGCGTGCCGTCGAGAGCGCCCCCCCGCCCGAGGCCGAGGCCCCCGCCGCCCCGATTCGCCCCGTCACCGCGCCAGCGCGCCTTGCCGAACTGCGCGGCGCCGCCGCCGCAGCGCACCGCGCCTTTCTGGCACGTGAGGGCGAGGCCGCCCAGCTCGCCCGCGCCGCCGCCGGACAGCCCTTCGAAAGCAGCGCCCGCGCCGCGGCGATGATTGCGCTCGCCGATCTCGATGCCCAGCGCGGCAAGACCGCAGGCGCGCTTGCCGCGATCGACGAACTTGTCGCCGATGCCGCAGGCGCGCTCAGCCCCGATCCGGCGCTCGTCTCCGCGCAAGGCGAAGTCGCGGCCACCCTTGCCAGCGAGGACCGGACGATCACACAGCTTTGGAATGTTCTGGGGAGGTGACGGGACAATGAACCTTGCGTGCAGCACGTGCCCCGTGAAGGAAACCGCCGCCTGTGCGGTGCTCACCCCCGAGGAACGCGACGCCATGGCCGCCGCCGGGCGCACCCGGGTGCTGAAGCGCGGCGAGATGCTGTTTGCCGCCGGCGACGAGGAAGCCGCCTGCGCCACGCTGCTGACCGGCGCCTTGAAGGTCTCGGCAATCGATCAGGACGGCAACGAGCAGATCCTCGCGCTGGTCCACCCGGCAGGCTTCATCGGCGAGCTGTTCGCGCCTTTCGCGCATCATGACGTGGTGGCCCTGACCGAAAGCCGCCTGTGCACCTTCGCCCGGCGGGATATCGAGCGGGCCATCGAGGATTACCCGGCGCTGGCCCGCGCGCTGCTGCGCCGCAGTCAGGCCGATCTTCTGGCGACGCGCAATCTGCTCGAACTCACCGGCCACGCCAGCGCCGAGGCGCGGCTGGCCGCGCTGCTCCACGATTTCGCCGCGGCGGCGAGCGAAAGCTCGTGCCACCTTGCCAGCCATTTCGAGCTGCCGCTCACCCGCGGCGAGATCGCCAACATGCTCGGCCTCACCATCGAAACGGTGAGCCGCAAGCTGGGCGAACTGGAAGACATGGGTGCCATCCGGCGCGAGGGCAAGCGCGGGATCAAGCTGCTCGATGCGGCGCTGCTCCAGGATGTGTCGGGGCGATAGGGATTGTATTGCAGTCGCGCTGACGCGCGACGCAGACCCCCACCGAAGGTTGCCAAAAAGAAGAACGGGGCGGCGGCCGGGGAGAGATGGCCGCCGCCCCGAGGGGGAGTCTGTCAGGTCAGCGGACCACGGCGGCGATCACCGCCACGGCAAGGCCCCAGATCACCAGCAGCACCGGCAGGATCAGCACCTGAATGGTCGCGTCCTTCGCGGCGAGGCGGCCCGTTGCGGTCATGATCCCGCGCGTCTCGAACTCGCCAAGCGTCGCCGGTTCGGAAGCGTTGCCCGCCAGCCGGGTCCAGATCGCGGGGATGCCGAAGCCGGCAAGGATGAACACCACGAAGATCGCCATCGGGATCGCCAGCACCGGGTTGGCAAAGGCACTGCCGACCACCACCAGAAAACCGAGATAGCCCGCCACGGTCGCCCCGTAGAGCGCGGTGGGCAGGCCGAAGTTGCGGTCGGTCTCGACCTGGTGGCGGACGGGCGCGGCTTCCGGCAGATCGACGATCCGCGCATCGCCGCGGGCAAGAAGGTCGTGAACGATGTGGCTCATGGGATGATCCTTTCCGTTGTTGGAAAGGCAATTACCCCGCCGCGGCCGCCCCTGCTTTGACGGTGATCAAATCACGCCTGCCAACGCGCAAGGTCGCTGTGGTCCTCGGCGCGCGGCTCGATCCAGTCCCACTCTCCACCCCGCTTCTCGCGCTTCCAGAACCAGGCGGCGCTTTTCAGGTGGTCCATGCAGAAGTCGACCGCGCCCAACGCATCGCGGCGATGGCGTGCGGCGGCCGCGACGCAGACGATCGGCTCACCCGGGCGCATCAGGCCGACCCGGTGAACCATGAGCAGGCCCATCAGGTCGAACCGCGCGAAGGCACGGGTCGCCAGATCGTGCATGCCCGGCAGGGTCAAAGGTTCGTAGTGGGTGAGCTCGAGCGCCTCGACCCCGCTGTCGCTGCGCACCTCGCCGACGAAGGTGCACACGCCGCCAAGCCCTAGATTGGCCTCGGTGAAAGACCCGATCAGCGGGACCGGATCGAAGGGCGCGTGCAGCAGGCGGATGTCGCGCATCAGCCGCCCGAGACCGGCGGGAGCAGCGCGACTTCGTCACCCTCGCCTGCTTGCAGCCCTGCCTTGTCGGCGAGCAGCGCGCCGTTCAGCGCGACGCGGTTGCGCGGATCGCCGATGGCCTCGGCGAGTGCCGGCGGGAGCGCTGCCGTGAGCCCGGCCCAGTCGAGCGGCGCGGCGAGCCCCAGCGACGGCGCGCCAGCAAGGTCAGCGAGCTTGCCGAGGAACACCACCGTCACCACGCAGCCCTACCCCCCCGTCATCGACATGTGCCGCGCCAGCGCCGGGGCGGCGCCGCGCTGGTCCATGCGGAAGTTGTGCTTTTCCGGCTTGATGCGCAGCGCCTCGTCGAGCGCGGCGGCGAGCTGCGCCTCGGAATCGTCCGAACGCAGCGCCGCGCGCAGATCGACCCGCTCCCCGCCGCCAAGGCAGGGGTAGAGCTGGCCGGTCGCCGTCACCCTGAGGCGGTTGCAGCCCTCGCAGAAATTGCCCGTGTGGGGGGTGATGAAGCCCAATCTGCCGCCGGTCTCGGCGATGTCGACATAGCGCGACGGGCCGCCGGTGCGGTGATCGCTGTCGGTCAGCGTCCAGCGCGCTTCCAGCCGCGCGCGGACGCTATCGAGCGGGAGGTACTGGTCGAGCCGCTCCTCTTCGACATCGCCCAGCGGCATGACCTCGATCAGGGTGACGTCATGGCCCTCGGCATGCCCCCAGGCGATGAGATCGGGAAGCTCGTCCTCGTTCACGCCCTTCAATGCCACGGCATTCAGCTTGACCCTGATGCCGGCCGCCTTGGCCGCGGCGATCCCTTCGAGCACGTCGGGAAGCATGTCGCGCCGGGTGAGCGCGGCGAATCGCTCCCGGTCGAGCGTGTCGAGCGAGACGTTGATGCGCCTGACCCCCGCCTTGGCCAGCGCCTCGGCGTGGTTCGCCAGCTGGGTGCCGTTGGTGGTGAGGGTCAGTTCGTGGAGATCATGCCCCAGCCTGCGGCCCAGCGCGCTGAACAGGTCGATGATGTCGCGCCGCACCAGCGGCTCGCCCCCGGTGATGCGGATCTTGGTGACGCCCCGCGCGATGAAGCCGGTGGCTAGGTCGTAGAGCTCCTCGAGGCTGAGGACCTCCTTCTTGGGCAGGAAGGTCATGCGCTCGGGCATGCAATAGGCGCAGCGCAGATCGCAGCGGTCGGTGACCGAAAGGCGCAGATAGGTGATGCGTCGCTGGAACGCGTCGACCAGCGGCGGCGGCTTGTCACCGACGAGGATGAGGTCAGGCTTGCGGGGCGCTTGGGTCGGCACGGGTGTCGTCATCGCACACCAGATACTGCCCTGTCACCCCGGGCGCATCTGCCAAAAAGCGTAAAGTCGCCGCGCGTGCTTCGCCGGGGTGACCGGAGACGATGTTGACCCGCCTTGGCGTGGCCTCGCGGGCCAGATCGCGGGCCAGCGCGCGCCGCCAGTCGGCATGGTCGTGCGGCGCAGGCGGCAGGATGATGGCGAGCGCGGTGGTGGCCGGATCGGCCAGCAGCGCGCGGGCGGCTTCGAGGTGGAAAGCCGCAAAGGCGCCCGCTGCGTCAAGCGCGCTGTCCGGCAGCATTCCGACCTCGAGCTGGCGCTGCACCCTGCTCAGCCTCCGTGATCGGGGCGGCGGGTGCGGTGGAGCGTGATGCCGATCTGCTCGCCCGCCTCGGCGATGGCGAGCTTGACGATCTTCACCGTCACCGCCTCAACCTTGGCGTCCTGCACGAACAGCGTCTCGCAGATGTGATCCGCCACCGCCTCGATCAACTTGAAGTGCACGCCCGCCGGCAGGCCCCCGGAAGCGGCGAACTTCAGGTCCATGTAGTTCTTGGACGCATCGAGCGGCGTGTCGGGATCGTAGCGGTCGGCCACGGCGTAACGCGCCGCGACCGAGATGCGCAGCGGCTGGGGCTTGCCGGTCTCTTCGGAATAGATGCCGGTCAGGACATCGACGACGAGATCGTTGACTTCGAGGGTGAGGGTGTCGGCCATGTGCGAGGCCCGTTGGCAGGGTGCGGCGGCTGAGTCCAGTCTTGGTGCTGTGGCGCCGTCAGACGTTGGACCACCGCGCGAAGATCGCCGTCGGCAGCAGCCTTCCCCCCCCCGCTTCCTTGGCCCCCTCCTCGCGCACCGCCAGGTCGCCGTGCTCGATCCTGCCCGGCAGGTGGCCGAGCGCCTCTTCCAGCAGGCCGGCAATCGCAAGGCTGCTCATGCGCACGGCATAAACGGTCAGGAACAGGAAGCGGCTGTCCCCGTCGAGCAGCTTCGCGCAGTCGCCGACGAGGCCGGGGAGATGCTCCTCCAGCCGCCACACCTCGCCCTCCGGCCCGCGGCCGAACTTCGGCGGATCGAGGATGATCCCGTCGTAGCGCCGTCCGCGCCGCACCTCGCGGGCGGTGAACTTGGCGGCATCGTCGGTCAGCCAGCGGATCGGGCGGGTGTCCATGCCCGACAGCGCGGCGTTCTCGCGCGCCTGCGCCACGGATTTCCTGGAGGCATCGACATGCGTCACCTTGCCATGCCGCGACAGCGCCAGCGTGCCGAGGCCGGTGTAACCGAACAGGTTCATCGTCTCGGCCTCGGTCATTCCCTGCAATTCCCCGCGCATCCAGTCCCATACCGGGGCCATGTCGGGGAAGAATTGCAGGTGCCGGAAGGGCGTCGGGCGGGCGTGGAAGCGGACATCGTTCCAGGCGAGCTCCCAGCCCTCGTCAGGCAAGCGCCCGGAGAATTGCCAGCGGCCCCCGCCATCCTCGTCCGAGCCGGGGATGAACTCGCCCGCCGCCTGCCAATTGTCGATCCTCGGTTGCCACAGGGCCTGCGGCTCGGGGCGGATGAAGCTGTAGGGGCCGAAAGCCTCCCACTTGCGCCCCGCCCCGCTATCTATCAGCCGGTAGGAATCCCACCCGGCGCATTCCATCACCAGCGGCTGCTGGATCAGCCGGGCCATCAGCGGCCGCCCGCGCCCGCCGCGTTGCCCAGCACGTGATCGCGGGAGGCGGCGTAATCGCCGGCGAGTTCGACCATGCTCTCCTCGCGCCCGAACAGGTCGCCGACCCGCGCCGGAAGCGCCGGGCGCATGCCGATGGCGCGCTCCACCGCGTCGCGGAACTTGGCGGGATGCGCGGTGGCGAGGGTGACGAGCGGCACATCGGCGGAAACGCCGCCCGCCGCTGCGACCGCCTGCGCACCGTGCAAGCCCACGGCGGTGTGCGGATCGATCACCTGCCCGGCAGCGCGGTAGGCCCATTGCAGGGCCCGCGCGGTCTCGGCCTGATCGGCGCGCACACTGGTGAACAGCGCAGCAGCGCCCGCGCCTTGCGCATTGGTGAGCTGCATCGCCTTCGACGCTTCGAAGGCGCGCATCTGCTCCGCCATCGCCGCCCCGTCGCGCCCGCCCGCATCGAACAGCAGCCGCTCGAAATTGGAGGACACCTGAATGTCCATCGAGGGCGTGATCGTGGGGGTGACGCCGCCCGCCGAATAATCCCCGCTGGAGAGCGCACGGTGGAGGATGTCGTTGATGTTGGTGGCCACGATCAGGCGTTCGATGGGGAGGCCCATCTTGGCGGCGACGTAGCCTGCGAACACGTCCCCGAAATTGCCGGTGGGAACCGAGTAGGCGACCGTCCGGTCGGGCCCGCCCAGTTGCAGGGCGCTAGCGAAGTAATAGACAACCTGCGCCATCAGCCGCGCCCAGTTGATCGAATTGACCGCGCCGAGGTTGAGCCGCTCGGTAACGTCGGGATCGGTGAACATGCGTTTTACGTGCGCCTGCGCATCGTCGAAACTGCCGTCGATCGCGAGATTGTGGACGTTGGGGCTTAGCACCGTGGTCATCTGGCGGCGCTGGACGTCGCTCACCCGGCCGTTGGGGTGGAGCATGAAGATCTCCACCCGCTCCAGCCCGGCGACCGCGTGGATCGCGGCGGAACCCGTATCGCCGCTCGTCGCGCCGACGATGGTGAGCCGTTCGTCGCGGCGTTCGAGAAAGGTCTCGAACAGCCGGCCCAGCAGTTGCAGCGCGACGTCCTTGAACGCCAATGTCGGCCCGTGGAACAGTTCCAGCAGCCAGTGCTGCTGATCAAGCTGCACCAGCGGGGTGACTGCGGCATGGCCGAAATCGCCATAGACCGCGTGGCACAGGGCGAGGAGTTCATCCTCGGTCAGGCTCCCGGCGACGAAGGGCGCTATGATCTGCGCGGCAAGGTCAGGGTAAGCGAAGCCGCGCATGGCCCGGATCTCGTCCGCGGAAAACCGCGGCCACTCGGCGGGCACGTAAAGCCCCCCGTCGCTGGCGAGGCCCGCCAGCGTCACCCCTTCGAAATCGAGCGCCGGTGCGCTCCCGCGTGTCGAGACGTATTGCATGGGGAAGCCGGTTAGCGGCGGCGGCGCTTTAATGCCAGCACGTAGATGACCAGCGCGGTCAGAGCGAAGAAGAACCACTGCCCGGCATAGGCGAGGTGGTTGTTGGGCAGGTCACCGGGATCGGGCTTGGCCATTGGTTCAAGGCCGGCGGCCGGCGGGTCGGCGACCAGCCTCGGTCCGGGGGCAATGGTTCCAATCACCACACCACCGGTGAAGGCGGGCGTGGCGAGATTGCGGCTGAAGCCAAGATCGACGGGGATGGTGGCGGCGAGGCTTTCCACGCACCGCGCCCGGTGCACCCACCCCTTCTGCCCCGACGCCGATGTGCCCGAGACAGCCTCGATGCCCGTGACCTCGAAGCAGCTCAGCTGACTGCGCCGAAAGAGCACGTCCTCGCCCTCTCCCTCAAGCGGGAAGGGTGCGATCTCACCCGTGCTCGCCGCCGCCTCGTAGCGCGCGATCAGCGCCTCCTTCTCAGCCCTGCGCCCGAGTTGCCAGATGCCAAGCGCGATCATCGTGGAGACTGCCGCCAGAACAATGATCGTGGGGATGATCGGAACGCGAGCATTCATTCCGAGCGTTCCTCGTATTGGTGGTAGACCCACATCGTCTTGTAGAACCTCAGAGCGAAGATCACGCTCGCCACCGTCACCGGGCCCCAGAACAGGAAGCTCGCCCACAGCGGCGGCCTCAGCCATTCGTCGATGCCGAGCGCGGCAAGGATCAGCACGAGCGCCAGCAGGGCCGTCAGCACCCCGACAAAGCGGCCCCCGCGTTGGAGGGTGATGAAGTCGAGCCCGCAGGCGCCACATTCATCCGCCAATGCGGCGGGCGCGGCGAACAGCGTCTTCGCGCCGCAGCGGGGGCACAAACCGGAAAGGGCAGCCCGGGGGAGAGAGACTCCCAATCCCGGCTGCCCTTTCTGTTCGCGCGGACCGGAAGGCCCCGCGTTCATCAGTGGTATTCAGCGCCCCAGCCGCCCCACACGTAAATGGCGACGAACAGGAACAGCCACACCACATCGACGAAGTGCCAGTACCAGGCCGCCGCTTCGAAGCCGAAGTGCTGGCGCGCCGTGAAGTGGCCGAGGTAGCTGCGATAGAGGCACACGGCGAGGAAGATTGTGCCGATCAGCACGTGGAAGCCGTGGAACCCGGTCGCCATGTAGAAGGCGCTGGAATAGGTGTTGCCGCCAAAGCCGAAGGGTGCCGCTGCATATTCGTAGGCCTGGATGCAGCTGAACAGCGCGCCCAGCGCGATCGTCGCCCACAGGCCCTGCTTGAGGCCCTGACGGTCGCCGTGGATCAGCGAATGGTGCGCCCAGGTCACGGTGGTACCCGAACACAGCAGGATCAGCGTGTTGAGCAGCGGCAGCGCGAAGGGATCGAGCACTTCCATGCCTTCGGGGATGAACGCCGCGATCGCGCCCTCAGTGCCGAACAGGCTGGTGGTCGCGCCGGTCTCGTGATCGAACTGCAGCGCGGTCGGGAACAGCGCGAAGTCGAAGAAGCTCCAGAACCAGCCGACGAAGAACATCACTTCGGACGCGATGAAGAGGATCATGCCGTAGCGCATGTGGAGCTGCACCACAGGGGTGTGATCGCCGCGCTCGGCCTCGATCACGATGTTGCGGAACCACATGAAGAAGGTGGCGATCAGCCCTGCAAGCCCTGCCCACATCACGATGCTGGAGGCCGACCCGAACAGATCGGGGTGGAAGCTGAGCACCATGCCGCTGGTGAAGGTCAGCGCCGAGATCGAGCCGATCAGCGGCCAGATATCGGGTTCGAGGATGTGGTAATCGTGGTTTGCCTTGCCAGCCATGTGGTCGTTCCCGTCCCTGGGTTTAGCGGATCAATTCGTGCCCGAAGACGCCGGGGTCGCCGGGTCCTTCGCGCGGTGGAAAGTATAGCTCAGCGTGATCTGCTCGACACCCTTCATGTTGGGGTCGTCAAGCGCCGCCGGATCGACATAGTAGAGCACCGGCATGGCCACTTCCTCGCCGGGCTGGAGCGTCTGTTCGGTAAAGCAGAAGCACTGGATCTTGTTGAAGTACTTGCCCGCCTGTTCCGGCTCGACATTGAAGGTCGCCATGCCGGTGATGGGCTGATCGCTGTCGTTGCGGGCGATGTAGGTGGCGATGTCGCGCTCCCCGATGGTGACGGTGTCGGTCGCCTGTGCGGGGCGGAAGGTCCAGGGCATTCCCATCGCGGCCGAAGCATCGAAGCGGATCGAGATCGTCTGTCCCGTCGCCAGCGTGGCGGCTCGCGCGGCGTCGCTCTCGGTCGCGGTCATGGTCGTCCCGCCGAAGCCGGTGACCTGACAGAACAGGCGGTAGAGCGGCACCGAGGCATAGC
>VFQM010000344.1_pt1 | contig 53776 bp, 55 predicted proteins | sample 3512391 | NCBI WGS metagenome assembly VFQM01 (sample SAMN10412369, study PRJNA504923) | tailings metagenome | isolation source: Replicate 1 from Balatoc abandoned mine | place: Philippines | reverse complement strand
GAGTACTCGGCTACGAACCGAGCGGTCGGAGGTTCGAATCCTCCTGAGTCCGCCACATCAAAGGGCCTGCAGCAATGCAGGCCCTTTTTCATTGTCCCGGCAAAAGCCGCTGCTTCGTGGGAGCGCTTGGTCATGACCCTGCAACCCGGTATCTATCAGCATTACAAGGGCGCCCACTATCGCGTGCTGGGCCTGGCGCGTCACTCCGAGAGCGAGGAATGGCTGGTGGTTTATCAGGCACTCTATGGCGAGCGGGGCATGTGGGTGCGGCCGCTGGCGATGTTCTGCGAGACGGTCGAGGTTGAGGGGGGCAGTTGCCCGCGCTTTGCGTTGATCGAAGCAGCTGATGCACCGTTGATATGGCCGGGCGCTTGACCGCGGGACGAGCACCACTATATATAGCGGTGCCTTGCATCCAGGCAGCCTGCCAGTCGACCATTGCGCCGTGAGCTTGTAGCCTGTCGCGCAACCCGGTTGTTCTTCTTTTCGTTTAGGAATCTTCCATCCCATGGGCAAATCGCTGGTCATCGTGGAATCCCCGGCCAAGGCCAAGACTATCAACAAGTACTTGGGCAACCAGTACGTGGTGAAGTCGAGCATCGGCCACATCCGTGACCTGCCCACCAGTGGTTCGGCCGCAACCAAAGAGCCGGTCAAGCGAGGCAAGACGGCTGCCGAGGGGGTCGTGTTGAGCCCCAAGGAGAAAGCCAAACGGCAGTTGTTTGCGCGTATGGGGGTTGATCCCGAGCATGGCTGGAAGGCGCATTACGAGATCCTGCCCGGCAAGGAAAAGGTCATCGACGAACTGCGTCGCCTGGCCAAGGATGCCGATACCATTTATCTCGCAACCGACTTGGATCGCGAAGGGGAAGCCATTGCCTGGCACCTGCGCGAAGCCATTGGTGGTGATGACAGCCGCTACAAACGCGTGGTGTTCAACGAAATCACCAAGAAGGCTATCCAGGAAGCCTTCTCCCAGCCCGGCGAACTGGACATCAACCGGGTCAACGCCCAGCAGGCGCGACGTTTCCTTGATCGCGTGGTGGGCTATATGGTTTCGCCGCTGCTGTGGGCCAAGATCGCCCGTGGCCTGTCGGCTGGTCGCGTACAGTCGGTAGCGGTGAAGCTGGTGGTCGAGCGCGAAAAAGAGATTCGCGCCTTCGTTCCGGAAGAGTACTGGGAGGTGCACGCCGATCTCGGTACGGCGAAGAACGCCAATGTGCGCTTCGAGGTGGTGCGCGAGCACGGCGAAGCCTTCAAGCCGATCAACGAAGCCCAGGCTATGGCTGCGCTGGAAAAGCTTAAGGCGTCCGCCTACCGCATTGCCAAGCGTGAGGACCGGCCGACCAGCAGCAAGCCGTCTGCTCCTTATATCACCTCGACCTTGCAGCAGGCGGCAAGCAATCGTCTTGGTTTTGGCGTGAAAAAGACCATGATGATGGCCCAGCGTCTCTATGAGGCCGGCTATATCACCTATATGCGTACCGATTCGACCAACCTCTCGGCCGATGCCGTGGAGATGGTGCGCGGCTTCATCGAGAGCGAATACGGCAAGAAGTACCTGCCGGCCAAGCCGAATGTCTATTCGAGCAAGGAGGGCGCCCAGGAGGCGCACGAAGCGATTCGTCCGTCTGACGTCAACCTGCGCCCTACGCAAATTTCCGGCATGGAGCGTGACGCGGAGCGTCTCTACGAGTTGATCTGGCGCCAGTTCGTCGCCTGTCAGATGCCGCCAGCCGAATACCTGTCGACCAGCGTCACGGTCGCCGCTGGCGCCTTCGAACTGCGCGCCAAGGGACGTATCCTCAAGTTTGATGGCTATACCAGGGCGCAGCCGCAGCAGAGCAAGCCGGGTGAAGATGACGTGTTGCCGGAGATGAGCGAGGGCGAGGCACTCAAGCTGCTCAAACTCGACCCCAGTCAGCACTTCACCAAGCCCCCTGCGCGCTTTTCCGAAGCCAGCCTGGTCAAGGAACTGGAAAAGCGTGGCATAGGTCGCCCCTCTACCTATGCCGCCATCATTTCCACGATCCAGGAACGTGGCTACGTGACGGTGCATAACCGCCGTTTCTACGCGGAAAAAATGGGTGACATCGTTACTGAGCGTCTTAGCGAAAGCTTTGCCAACCTGATGGATTATGGTTTCACGGCAGGCATGGAGGAGCAGCTGGATGGTGTGGCGCAAGGTGCCAGCGACTGGAAGCAACTGCTTGACCAGTTCTATGCCGATTTTCGCAAGAAGCTGGAGGCCGCCGAGTCGGCAGAGCAGGGCATGCGTGCCAATCAGCCGACGCTTACCGATATTGCCTGTCGCGATTGCGGCCGGCCAATGATGATCAGGACCGCTTCCACCGGTGTGTTCCTGGGCTGTTCGGGCTACGCGTTGCCACCCAAGGAGCGCTGCAAGGCGACCATCAACCTGGTGCCCGGTGACGAAATTGCCGCCGATGACGAGGGCGAGTCCGAGTCACGGGTGTTGCTGGGTAAGCATCGTTGCCCGATCTGCAGTACGGCGATGGATGCCTATCTGCTGGATGAAACCCGCAAGTTGCATGTCTGCGGCAACAACCCGGACTGCGCGGGTTATGAGATCGAGCAGGGGCAGTATCGCATCAAGGGCTATGAAGGGCCGAGCCTGGAGTGTGACAAGTGCGGCAGCCAGATGCAGCTCAAGACCGGCCGTTTCGGCAAGTTCTTCGGTTGCACCAATGCCAGCTGCAAGAATACTCGCAAATTGTTGAAGAACGGCGAGGCAGCTCCCCCCAAGTGCGAGCCGATTCGTATGCCCGAGCTGCGCTGCGAGAAGGTCGACGATACCTATGTGTTGCGTGATGGTGCTTCCGGCTTGTTCTTGGCCGCCAGTCAGTTCCCCAAGAAGCGTGAGACGCGCGCTCCTCTGGTCATCGAGCTGTTGCCTCACGCCGATGAACTGGACAGCAAGTACCATTTCCTCCTGCAGGCGCCGCTGCGCGATCCGGATGGGCGTCCGGCGGTGATTCGTTTCAGTCGCAAGACCAAGGAGCAGTACGTGCAGAGCGAGCAGGACGGTAAGCCGACAGGTTGGCGTGCATTCTACGATAATGGTCGCTGGGTCGTTGAAGACAAGCGCTAGGGCGTATTCGAGGAGGCGTGATCATGGCTTACGAGCCGTATACCCGCACCAATCAGAAGCTGCATTTCTGTGGTCTGGCCTTGGAGAACTGGCTGCGGGCCGAGCGTGACAGCAGCTTTGCTTCTGCTGCGCAGATCCAGGCCGAGCGTGAGGCCGCGTTATTCCACCTGCACGGCGCGCTGCTTGCGTTGTGCCACGAGATTGCCCACAGCTATCGCCTGCCGGATGCCAGTTGGCCTGCCCTGGAGCATTTTCTCGACGAACATTACCTGAGTCGCTCGCCTTGTCCTGAGCTGTCCGAACTGTTTGAGCTGAGTCGTCAGTCCGACAGTTGGCTGGCGGGCGCCTGCGCAGCCTATCGTCTACTCCTGTTGCCACCCCAGGCGCCGCGCAAGATCAAGCAGGATGCCACCCTGGCATTGATTCAGGCGGTCAATCTCGATGAGCAGGAAGACGAGCCGCCGCTGTCCCGCGAAACCATTCAGCAGTGGCGTGGCCAGTTGAAAGCGCTGGTTTTGCGTTTTCGCGACAGCCTGACGGAAATCTGAGGCTGGCTGGGGTTTGCCGGGCGAGTGCTGATACAATGCTCGGCCTTTTGCGGAGAGCGCCTGGATGTCTACGTCATTTCTGGAAATCGTCGAGTTGCCTGATGGGCGTATCGTGCTGCGTCGCGCCGAAGATGAAGTGACGTTGGTAACTCTGGATTTTTCTGCAGATGCACGCGCCTTCCTGCAGGGGCAGCATATCGAAGTCGCCAAGGCGATGTTCAATGTGGGCGTGCAGATGGCGGGTCGCCTGGCCGAGGGCGAAAGTGAGTGGCATAGCGAAGACGAAGGGCCGCGCGTACTGCACTAAAGGGCCGCTGGGGCGGAAGTTACCGTTCCGCCCGTCTCACCGGGTTAGCGGCGGATTACCCCGACGCTGAGCCCTTCGATGCTCAGGGATTGCTGGCTCAAGTCGACCTTGATGGGCTGGAATTCCGGGTTTTCCGCCAACAGCCAGACCAGATTGCCTTCGCGCTTGAAGCGCTTGACCGTTACTTCGTCATCGATACGGGCGACGACCACCTGGCCGTTACGCACATCCTGAGTACGGTGTACGGCCAGCAGGTCGCCGTCGAGAATGCCAATATCCTTCATGCTCATGCCGCTTACACGTAACAGATAGTCGGCCCTCGGGTGGAAAAACTCTGGGCTGATGCGGCAGGATTCTTCAATGTTCTGTTGCGCAAGAATGGGTGCTCCGGCGGCCACTCGACCGATGACCGGCAGGCTCTGTTCGTCGCGCTCCTCGCTTTCAAAGCCAGGAATGCGGATGCCCCGCGAAGCGCCCGGAATCATTTCGATGGCGCCCTTGCGGGCCAGGGCCTTGAGGTGTTCCTCCGCAGCGTTGGGTGACTTGAAGCCTAGATGCTGGGCAATTTCCGCGCGGGTAGGTGGGTAGCCGCTGTCTTCCAGGTAGCGTTTGACGAAATCAAGGATTTCGCTTTGCCGGGGGGTTAGCTTGATCATGGCGGCCTCTGTTTTTTTATACAGTGGCTGTGATTATATCCAGTGCCCTTACCAGAACAAGCCTGTAGCGGTTATTTAGCGCTAGCTGGAAGTGGCGCACGGGTCATGGCTTGACAAGCCAGTCGCCTGAAACGTATGTTTCAAACAAGTGTTTGTCAGGCGTGGACTCATGGCTCAGTCGGAAACTGTAGAACGTATCCTGGATGCAGCGGAACAGCTGTTTGCCGAAAAGGGGTTTGCAGAGACTTCGCTGCGCCTGATTACCAGCAAGGCAGGTGTCAATCTGGCAGCTGTCAACTATCACTTCGGTTCGAAGAAGGCGCTGATCCAGGCGGTCTTCTCGCGATTCCTCGGGCCGTTCTGCATCAGCCTGGAGCGTGAACTGGATCGGCGCATGGCCAATCCGGATAACAAACCACAACTGGAAGCCCTTCTGGAGCTGCTGGTCGAGCAGGCGTTGGCCGTCAAGCCGCGCAGTGGCAACGACCTGGCCATCTTCATGCGTCTGCTGGGGCTGGCGTTCAGTCAGAGCCAGGGGCACCTGCGCAAGTACCTCGAAGAGGTCTACGGCAAGGTCTTCCGTCGCTACATGCTGCTGGTGCATGAGGCAGCACCGCGTATTCCACCCCTGGAGCTATTCTGGCGGGTGCATTTTATGTTGGGTGCTGCAGCATTCAGCATGTCCGGGATCAAGGCCTTGCGCGCCATGTCCGAGGCTGATTTCGGAGTCAACACCTCGCTGGAGCAGGTGATGCGTCTGATGGTGCCTTTCCTGGCCGCCGGCATGCGTGCAGAGGCTGCACTCAACGACCCCCAGCTGGCTGCAGCGGTGCTGCGTCCGCGCAAGCCGCAGCCTGCTGTGAAAGGCTGAGCAAGCCCGAGGTAAAGCGGTAGGCTTGCTGATGCCCTTGGGCTAAGCTTGGCGCCATGCTCGCTCTTGACCTGCTGCACATCTCTCTCGCCGATCAAATACTCTATGGCTTCATGGACGGGCGCCTTTGCGTGCGCCTGCCGGTGTCCACCGGGCGAGCCGGTGCGGGGGAACGCAATGGCTCCGGCTGCACCCCGCGAGGCTGGCATCAGGTGCGTGCACGTATCGGTGACGGCCTGCCGCTGGGGGCGGTGTTGCGTGGCAGGCGCTGGACTGGCGAGGTGTACAGTGCCGAGCTGCAGGCCGCTCACCCCGAGCGGGACTGGATTCTCACGCGGATTCTCTGGCTGAGTGGCTGTCAACCGGGCTACAACCGCTTGGGCTGCGTGGATACCTTCCGTCGCTATATCTACATCCATGGCACTCCGGACAGCGAGCCGCTCGGCGTGGCGCTGTCACATGGCTGTGTGCGGATGAACAACGCTCAGTTGGTCTGGTTGTTCGAACGGGTGCCTGCCCACTGTCGGGTATTGATCGACGAGGCCGCTTGCCCGCAATGGGCCGGCAGGTGGCTGATGGCTGACGAGGATATGCAATGAGTGAAACCCTGCAGGGCGCGTTGATGCTGGATATCGCCGGAACCTGGCTGTGTGCCGAGGATCGGCAGATTCTTCGCCAGCCCGAAGTAGGTGGTGTGATTCTGTTTGCCCGGAATATCGAAACGCCGTGCCAGGTACGTGAGTTGTGCGCAGCAATTCGTCGGCTGCGCCCGGACGTGCTGCTGGCGGTTGATCAGGAAGGTGGGCGCGTGCAGCGCCTGCGCCGTGGTTTTCAACGTTTGCCGTCGATGGCCTCGTTTGCCAGCCTGGCCCAGGCTGAGCAGCTGGCAGAGGATTGCGGCTGGCTGATGGCCAGTGAAGTGCTGGCAGCCGGGCTGGATCTGAGTTTTGCGCCGGTACTGGACTTGCAACATGGGCGCAGCGCAGTGATTGGTGAGCGTGCCTTCAGTGGCAATGCCGAGCAAGCGATTACCCTGGCCGGCGCCTTTATCCGCGGCATGCATGCGGCAGGTATGGCGGCAACCGGCAAACATTTTCCCGGGCATGGCTGGGCCGAGGCCGACTCCCATGTGGCGATGCCGCGGGATGAACGTAGCCTTGCCGAGATTCGCCGCGTCGACCTGCAACCTTTTGCCCGCCTGGCCGGGGTACTGGATGCCGTCATGCCGGCGCATGTCATCTATCCTCAGGTAGACGAGCAGCCGGCCGGTTTCTCGCGGCGCTGGCTGCAGGACGTATTACGCGGCGAACTGGGCTTTACCGGCGTGTTGTTCAGCGATGACTTGTCGATGACTGGCGCGCAGGTGGCAGGCGATGCCGGGCAGCGTATCGAGGCGGCGCTGCGCGCCGGCTGCGATATGGGCCTGGTATGCAATGATCGTGGTGCTGCCGAGTGTGCCCTGCAGCGCCTACAGCATTTACGCGTGCACACGCCGACACGCTTGGCGCATATGCGCCGCCGGGCTTTCATGGGCCCGGCCTATAAGGAACATCCCCGCTGGCTGGCGGCGCTGGCACGGCTCCGTGCTGCTGGCCTGATCGCATAAGGAAACCAGGCAATGACCGTATACGCAATTATTGGTGGCACCGGGCTGGCTCAGCTTGACGGGCTGGAGATTCGTGAGGCGGTATATGTGGAGACGCCCTACGGCGCGCCGTCCGCCGACGTACTGCGCGGCGTTTATGCGGGTGAGGAGGTGCTGTTCCTGGCACGCCATGGTCAGCCGCATCGTATTCCGCCGCACCAGGTAAATTACCGCGCCAACCTGTGGGCGCTGCGTCAGCTTGGCGCACGCGCGGTGCTGGCGATCAACGCGGTAGGCGGCATCACTCCCTCCATGACCACGGGGCAACTGGTTGTGCCGCACCAGATCATTGATTACACCCATGGTCGCGCACAGACGCTCTTTGAGGGTGAGTTGGACCATGTGACCCATGTCGACTTCAGTCACCCCTACGACGAAGCCCAGCGCCAGCTGCTGATCGCGGCCTTGCGCGCCTGTGGCTATCCGTTCAGTGAGCGTGCGGTGTATGGCTGTACCCAGGGCCCACGCCTGGAAACAGCCGCCGAGATCCAGCGCATGGAGCGTGATGGTTGTGACATCGTCGGCATGACCGGTATGCCGGAAACCGTACTGGCGCGTGAGCTCGAATTGCCCTATGCCTGTCTTTCTCTGGTGGTCAATCCGGCTGCCGGCAAAGGTAAGGGGCCGATCACTATGGCGGAGATTGATGCGGCGCTTGGGCAGGGCATGCTCAAGGTGCGACGCGTACTGCAGCAGTTGCTCGGCGCCTGAGGGCTGTCTGGCGTGGGCCGAGGCGTCGCGCTCGGCCTCAAGCCTGTTCAGCGTGCTATAGGCCGCTGATACGTACCAGCAATCCCAGGCTGGTGTGATCCAGATAATGCAGGCGGCCAACGCGTAGGCGTGCCTGTTGCTGCAGTTGCTGGCTGTTTTGTAGCAGGCCGTTGCTGGCGAACTGGCTGACCCAGAAATGTGCTTGCGCCTGTACCTGATCGTCCGACTGGCGAAGGGTCAGCGTGCCTTGCACCGGATAATGGTCGCCCAGTTGCGCCTTGCCTTCATGGAGCGTCACGCGCAGCGGCTGGCTCGACAGCGTCTGTTTCCAGCTCCGTTGCAGGATGACCTGATAATCCCCTTGTTGCGCCAGTTTGTTGAGGGTCTCCTGCATGGGCAGGCTGGCCGGGCTTGGCGTGATGCTCTGGCCACCTGCGGCCCAATCATCCGGCGGTAACTGGCTGCTGGGAATGACCTCGCCAGCCTGGCGGAACAGGATCAGTTCGACCAGATACAGCGGTTCGGCCAGGGCGGCCGGGCACAGCAGGCTGAGTAGCAGGAGCAGGGCAGGGCGTCGCAGCATGATGCATGTGTCCTCAGGAGCTAACGGTCAGCCGATCAAGCAGGGCTTCCAGGGTGTTGAAGCGCTCTTCGCCGCGTTCCATGGGTACTTGGAACTTGAACAGGGTGGCGCCTTCGAATTTGTAGCGGTTGGGCTGGCTCTGGATCAGCTTGATCAGCACCAGCGGATCGACGCAGGTGTCGGCGGCGAACTCGAGACGCCCGCCCTGGGGCCCGGCGTCGATCTTCTTGATGCCGAGCTTCTCCGCCTGCAGCTTGAGCAGGGTCAGGCGCATCAGGTTCTTGGTCGGCTCCGGCAGCAGGCCGAAGCGGTCGATCATCTCCACCTGCAGCTCCTTCAGGCCGTCCTCGTCGGCGGCCGAGGCGATGCGCTTGTAGAGGATCAGGCGGGTGTGCACATCCGGCAGATAGTCGTCGGGAATCAGCGCCGGCACGCGCAGATTGACTTCCGGACCACCGCCCAGCGGTTGCTCCAGGTTCGGCTGCTCGCCCTTGCGGATGGCTTTGACGGCCCGCTCCAGCATTTCCATATAGAGGGTGAAGCCGACTGCCTGGATCTGCCCGCTCTGGCCGTCGCCGAGCAGTTCGCCAGCGCCGCGGATTTCCAGGTCGTGGGTGGCCAGGACGAAGCCGGCACCGAGGTCCTGGGCGTTGGCGATGGCCTCCAGGCGCTTCTGCGCGTCTTCGGTCATGCCCTTGCGCGGCGGGGTGAGCAGGTAGGCATAGGCCTGGTGGTGGCTACGCCCGACCCGCCCGCGCAGCTGATGCAGCTGGGCCAGGCCGAACTTGTCGGCACGCTCGATGAGGATGGTGTTGGCGCTGGGCACGTCGATGCCGGTCTCGATGATGGTCGAGGCCACCAGCACGTTGAAGCGCTTGTGGTAGAAGTCGCTCATCACCCGTTCCAGCTCGCGCTCGTGCATCTGCCCGTGGCCGATGCCGACGCGTGCCTCGGGCACCAGGGCCTGCAGGTCGGCGGCGCACTTCTCGATGGTTTTCACGTCGTTATGCAGGTAGTACACCTGGCCGCCGCGCAGCAGTTCGCGCAGCAGCGCTTCCTTGATCACCGAGTCCTGCTGCTCCAGGACGAAGGTGCGCACCGACAGCCGGCGCGCCGGCGGGGTGGCGATGATCGACAGGTCGCGCATGCCCGACACCGCCATGTTCAGCGTTCTCGGGATCGGCGTGGCGGTGAGGGTGAGGATGTCGACTTCGCTGCGCAGGGCCTTGAGCTGCTCCTTCTGGCGTACGCCGAAGCGGTGCTCCTCGTCGATGATGCACAGGCCGAGGTCCTTGAAGCGCACATCGTCCTGCAGCAGCTTGTGGGTGCCGATGACGATGTCGATCTTGCCCTCGGCCAGCTTGGCCACCGCCTCGTTGACTTCCTTGGCGGTCTTGAAGCGGCTCATTACCTCCACGGTTACCGGCCAGTCGGCAAAGCGGTCGCGGAAGCTGTTGTAGTGCTGCTGGGCGAGCAGGGTGGTGGGCACCAGCACCGCCACCTGCTTGCCGCTGTGTACGGCGATAAAGGCCGCGCGCATGGCCACCTCGGTCTTGCCGAAGCCGACGTCGCCGCAGACCAGGCGATCCATTGGCTTGCCGGCCAGCATGTCGGCGCGCACCGCGTCGATGGCGGCCTGCTGGTCCGGGGTTTCCTCGAAGGGAAAGCCGGCGCTGAAGGTGGCGTAGTCGACGGCCGGATCCCTGAACGCATGGCCCTCGCGGGCGGCGCGGCGGGCGTAGATATCCAGCAGTTCGGCGGCTACGTCGCGCACCTGCTCGGCGGCCTTGCGCTTGGCCTTCTGCCAGGTCTCCGAGCCGAGGCGGTGCAGCGGCGCCAGGGCGTCGTCGCTGCCGGTGTAGCGGGCAATCAGGTGCAGGCTGGCCACCGGCACGTAGAGCTTGGCCTCGTCGGCATACTGCAGGGCGAGGAACTCGGCTGCCTGGCCGTCGAACTCCATGGTGATCAGTCCCAGATAGCGGCCGACACCGTGGTCAATGTGCACCACCGGCGCGCCTTCGCGCAGCTCGGTGAGGTTCTTGATCACGTTGTCGCCGCCGTCGCGGGTCTTCTCGCGGCGCCGGCGCTGCATCACCCGCTGGCCGAACAGCGGGCTCTCGGCGACCAGAGCGATGTCATCGAGCAACAGGCCTTCGTCCAGCGGGGCGATGCAGATCGCCAGGCGTTCGCGGCTGGCGGTGAACTCCGGCCAGTCGGCGACTTCACGCGGCTTGAGCTTGAGGCGCGCCAGCAGCTCCAGCAGCACTTCGCGGCGCCCGGCCGATTCGGCGCTGAACAGCACGCGGCCCGGGTATTCCTCGATAAAGCGGCGCAGCGCCGCTAACGGCTCGCTGGCCTTGGCCTGGATCGCCAGGTCGGGCAGGGCGCGGGCGCTGAAACGTTCGCGACCGACGCCGGTTTCGATGTCGTTCTGATCGACCACCACCCGCGGCCAGCTTTTCAGGCGGGCGAAGCAGTCCTCGACTGGCAGGAAGATGTCGGCGGGCGGCAGGATCGGGCGCTCCGGATCGACGCGCCGATCCTCGTAGCGGTTGCGCGCGTCCTGCCAAAACTGCTCGGCGGCTTTCTCGATGCCTGGCAGGGAAAACACCTGGGTGTCCTGCGGCAGGTAGTCGAACAGGGTGGCGCTTTCCTCGAAGAACAACGGCAGGTAGTACTCGATGCCGGCGGGCGTGATGCCGGTGGAAAGGTCCTGGTAGATCGGGCAGCGGCGAAAGTCGACGTCGAAGCGTTCGCGAAAGCGCCCGCGGAAATCGGTGACGGCTTTCTTCTCCAGGGGAAACTCGCGGGCCGGCAGCAGGCGAATGGACTCAACCTTGTCTATCGAGCGCTGGGTCTCGGGGTCGAAGGTGCGCAGCGTCTCGATTTCGTCGTCGAACAGGTCGATGCGGTAGGGCGTCTCGCTGCCCATGGGGAACAGGTCGATCAGCGCGCCGCGCACGGCGAACTCACCGTGCTCGTAGACGGTGTCCACGCAGCGGTAGCCCGCGGCCTCCAGGCGCGCGCGCATCTCCTCGACATCGAGCTTCTGGCCGACGTCCAGCAGCAGGCCCGAACCGAGCAGGAAGCGGGTCGGCGCCAGGCGATGCAGGGCGGTGGCGATCGGTACCACCAGCACGCCGTGCTTGATCTCCGGCAGGCGATAGAGGGTGGCGATACGCTGGGAAATGATGTCCTGATGCGGCGAAAAGACGTCGTAGGGCAGGGTTTCCCAGTCCGGGAAGTGCAGTACCGGCAGATCCGGAGCGAAGAACGCCAGTTCTTCCTGCAGGCGCTCGGCGCTTTGGCTATCGGCGGTCAGCAGCAGGGTGAAGCGTTTGGCGGCGCAGGCCGCCTCGGCCACGGCCAGGCTTAGCGCGGCGCCGGGCAGGTTGCCCCAGTGCTGTTTGCCGGCGGCGGCGGGAAGTTTGGGTAGGCGCAGAACGGACACGGGTGGTTCGACCCCAGGCAAATGGAGCGGCGATTGTAGCGAGCGTTCCCGCGTGGCGCACGGGCAGCGTGCCGTCTGGCGCAGCGGATTGCCCGGCAGGTATGGGTGCGGGCATAATGTAGCCCCTTTTTTCAGCCCCTACATGTGGAAGGTATTGCCCGTGACTCAGAAGCCCGACCAGTGTCTCGGTGAATGGATCGATCGTGAAGCGCTTGCTGAAGCGATGATTCCGCTGATTGGCCAGCTGTACCGCAATAACAATGTGGTGACCTCGATCTACGGCCGTGGCCTGATCAACCGTTCGGTTATCGATATCCTCAAGGCGCATCGCTTCGCCCGTCATCGCCTGGCTGACCAGGCTGAGCTGTCGGTGCACGACACCTTCCCGATGCTCAAGGCGATGAGCGAACTCAAGCTGGGTGCTGCTTCGGTCGACCTGGGCAAGCTGGCCGGCAAGTTCAAGGCCGAGGGCAATGGCCGCAGCGTCGAGCAGTTCGTCAAGGACGAACTGGCTGTCGTGGTCGGTCAGCAAGGCGTGAACAAGCGTCAGGGTACCGATGTGGTGCTTTACGGCTTCGGTCGTATTGGTCGCCTGCTGGCGCGCATTCTGGTCGAGAAGACCGGTGGTGGCGACGGCCTGCGCCTGCGCGCCATCGTGGTGCGCAAAGGCGCCGAGAATGATCTGGTCAAGCGTGCCAGCCTGCTGCGTCGTGATTCGGTCCATGGTCCGTTCAACGGCACCATCACCATCGATGAAGCCAGCAACACCATTACCGCCAATGGCAACCTGATTCAGGTGATCTACTCCAACGATCCGGCGTCCATCGACTACACCCAGTACGGCATCAACAATGCCCTGCTGGTCGACAACACCGGCAAATGGCGTGACGCCGAGGGCCTGGGCCAGCACCTGAAGTGCCCGGGTATCGACCGCGTGGTGCTCACCGCGCCGGGCAAGGGCGCGCTGAAGAACATCGTGCATGGCATCAACCATGGCGATATCAGCGCCGATGACAAGATCATCTCCGCGGCGTCCTGCACCACCAACGCCATCGTGCCGGTGCTCAAGGCGGTGAATGACCAGTACGGCATCGTCAACGGTCATGTCGAAACCGTTCACTCGTACACCAACGACCAGAACCTGATCGACAACTTCCACAAGGGCAGTCGTCGTGGCCGCAGCGCCGCGCTGAACATGGTGATCACCGAGACCGGTGCTGCTACTGCCGCTGCCAAGGCTCTGCCGGTGCTGAAAGGCAAGCTGACCGGCAACGCCATCCGTGTGCCGACGCCGAACGTGTCCATGGCCATTCTCAACCTGAACCTGGAGAAGGCCTGCACTCGCGAAGAGATCAACGAGTACCTGCGCCAGATGGCCATGCACTCGGACCTGCAGAAGCAGATCGACTTCGTCAGCTCGCAGGAAGTGGTATCCACCGACTTCGTCGGCTCGCGTCACGCCGGTGTGGTCGATGCCGAAGCCACCATTGCCAACGACAATCGCGTGGTGCTCTACGTGTGGTACGACAACGAGTTCGGCTACAGTTGCCAGGTGGTACGCGTGATGGAAGACATGGCTGGGGTCAACCCGCCGGCCTTCCCGCGCTGAGTGTCTGGCAGGGGCGGCTAACCTGCTTCGGCGGTTGTGCGGTCCCTGGCTGGCGTAAAAAGGAACGGGGGCTGCGGCTCCCGTTTTTCGTTGAGGTCTCCCGTGGGTGATCCCCAGGGAGCGGTTTTTCACCGGGCACTACCCGTGCCAGGTTCTACAGGTACTGACAATGGATACTTCCATGCAGGGTGGCGAGCTCAAGCGCGGCTTGCAGAATCGCCATATCCAGCTGATCGCCCTGGGTGGCGCGATTGGCACCGGGCTGTTTCTCGGCTCTGCCGGCGTGCTGCGTTCGGCCGGGCCTTCGATGATCCTTGGCTATGCGATTGCCGGTTTCATCGCCTTCCTGATCATGCGCCAACTGGGTGAAATGATCGTCGAAGAGCCGGTCGCCGGTTCTTTCAGTCACTTTGCGCATAAGTACTGGGGCGGCTACGCCGGCTTTCTGTCCGGTTGGAACTACTGGGTGCTTTATGTGCTGGTAGGCATGGCCGAGCTGACGGCGGTGGGTAAGTACGTGCAGTTCTGGTGGCCAGAGATTCCTACCTGGGCGACCGCGGCGGCCTTCTTCGTGCTGATCAATGCCATCAACCTGACCAATGTGAAGGTGTTTGGCGAAACCGAGTTCTGGTTCGCGCTGATCAAGGTAGTGGCGATCATTGGCATGATCCTGCTGGGGGTGTTCCTGCTGGTTTCCGGTAAGGGTGGCGAGCAGGCGGCAGTCAGTAACCTGTGGGCGCATGGCGGTTTCTTCCCCAATGGCTGGCAGGGCCTGCTGATGGTCCTGGCGATCATCATGTTCTCCTTCGGCGGCTTGGAGTTGGTGGGGATTACTGCGGCAGAAGCCGAAGAGCCGCGCAAGGTCATTCCCAAGGCGATCAATCAGGTGATCTGGCGGATTCTGATTTTCTATATCGGAGCGCTCAGCGTGCTGCTGATGCTCTACCCCTGGGATCAGTTGCTGGAAACCCTGGGCGCGGCGGGCGATCCCTACAGCGGCAGTCCGTTCGTGCAGATCTTCTCGCTGATTGGCAGTGATACGGCGGCGCATCTGCTCAACTTCGTAGTGCTGACGGCAGCGCTGTCGGTCTACAACAGTGGTGTGTACTGCAATAGTCGCATGCTGTATGCGCTGGCCGAGCAGGGTGACGCACCCAGGTCGCTGATGAAGGTCAACCGCCGTGGGGTCCCGGTGCTGGCACTGGGTGTATCGGCGTTGATTACCCTGCTGTGCGTAGTGGTCAACTACCTGGCGCCGCAACAGGCTCTGGAGATGCTCATGGCGCTGGTGGTCGCTTCGCTGGTGATCAACTGGGCGATGATCAGTCTGTCGCACCTGAAGTTTCGCAAAACGCTGCAGGCGCAGGGTGTGCGCCCGCACTTCCGGGCGTTTTGGTATCCCTTTGCCAACTACCTGTGTCTGGCGTTCGTGGGGCTGATCCTCTGGGTGATGCTGCAGATTCCTGGAATCCACCTGTCGGTCTATGCCATTCCGCTCTGGCTGCTGCTGCTCGGTTTTTGTTACTGGCTGCGGCAGCGTCGCCGTACTGCCTGAAGCGCGTTGCAAGGCTTGATCCGCCTTGTGCGGATGAACGCCCCGTCGTCTGTGCGGGGCGTTTTCGCGCGTGTTGCGTGGGGCTCAAATTCCTCGGTATTGCTGCGCTAGCCTGGTCTCTGGCGAAATGCAGCAAGATCTTTGATAGGCATGATTTGGATCATTCCCCGGTGGGCGCTTTGTCTGTTATGGGGATGACAATATGTCGCACATAAAGGGCTTGAACCTTCCGGCGAGTCTGTCTTTTCGGGCAGAAAAAGCACTGTCTCGGGTGGCCAGTTAGGGTGCCCGCCTCTATAATCCGAGGGTTTTTTGCTCCGGGTCCCGCGGTTGTCTGTGGTGTCATCCCGTCAGGATGCGCCCTTGCCAACATGCAAGCGACGACCTGACCCGGGAAAAGTTCACAACAGTGATTAGGCGAACCCTATGATAACAATCAAGCGTGGTTTGGACCTGCCTATCACCGGCACGCCCGCGCAGCGTATCGAGGCCGCTCGGCCGGTACGTAGCGTGGCCATTGTCGGCTTCGACTATCACGGTATGAAGCCAACCATGAGCGTGCAGGTAGGTGACCGGGTTAAACTCGGCCAGGTTCTATTCTCCGACAAGAAAAATCCCGGCGTGGTCTTCACGGCGCCCGGTGCGGGCGTGGTGACTGCTATTCATCGTGGCCAGCAGCGTGTTCTGCAGTCCGTGGTGATCGACCTAGATGGCGATGAGCAGGAAACCTTTGCCAGCTATAGCGCTGCGCAACTGGATACCCTGGATGCTCAGGCTGTGCGCGACAACCTGCAGCAGTCCGGCCTGTGGACGGCGCTGCGCACGCGCCCCTACAGCAAGGTGCCGGCAGTCGATGCGGTGCCCAGTTCGATCTTTGTGACCGCCATCGACACCCATCCGCTGGCCGCTGATCCGGCATTGGTGATTGCCGAACAGGCCGAGGCTTTCGAGCAGGGTCTCAAGGTGCTGAGTCGCCTGGCGCGGGTTTTCCTGTGCAAGGCGCCTGGCGCCGCACTGCCCGGTGAGAATCTGTCGCAGGTCAAGACCGAGAGCTTTGCCGGTCCGCATCCGGCCGGCCTGGCTGGCACACATATCCATTTTCTGGATCCGGTGAGTGCCAATAAAACGGTCTGGAGCATTGGCTATCAGGACGTCATCGCTGTCGGCAAACTCTTTACTACCGGTCAGCTCTCTGTTGAGCGCGTAGTGGCTCTGGGTGGTCCGGTGGTTGAGCAGCCGCGTTTGCTGCGTACCCGTCTGGGCGCCTGCCTGAACGAGCTGACCGCCGGTGAGCTTAAGCCGGGTAACAACCGGGTGATTTCCGGTTCGGTGTTTGGCGGTCGCAATGCTCGTGGTGCTTTTGCCTATCTGGGGCGCTATCACCAGCAGGTCAGTTGCCTGGCTGAAGGCAATGATCGCGAGATGCTGCATTACCTGCGTGCCGGTGTGAACAAACACTCGGTACTCAACGTGTTCGTTTCCAAACTGATGGGCGGCAAGCGCTTCGACTTTACCACCACGACCAATGGCAGTCCGCGTGCCATGGTGCCGGTGGGTAACTATGAAAAAGTCATGCCGCTGGACATCCTGCCCACCCAGTTGCTGCGCCTGCTGATCGTCGGCGATACCGAGATGGCCCAGAAGCTTGGCTGCCTTGAGCTGGATGAGGAAGACCTGGCCCTGTGCAGCTACGTCTGTGCAGGCAAGTACGAGTACGGTCCGATCCTGCGTGACAACCTCACCCGTATCGAGAAGGAGGGTTAAGCCATGGGGATTCGTCAGTTCCTCGACAAGATCGAACACAACTTCGAGAAGGGGGGCAAGTACCAGAACTGGTATGCGCTCTACGAAGCCGTCGATACCTTCTTCTATCGTCCGGGCAGCGTAACCAAGACAACGGCCCATGTGCGTGACGGCATTGACCTCAAGCGCATGATGATTACCGTTTGGCTGTGTACCTTCCCGGCGATGTTCTTCGGTATGTGGAACATCGGTTTCCAGGCCAACAGCATCTTTGCCAGTAATCCCGAGTTGCTGGCGGCACAGGACGGCTGGCGCTTCGGCCTGGTCGGTGCGCTGGCAGGATTCGATGCCGGCAGCCTGTGGGACAACCTGATCCAGGGTGCTGCCTACTTCCTGCCGGTGTACCTGACGGCGTTTATCGTGGGTGGTTTCTGGGAAGTCTTGTTTGCCTCGATTCGCAAGCACGAAGTCAACGAAGGTTTCTTCGTAACCTCGATCCTGTTTGCCCTGATTCTGCCGCCGAGCATTCCGCTGTGGCAGGTAGCGCTGGGCATCAGCTTCGGCGTGGTGATCGGCAAGGAAGTGTTTGGTGGTACCGGCAAGAACTTCCTCAACCCGGCCCTTACGGGGCGTGCCTTCCTGTTCTTTGCCTACCCGGCGCAGATGTCCGGTGACATGGTATGGACGGCCGTCGACGGCTTTGCTGGCGCTACTGCGCTGAGCCTGGCTGCGGCGGGGGGTATCGAGAACGTCATTGGCCAAGGCATCAGCTGGAGCCAGGCGTTCATCGGTACCGTGCAGGGCTCGATGGGTGAGACCAGCACGTTGGCCATTCTTATCGGTGGTTTCTTCCTGCTGCTGACCCGTATCGCGGCCTGGCGCATTGTCGCCGGGGTGATGATTGGCATGGTGGGGCTGTCGACCCTGTTCAACCTGATCGGCTCCGACAGCAATCCGATGTTCGCCATGCCCTGGTATTGGCACCTGGTCGTTGGCGGTTTCGCCTTCGGCATGATCTTCATGGCCACTGATCCGGTGTCGGCGTCCATGACCAATACCGGCAAGTGGTTCTTCGGCGCACTGATCGGGGTGATGGTGGTATTGATCCGTGTGGTCAACCCGGCCTTCCCCGAGGGCATGATGCTGGCGATTCTGTTCGCCAACCTGTTTGCCCCGCTGATCGACCATTTCGTCATTCAGGCCAATATCAAGCGGAGGCTGGCACGCAATGTCTAGTCAAAAAGAATCCACCGTCCGTACGCTGACGGTGGCGGTTCTGGTGTGCCTGGTGTGCTCGGTATTCGTCGCCGGCGCGGCCATTGCCCTGAAACCGACACAAATCGAGAACCGTGTCCTCGACAAGCAGCGCAGTATCCTCAGCATCGCTGGCCTCGGTCAGCCGGGGATGTCGGCACGCGAGGTCAAGGCGCTGTACAAGAGCAGCATCAAGGCCCGCATCGTCGACCTGCAGACGGGTAAGTTCAGCGACGCACAAAACGTTGCGACCTTCGACCCGCTCAAGGCTGCCAAGGATCCCAAACTGTCCAAGGTTCTTGCGGGTAGTGAGGATATTGCCGGTATCAAGCGTCAGGAACGCTACAGCACGGTTTACATGGTAGAGAAAGACGGTCAGCTGGAAACGCTGATTCTGCCGGTGCGTGGCTATGGGCTGTGGTCGACCCTGTACGGCTTCATGGCCATCAAGGGGGATCTGAATACCGTGGTTGGCATGGGTTTCTACCAGCATGGGGAAACTCCCGGCCTGGGCGGCGAAGTAGACAATCCGAAGTGGAAGGGCCTGTGGCCTGGCAAGACCCTGTTCGATGCCGATGGCAAACTGGCCGTTGGCGTTGTCAAGGGGGCTCAGGGTGATCACCAAGTGGACTCCCTGGCCGGGGCCACGTTGACCAGTAATGGTGTCCACAATCTGTTGCAGTTCTGGCTTGGCCAGAGCGGCTTCGGTCCCTTCATCGCCCATCTGCGTGCTGGGGAGGCTTGATCATGTCGCAACCAACCATCAAGGAAGTTCTGCTTAATCCGATTTTCAACAACAACCCGATCGGCCTGCAGATTCTCGGTATCTGTTCCGCTCTGGCGGTTACCTCCAACCTCAAGACAGCACTGGTAATGTCGCTAGCGCTGACGCTGGTGACCGGCTTCTCCAACCTGTTCATCTCGATGATCCGCAGCCAGATCCCCAGCTCGATCCGCATGATCGTGCAGATGGTGATCATCGCTTCATTGGTGATCGTGGTTGATCAGGTGCTCAAGGCCTATGCCTACTCGCTGTCCAAACAGCTGTCGGTATTCGTCGGCCTGATCATCACCAACTGCATCGTGATGGGCCGTGCTGAAGCCTTTGCCATGCAGAACCCGCCGGTACTGTCGTTCTTCGACGGTATCGGTAACGGTCTGGGCTACAGTGCCATGTTGATCGTGCTGGGAACCGTGCGTGAGCTGTTTGGCGCCGGCAAGCTGCTGGGTTACGAGATCATTCCGGTCGTCAATGATGGTGGCTGGTATCAGCCCAATGGTCTGTTGCTGTTGCCGCCTTCGGCGTTCTTCCTGATTGGCCTGATCATCTGGGCATTGCGCAGCTGGAAAAAGGATCAACTGGAAAAGCCGGCTTTCCGCATGGCACCGCATGTCTCGGATAAGGAGGCTTACTAATGGAACATTACATTAGCCTGTTCGTGAAGGCGGTGTTCATTGAGAACATGGCGCTGGCCTTCTTCCTGGGCATGTGTACCTTCATCGCTATCTCCAAGAAGGTCGAAACAGCGATCGGCCTGGGCATTGCGGTTGTCGTGGTGCAAACCATTACCGTGCCTGCCAACAACCTGATCTATGCCTATCTGCTCAAGGATGGCGCCCTGGCCTGGGCAGGTCTGCCGGAAGTCGATCTGTCCTTCCTCGGTTTGCTCAGCTATATCGGGGTGATCGCGGCGATCGTACAGATCATGGAAATGCTCCTGGATAAGTACGTGCCCTCGCTGTACAACGCCTTGGGTGTTTTCCTGCCGCTGATCACCGTGAACTGCGCCATCATGGGTGGCACGTTGTTCATGGTCGAACGGGACTACAACCTTTCCGAGAGTGTCGTCTACGGTGTCGGCTCCGGCTTTTCGTGGGCGCTGGCCATTGCCTTGCTGGCTGGCATTCGTGAAAAGTTGAAGTACAGCGATGTGCCTGATGGCCTTCAGGGGTTGGGCATCACCTTCATCACCATCGGCCTGATGTCGCTGGGCTTCATGTCCTTCTCCGGCGTGCAGCTGTAAGGAACGGGTGAGCATATGATCAACTTTGAAATTTTTCTTGCCATCGGCATGTTCACCGCCATTGTCCTGGCGTTGGTGCTGGTGATCCTGGTTGCACGTGCCAAGCTGGTATCCAGTGGTGATGTGACCATCGAGATCAATGGCGAAAAAACCATTACTGTTCCTGCGGGGGGTAAGCTGCTGCAGACCCTGGCAGATAACAGCATCTTCCTGTCTTCTGCCTGTGGTGGTGGCGGTACCTGCGCGCAGTGCAAGTGCGTAGTCGAGTCGGGTGGTGGCGAAATGCTGCCGACCGAGGAGTCGCACTTCACCAAGCGCGAGGCCAAGGCCGGCTGGCGCCTGTCCTGTCAGACCCCGGTCAAGCAGAATATGAAGATCGAGGTGCCGGAAGAAGTCTTCGGCGTGAAGAAGTGGGAATGCACGGTGGAATCCAATCCCAACGTGGCCACCTTCATCAAGGAGCTGACTCTCAAGCTGCCGGAAGGTGAGAACGTCGACTTCCGCGCCGGTGGTTATGTGCAGCTGGAGTGCCCGCCGCATGTAGTCAACTACAAGGACTTCGATATCCAGCCGGAATACCGCGGCGACTGGGACAAGTTCAACATGTGGCGCTACGTGTCCAAAGTCGACGAGACGGTGATTCGTGCCTACTCGATGGCGAACTATCCGGAAGAGCGCGGCCTGGTCAAGTTCAATATCCGTATTGCTTCGCCGCCCCCCGGCAAGGATGAGATTCCGCCGGGCAAGATGTCGTCCTATGTGTTCAGCCTCAAACCGGGCGACAAGATCACCGTGTACGGTCCCTTTGGTGAGTTCTTTGCCAAGGATACCGACAACGAGATGGTGTTCATTGGTGGCGGTGCCGGTATGGCGCCGATGCGTTCGCACATCTTCGACCAGCTCAAGCGTTTGAAATCCAAGCGCAAGATCAGCTTCTGGTACGGTGCGCGCTCCATGCGCGAAGCGTTCTATGTCGAGGAATATGACCAGCTGCAGGCCGAGAACGACAACTTCAAGTGGCATTTGGCGTTGTCTGATCCGCAGCCCGAGGACAACTGGAATGGTCTGACTGGTTTCATCCACAACGTGCTGTACGAGAACTACCTGCGTGATCATCCGGCACCGGAAGATTGCGAGTTCTACATGTGCGGCCCGCCCATGATGAACGCAGCGGTCATCAAGATGTTGCTGGACCTGGGTGTAGAGCGCGAGAACATTCTGCTGGACGACTTCGGCGGCTGACATGTTCCCACGCTGGTTTGGCCCTCTCGCTGCCGTCGTCCTGACGGCGGCAACCCTGGCAGGCTGCTCCGACACCCTGGAGCAGTTTGCCGGGCCGACCATGGGTAGTACCTACTCGGTCAAATACGTGCGCAGTTCGCAGGCGCCGACGGTCGAGGAGGTGCGTTCCGCGGTCGACGACATTCTTTCCACGCTTGATCGACAAGTGTCTACCTACCGTAGCGACTCCGACCTGCAACGCTTCAATGCGTTGCCAGCAGGGCAGTGCCTGGCTATGCCGCCAAGCGTTGTGCAGCTGACCGCCTTCGGGCAGAGCCTGGCACAACGCAGCGCAGGAGCGTTCGACCTGACCCTGGAGCCTTTGCTCAATCTATGGGGCTTCGGCCCGCAGTCGCGTGGCCAGCAGGTGCCGGATGCGGCAGCGATTGCCGGTGTTCTGCAACAGATTGGTTTGCAGCATGTGCGTATCGAGGGTGAGCAGCTGTGCAAGGATATTGACCTGCAACTGGAGTTCAACAGCATTGCCGCCGGTTATGCCGTTGATCAGGTATCTGCCTACCTGCGTAGCCAAGGTATTCACAACTATCTGGTGGAAATTACCGGCGAGTTGCAGGCCCGTGGTCATAAGCCCGATGGTTCTTCCTGGCGTATCGGTGTCGAAGCACCGCGCGAGGATCGCCAGGTGGCCCAGCAGGTACTGAACATCGACGGTTGGTCGGTGTCGACTTCAGGTGACTACCGCAATTACTACGAGGAAAACGGTGTGCGACTGTCGCATACCCTCGACCCGCGTACCGGACATCCGGTGAGCCATGCCCTGGCGGCGGTCACCGTGCTGCATGAGTCGGCGTTGCAAGCCGATGGCCTGTCTACCCTGCTCATGGTGCTGGGGCCGGAGCAAGGCCTGGCCTATGCGGAGAAGGAACAACTGGCGGCGTTGTTCGTCAGTCGCGTCAAGGGTGAGTTTGTCTCACAGGCGAGTAGTGTGTTTACCCAACGCTTCGCTACAGAGGAGAACTGAGCATGACCTGGCTACTGGTTTTTTTGTTCATGCTGCTGGTGGTGCTGGCCATGGCGGTCGGCGTGATCATGGGGCGCAAGCCGATCGCCGGTTCCTGTGGTGGTATCGCCAATCTGGGCATCGAAAAGGAGTGTTCGATTTGCGGCGGCGTGCGTGAGAAGTGTGAAGAAGTGAATCGCGACAAATCCGCGCAGCCGGAGGCTCAGGCCTACGACGCGACCAAGCGCTAATGGCGCCCAGCTGTCTGCCGGCGTAGCCTGGCAGCAGCTACCTATAACAATCAGGCGATGCCTGGCTTGTGCCCACAAGGCGCCCGGCATTTCCCCAAGGAGTAAGCATGGCTGTCTATAACTACGATGTAGTGGTGCTGGGGACTGGCCCGGCGGGCGAGGGGGCGGCGATGAATGCCGCCAAGGCAGGGCGCAAGGTGGCGGTGGTGGACAACCGTCCGCTGGTCGGTGGCAACTGCACGCACCTCGGTACCATTCCCTCCAAGGCCTTGCGCCACTCTGTGCGACAGATCATGCAATACAATACCAACCCGCTGTTTCGCCAGATTGGTGAGCCACGTTGGTTTTCCTTTCCGGATGTATTGAAAAGTGCCGAGCGGGTGATCAGCAAGCAGGTGGCCTCGCGCACCGGCTACTACGCACGTAACCGGATCGACAGTTTTTTCGGAACCGCCAGTTTTGCCGATGAGCACAGTATCGAGGTGGTTTGTCTCAATGGTGTGGTTGAGCGCTTGGTCGCCAAGCAAATCGTCATCGCTACCGGATCACGTCCCTACCGGCCGGCAGATATCGATTTCACTCACCCGCGTATCTATGACAGCGATACCATCCTGACGCTTAGCCATACCCCGCGGCGCATGATCATCTATGGTGCCGGGGTGATTGGTTGCGAATATGCCTCCATCTTCAGTGGGCTTGGCGTGCTGATCGACCTGATCGACAACCGCGATCAGCTGCTTAGCTTCCTGGATGATGAGATCTCCGATGCGTTGAGCTATCACCTGCGCAACTCCAATGTGATCATCCGTCACAACGAGGAGTACGAACGTATCGAGGGGGTGGAAAACGGTGTCGTGCTGCACCTGAAGTCGGGCAAGAAGATCAAGGCCGATGCATTGCTCTGGTGCAACGGCCGGACCGGCAATACTGACTCGCTGGCACTGGAGAATATCGGTATCGAAGTCAACAGCCGTGGGCAGATCAAAGTTGACCAGCATTACCGTACCGAAGTCAGCAATATCTACGCCGCCGGCGATGTGATTGGCTGGCCGAGTCTGGCCAGTGCCGCCTATGACCAGGGGCGCTCTGCCGCAGGCAGTATCGTCGAGAATGACAGTTGGCGTTTTGTCGATGACGTACCGACCGGCATCTACACCATTCCGGAGATCAGCTCAATCGGCAAGACCGAGCGTGAGCTGACCCAGGCCAAGGTGCCTTATGAAGTGGGCAAGGCCTTCTTCAAGGGTATGGCCCGTGCGCAGATTGCCGTTGAGCCGGTGGGCATGCTGAAGATCCTCTTCCATCGGGAAACCTTGCAAGTGCTGGGTGTGCACTGCTTTGGCTACCAGGCCTCGGAGATCGTGCATATTGGCCAGGCGATCATGAACCAGCCAGGCGAAGCCAATTCGCTGAAGTACTTCGTCAATACCACCTTCAACTACCCGACCATGGCTGAAGCCTATCGGGTAGCGGCGTTTGATGGGCTCAATCGGCTTTTTTGAGCGGCTCCGGCTGGCGGCCTGAGCCGGCCGGGGAGGATGTGCTGCAGTGGCTGTCCCGCTGGTCCTGGCCGAATCGGGAAAGCCTGTAGCCCGCAGGCCGATATAAAGGCGCGACCTGGGGTTGCGCCTTTATGCATTCAGGGGTTGCCAATGACCTGGCGGGCCAGGCCAGGGAAGTCGCTAATCAGGCTGTCTACGCCCAGTGCAGCCAGGCGCTGCATGAGCAAGGGCTGGTTAACCGTCCATGCCGAGACATGCAGTCCGGCCCGCTGCGCCCGCTGTAGGCGTTGCGGGCTGCACAGTTGCCAGTTCAGGGCAAGCAGTGAGCAGCCCATGCGCTGCGCCACGCGCACTGGTTCCAGCCAGGCGCGCTCGGCGACCAGGCCGCGTTGCAGCTCAGGGGCCAACTCCCGGGCGGCCTTGAGTACCGTCAGCGAACTGGACGTTAAGGTCACCTGCTCGACCAGTCCGTATTGCTGGCAGAGTGCGGCAATGGCCCGCACCAGGCGTGCCGAACCCGTTCGCGAAGCGCTCTTGACCTCCAGTTGCCAGTGTTCGAAGGCGCACTGCTCGAACAGCTCGGCGAGTGTTGGGATCGGGCAGGGTTGTGGCCAGGAAGGGCCGCCATGGCGTGCATCCATGTGCTGAAGTTCAGCCGCATCATAGTGGCTGACTTTGCCTCGGCGTCCTGTGGTGCGGCGCAGGGTCGGGTCGTGAATGACCATCAGTTGCCCGTCGCGGGACAGGTGCAGGTCCAGTTCGCAGCGGGTAACCCCCTGTGCCAGACAGCGCTGAAAACTGGCCAGGGTATTTTCCGGCGCCTCACCACGCGCACCGCGGTGGCCATATAGCAAGGTCATGGCTGGCTCGCTGTGGGGCGGTGATGGGCAACGCTGCGGATGACATGGCGGTATTCGAAATACACCGAAAACTCGCGATAGTCCCAGCGGGTAATGGGCGGCTGGCCAACCGCAGGATGTTCATGGTCGGGCAGGCCGAAGCGCTCCAGTACGCTGCGCTGGCTTTCTCCCAGGCGCGGCAAGCTTTCGCGCAGGGCAGGTTGCGCCTGGTTGCCCAGGGGGATCAGCAAGGTTTCCGCGCAGGCCGGGGCAAGAGGCATCAGCAGGCTCAGCGAGAGGAACAGGCGAGGGCTCATGATTTGTCTTCCTGGCGTGCCTGGCGGCGTTGCAAGGCTTGCTTCTGCAATATGTGACGGGCGAGCAGTTGGCGCTGCGCTTCGGTCAGGGCTTCGAACTCGGTACCTACTTCGTATTGACCGTCGCCGAGTGCTTGGCAATGGATGACCTGGGCGCGCAACAACAGGCCGAGTGCCTGGGGCATCAGTACCATTTTCAGCGCCAGGTGGCTGCCCTCGGCCAGTGCCTGGTTGCACATGAAGCCTGCACCTCCCTCGGACAGGGTTACCTGGCGGGGCTGGCCGATGTCTTGCAGAAGGTTTTGCGTCAGTGCCTGGCCCAGCAGGTCGATGCGTTTGTTGATCACCTTGAGGTAGCTGGCCAGGGTGCGGTCACGCTCGCTGATGTGGCGCAGCAGGTGCTGCGACTCATAGTCCAGCAGGTGCAGGTCGCTGAGCAGATTGAACAGCGGCGAGGAATCGTTGAGCACGCTGCTGGGCTGGGCTTCCGGGCCGCTGAGCAGGCGGAAATCCAGTGCGATGGTGTCTTCGATACGGTAGTATTCGCGGCGGTCATCCGCCTCTGGCGTGGACATGGCGAACCCAGATCAGTGTCGGTGGTCCGAGTGTAAACGCTGCTTGCCAGCCCTCGCCAGCAGGACCTTCGGCAAAGATCGCCGAGCTTGCATGGACGCCCGGGCGATTGTCGCCGTTCTCTCGCAGGGCATGGTGCCGACTCCCTTTCTGATGAGTTTCCCGAAGCATGTTCAGACCGCTGCCCCTTTTCATCGGCGCTCGCTACACACGCGCCCGTCGGCGTAGTCACTTCGTTTCCTTTATTTCACTGACCTCGATCATTGGCCTGGCACTGGGTGTGCTGGTGATGATTCTGGTGCTGTCGGTGATGAATGGCTTCGACTACGAGATGCGCCATCGTGTCCTCGGCATGGTGCCACATGCCACCCTGGAGGCCGGTCAACCGCTAAGCGACTGGCAGGGACTGGCGCGCCAGGTGGAGTCGCAGCCTGGCGTGCTGGCCAGTGCGCCCTTTACGCAGATGCAGGGGCTGCTGACAGGTAACGGTCAGGTGCAAAAGGTGCTGATCAACGCCATCGAGCCGTCGCTTGAGGCGCGGGTATCGATCATCGAGGACTTTTTCCTGCCAGGGCAGGGCAGCCTGGCGGCCTTGCAGCCGGGCGAGTTCGGCATCGTGTTGGGCGATACCGCCGCACAGCGGCTGGGGCTGCAATTGGGCGACCGGGTGACGTTCGTGGCGCCCGAGGTGGCGTTGACGCCTGCCGGCATGTTCCCGCGCATGAAGCGTTTTACCCTGGTCGGGCTGTTCCATGTCGGAGCCGGTGAGGTCGACGGCCATGTGGCACTGGTGCACCGCCAGGATGCGGCGCGCCTGCTGCGTTGGCAGGCGGATCAGGTGCAGGGGCTGCGCCTGCAGCTGGCGGATTTGTTCCAGGCACCGCAAACCGCCTGGCAGTTGGTCGAACAGCTTGGCCGCGAGCAGTTCTATGCGCGCGACTGGACGCGTAGCCATGGCAACCTTTACCAGGCCATTCGCATGGAAAAGACTATGATCGGCCTGTTGCTGCTGCTGATTGTTGCGGTGGCTGCGTTCAATATCGTCTCGACACTGGTCATGGTGGTGACCGACAAGAAGGCTGATATCGCCATCCTGCGTACCCTGGGCGCCACGCCCCGGCAGATTCTTGCCACCTTCATGGTGCAGGGTTGCTTCATTGGCGTGGTTGGCACGCTGCTGGGTGCGCTGCTCGGCGTGCTCGCGGCACTCAATATCAGTGCGCTGATCGCCTGGGTGGAGCGTAGCCTGGGTATGCGTTTCCTCAGCGCCGAGGTGTATTTCATCGATTACCTGCCGTCGCGCGTACAGCTGGCAGATGTGCTGATTGTGTGTGCGGCGGCCTTGCTGCTGAGTTTCCTGGCTACTTTGTATCCGGCCTGGCGTGCGGCGCGCACCCAGCCTGCGGAGGCGTTGCGTTATGAATGACAAGGTGGTGTTGCAGTGCCGTGATCTGGGCAAGAGTTACGAGGAAGGTCCGGCCCGCGTCGAGGTGTTGAATGGTGTGGAGCTGAGTTTGCGGCCTGGCGAACGGGTAGCCATCATCGGTAGCTCCGGCTCGGGCAAGAGCACTCTGTTGAACATGCTGGGCGGTTTGGATACGCCCACGCGAGGCAGCGTATGGCTGGCTGGCGAGGAATTATCGGCCCTCAATGAGCGGGCGCGCGGTCTGTTGCGCAACCGTGCCCTGGGTTTCGTCTACCAGTTCCATCACCTGTTGGCTGAGTTCACCGCGCTGGAGAACGTGGCCATGCCATTGCTGCTCGGGCAGGCACCGCTTAGTGAAGTGCGTGCACGTGCCACAGCCTTGCTGGAGCGTGTTGGTCTGGGCCACCGGCTGGCGCACAAGCCTGCCGAGTTGTCCGGTGGTGAGCGCCAGCGGGTGGCGATTGCCCGGGCCTTGGTCAACCAGCCAGCGCTGGTCTTGCTGGATGAACCCACCGGTAACCTGGACCAGCATACGGCAGAGAGCATTCAGGCGCTGATGCTGGAGTTGTCGCAGACGCTCGATACGGCTTTCCTGGTGGTCACCCATGATGTGCAGCTGGCTGCGCGTATGGATCGCGTGCTGCGCCTGCAGGACGGCAAGCTGGTGGCTGCCTGATGTTGCGCCCGGCCAGTTTGTTCATCGGCTTGCGCTATACCCGTGCGCGGCGTCGTAACCAGTTCATTTCCTTCATTTCCCTGACCTCCATGCTCGGGCTGGCACTGGGTGTGCTGGCAATGATCGTGGTGCTCTCGGTGATGAACGGTTTCCAGCAGGAAATGAGCAAGCGCATCCTTGGTACCCTGGCACATGCCAGTGTCAGCCAGCACGCTGGTATTGCCGACTGGCAGGCGCTGGCCGAGCGCATCAAGCGCTTTGAGCCGCGGGTGATCGGTACGGCTCCCTATGCGGAAATCGATGGCATGCTGTCGCACAAGGGGGCCATGCAGCCGATCCAGATTACCGGCGTGTCACCACCCGATGAGGCGGCGGTATCACAGATGGCCGCTCATCTGCGTGCGGGTCGCCTGGAAGAGCTGCGTGCCGGAGAATACGGAGTGATCCTCGGCGATCTTACGGTGCGTCGACTGCGCCTGGCGCTCGGCGACAAGCTGACCCTGATCATTCCGCAGGCCAGCGAGACAGCCGCCGGTATCACACCGCGCCTGCACCGCCTGACCCTGGTCGGGGTGTTCAAGGTGGGGGCTGATCTGGATGCCAGCATGGGCCTGGTGCATGTGCAGGACAGTGGCGAGATGCTGGGTCTGCAGGCCGGGCAGGTGCCTGCCCTGCGTCTGGCATTGCGTGATCTGCGCGAGGCCCCTGAGCTGTCTGCTCGCCTGGCCGGTGAGTTGGGCGAGGGTTATCTGTTGCGTGACTGGAGCCAGACCCAGGGCAGCCTGTTCAGCGCCATGCAGATGGAGAAAACCATGATTGGCCTGCTGCTGATGCTGATCATCGCGGTAGCGGCTTTCAACATCGTTGCCACCCTGATCATGGTGGTGGCTGACAAACGTGCGGATATCGCTATCCTGCGTACGCTGGGCATGACGCCGGGACAGGTGATGCGAGTATTCATGGTGCAAGGTAGCGTGATCGGCGCGGTGGGTACGCTGGTGGGTGCACTGCTGGGGGTGATTGCTGCCCTCAATCTGAGCGCCTGGATGGCCTGGTTCGAGCAGTTGAGTGGCCAGCAGGTATTTGCAGCGGATCTCTATGTCATCAGCAGCCTGCCTTCGCAATTGCAGTGGGCTGATGTGGCGCTGATCTGTGCGGCTGGCTTGTCGTTGAGTTTCCTGGCTACGCTTTACCCGGCGTGGCGTGCCGCGCAGACCGAGCCGGCGGAAGCGCTGCGTTACGAGTGAGGATTGCGCTGGCGCCGCCGTTCCTGGCGCTTGCGCCAGTTGCGGCGCACCCAGCGTCGCCAGTAGTAATGGGTTGCCAGGTAAGCCGTGCCGGCGAGAACGATGCCCAGCACCAGTGAGCCCAGATATAACGGCTGCCAGTGGGTCAGCAGGACATCCGTCAGCCAGCCCAGGGTGATTTCTTCCGGCATGGCCAATGAAGGAATGCCTAGCAAGCCAGCGCCGACCTTGTAGGTGCAATAGAACACCGGAGGCATGGTTACCGGGTTGGTCAGCCATACCAGGCCAACGGATATCGGCAGGTTGGCGCGCAGCGGAATGGCCAGCGCTGCGGCAGCGAGCATCTGCATGGGCATGGGAATCATCGCCCAGAACAGCCCGATAGCCATGGCTCGTGCAACCGAATGGCGATTCAGATGCCAGAGATTGGGATCGTGAATGAGCGCACCGAGGAAGCGCAGTGACTTGTTGCCCTTGATGCGATCTGGATGGGGCATGTAGCGCTTGATGAAACGACGCGGCATGAAGGCTCTCTGGCAGGCGTAAGCGCGCACATTATGCACGTATGCAGGCAGCTCCGCTGTGACGAAATTGTGCGGGCATATGACTGGCGAGTTTGCCCGAGCCAGCCATAGTTAGGTGCTGCTCAGGATCAAGAAAAAGGACACGCACGGATGCGTCTGGCCTGTATTGCCTTGCTGGGTGGGCTGTTGTGCCTGCCCGTTTTACCTGTAATTCCCTCGTGGCCCTGGCTGTTGTTGGCGGGCCTGGCAGGCCTGGGATTATTGCGTACGCTGCTCTATCCGCTGGGCTGGATGCTGCTGGGTTTTACCTGGGCATGCCTGAGCGCCGGGCAGGCTCTGGAGCAGCGCCTGGCGCCTGAACTGGATGGTCGCACCCTGTGGCTGGAAGGGCGAGTGGCTGGTTTGCCGCAACAGCGTGAGGGCATCTGGCGCTTTGAACTGCAGGATGTGCAGGCGCGGCGCGCCCAGTTGCCGGCACGCCTGCGTGTTGCCTGGCATGCCGGGCCCGCCGTGCAGGCCGGCGAGTATTGGCGGCTGGCGGTGAAGCTCAAGCGCCCGCGTGGTCAGCTCAATCCGCAGGGTTTTGACTATGAGGCCTGGCTGCTGGCGCAGCGGCTGGGCGCTACCGGCACGGTCAAGCACGGCTATCGCCTGCAGGCGGCGCAAGGCGCCAGTCAATGGCGCGACCAGTTGCGCCAGCACCTGCTCAGCCTGGAGCAGGGCCCCGCACTGGCCGCCCTGTTGGTGGGCGATGGTGCTGCGCTGTCCGCGATGCAGTGGCAGGTGCTGCAGGCCACGGGTACCCAGCACCTGATGGTGATTTCCGGTCAGCACATCAGCCTGTTGGCAGGGTTGTTATATGGCCTGGTGGCTGGCCTGCAACGTCTAGGCTGCTGGCCGGCACGCTGGCCCTGGTTGCCGGCAGCCTGTCTGCTGGCGCTGTCCGGGGCGCTGGCTTATGGCTGGCTGGCCGGGTTTGCCGTGCCCGTGCAGCGGGCCTGTCTGATGTTGGCGCTGGTCTTGCTCTGGCGTTGGCGCTTTCGCCATCTGCGTATTTGGACGCCCTGGTTGCTGGCGCTTTGCCTGGTGCTGCTGTTCGAACCACTGGCGAGTTTGCGTCCGGGCTTCTGGCTGTCCTTTGCCGCAGTAGCCATCCTGCTGTTGTGCTTCAGTGCCCGTCTGGGCGCGCGTTCATGGCTGGCCAGCCTGGGCTGGGCACAGTGGGTGATTGCTCTGGGCTTGTTGCCATTTTTACTGGTGCTGGGCCTACCGGTGAGCCTGAGTGGTCCGCTAGCCAACCTACTGGCGGTGCCCTGGCTGAGTCTGCTGGTGCTACCCCTGGCGTTGCTCGGCTGTTTGCTGTTGCCGCTGGGAGGGCTGGGAGAAGGCCTGCTGTGGCTGGCTGGGTGGGGGCTGCAGCTGCTCTTCACGGGCTTGCAGTGGCTGGCTGAGCAGCAGGGTGCCCATGCGTTTGCGGCCTTGCCCTGGCCGGTGTTGTTGGCAACAGGCCTGGCGGCGTTGCTCTGGTTGCTGCCGGCAGGCGTGCCGTTACGCTGGCCAGGGTTGCTGTTGTGGCTGCCGCTGCTCAGCTGGACTCCAGCACGGCCGCCGGTTGCTGAAGCGCGTGTCTGGCTGCTGGATGTCGGTCAGGGCTTGTCCGTGCTGGTGCAGACCCATCAGCACGATTTGCTCTACGACAGTGGGCCGCGCAGCGTATCCTTCGACAGCGGCGCACAACAGGTCTTGCCAAGCCTGCGTGCGTTGGGCGTGCGTAAGCTGGATCGGTTCATCATCAGTCATGCCGATAACGATCATGCCGGTGGTGCCGCTGCTGTATTGCAGGGTGTGCCGGTGCGGCAACTGGTCAGTGGTGAGCCACGGCGTTTGCGACTGACGCGCCAGGCCGAAGCTTGTACTTGGCAAACCTGGCAGTGGGACGGGGTGCATTTCAGTCAGTGGCAGTGGGCACAGGCGAGCGATGGCAATCAGGCGTCCTGTGTCCTGCGCATCGAGGCAGCCGGGGAGGTTCTGCTGCTCAGCGGCGATATCGATGCGCGTGCCGAGCAGGCGTGGCTGGCGGGACCTCAGGCGGGGGTGGTGGACTGGCTGTTGGCACCGCACCATGGCAGTCGCACGTCGTCTTCAGCGTTGTTCCTGGCGCATGCCCGGCCGCGCCATGTGCTGTTTACCCGCGGCTGGAACAATGCCTTCGGCCATCCCCACGAGGAGGTGGTGCAGCGCTATCTCATGCAGGGTGTGCAAGCCTGGGATACCGCCCGGCAGGGCGCCTTGCTGATTGCTTTGGGACGTCGCGAGCCGGCGCGCGGCTTGCGCGAGCAACAGCGTTTCTGGCGGGAAAAATGAGACACACAGCGTTCGGCGCTGGTGAGTCCCTATGCTAGAGTTGCGGCACTTTTCCAAGGGGGATAACCACTGTGTGGGAGCTGGTCAAAGCAGGCGGCTGGATGATGCTGCCGATCATTCTGTGTTCCATTGCGGTGGCGGCCATCGTCGCCGAGCGGCTGTGGACCCTGCGTGCCAGTCGGGTGGCGCCTGGGCATCTGCTGGGGCAGGTCTGGTTGTGGATTCGTGAAAAACAATTGACCACGCAAAAGCTGCGTGAGCTGCGTCAAAGCTCGCCGTTGGGCGAAGTACTGGCTGCCGGGCTGGCCAATTCCAAGCATGGTCGCGAGATCATGAAGGAGTGCATCGAGGAGGCGGCCGCCAGGGTCATTCATGATCTCGAACGTTATCTGAATGCGCTGGGGACCATCGCCGGCATTGCACCGCTGCTCGGCTTGCTGGGTACTGTGCTGGGCATGATCGAGATCTTCAGTGGCTTCATGGGGGGAGGCATGGCCAACGCTCCGGTCTTGGCTGCGGGCATTTCCAAGGCGCTGATTACTACAGCAGCTGGCCTGATCGTGGGTATTCCTGCGCTGTTCTTCCATCGTTTCCTGCAGCGACGTGTCGATGAGCTGGTGGTCGGTATGGAACAGGAGGCGATCAAGCTGGTTGAGGTAGTGCAGGGCGATCGTGAAGTGGATCTTGGTGAAGCCCCGGCCAGTGAACCGCGCAAAGCGCGCAAAGAGGGCGGCAAGGCGTGAAGTTCCGACGCAAGGCGCGGGAAAGCGTCGATATCAACCTGGCACCGCTGATCGATGTCGTGTTCATTCTGCTGCTGTTTTTTGTGGTGACCACGACCTTCACCCGGGAAACCCAGCTCAAGGTTGACCTGCCCGAGGCCGCCAGTGGTACCCCGCCTCAGGAGACAGCGCTCAAGCAGCTGGAAGTGCTGATTGGCGCTGATGGCAGTTATGCGCTGAACGGTCGTCAGCTGCGCCAGCATGACCTGCAGACCCTGATGGCTGCCTTGCAGGCCGAGTCGCAGGGTGACAACAGCCTGCCGTTGGTGATCAGCGCCGACGCCCAGGCAACCCACCAGGCGGTCATTACCGCCATGGATGCGGCCGGCAAGCTCGGCTTTGCCCATCTGCGCATCACCACCGTTGAGGCGCAGCCAGCGCCGTGAAGTTTGCTGAGCGCCTGCTGCGTGCCTGGTATGCCGGGCACCCGGCCCTGCATTTGCTGCGTCCCCTGGAAGCGCTCTATCGGCAAGTGCTGCGCCGTCGGCGCAAGGCGTTCCGCGAGGGGCGGCGCGCGGTCTATCGCGCGCCGGTGCCGGTGCTGGTGGTCGGCAATATCACCTTGGGTGGCACCGGCAAGACGCCGATGATCCTCTGGTTGATCGATTTCCTTCGCCAGCGCGGGCTGCGTGTCGGCGTGGTCAGTCGCGGCTACGGAGCTCGGCCACCGTATACGCCCTGGCAGGTCACCTCCGAGCAGGACGCGACCTTGGCCGGTGACGAGCCCTTGTTGATTGTGCAGCGTACCGGCGTGCCCCTGTATATCGCTGCGCAACGCAGCCTGGCGGTACAGGCGCTGTTGGAGGCGCATGCGGTGGATATCCTGCTGTGTGACGATGGCCTGCAGCACTACGCGCTGGCCCGTGATATTGAACTGGTGCTGATTGATGCCGCACGTGGCCTGGGCAATGGGCGCTGCCTGCCTGCGGGGCCCTTGCGCGAACCCGCCGAGCGCCTGCAGGAAGTCGATGCCTGCCTGTATAACGGCGCGCCGGACGATTTGCCGCACGGCTATGCCTTGACCCTGCAGCCTACGGCGCTGATCAACCTGTGCAGTGGCGAGCGCGTGGCGTTACAGCACTTTCCTGCCGGCCAGGCGCTGCATGCCGTGGCGGGGATTGGTAATCCGCAGCGTTTCTTCGCCACCCTCGAAGCGCTACACTGGCGGCCGATTTGCCATGCCTTTGCCGATCATGCGCAGTACAGTGCGGCGCAACTAACTTTTGCCGATGATCTGCCGGTGCTGATGACCGAGAAGGATGCCGTCAAGTGCCGGGCCTTTGCCCGCCCTAACTGGTGGTATCTGGCGGTTGATGCCCAGCCTTCGCCGGCCTTCACGGCCTGGCTGGAACAGCGCATGCGGCAGCTTCTGCCCCGCTAGGCCGATACGTCGGCCAGCTCTTATCCCGAGGTGACCGATGGATCCCAAACTGCTCGATATTCTTGCCTGCCCACTGTGCAAGGGGCCGCTCAAACTGAGTGCCGACCAACAGGAATTGATCTGCAAGGCTGACGCCCTGGCTTTTCCGGTGCGGGATGGCATTCCGGTAATGCTTGAGGGCGAGGCGCGCAGCCTGTCGGTTGACGAGCGTCTGGACAAGTAAGCATGACGCCTGACTTCGTAGTAGTGATACCCGCCCGCTATGCCTCCAGCCGTTTGCCTGGAAAGCCGCTGCAGTTGATTGCCGGGCAACCGATGATTCGCCACGTTTGGCAGCAGGCCTGCAAGAGTTCCGCGAAGCGCGTCGTGGTGGCCACTGATGATCCGCGCATCGTTGAGGCCTGCCAGCAGTTTGGTGCCGAGGTGCTGCTGACGCGCGCCGAGCATAACTCCGGTACCGACCGGTTGGCTGAGGTGGCCGCGCAGCTAGGGCTGTCGGACCAAGCCATCGTGGTCAACGTACAGGGTGACGAGCCGCTGATCCCACCGGAGCTGATCGATCAGGTAGCCGCCAACCTGGCAGCCAACCCGCAGGCCGGGATTGCCACACTCGCCGAGCCAATCGAGGATGTCCAGGCATTGTTCAATTCTAACGTGGTCAAGGTGGTCAGCGACAAGAGCGGTCTGGCACTGACTTTCAGTCGCGCACCGATTGCCTGGGCACGTGATGCCTTTGCCGTGTCCCGCGAGCGGTTGCCGGCGGCGATTCCCTATCGCCGACATATTGGCATCTATGCCTATCGTGCAGGCTTTCTGCATGACTTCGTGGCCTGGGGGCCTTGCTGGCTCGAAGACACCGAGTGTCTGGAGCAATTGCGCGCATTGTGGAACGGCGTGCGCATTCATGTCGCCGATGCGCTGCAAAGTCCGCCGGCCGGCGTGGATACCGCCGAGGACCTGGCCCGCGTGCGCCGCCTGCTGGAGGACTGATGAACATCCTGTTTGTCTGTCTGGGCAATATTTGTCGTTCGCCCACCGCCGAAGGCGTCATGCGCCAGCGTCTGGAACAGGCCGGCCTGGCCGCGCAGGTTGCTCTGGACTCGGCGGGTACGGCGGCCTGGCATCAGGGCAAGCCGGTAGACCCGCGCACCCGTCTGGCCGCACAACGGCGTGGTTATGACCTGTCACTGCTGCGCGGTCGCCAGGTGGTGGTAGAGGACTTTCATCGTTTCGAGCTGATCCTGGCCATGGATGCCAATAACCTGCGCGACCTACAGGTGATGTGCCCGGCCCATGCGCCAGCCGAGGTGGATCTTTACCTGCGTCGCTATGGTTTGCAGCCGCATGAGGTGCCGGACCCCTATTACGGCGGGGAGGAGGGCTTCGAGCAGGTGCTGGACTTGCTGGAGGAGGCGGCTGACCGCTTGCTGGCGGATATACGGGGGCGCTTGTGAGCCTGCAGGTTGAAGAGCAGGCCAGTCTGCTGCGCTACAACACCTTTGGCCTGCCAGCGAGCGCGCAATGCCTGGTGCATGTGCACGATGATGATGAGGTGCGTGCCGCGCTGCGCCTGGCACTGTTGCGTGAGCTGCCGCTGCTGGTGCTGGGCGGTGGCAGCAATCTGCTGCTCACCCAGGATCAGCAGGCATTGGTCATGCATATGCAGAGTTGTGGCCGGCACATTGTCGACGATGACGGCGAACACTGCCTGGTCGAGGCGCAGGCCGGGGAAAACTGGCATGACTTTGTGCAGTGGACCCTGCAACAGGGGTTGGTCGGTCTGGAGAACCTCAGTCTGATCCCGGGTACTGTAGGTGCTGCGCCCATGCAGAATATCGGGGCCTATGGCGTGGAGCTGGCTGATCACTTCGTCAGTCTGGATGCACTGCATGTAGCTACTGGCGAACTGCATCAGTTCGATCTGGGCGCTTGTCGGTTTGCCTATCGAGACAGCCTGTTCAAGCAGCAGGCTGGCCAGTGGGTCATCCTGCGCGTGCGTATGCGTCTGGCACGGCATGCGCCGTTGCGTCTTGACTATGGCCCGCTGCGTGGTCGCCTGCAGGTCATGGGTATCGAGCAGCCCAATGCGCAGGACGTGGCAGATGCAGTGTGCGCCATTCGCCGTGAGAAGTTGCCGGACCCGCGTGAGCTGGGCAATGCCGGGAGCTTTTTCAAGAATCCGCTGGTGTCGCTTACTCTGGCCGAGCGGATTCGTCAGCAGCATGCCGATCTGGTGGCTTATCCGGCGGGTGTCGGGCAGGTCAAGCTGGCGGCCGGCTGGCTGATCGAACGAGCAGGCTGGAAAGGTTATCGCGAAGGCCGGGTAGGCGTTCATGAGCAGCAGGCTCTGGTTTTGGTTAACCACGGCGGGGCAAGCGGTAGCGAGGTGCTGGCGCTGGCTGAGAAAATTCGCGCGGACATTCGTCAGCGCTTTGCCGTTGAGCTGGAGATCGAACCCAACGTACGTTGATTGATCGTTCGGCATAAAAAAGGGATGCCTTGTTAGCATCCCTTTTTTATGTTGCCGCTATCCTGTGCCGCTATGGGCAGCACAGGATGACGGTAGTCAGCTATTGCGCGGTGCCTGGTCGGCCTCGAGCATCGCGGTAGCTTCGGTAGCTTCGGTAGCTTCGGTAGCTTCGGTAGCTTCGGTAGCTTCGGTAGCTTCAGGCGCTACGATGCTGCTGGTGGCACTGTCGCTGGCCGGCTGGCTTTCCTCGCTGCTGGCTGCCAGAGCAGCAGCTGCAGCTGCGGCGGCCTCTTCGCGTTGACGACGACGCACTTCACGCGGGTCGTTGGGTGCGCGTCCGCTGCTGGTGACCGGCGCGGCGCTGGTTGCGGCGACAGGGGCGGCCGCCGGTTCGGCGATGGCTGCTGACGCTTCAAGGGCCTCGACCGCTTGTGGCGCTGCGCTGGGTTGCACGGTTTGTGCGTCCGTTTGCGCGGTGACGACAGGCTCGATCTGTACGGCGTGAGCAGGTTCAACAGCAACCTCGGCAACGGGTTGCTCAGTCTGCGCCTCGGCTGGCGTGTCACTGGCAGGTTGCTCGACGGTTTCTGCTGCCGGCTGTTGCTGGGCAGTGTCCGCAGCAACAGCCGGGCTGTTTGCTGGCGACTGCTCGGTCGGTGTGTCAGCCTGGGCGGCGGCGTTGCTGTCTTCGCTCGAAGCCTGGGCAGTGCCCTCTTCGCTGCTTTCGATCAGGTTGCCGTCGGCATCACGCTGACGCTCGCGGCGGTTGCTACGGCGACGCTGGCCGCGCGAACGACGGCGCGGGCGTTCGCCTGCCTCAGCATTGTCCTGCTCGTCCTCGAACATCTCCGTCTGTTCCAGCAGCTCTTCGTCACTGCTGTTGCTGACGGCTGCTTCCTGGCGTGGTGCACGCTCTTCACGCGGCGGACGTGGTGCACGTTCTTCGCGAGGCTTGCGTTCGGTACGCTCCTCGCTGTTGCGGGCTTCTGGTGTTTCCAGTGCTTCGCGCAGCTCACGCGGGCGGCGTTCTTCACGATTGCCACGCTCGCGGCGGTTGTTGCCATCCTGAGCTTCGCGCGGTGCGCGTTCTTCACGGGGCTGACGCTCTTCGCGCGGTGCACGCTCCTCGCGAGGCTGACGCTCCTCGCGAGGCTGACGCTCTTCGCGCGGTGTGCGTTCCTCACGTGGGGCACGCTCTTCGCGCGGTGTGCGTTCCTCACGTGGGGCACGCTCTTCGCGCGGAGCACGCTCCTCGCGGGGTTGACGTTCTTCGCGTGTAGCGCGCTCTTCGCGTGGCTTGCGCTCTTCATCGCGGCCATTGCGATTGGCGCGACCATCGCGGTCACGATTGCGACCCTGTTGGCGGCCGTTACGGCGCTCCTCGCTGGTGCGCGGCTTGCGCTCCACCGGTGCTTCGATGACTACCTGCTCTTCCTGCTTGCCGGCAAACAGACTGACCAGCGACTTGACCAGGCCCTTGAACAGGCTGGGCTGTACCGGCGCGGTTTCCGCGACCAGCGGTGCGGCTGGTTGTGGTGCTGCCGGGCGCGGCGGGGTGGTCTTGATAGCGGCTTCCTGGCGTACCAGGGTGCGGGTGGCGCTGACCGGCTGAGCTTCTTCGACCTCGGCCTTGGTCATTTCATAGCTGCTCTGGCCGTTCAGGGCCTCGGGGCTGTCATCACGCAGGCGCTGCACTTCGAAGTGCGGTGTTTCCAGATGGTCGTTGGGCAGGATGACGATGCGCGCGCGTGAGCGCAGCTCGATCTTGGTGATGCTGTTGCGCTTCTCATTAAGCAGGAACGCGGCCACCGGAATCGGCACCTGGGCACGCACTTCGGCGGTGCGATCCTTGAGGGCTTCTTCCTCGATCAGGCGCAGGATGGCCAGTGACAGCGATTCGACGTCGCGGATGATGCCCTGGCCGTTACAGCGCGGGCAAACGATGCCGCTGGTCTCGCCCAGCGAGGGGCGCAGACGCTGGCGCGACATTTCCAGCAGGCCGAAGCGCGAGATGCGGCCGATTTGCACGCGCGCGCGGTCCGCTTCCAGGGCTTCGCGCATGCGCTCTTCCACGGCACGCTGGTTTTTCACCGGGGTCATGTCGATGAAGTCGATGACGATCAGGCCGCCGATATCGCGCAGGCGCAACTGGCGCGCAATTTCCTCGGCAGCTTCCAGGTTGGTCTGCAGGGCGGTTTCTTCGATGTCACCACCCTTGGTGGCGCGCGCCGAGTTGATATCGATGGACACCAGCGCTTCGGTCGGATCGATGACGATGGAGCCGCCGGAGGGCAGTTTGACTTCGCGCTGGAAGGCCGTCTCGATCTGGCTTTCGATCTGGAAGCGATTGAACAGCGGTACGCTGTCTTCGTACAGCTTGACCTTGCTGGCGTACTGCGGCATGACCTGCTGAATGAAGGTCAGTGCTTCATCCTGTGCTTCCACGCTGTCGATCAGTACTTCGCCGATGTCCTGGCGTAGGTAGTCACGGATCGCACGGATGATGACGTTGGATTCCTGATAGATCAGGAAGGGGGCCGGGCCCTGCTTGGAGGCATCGGTGATGGCCGTCCACAGCTGGATCAGGTAGTCGAGGTCCAGTTGCAGCTCTTCGCTGGAGCGACCCAGGCCCGCAGTACGGACGATCAGCCCCATGTCGGCGGGGGCGTTGAGGCCGTTGAGCGCTTCACGCAGCTCGTTGCGCTCTTCACCTTCGATGCGTCGGGAGATACCGCCCGCGCGCGGGTTGTTGGGCATCAGCACCAGGTAGCGACCGGCCAGGCTGATAAAGGTGGTCAGGGCGGCGCCCTTGTTGCCACGCTCTTCCTTCTCGACCTGGACGATGACTTCCTGGCCTTCCTTCAGCACGTCCTTGATGTTGACGCGGCCTTCGGGGGTTTTCAGGAAGTACTCGCGGGAGATTTCCTTGAGCGGCAGGAAGCCGTGGCGCTCGGCGCCAAAGTCGACGAAGGCAGCCTCCAGGCTGGGCTCGACGCGGGTAATGCGGCCTTTGTAGATGTTGGCCTTCTTTTGCTCGCGGGCTCCGGATTCGATATCCAGGTCGTAGAGCTTCTGGCCGTCTACCAGGGCTACACGCAACTCTTCGGGTTGAGTTGCGTTGATCAGCATTCTTTTCATGTTGTACCAAGGGTTTCCGGGCTACCGGAAACGGCGTTCGGCACACACGACTCTCATGGTCGATGTCTGGTGCGCGTCAACCTGCGGCCATGCCGAGGTTGGGTCCAGCAGCTTCGGGCTCGATAGGCCCTGGCCGCGACTGCGTCTCCTGCCTGCCAGGGTTGTGGCAGGCGCTCAATCAGGAGGAGGAATCAGCCGGCAGGCGGACGGAAAAGCAGGGAAAGAAGCCGTACTACGCAGTTTGCCGGTTGTGCATCTCCACCCTACACGGTTCCTTGAAAATCGGGTGCCGCTCACTGAATCCGGAGCGGGTTGCAATTTATCGCAATGCTGCCAGGGCTGACCGTGGCAGGTATCGCGCGTCGTAACTCAAGGCTTGGATTTCGCTCAGTTACCAGTCGATCTGGCAGCTGCAGCGGGGACGGCCTGACGTCCTGAATGGGGTTGCTCGCGGTGTGTTGCCGCCTGATTGCTGGCTCGCGTTCACCGGGCCGCACGAAGCGGCGTTTCCGACTCTATCACCAATCTTTAAGTGCTTCAATTGCATAAAAATTGTATTATCCGCCGATGACCACGACCTCTTCTCCTGCCATCACCAGTAGCGTTCAGCTGCTCGAGGTGGCGCCGGATCATGCCGGCCAGCGTATCGACAACTATCTGCGCGCCCAGCTTAAGGGCGTACCCAAGACCCTGGTTTACCGCATCCTGCGCAAGGGTGAGGTGCGGGTTAACAAGGGGCGTATCAAACCGGACTACAAGCTGCAGGCGGGAGATGTCATTCGCGTGCCGCCCTTGCGTCTGGCTGAGCGTGATGAGCCTGCGCCATTGGCGCAAGGTCTGCTTGAGCGGCTGGAGGCCGCCATTGTCTATGAGGACAAGGCGCTCATTGTGCTGAACAAGCCTGCCGGTATCGCCGTGCATGGTGGCAGCGGCCTGAACTACGGGGTGATCGAGGCGTTTCGCCAGCTGCGTCCGGAGTCCAAGGATATCGAGCTGGTGCATCGCCTGGATCGGGATACCTCCGGGCTGCTGATGATTGCCAAGAAGCGCAGCATGCTGCGCCATTTGCATGAGGCTCTGCGTGGCGACGGGGTGGATAAGCGTTACCTGGCGTTGGTGCGGGGCAGTTGGCCGGCTGTGAAGAAGCAGGTGCGGGCGCCACTGATGAAGAGCAATCTGCGCTCTGGCGAACGCATGGTGGAGGTCAATGTCGAGGGCAAGGATGCCTTGACGCTGTTTCGGGTCGTGCGTCGCTTCGGCGAGTTTGCCACCCTGGTGGAGGCCAGTCCGGTGACCGGGCGTACTCACCAGATCCGCGTGCATGCCCGGCATGCCGGGCATGCCATCGCCGGTGACAGCAAGTATGGTGATGATGACTTTACTCGTGAGGTGCGTGAGTTGGGTGGCAAACGCCTGTTTCTGCATGCTCATGCGCTGCGTGTGCCGCTCCCGGAAGGGGGTGAGTTGAAGCTGGAAGCGCCCGTCGATGACATGTGGGTGCAAACGCTGGAGCGCCTGAGTGAGTGACTTTCGCCTGCTGATCTTTGACTGGGACGGTACGTTGGTCGACTCGATTGCTCGTATCGTCGAGTCGATTCAGGTGGCCGCGGCCTGTTGCGAGTTGCCGCCACTGCCCGCTGAACCGATCAAGGCCATCATTGGTCTGAGTCTGTCGCGAGCGATTGATGTGCTGTACCCGCAGTTCGATGATCCGCTTGGCCGTGAGCGTTTTCGTCAGGTCTATGCTGATCATTACCTGGCTTTGGAGGAGCAGCCTTCACCGCTCTTTCCAGGGGTTGCCGAGGCGTTGCAGGCCTTTCGCCGGGAGGGCTTGCAGCTGGCTGTTGCCACGGGCAAGAGTCGTCGTGGTCTGCATCAGGTTCTGGCCCGGCGAGGCTGGCTGGATTTCTTCGATATTACCCGCTGCGCGGATGAGACCTCGAGCAAGCCTCATCCGCAGATGCTGGAGGAGATTCTTGCGCATTGTGGTGTGCCGGCACACCGGGCACTGATGGTCGGAGATTCGCGCTTCGATCTGCAGATGGCGCATAACGCCGGGGTTCATGCGGTGGCGGTGGGCTATGGCGCGCAATCGCTGGCGAGCCTGCGCGCAGAGGCGCCGCATCTGGAAATTGAACATTTTGATCAGCTGCGTGCCTGGTTGGGCGTGCCGCTGGGCCGTGAGGTCAAACGGGAGCATGAGTATGTCTGAATGGAAAGAGCTGGCTGACGAGCAGAAGAAAGCCTGGCAGTTGCTGGAAAAAGCAGCGTTGGCTGGTGTGCAGGAGCAGCGCCGGGCGCGGCGCTGGGGGATTTTCTTTAAGCTGTTGACCTTTACTTATCTGTTTGTAGCACTGGCCCTGTTTTCACCTTTGTTGCAGCTGGATCGCGCTGCCTCGGCAGGTAAGTCGCATACCGCGCTGATCGAGGTGCGTGGCATGATCGCTGCTGATGAGTTGGCCAGTGCCGACAATGTGATAAGTAGCCTGCGTGCCGCCTTCAAAGACGAGCAGACCAAGGCAGTGATTCTGCGCATCAATAGCCCTGGCGGTAGTCCGGTGCAGTCGGGCTATATCTACGACGAAATACGCCGCCTGCGTGCCGAGCATGAGCAGATCAAGGTCTACGCGGTGATTACTGATCTGGGTGCCTCGGGTGCCTATTACATTGCCAGTGCGGCTGATCAGATCTATGCCGACAAGGCCAGTCTGGTGGGGTCTATCGGGGTAACTGCGGCCGGTTTTGGCTTTGTCGAAGCCATGCAGCGCCTGGGTGTGGAGCGGCGTGTGTACACCGCAGGCGAACACAAGGCATTTCTCGATCCCTTCCAGCCGCAGAAAGAGGACGAGCGGCGTTTTTGGGGTGAGGTGCTGGCGACTACTCATCAGCAGTTCATTGACAGTGTCAAGCAGGGGCGTGGCGAGCGTCTGAAGAGTGCCGAGCATCCGGAGTTGTTTTCCGGGCTGGTCTGGTCCGGCGAGCAGGCGCTGCGCCTGGGCTTGGTCGATGGCCTGGGCAGCAGCAGTTACGTAGCTCGTGAGGTGGTGGGGGAGAAACGCATCGTTGACTTCACGACCAAGCAGTCGCCGCTTGATCGCTTTGCCAAACGTCTTGGTACGAGTGTGGCCGAGCATCTGGCCTTGTGGATGGGTATGGGCGTGCCGCAGTTGCGCTGAGCTCAGGGGATACTCACGCCTTCGTTGAGCAGCATGTCGACCAGGCGGATCAGGGGTAGGCCGATCAGGCTGGTGCTGTCTTCGCCTGTGGTGCTGCGGAACAGGCTGATGCCGAGTCCCTCCGACTTGAAGCTGCCGGCGCAGTCAAAGGGTTGCTCGGCCTGCAGATAGCGGTCGATGCGCGACTCGTCGAGTTCGCGAAAATGCACCGTGAAGGGTACGCAGGCTACCTGGCAGTAGCCGCTCTGACTGTTGAGTAGCGCCAATCCGGTCAGAAATGCCAGGCTGCGCCCGCTGGCGTTCAGCAGTTGTTGTCTGGCACGTGGGAGGTCATGCGGTTTGCCTATGATCTGTCCGTCCAGTGCGGCAACCTGGTCTGAGCCGATGATCAGGTGCTGTGGATGGCTGGTCGCCAGCGCGTAGGCTTTGTCCCGCGCCAGTCGGCAGACCAGTTGTTCGGCGCTTTCCCCGGGTAGTGCCTGTTCGTCGATGTCCGGGCTGGCCCAGGTGAAAGGCAGACGCAGGCGCTTGAGCAGGTCGCGGCGGTAGGCTGAACTAGAGGCGAGAACGAGAGGCAGCATGCATGGACTCCTGAATGAGGGGTGATTGTAGGGGCTGCCGGCAGCGCTGAGTAGGCGCCGTTGGGCGGTGTCGGGGGAATTTGTTTTGACAGCGCAGGGGGACATCCCTAGAATGCCGCGCCTATGTTGAATGGGCCGATTCCACCTCAGGTTGATCCGCGTAAGTTGGCAGATCGCAGCGCTACCCTCGAAGGCGTAGCAAGCATTGCCAGTTTTGAGCGGCTCAGCGAAGCACTCGCCGATACAGCGGGTGACGTCAGCGCGAAACTGGTTTTCGGGCGTGATGAGCGTCGTGCAGCGTTTTTGCACAGTACGCTGCAGGCTGAGGTGAAAATGATTTGCCAGCGTTGCCTGGAGCCGGTGTCCTTGCCGATTCGCAGTGAGTGTCACTATGCAATAGTGAAGCCGGATGCGGATCTGCAATCACTGCCGAAAGGTTACGACGTGCTGGAAGCGGGTGAGGAGCCGCTCGATCTGCTGAGTCTGATCGAGGAAGAAATGCTGCTTGCCTTGCCGATTGTTCCGGCCCACGATCCAGCAGATTGCCAGCAGCCGGTGGGCGTTACAGAGCCTGAGCCGTGCGAGGACGAGGTTTCGCGGTCCAACCCGTTCAGTGTATTGGCGCAGTTAAAGCGTGACCCAAACGTTTAGGAGTTCATCAGTATGGCTGTTCAGCAGAACAAAAAATCCCGTTCCGCCCGCGACATGCGCCGTTCGCACGACGCTCTCGAAGCGAATGCCCTGTCCGTTGAAAAGAGCACCGGTGAAGTTCACCTGCGCCACCACGTTTCTCCGGAAGGCGTGTACCGCGGTCGCAAAGTGATCGACAAGGGCGCAGACGAGTAATCCTTGTCCGTCTCGGTTATCGCGATTGACGCAATGGGCGGGGACTTCGGTCCCCGCTGCATTGTTCCGGCCTGCCTGGCGGCATTGGCCGAATTCCCCTCGCTGCACCTGGTCCTGGTTGGCCACTCTCCCGTTCTTGAAGAATTGATTGCCGATTGCCCTGCGGCGGATCGCCATCGTCTGTGCATCGAACATGCCAGCGAAGTGATCGGCATGGACGAGCGCCCGGCTCAGGCGCTGCGCAGCAAGCCTGACGCCTCCATGCGCGTTGCCCTGGAATTGTTGCGTAGCGGGCGTGCGCAGGCCTGTGTGAGTGCCGGTAATACCGGTGCCTTGATGGCCTTGTCGCGCTATGTGCTGAAAACCCTGCCTGGCATTGACCGGCCCGCCATGGTCAGTGCCATACCTACGGAGACCGGGCGCTGTCACTTGCTGGATCTGGGCGCCAATGTCAATTGCAGTGCCGAGCATCTTTACCAGTTCGCGGTCATGGGGGCGGTGGCTGCCGAGGCATGCGGAGTCGTGCGGCCGCGGGTGGCCCTGCTTAATGTGGGCACCGAGGAAATCAAGGGCAATCAGCAGGTCAAGCTGGCTGCGAGTCTGTTGCAGCAAGCGCGCGGGCTTAACTATATCGGCTTTGTCGAAGGTGACGGTCTCTACCGTGGCGAGGCAGATGTGGCGGTGTGCGATGGTTTTGTCGGCAATATCCTGCTGAAGTCCAGCGAGGGATTGGCCAGCATGATTTCCCGGCGCATTGAGGCATTGTTCAGCGAAAGCATGGGGTCGCGTCTGCTGGGCTCGCTTGCTTTGCCATTGCTGCAGCGCCTGCATGGCGATCTGGCGCCGGCGCAGTATAACGGTGCGAGCTTTCTCGGTTTGCAGGGGATCGTGGTGAAGAGCCATGGTGCCGCCGGTAGTGAGGCCTTCCAGAGTGCTATCCGTCGCGCACTGCTGGAAATCAGGGAAAACCTCCCGCAACGCCTGCATGGTCGCCTGGAACATCTCCTGCTGTAGGATGTGACTGCCTGCTGCGGCAGGCCATCCAATGTTTCAGTTTCTGGCACCTGAGGTGCCGTTTTTGCGTTGCATTCTGATCAGGAAACTCCTTATGTCCGCACCACTTGCCTTCGTTTTCCCAGGCCAGGGTTCGCAATCGCTGGGTATGCTGGGCGAGCTTGCCGCACAGCAGGCGAGCATCCTGGATACTTTTGCCGAGGCGTCCGAGGCGTTGGGCTATGACCTCTGGTCGCTGACCCAGCAGGGGCCCGAGGCACTGCTGAACCAGACCGACAAGACGCAGCCGGCCATCCTCACCGCCTCAGTGGCGCTGTGGCGTCTGTGGCAGATACAGGACGGGCGTCAACCGGATTATGTGGCCGGGCATAGCCTGGGTGAGTACTCGGCCCTGGTGGCTGCCGGCAGCCTGAGCCTGGCCGATGCGGTGCGTCTGGTAGAGCGCCGTGGCCAGTTGATGCAGGATGCCGTACCGGCCGGGCAGGGCGGCATGGCTGCCATTCTTGGTCTGGAGGATGCCGATGTCCTGGCTGCCTGTGCCGAAGCGGCGCAGGGCGAAGTGGTGAGTGCCGTGAACTTCAATGCGCCTGGCCAGGTGGTGATTGCCGGAGCGCTGGGGGCGGTCGAACGAGCCATTGCGGCCTGTAAGGAGCGTGGTGCCAAGCGGGCCATGCCTCTGCCGGTCAGTGTGCCTTCGCATTGCGCATTGATGCGCCCGGCGGCTGAGCGTTTTGCCGAGGCGCTGCAGGCCGTGCAGTGGCAGGCGCCGCGTATTGCCCTGGTGCAGAACGTCAGCGCCGCGGTTCCTGCCGATCTGGCTACCTTGCAGGCAGATTTGCTGGCCCAGTTGTACAGCCCGGTACGCTGGGTGGAGTCGGTGGTCTATCTGGCTGGGAAGGGTGTGCTTGATCTGGTCGAGTGCGGCCCCGGCAAGGTGCTGGCCGGTCTTAACAAGCGCTGTGCCAAGGGTCTGACGACCCATAACCTGGATACCCCGGATGCCTTTGCCGCTACGCAAGCGGCGCTGGCCTGAGCTCAAGGAGAAGCGTATGACTCTGCAAGGTAAGGTGGCCCTGGTAACAGGTGCCAGTCGTGGTATTGGCCAGGCGATTGCTCTGGAGTTGGGGCGTCAGGGGGCTGTGGTCATCGGTACGGCGACCAGTCCGGCAGGTGATGAACGCATCGCCGAAACGCTCAAGGCGCATGATATCCAGGGCGCTGGTCTGGTGCTGGACGTCGCCAGCGACGAGTCGGTGGCGACTACTCTGGAACATATCCAGCAGCACCTGGGGCAGCCGCTGATTCTGGTCAACAATGCCGGCATTACCCGCGACAACCTGATGCTGCGCATGAAGGATGAAGAGTGGCATGACGTCATCAATACCAACCTCAGCAGCCTGTATCGCATGACCAAGGCGGTGCTGCGTGGCATGACCAAGGCGCGCTGGGGGCGGATTATCAATGTCGGCTCGGTGGTGGGGGCGATGGGGAATGCCGGTCAGGTCAACTACGCAGCCGCCAAGGCCGGTCTGGAAGGTTTTGGGCGTGCGCTGGCGCGTGAGGTGGGGTCGCGGGCCATCACTGTCAATGCCGTGGCGCCGGGCTTTATCGATACCGATATGACCCGTGAACTCACCGAGGCGCAGCGTGACGCCATGCTGGCGCAGATCCCCCTGGGCCGGCTGGGGCAGGCCGAGGAGATCGCCAAGGTGGTGGCGTTCCTCGCCAGCGATGCGGCGGGCTACGTGACAGGCGCGACTATTCCGGTGAATGGCGGCATGTACATGGCCTGAATGTGACCTGGCCAGTCAGATTAGTGTCATAAGAGCTGTCTAAAATCCGTTATAACTGTGCAGCTGGTTATAGACAGGTTGTTGAAGTGTTGCTGGTTAGGCGTAGGCCATTGGCTTGAAAATTAGAAAACCCTTTCTATACACTGCAGGCCAGCAGCACGGAATTTTCCATAGGAGTGAAAACTAGGTATGAGCACCATCGAAGAACGCGTCAAGAAAATCGTCGCCGAGCAACTGGGCGTCAAAGAAGAGGAAGTGACCAACAGTGCTTCCTTCGTTGAAGATCTCGGCGCGGACTCCCTGGATACCGTCGAGCTGGTGATGGCCCTGGAAGAAGAGTTCGAGACCGAGATCCCGGACGAGCAGGCCGAGAAGATCACCACTGTTCAGGAAGCCATCGACTACATCAACGCGCACGCGCAGTAAGCATGTAGTCGTCGGACTATCCGACCAGGACGAGCCGCACGACCCGCAAAGGCGTGCGGCTTTTCTTTATCAGCAGATTCAATGGTTGTCGGTAGGTGTGGCATGCGCCACAGCGATCGACCGCCTGGCAGAAGAGGGCAGAGCAGTGTCGCGCAGACGCGTTGTGGTTAGCGGATTGGGCATGGTTTCGCCCCTGGGCAATGATGTGGCCAGCAGCTGGGCCGCCGCGTTGGCGGCGCGCAGCGGTATCGGCCTGATCGAACATATGGATCTGTCGGCCTATTCCACTCGCTTTGGTGGCTCGGTGCGTGGGTTCGATGTCGAGCAATACATGACTGCCAAGGAGGCTCGCAAGCTCGATCTGTTCATCCAGTACGGCATGGCTGCAGGCTTTCAGGCCATGCGTGATGCGGGGCTGGAGATTACCGATGCCAACCGCGAGCGGATTGGCGTGGCCATGGGCTCGGGGATTGGCGGCCTGAGCAATATCGAGAATAACTGCAAGTCGCTGCAGGAGCAGGGCCCCCGGCGTATCTCGCCGTTCTTCGTGCCAGGCTCGATCATCAACATGATCTCTGGCTTCCTGTCCATTCACCTGGGCTTGCAGGGGCCGAACTATGCGGTGGCTACTGCCTGTACCACGGGTACGCATTGCATTGGCATGGCCGCGCGGAATATTGCCTATGGCGAAGCCGACGTGATGATTGCCGGTGGTGCGGAAATGGCCACCAGTGGTCTCGGGATGGGCGGATTCGCGGCGGCGCGGGCATTGTCCACGCGTAACGACGACCCGGTTCGCGCCAGTCGCCCCTGGGATAAGGATCGTGACGGTTTTGTCCTGTCCGACGGTGCGGGAGCGCTGGTTCTCGAAGAGCTGGAGCATGCGCGGGCGCGTGGCGCTACCATTTATGCGGAGCTGGTGGGCTTTGGCATGAGTGGCGATGCCTATCACATGACTTCTCCGCCGGAAGATGGTGCCGGTGCCGCACGCTGCATGCGCAATGCCCTGCGCGATGCTGGTTTGCAGCCTGAAGACGTCCAGTACATCAATGCTCACGGCACCTCGACCGCCGCTGGTGACCTGGCCGAAGCCGCGGCGATCAAGGCGGTATTCGCTGAGCATGCCCACCGCTTGGCGGTCAGTTCGACCAAATCGATGACCGGTCACCTGCTCGGCGCTGCCGGTGCGGTCGAAGCAATCTTCAGTGTGCTGGCGTTGCGTGATCAGATCGCGCCGCCGACCATCAACCTGGAGCAGCCTGACGAAGGCTGTGATCTGGACTTCGTGCCGCATCAGGCACGACACATGTCGATCGATGCGGTGCTGTCCAACTCGTTCGGCTTTGGTGGTACCAACGGTTCGCTGCTGTTCCGCCGGTTGCGTGACTGATGCGTTGCTGGGTCAATGGCCAGCCGAGCCAGCAGCTTGCCCTGCAGGATCGTGGGCTGGCCTATGGCGACGGTCTGTTTGAAAGCATCGCCGTGCGTCGGGGCCGAGCGCCCTTGCTGGACTGGCACCTGGCGCGTCTGCAGCGTGGCTGCGAGCGCCTCAGACTGCCTTGTCCTACGGCTGAAGTGCTGGCGCAGTTGACGGCATTCATTGCCGAGCAGCAGGACGGAGTGGTCAAGCTGATCCTGACCCGGGGTGTCGGCCAGCGTGGCTATGCGCTGCCTGATCCCTGCCAGCCAACACTGATCCTTCAGGGGCTACCGGCGCCGGCCTATCCAGCTGGGCATGCGACTGACGGGGTGCGCCTGTTTGCCTGTCGCACACGCCTGGCCGAACAGCCACTGCTGGCCGGTATCAAGCATCTGAATCGGCTGGAGCAGGTGCTGGCGCGCGCCGAATGGCAGGATCCGGCTTTTCCCGAAGGGCTGGTGTGCGATACCCAGGGGCGGGTCATCGAAGGCGTATCGAGCAATCTGTTTTTGCAGCGCGGTGGCGTGTTGATGACACCGGATCTGCAACGCTGCGGGGTGGCGGGGGTCATGCGCGCCTGGCTGCTGGAGCAGGCTGCCGTGTTGCGTATTCCACTACAGGTCCGGGATATCAGTCTGGCCGACTTGCAGGCTGCCGACGAAGTGTTTGTCTGCAATAGCCTGTTTGGTATCTGGCCGGTACGTGAGTTGGCGGATAGCCACTGGCCGGTGGGGGAACTGACCCGTAAACTGCAGGCCCTGGTTTCCCGCCTGATGGATGAGTAATTGGTGATAGCAAGAATGCTGCGTGTGCTGGTGGCCGGTCTGGCGTTGCTGGCGTTGCTGGCTGGCTGGGCGTTATGGCAATACCAGGCCGCGGCTGATCAGCTATTACAGCTCAACGATGAGCGTTTGCTGGAGGTGCCGCCGGGCAGTACGCCCAACGGTCTGCTGATTCGTTTGGAGCAGGAGGGCGTACTGGCTGACGCCTGGTGGCTGCGGTTGCGCTGGCGCCTGCAGTTTGCCCATGGCGCCTTGCACAGCGGCGAATACCGTCTACATCCGGAGATGAGTGCCGGACAATTGCTGGCGCTATGGCAGCGTGGCGAGGTTGTGCAATACAACCTGACGCTGGTGGAAGGCTGGACCTTCGCGCAGGTGCGTCAGGCCCTGGCACGCGCGGACAAGCTCCAGCAAACCCTGGACGGCCTGAGCGACGCTGACCTGATGCGCCGTCTGGGCGCCAAGGGCGAACATCCGGAAGGGCGTTTCTTCCCTGATACCTACCGCTATGTGCGCGGCATGCGTGATGTGGATTTGCTGCGCCAGGCCTATCAGCGCCTGGCTAGCGTGCTGCAGGAAGAATGGCAGCAGCGTGCTGCCGACCTGCCTTATGCCGATCCCTACCAGGCGCTGATCATGGCTTCGCTGATCGAAAAGGAAACCGGCGTTGCCCATGAGCGAGCACAGATTGCCGGCGTATTCATTCGCCGTCTGCGTATCGGCATGCCGCTGCAAACCGACCCCACGGTGATCTATGGCATGGGCGAAGCGTATCGGGGGCGCATTACCCGTGCCGATCTGCGGCGTCCCACGCCCTACAACACCTACACCATACGTGGCTTGCCGCCGACACCGATCGCCATGGTTGGGCGTGAAGCCATTCATGCCGCCCTGCATCCGCAGGATGGCCGCAGCCTGTACTTTGTCGCGCGTGGTGATGGCAGCCACGTGTTTTCCAATACCCTGGCTGAGCACAATCGAGCCGTGCGTGAGTATCAGCTCAAGCGCCGTGCCGATTACCGTTCCAGCCCTGCACCACAACCGAAGGAAGCCCGGTGAGCGGACTATTCATCACTCTTGAGGGGCCGGAAGGTGCCGGCAAGAGCACCAATCGCGATTATCTGGCGATGTGTTTGCGGGCCGCAGGGATCGAGGTTCTGCTGACCCGTGAGCCGGGAGGTACGCCGTTGGCTGAGCGTATTCGTGAGTTGCTGCTGGCGCCAAGCGATGAAGCCATGGCGGCTGATACCGAGCTGCTGCTGGTCTTCGCGGCCCGTGCACAGCATCTGGCGCAAGTTATTCGCCCTGCTTTGGCGCGGGGGTGCGTGGTGCTCTGCGATCGTTTTACCGATGCAACCTATGCTTATCAGGGCGGTGGGCGTGGCCTGTCACAGCAACGCATTGCCGAGCTTGAGCGTTTTGTGCAAGGCGATCTGCGTCCCGATCTGACCCTGCTCTTCGACCTGCCGGTCGAACAGGGGCTGGCGCGGGCGGCGGCGCGTGGCCGGCTGGATCGTTTCGAGCAGGAGCAGCGCAGCTTCTTCGAAGCAGTGCGCCAGACCTACCTGCAGCGTGCTGCGCTGGCCCCGCAGCGCTACCGTCTGCTGGATGCGTCGCAGTCCCTGCAGCAGGTGCAGGCTGCTATTGATGCCCTGGTGCCGATGCTTGTGGAGCGTTGCCGTGGCTAACGGCTATCCCTGGCAACAGGGCTTGTGGCAGCAATTGGCGCGCCGCCCGCAGCATGCCCATGCTTACCTGCTGCATGGGCCAAGCGGCACGGGGAAGCGTGATTTTGCCAGCGCTCTGGCAGATTTCCTGTTGTGCCAAAAGCCCCAGGGCGACCAGCCGTGCGGTGTTTGTCGTGGTTGCTTGTTGCTGGCAGCCGGTACGCATCCGGATCGCTTTGAGCTGAAACCGGCCGAGGATCGCGCCAGTGTGGGGGTCGATCAGGTACGCGAGCTGGTGCATTTCGTCGGGCAGACAGCTCAGCTGGCTGGGCGCAAGTTGGTACTGATTGCCCAGCCGCCGGTTGAGGAAATGACTCTGCAGGCTGCCAATGCGCTACTCAAGAGTCTTGAGGAGCCCGCCGGCGCTACCGTCATGCTGCTGCTCAGTGATCAGCCCAGCCGCGTACTGCCTACGGTGCGCAGTCGCTGCGTGCAGCAGGCCATGCCGTTGCCGACTGCGCAGCAGGCTGCGGACTATCTGCAGGCTGTGCTGCCTGAGCTGACTGCCGAGCAGCGAGGTGAGTTGTTGCAGTTGGCCGCCGGTTCGCCCCTGCGTGCGCAACAACTGGCAGCGCAGGGTGTTCTGGAGCAGCGTGCGCTGGTGGTGGAGGGTGTGAAGAAGCTGCTCAAACAGCAGACCCAGCCTACGCAGCTGGCAGAAGGTTGGAAGGACGTACCCCTGCTGCTGCTCTTCGACTGGTTCAGCCAGTGGGCGCAACTTCTTCTGCGCTACCAGTTGACGGGTGATGCTGACGCCCTTGGGTCAGCGGATATGCACAAGGTATTGCAATACCTGGCAGATAAAAGCAGTACGCCCGCGGTACTGCATATACAGGACTGGTTGCTGGAGCAGCGGCAGAAGTTGCTGGGTAAGGCGCCGCTCAACCGTGTGCTGCTGCTCGAAGCCTTGCTGCTGCAGTGGGCAAGACTGCCGGGCTCGGGCTAGAATCGGGCAACCTGTCGGTTTGCTAGGAACGCTGCATGAGTCTGCCACCCAATCTGGGCCCGCGTAACGGGATTCTCTCCCTGACCATCAAGGATAAGTCGGTGTTGTATGCCGCCTATATGCCGTTCATTCGCAATGGTGGTTTGTTCATTCCGACCAATAAGAGCTACAAGCTCGGTGATGAAGTGTTCATGTTGCTCAACCTGATGGACGAGCCGGAAAAAATCCCGGTTGCCGGCAAGGTGGTCTGGATTACTCCCAAAGGGGCCCAGGGCAGCCGTGCTGCGGGGGTTGGCGTGCAGTTCAATGATGGCGACAACACCGCACGTAACAAGATCGAAACTTACCTGGCTGGCGCCCTCAAGTCAGACCGTCCAACCCATACCATGTAAGTAGCCTGTACTGTACAGCTGGCGTCTCAGGTTCGGCCTGGCGCTGGCAGTCGGCTGCCTGACGTTTTGAGATTTTCATGCTGATCGATACCCACTGCCACCTTGATCGTCTGGATCTGGCTGCCCATGGCGGTAGCCTGGATGCCGCTCTGGAGGCGGCGCGCGCCTGTGGGGTGCAGCGTTTTCTATGTATTGGTATCAATGTGGCCAATGCGCCAACGGTCAAAGCCCTGGCCGAGCGCTATGCGGATGTCTTCTGTACGGTAGGTGTTCATCCGTTGGACCTGCAGGATAGCCAAGCGCCCACCCTGCAATGGTTGCTGGATGCGCTGGCGCATCCGCGCGTGCTGGCGATCGGTGAGACCGGGCTGGATTATCACTATCGCCCGCAGGATGCCGAGCAGCAGCAGGCGGCCTTTAGGCTGCACCTGGAGGCGGCGCAACTCACCGGCAAGCCGGTGGTCGTGCACACGCGCGAGGCGCGCGAGGATACCCTGCGCTGTTTACGCGAGGCGGCCTTGCCGCAGGCGGGGGTGCTGCACTGTTTTACCGAAGACTGGGCGATGGCCGAGGCAGCGCTGGATATTGGTTTCTACATCTCGTTTTCCGGCATCGTCACCTTCCGCAATGCCGAAGCGTTGCGTGAGGTGGCCCGCCGGGTTCCAGCCGATCGTTTGCTGGTGGAAACCGATGCCCCCTACCTGGCGCCTGTTCCGCATCGTGGCAAGGCCAATTTGCCGCAATACGTTCGCGAGGTGGCTGAGTATCTGGCGACCTTGCGTGGCGTCAGTTATGCGCAGCTATGCGAGCAGACCGGGGAGAATGCCAGGCGTTTGTTTGGCATGCCCTGAGGGGTAATGCCCATAAAAAAG
>VFQM010000341.1_pt1 | contig 54177 bp, 44 predicted proteins | sample 3512391 | NCBI WGS metagenome assembly VFQM01 (sample SAMN10412369, study PRJNA504923) | tailings metagenome | isolation source: Replicate 1 from Balatoc abandoned mine | place: Philippines | reverse complement strand
ACGCCGGCGAGGGCTGCGCCCAGGTGCTGTTCTTCGAGAGCGACGAGGTCTGCGAGACCAGCTACAAGGACCGCGGCGGCAAGTACCAGGGCCAGCGCGGCGTGACGCTGCCCAAGACCTGACCCCGGCCGGACCGGCGGCGCGGCGCCCGCGCGGCGTCGGGCCCTACTTCGCCTGCAGGCGGCTGAGGTACTCGATCAGCGCCAGGATGCGCGTGCGCACGTAGGCCGCCTCGTTGTAGGGCGCCTCGAAGTTGTACTCCGCGGCGCGCACCTTGTAGTCCTGGCCCCAGACCGGCATGTCGCTGCCGTGGCCGCGGGTGCCGCCCTCGATCACCTCGTAGGTGGCATTGACCGGGAACACGCCGCCGTTGCGGCGGGACAGGGTGGTCAGGTCGGGCGGGCTGCGCTTGAGCATGTCGACGAGCACGCCACCGCCCTTGCCGTCGACCCCGTGGCAGGAGGCGCAGTTGCTGTCGTATTCGCGCTTGCCCAGGTCGGGGCGTGTCTGCGCGGCGGCGCCCGTGGCGACACCGAGGGCGGCCAGGCCGGCGACGATGGGGGACAACCAGATCCTCATGGAGCTCTCCTCGTGTTCTGCACGGGCAACGGCACCCGCACGGCCAGTCTGGCGCGGGCCGGCCGGCGCGCGTTGTGGCGAATCAATGCGGCATGCGATGCGCACGCCGGCAGAATCCGCGCATGCGCACCTGCCTCGCCGCAAGGCCCCGGGTCGCCCCGGGGCCGCCCGGCCCGCGGCGTCTGCCCGCCAAGCCGGTGCTCCTGGCCTGTCTGCTGGCGGCCCTGGCCGGGTCGGCACGGGGCGCGCCGGTGCCGATGGCCTGCCCGGGCTCGCCCGACGTGGTGATCACCGCGGCCGCCATGCCCGCGGCGCAGGTGCAGCTGGCCTGCGACGGCGCTGCCGACGCGAGGCGCTTTCTCGCGCCCATCCTGCCGGCGCAGGCGCCACCGCTGCAGGTGGAGATCGTGGACGCCATGCCGCCGGACCTGCGTGCCGATGCGGTGGGCTGTTACGCGCATGCCACTCGCCGCATCCTGGTGCTCGACCTGCCGCAGTTCCTCGCGCGCGGGCGCTGGTTCGGCGTGCCGGTCAGCGAAGCGCTGTACCGCGCGGTGGTGGCCCACGAGGTGGCGCATGCCATCGTGGGCTGCCACACCGGCGAGCGGCGCATCCCCACCGCGGCGCACGAGTACGTGGCCTACGTGACGATGTTCGCCACCATGCCGGCGGCGCTGCGCGAGGCGGCGCTGCAGGCGCTGCCCGGCCGCGGCCTGGGCGCCGACGCCGAACTCAATGACCTGCGCTACGCCTACGACCCGATGCTGTACGGCGTGGACGCCTGGCGCCACTGGCAGCGCCAGGCCGACGGCGCCGGGTTCCTGCGCCGGGTGGTGCGCGGCGAGGTGGCCGTCGAGCTGGACTGAGCGCGCCCGGCCCCGGGGCGATCAGGCGGTCGGAAAGGTGCCCGGCAGCAGGATGCTGCGGTCCACGTCGGCGATGCGCGTGCGGCCGCAGAAGGCCATGGTCAGGTCCAGCTCCTTGTGGATGATCTGCAGCACCTTGGCCACGCCCTCCTGGCCCATGGCGCCCAGGCCGTACAGGAAGGCCCGGCCGATGTAGCAGCCCTTGGCACCCAGAGCCACGGCCTTGAGCACGTCCTGGCCGGAGCGGATGCCGCCGTCCATGTGCACCTCGATCTGCGAGCCCACCGCCTCGACGATGGACGGCAGGGCCTCGATGCTGCTCTGCGCACCGTCCAGCTGCCGCCCGCCGTGGTTGCTGACGATCAGCGCGTCGGCGCCGGAGGCCACCGCGAGCTTCGCGTCCTCCACGTCCTGGATGCCCTTGAGGATGAGCTTGCCGCCCCAGCGCTTCTTGATCCACTCCACGTCGCCCCAGTTCAGCCGCGGGTCGAACTGCTGGTTGGTCCAGGCCGAGAGGTTGGCCATGTCGCTCACGCCCTTGACGTGGCCGACGATGTTGCCGAACTGCCGGCGCGGGGTGCCCAGCATGCCCAGGCACCAGCGCGGCTTGGTCATCATGTTGACGATGTTGGGGATCGTCAGCTTGGGCGGCGCCGAGAGGCCGTTCTTCAGGTCCTTGTGGCGCTGGCCGATGATCTGCAGGTCCAGCGTCAGCACCAGCGCGCCGCAGCCCGCGGCCTTGGCGCGGTCGATCAGGCGCTCGATGAAGTCGCGGTCGCGCATCACGTAGAGCTGGAACCAGAAGGGCTTGCTCGTGTTCGCGCGGATGTCCTCGATGGAGCAGATGCTCATCGTCGACAGCGTGAACGGGATGCCGAACGCCTCGGCGGCCTTGGCCGCCAGGATCTCGCCGTCGGCGTGCTGCATGCCGGTCAGGCCCGTGGGCGCGATGGCCACCGGCATCGCCACGTCCACGCCAATCATCGTCGTGGCCGTGCTGCGGCCTTCCATGTTCACCGCCACGCGCTGGCGCAGCTTGATCTTCTGGAAGTCGCTCTCGTTGGCGCGGTAGGTGCCTTCGGTCCAGCTGCCGCTGTCGGCGTAGTCGTAGAACATGCGCGGCACGCGCCGCTGGGCCAGCTTGCGCAGGTCTTCGACGTTGGTGATCACTCGGGCCATGGGTGCTTGTCTCCTTTGGCCCGGGATGCTAGCGGCGCGCCCGGCGCGCGGCCGGAAAAATCCTCAGGCCGGGCCGGAAACCAGCGCCAGTGCGTGGGCCGCCAGCTGCGTGCAGCGCGCGCCCAGCCAGGCGGCGAAGGCGGCGGCGTCCTCGCCCGGGCCCTGGCGCAGCCCGTACTGCTGCGCCGGCTCGGCGGTGAGCGCAAACAGCGGCCTGAGCGTGCCGCTGGCCAGCCAGGCCCCGGCCAGCGAGGGGCGTGCCAGCGCCACGCCCTGGCCGGCCACGGCGGCCTCCAGCGTCAGGCCCAGGTCCACCAGCATCGGGCCGCCCGCGGGTTCCGGCCAGTCCAGCCCGGCGGCGCGGAACCACGGTGTCCAGGGCTCCAGCGGCGTGCGCAGCAGCGGCCAGTGCGCCAGGTCGGCCGGCGTGCGCCGCGGCCGGCCCTCGGCCAGCGCCGGCGAGGCCACCGGCAGCACCACGTCGTGCATCAGCACCGTCCAGCCCGGCGTGCCCGGCACCGCGTGCTGGATCTCGATGTCGGCCTCGCCGGGGCGCAGGTCGAGGAAGGGGATGGACAGCACCACCTCGAGCTCGATCTCGGGGTGGGCGCGCCCGAACTCGCCCAGCGCCGGCACCAGCACCTGGCGCGCGAAGGTGGGCGGGCTGCTCACGCGCAGCTTGCGCGTGCGCTGCGCCGGGCGGCGGTGCTGCGGCACGGCCATCAGCAGCGTCAGCGCCGGGCGCACCTGGGCCAGGTAGTCGCGCCCGGTGGCGGTGAGCGCCAGCGCCTTGCCGCCGCGCTGCAGCAGCTCGATGCCGATCAGCGCCTCCAGCGCCGCCAAGCGCTTGCCCACCGCGCTGGCGGTGACGGCCAGCTCGTCGGCCGCGCGCTCGAAGCTGCCCAGGCGTGCGGCGGCCTCGAAGGCGCGCAGCGCGTCCAGCGAGGGCAGGCGCAGGTCGTCGGCCGGGGGCATGGCCGGCAGTGTAGGGGGGCTGCGCGGGCCCGCCCTCAGCGCACCATGGCGGCCAGCAGCGTGCGCACGTCGGGCAGTGCGGCCAGGCCCTCGATGCCGTCCTGCAGCGCCTGCTGCTGCGCGGGGGCCAGCGGAAACGGGGCGTAGGCCATGCAGTCGGCAAAGCGCTGCCGGTGCTGTGCCTCGCTCAGCGGCCGGCCGGGGAAGCCGGGCGCGGTGTCCAGCCCGCGCGCGTGGCGCCGGCCGTCGGTGGTGGTGACGACGATGTCCACCGCGGTGTGGCCGCGGGCGTCCAGGGCCGGGTCGCCCACCGTGTGCACGCGCCCGGCCAGCGCCAGCACCGCCGGGTCCGCGATGCGCTCGGGGCGGAAGTGGTCCAGCGCCGAGCTGCGGCGCACGATGGCGTTGGCCACGCACCAGGCGGCGCTGAACTGCGCGTCCACGCGCGGGTTGGCACCGAGCCTGAACGGGTGGCCCACCAGCTTGTGCGAGTACGGCGGCTGGCGCACCTCCACCGCCGCCACCTGCTCGGGCCGCAGGCCGGTCTCCTGCACCAGGTCGAGCACCAGGGCGGTCAGGCCCTGGGTGGCGCCGCAGCTGGGGTAGGGCTTGAACATCATGCGCTGCAGCCGCCATTCGTCGCCCAGGCCGGCCACCACCTCGGCCGGCGGCAGCGTGCCGCGGCCGTAGAGGTGCGGGAAGCCGTAGATGCCGCTCAGGAAGTTCAGCGGCCCGGTCAGCCCGCGCTGCGCCATCTGCGCGCACTCCACGCCCGCCGCGGCCACCCAGCCCTGCAGCAGCCGCACGCCCAGCGTGCCGTCGATGTGGCTCTGGAAGCTGCCGCCGCAGCGGTTGAAGGCCAGACCCAGCGCGCGGCGGGTCTGCAGCGTGTCCAGGCCCAGCACGCGGCAGGCCCCGCCGGTGGCGGCGAAGACCGCGGCGATGCCGGTGGGGTCGAAGCCGTCGTACTGGCGCTCGCTGAGGTTGAAGCGCGCGCCCAGCTCGCAGCCCACCACCAGCGCGGCCAGGAACTCCGCCCCGCTGCAGCCGCCGCGCAGTTCGGCCACGGCCAGGCAGGCGGGCACCAGCGCGGCACCGAAGTGCGGGCCGGGCGCCATGGCGTCGCAGAAGTCCAGCGCGCGGCACAGGGTGCCGTTGAGCTGCGCGGCGGCCACGGCGGGCAGGCGGTCGCCGAAGACGAGGGTGGTGGCCTGCGGCGTGCCCCCGCGCTCCCGCAGCAGCGCGCGCAGCGGGGCGATGCCGTCCTCGTCGGCGCCGGCCACGCCGGTGCCGGCCACCGCGAGCAGCACGCGCTGCGCGGTGCGCAGGGCCTCGGGCGGCGTGTCGGCCAGCGCATGGCCGACCACGAACCGGGCCAGGGCGTCTTCCAGGTCCATGGGGTTCACGCCTGCGGCTCGCCGCGGCCGGGCGTGAGCTCGGTGCCGGAGAGGCCCTCCACCCAGCGCACCAGCTCGCTGACGCTGGCGCCGGGGCCGGCGGCGTGCTCGGCCATGCGCCAGAGCTGCTGGCCCAGCCCGGCCATGGGCATGGGCGTGGCGGTCTGCTGCGCCAGCTGCACGGCGATGCCCACGTCCTTGCGCATCAGCTCGAGCTTGAAGGGGTCGTCGAAGCTGCGGTTGAAGATGCGCTGGTGGAAGTGCGTCTGCGTGATCCATGAGCCGCCGGTGGACTGGTTGAGCACGTCCACCATCACCGCTGGGTCCAGGCCGTAGCGCTTGCCGGCCACCAGCGCCTCGGCGGTGGCGGTGAAGGTCATCGCCGTGATGCAGTTGTTCAGGCACTTCATGGCGTGCCCCGCGCCCAGGCGCCCGAGGTGGTGCACGGCCTTGCCCATGAGGTCCAGCAATGGCCGCACGCGCGCCACGTCGGCGTCGCTGCCGCCGACCATGAACACGAGCTCCGCCGCCTGCGCGCCCCAGGCCGCGCCCGACACCGGCGCGTCGACCATCGTGGCGCCACGCTCGCCGATGGCCTGCGCCGTCTGCTGGGTCAGCCAGGGCTCGGCCGACGAGGTGTCCAGCAGGATGGCGCCTTCGCGCAGGCCGTGCACCAGGCCGCGCTCGCCCAGTGCCACCTGCTGCACCACCTCGCCGTTGGGCAGCATGGTGACGATGACGTCGCTGGCGGCCGCCACCTCGGCCGGCGTCGCGGCGGCCTTGCCGCCGATGGCCGCAGCCAGTTCCTGCGCGACGCCGGTGTTGGCGTCCAGCAGCGTCAGTCGGTGGCCGGCGCGGGCCAGGTGCGTGGCCATGGGGGCGCCCATGACGCCCAGGCCGATGAATCCGATGTCCATGCGGTGATGTCTCCTCGTGCCGGCCGCCCACGGGCAGCCTGCAGGATCATCGCCGCAAAGACCCGCAGCCGCGGGCCGGAATGTCCCGGGGTCAGCCGCAGGCGCGGCTGCCGCAGCCGGTGATCGCGGCCGCCTCGGGCGCGGGTGGGTGGGCCATCGCGCCGGTCTCCGGGTCGTAGCCGCGCGCGGCCATGGTCTCGGCCAGCGCGGCGTCCATCATCTGCGCGTGTTGCGGGAACCAGGCGCCCAGCTCGTCGGCCAGCCGCTGCACCAGCGCCATGTCGGCCTCGGCCGCATGCAGGCGCTGCACCTCGCGCAGCACGTTCAGCACGCCCTGGTGCTGCAGGGCGTGGCAGTTCTGCGCGGCGAAGCCCAGCGCCGCCATCCAGCGGTCCTCCTGCGCGAAGTGGGCCTCGGTGTGCGCCACCAGCGCGGCCAGGGCGGCGCCGACGCCGTCGGCATCGGCCAGGGCCGCCTGCAGCGCCGCGAGCAGGTCCACGAACTCCACGTGGGTGGCGTCCATGCGCGGCTGGCCCAGGGCCAGGTCGTCGGTCCAGGTGAGGGTGCTCATGGGCGGCGATGCTCGCCGCCCGGCGCAGCCCGCGCCTTGCGGCGGATCAAGCCGCCGCTACAGGCCCAGCGTGTGCGGCAGCCACAAGGCAATGCCCGGGAAGGCGCACAGCACCAGCAGGCGCAGCAGGTCCACCGCGATGAAGGGCATGGTGCCGGCATAGATGCGCGTCAGCGGCACGTCGCGCGCGATCGAGTTGATCACGAACACGTTCATGCCCACCGGCGGGCAGATCATGCCGAAGGTGACGGCCATCACCACGATGACGCCGAACCACACCGGGTCGAAGCCCAGCTGCGTCATCGCCGGGAAGACGATGGGCACGGTCAGCAGGATCATCGCCAGCTCGTCCATCACGGCGCCGAGCACGAAGTAGCCCAGCATCACGATGGCCAGCACGCCGTAGGCACCCACCGGCAGGTTCACCAGCCAGTCCACCGCGTTCTGCGTGAACTGCGTGATGGTGAGGAAGTAGCCGAACAGGAAGGCGCCGACGACGATGAGCATGATCGCCGAGGACACGCGCAGCGAGTCGATGAGCGCGGCGCGGATCTGCGGCCAGCGCAGCCGGCCGCGCGCCATGCCGATGAGCAGGGTGCCGGTGGCGCCCACGCCCGAGGCCTCCTGCACGGTGAAGAGGCCGCCGTAGATGCCGCCGAGCACGAACACGAACAGCAGCAGCACGGCCCACAGGTTGCGCAGCGTGGCCAGGCGCTCGCCCCAGGTGTGCGGCTCGCCCAGCGGCATGCGGCCGGGGTTGCGGATGGCCACCCACTGCACCAGGCCGACGTAGAACAGGATGCCCAGCAGGCCGGGCACGAGGCCGGCGGCGAACAGCTGCGCGATGTCGACCTCGGTCATGATGCCGTAGAGCACCAGGATGGTGGACGGCGGGATCATGATGCCCAGCGTGCCGCCGGCGGCAATCAGGCCGGCGGAGAAACCGGGGTCGTAGCCCGCCTTGCGCATCTCCGGCAGGGCCACCTGCGTCATGGTGGCGGCGGTGGCCACCGAGGAGCCGTTGATGGCGGCAAAGCCGCCGCAGGCGGCGATGCCGGCGTAGGCCAGGCCGCCGCGCCGGTGGCCGAACCAGGCGCGCCCGGCGTCGAACAGCTCGCGGCTCATGCCCGAGTGCGACGCGAACGCGCCCATCAGCACGAACATCGGGATCACGAGCAGGTTGTAGTCGGTGAGCACCGACAGCGGCACGTTGCCCAGCAGGTTCAGCGCCGGCTTCAGGCCGGAGAGCACGCCGAACCCGAGCACGCCGACGATGCCCATGGCCACGCCGATGGGCACGCGCAGCGCCATCAGCACGAACATGCCGACGAAGCCCAGCAGTGCGACGAGGTCACGGTCCATGCGGGCCTCCGTCGTCGGGCGCGTCGCCCTCTCGCGCCAGCGTCCACAGCCGCGCCAGCGCCAGCACCGCGCCGGCCACGCCGCCGCAGGCGGCGATGGTGGTGAACCACACCAGCGGCAGCCGCAGGTCGGTGGTGGCCTGGGTGCCGCTGGCCAACACCTTGGAGAACACCATCCACGCCATCGGCGCCAGGAAGGCCAGCGTGATGACGCCGGCCACCATGTCCAGCACGCGGCGGCCGCGGCGCTGCAGGTGTTCCCAGACGATGTCCACCGCGATGTGGCCGCCGTGGTAGGTGGCCACCGCGATGCCCCAGAACAGCGCGATGCCCATCAGCAGCTTGGTGCCGTCGAACCAGTCGGGGATCTGCCACGCGAACAGGTCGCGCAGCGCCACGTTGGCCGCGGTGAGCAGCGCAATGAGCAGGAGAAAGACCGCCGCCACCGTTTCGGTGGCGGCCACCAGGCGCTTCATGGGCGTGAGGACGTGGTCGTCCCGCGGGCCGGGCGCGGGACGGGGATCGGCGTCGGGGTCAGTAGGCTCCGCCGGTCTTCTTCAGCTCGGCGCGGAGGTCGTCCAGGGCCTTCTTCGCGTCGATGCCCGACTTGCCGGCGGTCTCGATCCAGCGGTCGTACACCGGGGCCACGGCCTTGCGCCAGTTCTCGATCTGCGCCGGCGTCATCGGCACGATGGTGTGGCCCGCCGCCACCAGCTTCTCGCGGCCGGCGTCCTCGGCGTCGCCCCAGGCCGCGCCCACCTTGGCCGCCCACTCGTTGTTGCAGTGGTCGTCCATCACCTTCTTCTGGTTGGCCGACAGGCCGTTGTACCAGTCCTTGTTCATGGCCCAGACGAACACGGCCGCGTACAGCCGCATGTCGGTGTGGAACTTGGTCACCTTGTCGATGCCGAAGCTCACCACCGAGTTCCAGGGGAAGGTGATGGCATCGGCCACGCCCTTGGACAGCGCGTCGCGCGCCTCCGGCGCCGACACCTGCACGCTGGTGCCGCCGAGCACGTTGACCATCTGGCCCACGGTGCCGTTGGCCGGGCGGATCTTCATGCCCTTGATCTGCGCCGGGTCGGTGATGGCCTTGTCCTTGGCATGGAAGGTGCCCACGTGCAGGTGGGTCAGGCACACCTTCACGTCCTTCATCTCGCGCTCGGCGTACTGGCGGTACCAGGCGTCCAGCGCCTTGGAGGCCGGGCCCGGCTTGTCGACCAGGAAGGGCAGCTCGCCGGCGGCGATGATGGGGAAGCGGCCGGCCTGGTAGCCCGGGTTCACGTAGGCCACCTGCGCGATGCCGTCGCGCGCCATGTCGTAGTGGTCGGCGGCCTTGCCCAGCTGCTGCGCGGGGAAGATCGTGACCTTGATGCTGCCGCCGGACGCGGCCTCGATGGACTTGCCCCAGGGGATCCAGCCCAGCTGCGCCAGCAGGTGGTTGGCCGGCACCCAGTGCGCCAGCTTCAGCTCGGTGGGCTTGTCCTGCGCCTGCGCGGGGGCAGCCAGGCAGACGGCAGCGGCAGCAGCGGCCGACAGGAGGCGGAAGGTCTTCATCGCGGCGGTCTCCGGGGGTGATTTATTGACAAAACGTAATTATGCCGGGGCGGCCTGCTCGAGCCTGTCGGGGAATCCCTGAGGTGCCTGCGCGGCGCGCGTCGGCACGTGCCGCCGGGGGCACCGCGCCGCGTGGCGGCGGATCGCGCGGGTAGCATGCCGGCATGGCCCCGCTCCCGCCCCGCCCTGCACGGCGCCCCGCCTGGCAGCGCGGCCTGTGGCTGGCGGCCGGGGTGCTGGCGCTGGCCACCGGGGTGGTGGGCATCGTGCTGCCGCTGCTGCCGACCACGCCGCTGGTCATCCTGGCGGCCTTCTGCTTTGCCCGCGGCAGCGAGCGCTGGGAGCGCTGGCTGCTCCACCACCCGCGCTTCGGCCCCATGCTGCGGGCCTGGCGCGCGCGCCGCGTGATCCCGTGGCGGGCCAAGCTGCTGGCCTGGGTGATGATGGCGCTGGGCGCCGGCTGGGCGGCCTGGACGCTGCCCGACCCCTGGCGCTGGGCGCCGGGCCTGGTGTGCGCCGCGGTGGCGCTGTGGATGGCGCGGCTGCCGAGCCGCTGAGCTGGCGGTGGCCGGCGGTGGCCGGTCGCGCCCGGGTGGCGTGCCGCCGGCCCTGGCGGGCGCTCAGAACTCGTAGTCGCCCTGGGCGCGTGCCGGCCGCGGCGCGGGGCGCGGCGGCGGCGTGAAGGCCAGCTGCACGCTGGCGCTGGCCGTGCCGGCCAGCGTGAGGGTCTGCGCCGGCGTGTCGACGAGCTGGAACGGGTGCCACAGCCGCATCTCGGCCGCGCCGTCGGGCAGGCCGGCGATGCGCGCCCGGCCCTGGGCGTCGGTGACCGCCACCCAGGGCGTGGGCGCCACGAACAGGTGGCCGCGCATCGAGCCGTGGATGTGGCAGCCCAGCGTGATGCTGCCGGGGGCGTCGAAGACGAGGCTGTCCACCGCCTTGTCGCCGGCCTGCGCCGGGCCGAGCCGCAGCTCGAAGCTGCGCGCCGGCGGCGCGGCGCCCATCGGGCCGCCGCCCAGCGAGCGCACGTGGTGGTCGTAGCGGTCGCGGTTGACGAAGCGCACGCGCGTGCCCGCCGGCACCGCGGTGACATAGGGCTCGAAGCGGTTGTCCTTCTGCACGATGTCCACCGTGGACGGTGCCGGCGAGGCCGGCTGCCACGCCGGCACCAGCATCACCACCACGTCGGCCGCGGGCCGGCCGTCCGCGCCGCGCACCTGCACCTGCAGGTCGGCCGCGGCCGCGGGCAGGCCGGCGGCCAGCAGGAGCGCCGTGCTCAGCGCCAGGGCAGGGGACTTCATGCGGATGATCATAGGGGGCCGCCACGCACCAGGGAAGCGGCGCGCACCCCCAGCAGGCGCAGCGGGCGGGCGAGGTCCACGCGCTTGAGGCACAGCCCGGCGGCATGGCGGATGGTGGCGGCCTCGGCGGTGGGCTGCGGCAGCGTCAGGTCGCGGGTGACGGTGCGGAAGTCGTCGAAGCGCAGCTTGATGCCCACCGTGCGCGCCGCGTAGCCCTTGCGCTGCAGGTCGGCGGCCACCTGCCGGCACAACCGCGTGAAGATCTCGCCCAGCGGCTCGCGGTCGCGCACCGCGTGCAGGTTGCGCTCGAAGGTGGTCTCGCGGCTCATGGACACCGGCTCGTGGTGCGTGACCACCGGGCGGTCGTCGCGGCCGTGGGCGGCGTCGTGCAGCCAGCGCCCGTAGGCGCGGCCGAACTCGCCGACCAGCCACGTGCGGTCGGCCGCGGCCAGCTCGCCGATGGTGGTGATGCCCAGGCGCTCCAGCTTCGCGCCGGCCTTGGGCCCGATGCCGTTGATGCGGCGCACGGGCAGCGGCCAGATGCGCGTGGGCAGCTCGTCGGCCGTGAGCACCGTCAGGCCGTCGGGCTTGTCCAGCTCGCTGGCGATCTTGGACAGCAGCTTGTTCGGCGTGACGCCGATCGAGCAGGTGAGCCCGGTGGCGCGCCTGACGTTGTTGCGGATCTCCTGCGCCAGCGCGCGCACGCCGCCGGTGGCGTCGAACCCCACGCTGTCCTGCGCGCCGGGCACGGCGGTCAGGTCGATGTAGATCTCGTCGATGCCGCGGTCCTCGATCACCGGCGCGATCTCGGCCACCGCGGCCTTGAAGCGGCGCGAGTATTCGCGGTAGCGCTCGAAGTCGGTGGGCAGCAGGATGCAGTCGGGCGCGCGCTGGGCGGCCTTCATGAGCCCGATGCCGGAGTGCAGCCCGAGGTCGCGCGCCGGGTAGGTGGCGGTGGTGGCCACGCCGCGGCCGGCGTAGTCGCGCAGGCGCATGAAGCGCCGCGTGCCGTCGGGCAGCGCCTGAGGCTGGTGACGCCGCCCGCCGCCGATGACCACCGGCTGGCCCGCCAGCTCCGGGTAGCGCAGCAGCTCCACCGACGCGTAGAACGCGTCCATGTCGAGGTGGGCGATCCAGCGGGTGGGCGCGGGCATGGCGATGCGCCATTGTCGCGGGCCGGCGGCCGGCGGGGTTGCTGCGGCGGGCCGTGGCACGGCGCGCCGGGCGCGTCTACAGTGGCCGGGACGCGCGGCCACCCGGCCGCGCACCCGCCGCTGGAGGCCGCCCCGATGAACCGCGACGAATCCGACCGCCTGTGGACGCTGGTGCGCCGCCTGCAGCGCGCCCCCGAGGCGCTGGACGACGTGGAGGCGCGGCGGGCGCTGACGGTGCTGACCGCCTCGCGCAGCGACGCGGCCTACCTGCTGCTGCAGCGCGTGCTGGTGCTGGAGCTGGCGCTGGAGCACATCCGCCAGCAGCGCACGGCCGCGGTGCCCCCTGAGCCGGCGGTGCAGGCCGCTGCGCCCGATGCCGCCGCGGCGGCCGCGGCGCCCGGCCCGTGGCGGACCAGCCCCTTCCTGCGCGACGCGGCGGTCATCGCCACCGGCGTGGCCGGCGGGGGGCTGCTGCTGGGCGCGCTGTCGGCGGGTGCGGCCGAGGCCGGTGGCGACCTGCTGGCCGACGGCCTGGAGGGCGCCGGCGACTGGCTCTGACGGCGGCCCGGGCCGGCCACCGCCCGCACCGGAGCGGCGTCAGGCCGACAGCCGCGCCCGGTGGCGCGCGACCTGCGCCCGCACCTGCTCCGGGGCGGTGCCGCCCAGCACCCGACGCGCCCCCATCGAGCCTTGCAGCGTGAGCGCCTGCGCCACGTCGGGCCCGATGGCGGGGTTGAAGGCCTGCAGCTCGGCCAGCGGCAGCTCGGCCAGGTCCACGCCGCGCTGGAGGGCCACCTTCACGGCGTGCGCCACGGTTTCGTGCGCGTCGCGGAACGGCAGGCCCTTCTTCACCAGGTAGTCCGCCAGGTCGGTGGCGGTGGCGTAGCCGCGCAGCGCGGCGCGCTCCATCGCGTCGGCCTTCACCACGATGCCGCCGGCCATCTCGGCCATGATGCGCAGGGTGTCGCGCAGCGTGTCCACGGTGTCGAACAGCGGCTCCTTGTCCTCCTGGTTGTCCTTGTTGTAGGTCATGGGCTGTCCCTTCATCAGGGTCAGCAGGCCCATCAGGTGCCCGATCACGCGGCCACTCTTGCCGCGCGCCAGCTCGGCCACGTCGGGGTTGCGCTTCTGCGGCATGATGGAGCTGCCGGTGCAGTAGCGGTCGGCGAGGTCGATGAAGCCGAAGTTCTGGCTCATCCAGAGCACGATCTCCTCGGCCAGCCGCGACACGTGCACCATGCAGATGCTGGCCCAGGCGGCGAACTCCAGCGCGAAGTCGCGGTCGCTCACCGCGTCCAGGCTGTTCTGGCACACGGCGTCGAAGCCCAGCGTGCGCGCCACGCGCTCGCGGTCCAGCGGGTAGCTGGTGCCGGCCAGGGCCGCCGCGCCCAGCGGCAGCACGTTGACACGCCGGCGCACGTCGGCCAGACGCTCGGCGTCGCGCGCGAACATCTCCACGTAGGCCAGCAGGTGGTGTGCAAAGCTCACCGGCTGCGCCACCTGCAGGTGGGTGAAGCCGGGCATCACGGTGCCATCGTGCTGCGCGGCCAGCTCCACCAGCGCGCGCTGCATGCCCGTCAGCAGCTCGGCCAGGCCGTCGATCTCGCCGCGCAGCCACAGGCGCACGTCGGTGGCCACCTGGTCGTTGCGGCTGCGGCCGGTGTGCAGCCGCTTGCCGGCGTCGCCCACCAGTGCGGTCAGGCGGGCCTCGATGTTCAGGTGCACGTCCTCCAGCTCGAGCTTCCAGACGAACTCGCCGGACTCGATCTCGCCGGCAATCTGCGCCAGCCCGCGCCGGATGTCGGCCAGGTCCTGCGCGGCGATGATGCCCTGCGCCGCCAGCATCTCGGCGTGCGCCAGGCTGCCGTCGATGTCGGCGCGCCAGAGCCGGCGGTCGAAACCCACGCTGGCGGTGTAGCGCTGCACGAGCTCGCTCATCGGTTCGGAGAACAGGGCGGACCAGGCCTGGGCCTTGTTGGCGAGCGGATCGTGGGACATCGTGCGGGGCGCGGGTGACCGGCGGGCGGCAGAGCTCCGTATTATCGGCGCCACCCGATGAAGCCCGACCTGGACGCCGCCGCCGACGCCGCCGCCGACACCCGGCCGGCCAGCCTGTGGCCGAGCACGCTGCGCATGGCCGAGGGCCTGTCGAGCACCTTCGCCGAGACCCGTTTCGACCCGCTGGCCGAGGAACGCGCGCGCGCCGAGGCGCATGCGGCCGTGGCCTTCGACGTCTGCCACCCGGGCCTGGCGCTGCGCGCCGTGGTGGGCGTGCAGGCGGTGCTGGCCATCGGCACGCTGGCGGCCTCGGGCCGGGGCTGGTGGCCCGCGGCCGGTGCCGTCGCCTTCGCCGGCCTGCTGGGCACGCTGCTGTGGCTGCTGCCGGTGTGTGCGCTCAGGCGGCCGCTGCGCCGCCTGAGCGCGCCGGCGCGTGCCGCCGCGGCACTGGCCCTGGGCGCGCTGGCCGCGCTGGCCGGCCAGGCGCCAGGCTGGTGGCTGGACCTGGCCCCGGCGCCGGATGCGGCGCGCCTGCTGGGCGTGGCCCTGGCCGGCGCCGGGCTGGCCGGCCTGCTGTGGGCCTGGCTGGACCTGCGCGCCCGCATCTGGGCGCCGGTGGACGCACGCGTCCGCCTGGCGGAGCTGCAGTCGCGCATCCGCCCGCACTTCCTGTTCAACGCGCTGAACACCGCGCTGGCACTGGTGCGTCACGACCCGGGCCGCGCCGAGGAGGTGCTGCAGAACCTGGGCGACCTGTTCCGCGCCGCCTTGACCGAGCCCGGGGCGGCCATCAGCCTGGACGAGGAGCTGGCGCTGGCGCGCGCCTACCTGGCCATCGAGCAGGTGCGCTTCGGGGGCCGGCTGCGGCTGTCGTGGGACGTGGCGCCGGGCGCCGGGCGCGCGCGCGTGCCGCCGCTGATGCTGCAGCCGCTGGTGGAGAACGCCGTGCGCCACGGCGTGGAGCCCTCGGCCCAGGGCGCGGACGTGACGGTGCGCGTGCTGCAGCGCGGCGTGCAGGTGGAGGTGGAGGTGGCCAACACCCTGGCGCCGGAGGTCGACGGGGCCGCCACCGCCGGCCATGGCATGGCGCTGCACAACGTGCGCGAGCGGCTGCGCCTGCTGCACGACGTGGCGGCGCAGTTCGAGACCCGGCGCGAGGCGGGGCGCTTCCTCGCGCGCATCGTCATCCCGCTGTGAGCCGCGTCCGCCGATGAGCCTGCGCGTGCTGCTGGTGGACGACGAGCCGCTGGCGCGCCTGCGCCTGCGCAGCCTGGTCGAGGCCATCGACGAGCCGCGCTGCGAGGTGGTCGGCGAGGCCGGGGACGCGGCGACCGCGGCGGGCTGGCTGGCCGATGACGCGGCGGTCGACCTGCTGCTGCTGGATATCGCGCTGCCCGGCGCCAGCGGGCTGACGCTGGCGCGGCGGCTGCTGGAGCGGCCGCAGCCGCCGGCGGTGGTGTTCGTCACCGCGCATGCGGAGCATGCGCTGGCGGCCTTCGACCTCGAGGCGGTGGACTACCTGACCAAGCCGGTCTCGCGCGACCGGCTGCAGGCCGCGCTGCGCCGCGTGGCGCAACGGCGCGCGGCGGCGGGCGTGGCGCCGGCGGCCGACGGGCCGGTGCTGGTGGTGAGCGACCGGGGCCGCGTGCTGCGGCTGCCGGTGTCGGAGGTGCTCTACCTGAAGGCCGAGCTGAAGTACGTGACGCTGCGCACCGCCGAGCGCAGCTACGTGCTCGACGACGCGCTGGCCGACCTGGAGCAGCGGCTGGGCGAAGGCTTCCTGCGGGTGCACCGCAACGCGCTGGTGGCGCGCGCCGCGGTGCGCGAGCTCGCCCGCCGCGCCCTGCCCGAGGCCGAGCCCGACGGCGGCGAGGGCTGGGCGGTGCGCGTGGCGCCGGCCGACGAGTGGCTGGCGGTGTCGCGCCGGCAGCTGGCGGCGGTGCGGCAGGCGCTGGCGGGCGGGTGAGGGGGGTCTCGCGGAGCTCGACCGGTTCGCGAGGCGAGGGCCAATCTGCAGGGACTGTCCCTCGTCCACGCTCACCCCGTATTCCGCAGGCCTGCTGCCACGCCGTTGATCGAGATGTGGATGCCGCGCTGCAGCCGGGCCTGGTGGGCCTCGGGCTCGCGGCCGGTGCGGTAGCGGCGCAGCAGTTCCACCTGCAGGTGGTTCAGCGGGTCGATGTAGGGGAAGCGGTGCTCGATGGAGCGCGCCAGCGCCGGGTTGGACTGCAGGCGGCCCGGCTCGCCGGTGATCTGCGCCAGGGCGTCGTGCGTGCGCTCCCACTCGGCGCGGATGGCACCGAAGATGCGGCGCGCCAGCCGCTTGTCCTCCACCAGCTCCACGTAGCGCGAGGCGATGCGCAGGTCGCTCTTGGCCAGCACCATGTCCAGGTTGGACAGCAGCGTGCGGAAGAACGGCCACTGGCGGTGCATGCGCTGCAGCAGCGCCAGCCGCTCGTCGGCCACGCCGCCGTCCAGGAAGGCCTGCACCGCGCTGCCGAAGCCGCACCAGCCCGGCAGCGCCACGCGGCACTGGCCCCAGCTGAAGCCCCAGGGGATGGCGCGCAGGTCCTCGATGCGGCGCGTGGCCTTGCGGCTGGCCGGGCGCGAGCCGATGTTGAGCTCGGCGATCTCCCGGATCGGCGTGGCGGCGAAGAAGTAGTCGGTGAAGCCCTCGGTCTCGTAGACCAGCCGGCGGTAGGCGGCCATGCTCGCGCGGCTGAGCGCGTCGGCCGCGTCGAGGAAGGCCGTCGGCGCGCTCTTGGTGGGGTGCAGCAGCGTGGCCTCGATGGTGGCCGCCACCAGGGTCTCCAGGTTGCGCCGGCCGATCTCGGGGTTGGCGTACTTGGCGCCGATGACCTCGCCCTGCTCGGTCAGGCGGATCTGGCCCTTCACCGTGCCCGGCGGCTGCGCGAGGATGGCCTGGTAGCTGGGACCGCCGCCGCGGCCCACGGTGCCGCCGCGGCCGTGGAACAGGCGCAGCGTGAGCCCGTGCTCGCGCTCCAGCGGCTCGAACATCGCCGCCAGGGCCACCTCGGCGCGGTAGAGCTCCCAGTTGCTGGTGAAGAAGCCGCCGTCCTTGTTGCTGTCGGAGTAGCCCAGCATCACGTCCTGCTCCCCGCCGCCGCGCTGGACCAGCGCGAGCACGCCGGGCAGCGCGTAGAAGGCGCGCATGATCGGCTCGGCGTTGCGCAGGTCGCCGATGGTCTCGAACAGCGGCACCACGATCAGGTCGGCCACCGCGTCCTGGTCGAGCGTGCCGCGCAGCAGGCCGGCCTCCTTCTGCAGCACCAGCACCTCGAGCAGGTCGCTCACGTCCTCGGTGTGGCTGATGATGCAGTGGCGGATGGCGTGCCGCCCCAGCCTGTCCAGTGCCGCGCGCGCCGCCTCGAAGATGGCCAGCTCGCCCTGCACCAGCGGCGAGTAGGCGGCGCCGCGCACGCGCAGCCCGCGGGCGTCGTTCAGCACGGCCAGCAGGCGCTCGCGGCGGGCCGGCTCGGGCAGGGCGCTGTAATCGGGTTCCAGGCGCGCGGTGCGCAGCAGCTCGGCCACCACCGCCTCGTGCACGTCGCTGCTCTGGCGCAGGTCGAGCGTGGCGAGGTGGAAGCCGAACACCTGCACCGCGCGCATCAGCGGCGCCAGCCGCGGCGCCACCAGCGCCTGCGCGTGGTGGCTCTTCAGCGAAGCCTCGATCACCTGCAGGTCGGCCAGGAACTGCGCCGGGTCGGTGTAGGCGTCCTGCGGCGCGACCGCATGCCGCAACGCCTCGGTGCCGGTCAGCGCCTGCAGCGTCGCGGCCAGGCGCGCGTACAGGCCGATCAGCGCGCGGCGGTAGGGCTCGTCCTGGCGGTGCACGTTGGTGTCGGGCGAGCGTTCGGCCAGCGCCTGCATCGCGGGCGTCACCGGCGCCAGCGTGCCGCTCATCGACAGCTCGCTGCCGAGTTCGTGCACCTCGGTCAGGTAAAAGCGCAGCGCCACCTCCGCCTGCCGCGACAGCGCGTGCCGCAGCGTCGCGGCGCTGACGTTGGGGTTGCCGTCGCGGTCGCCGCCGATCCAGTGGCCCATGCGCAGGAAGGGCGCGACCTCGTGGCCTGGCAGCGCCGCCTCGATCTCGCGGTACAGCCGCGGGATCTCGCGCAGGAAGGTGCTCTGGTAGAAGGACAGCGCGTTCTCGATCTCGTCGGCCACCGTCAGCTTCGCGTGGCGCAGCATGCGCGTCTGCCACAGCTGGGTCACGCGCGCGCGCAGCAGCGCCTCGTTCTCGGCCAGGTCGCGCGGGTTGTCCAGCGTGTCGCGGGCGCCCACCAGCGCGGCAATGGCGCGCTCGGCGTCGAGGATGCTCTTGCGCTGCACCTCGGTGGGGTGGGCCGTGAGCACCGGCGAGACGTGGGCGCGGGCGAGCACCTGGGCGATGTCGCTGGCGCGGTGGCCGGCGCGGTGCAGGCGCTCGAAGCTCAGCGCCAGCGAGCCCTCCTGCAGGTGGCCGGCGCGTTCGTGCACGTGGCGGCGGCGCACGTGGTGCCTGTCCTCGGCGATGTTGGCCAGGTGCGAGAAGTAGCTGAAGGCGCGGATCACGCTCACCGTCTGGTCCACCGACAGGTTCTTCAGCAGCCGGTCGAGCACGCGGCCGGCGCTGGCGTCGGCCTTGAGCCGGTAGGCCACCGACAGCTGGCGCACGCGCTCCACCAGCTCGAAGGCCTCCTTGCCTTCCTGCTCGCGGATCACGTCGCCCAGGATGCGGCCGAGCAGCCGGATGTCCTCGACCAGCGGGCGGTTCTTCTCGGCCGCGGCGCGGGCGGCGGGGTCGACGGCTTGACGTGGCATGCGGGCTCCAGAGCGTGTAACCGGATTACCAATTCTGCATGCAATCGGCGTGCCTCCGGCTGGTCATAATGGCCGCACCATGAGCGACACCATCATCGCGACACGCGAAAGCCGTCTGGCCCTGTGGCAGGCCCACCATGTGCAGGACCTGCTGCGCCAGCGCTTCGGCCTGCCGGTGTCGCTGCTCGGCATGACCACGCGCGGCGACCAGATCCTGGACCGGGCGCTGTCCAAGGTGGGCGGCAAGGGCCTGTTCGTCAAGGAACTCGAGACCGCGCTCGAGGAGGGCCGGGCGCACCTGGCGGTGCACTCGCTGAAGGACGTGCCGATGGAGCTGCCGCCCGGCTTCGTGCTCGCCGCGGTGCTGGAGCGCGAGGACCCGCGCGACGCCTGGGTGTCGCCGCGCTATGCGTCGGTGGCCGAGCTGCCCGAGGGCGCCGTGGTGGGCACCTCCAGCCTGCGCCGCGTGGTGCAGCTGATGGCCCAGCGGCCCGACCTGCGCATCGAGCCGCTGCGTGGCAACCTCGACACACGGCTGCGCAAGCTGGACGAGGGCGGCTACGACGGCATCGTGCTGGCCGCCGCCGGCCTCGTGCGCCTGGGCCTGTCCGAACGCATCCGCATGCGCTTCGACCTCGAGGCCATGATCCCGGCCGCCGGGCAGGGCGCGCTGGGCCTGGAGGTGCGGGAGGACGCCAGCGCGCTGCGCGACACGCTGGCGCAGCTGGTGCACGCGCCCACGTCGCTGGCCTGCGAGGCCGAGCGCGCCGTCTCCCGCGGGCTCGGCGGCAGCTGCAGCATGCCGCTGGCCGCGCACGCGCGGTGGGTGGACGGCGACCTGCAGCTCGACGCCGCGCTCGGGGACGGTGCCGACCCGCGCCGGCCGCTGCTGAAGGTGCGGCTCGCGGCAGCGGTGGCCGACGCCGACGCGGCGAGGGCGCTCGGCGCGCGTGCGGTGGCGGCGCTGCAGGCGCAGGGCGCGTCGGCCTACCTGCCGGCGGCCTGAGCGGCGCGGCGCGCGTGGCGCTGCGGGCCATCGTCACCCGCCCGGCGGCGCAGGCGCAGGCCTGGGCCGAGGACCTGCGCGCGCTGGGCGTCGATGCGGTGACGCTGCCCCTGATCGCCATCCGGCCGGTGGCCGACAGCACCGCGCTGCACGCCGCCTGGGGCGCGCTGGACGCGCGGGCGATGGTCTTCTTCGTCAGCGGCAACGCGGTGCAGCACTTCTTCGCCGCGCGGCCGCCCGGCTGCGCCTGGCCGCCGGGGACGCTGGCGGCCGCACCCGGCCCGGGCACGGCGGCGGCGCTGCGCGAGGCCGGCGTGCCCGAGGGCTGCATCGCCGAGCCGGCGGCCGACGCGCCGTCCTTCGATTCCGAGAGCCTGTGGGTGCGCCTGAAGCACCGCGACTGGGCCGGGCGCGAGGTGCTCATCGTGCGCGGCGAGGACGGCCGCGACTGGCTGGCCGAACAGCTCCAGGCCGCCGGGGCCCGCCCGGCCTACGTGGCGGCCTACGAGCGCGGCGCGCCGCGGCCCGACGCGGCCGGACACACCCTGCTGGAGGCTGCGCGGCGCGACCCGTCGGCGTACCTGTGGCTGTTCAGCAGCAGCGAGGCCGTGCGCCACCTCGCCGCGATGTGGCCGGTGCCGGCACGCGCCATGGCGCTGGCCACGCACCCTCGCATTGCCGCCGCTGCGCGGCAGGCCGGCTTTGCCGACGTGCGCGAGTGCGCGGCCACGCTGCCGGCCGTGGCCGCGGCCGTGCGGGCGGCCGCGGCCGGCACGGGCGCCTCGTTAGAATCCGGCACGCCGTGAATGCCCCGTCCGAACCGCCGGTGCCGCCCGAGGCCGCAGGCGCGGCGACGCCCGATGCCGCTGCCCCCGCCCCCACCCCGGTCCCTGCCGCGCCGCTGACGCCGGCCGTGCCCGAGGCCGGTGCTGCCGCGTGGCGCATCGCCACCGGGGTGGCGCTGCTGGCCGCCCTGGCGGCGGCGCTGCTGGCCTGGAACGGCCGCCAGCGGGTGCAGGCCCTCGAGACCGAGCTCGTGCGCCGCCAGCAGGCCAGCGCCGATCAGGCCGGCGAGGCCCGGCTGCTGTCGCGCCAGGCGCAGGAGCTGGCGCGCGAGACGGCGGCGAAGATGGCGCTGCTGGAGGCCCGCGTGGCCGAGTCGGCCGTGCAGCGATCGCAGGTCGAGGAGCTGATGCAGTCGCTCGCCCGCTCGCGCGACGAGAACGTGCTCTCCGACATCGAGGCCGCGCTGCGCGTGGCCCTGCAGCACAGCGCCATCACCGGCAGCACCGGCCCGCTGCTGACGGCGCTGCAGCACTCCGAGGAACGCCTGGCGCGCTACAGCCAGCCGCAGCTCGAGCGCGTGCGGCGTGCACTGGCCGCCGACATCGAACGCACCCGCGCCGTGGCCGTGGCCGACATCGCGGCGCTCACGCTGCGGCTGGACGAGGCCGTGCGAGCGGCCGATGACCTGCCGCTGCTGTCCCGCCCCGACCGCCAGCCTGCGCGTGCCGCCGCCCCCGTGGCCGCAGCGCCGGCCTCGGGCGCGTCGGCGGCCCCGCCGGCGACCACCGCGCCGGGGGCGGCGGCCACCGGTGCGGCGGGCTGGCCGGAGCGCTGGCAGGCCCTGGGCCGCCAGGTCTGGGCCGAGGTGCGCAGCCTGGTGCGCGTGACCCCCATCGCCCAGCCCGAGGCCATGCTCATCGCGCCGGAGCAGGCGTGGTTCCTGCGGGAGAACCTCAAGCTCCGGCTCCTCAACGCCCGCCTGGCGCTGCTGTCGCGCCAGTTCGACACCGCGCAGTCCGACCTGCGGGACGCGCGCTCGGCCCTGGAGCGCTACTTCGACCGCGACGCGCGCAGCGTGCAGGCGGTGGACCAGACGCTGCGCCAGGTGATGGCGCAGGCCCGCCAGGTGGGCGTGCCGCGCCCCGACGCCACGCTGGCGGCGATCGCCGCCGCGGCGGCCGGGCGCTAGCGCCGCGCGTCCGGGCACGCCATGCGCAACGTCATCTGGCTGGTGCTGGTGGCCGTGGCCGCGGTGGTGGCGGCGGTGACCTTCGGCCGCAACGACGGTCTCGTCAGCGTCTACTGGGGCGGCTGGCGCGCCGACCTGTCGCTGAACCTCGCCCTCGTGCTGCTGCTGGCCGGTGGTGCGCTGATCCTGCTGGCCGCGCAGGCGCTGATGGCGCTGCTGAGCCTGCCCACGCGCGCGGCCGAGTGGCGCGCCTCCCGCCGCGAGCGCGCGGCCCAGGCCGCGCTGCGCGAGTCGATGGCCGAGTACTTCAGCGCCCGCTACAGCCGCGCCCAGAAGGCGGCGCGGCGCGCCCTGGTGCTGCACGCCGACAACGCCGGCACCGACCGCGAGTTCGCCGTGCTGGCCCACCTGCTGGCCGCCGGCAGCCTGCACCGGCTGTCCGACCGCGCCGCGCGCGACGAGCAGCTGGCGCGGCTGGATGCCGTGCTGGCCCAGCCCGGCCAGCCCCGGCGTGCCGACGACGGCGCCCGCCTGCTGGCGGCCGAGTGGGCGCTGGACGACCGCGACCCCGAGCGCACGCTGGCGCTGCTGGCGCAGCTGCCGCCCGGGGTGGCGCGGCGCACGCAGGCGCTGCGCCTGAAGCTCGCGGCGGCACGGCTGGCCCAGGCGCCGCTGGAGGCCTTGCAGACGGCGCGGCTGCTGGCCCACCACCAGGCCTTCTCGCCCGCCGTGGCCGCCAGCCTGCTGCGCGCCCTGGCCGGCGAGGCGCTGGCCGCCACGCACGACATCGAGCAGCTGCGCCAGGTGTGGCAGCGCCTGGACGCCGCCGACCGGCGCGACCCGGTGGTGGCGGCCGCCGCGGCCGAGCGCGCCGCCGCGCTGGGCGCCGCCGACGAGGCCCGCCAGTGGCTGCTGCCGCTGTGGGACCGGCTCGATGCGCTGGACGCCGACGGACGCGAGCGCGTGGCCGTGGCGCTGCTGCGCGCGGTGCACGGCATCGGGCCCGACTGGCTGCCGCGCCTGCAGGAGGCCGCCGCGCGCTACGCCCACGAGCCTGCACTGCTGGTGGCCGTGGGCGCGGCCTTCGCCGAGCGGCAGCTGTGGGGCAAGGCCCGGCAGCTGCTGGAGCCCGCGGCGGCCGACCCGCGGCTGGCCGTGGAGGTGCGCCGCATCGCGTGGCACCGCCTCGCGGCGCTGGCCCGCGAGGAGGCCGACGAGGCCCGTGCCGCCGCCTGCGACCGTGCCGCCGCGGCCCTGTCCGACCGTGCCGGCGCCCCTCAGGCCGACGAGTGGCGCGCCGGCCCGTAGCGCACCGCGAAAAGCCTGTGCTATAGTTGCGGGCTCGCGCGGCTGTAGCTCAGCTGGATAGAGTACTTGGCTACGAACCAAGGGGTCGTGGGTTCGATTCCTGCCAGCCGCGCCACCTACATGAACGGGCCCGCTCTGATGAAGAGCGGGCCCGTTCTCTTTTCGTCGCACCGTCGTGCGTCCTTCGCCGGGCGACGCTGCAGCCTGGGTCGACAGCTCAGGGGCATGCGGTGGCCATGTGTCAACATGGCAGCTGTTGCCAGCGCCGCATGAAGACCCGCATGGATCGACATCTGCCCTGGCGCGCACCTGGACGTTGCCGCGTGGTCACTGTCACCTCTTGGATCTCCTGCCGCGCCGACTGCGCGTTCAGGCTGTGAGCCAGCCTGACGCGCCCGATCTGCTCGAACGCCACGCCGAGTTGGCTGCGTTCCAGCAGTTGCTGCAGCGCGCATCCGTGCAGGGCCAGGTGGTGCTGGTGGCGGGCGAGGCCGGGGTGGGCAAGACCAGCCTGCTGCGGGCCGCCGCCGCAGCCCACGCCGCCGCCGGCGGCGACGTCTGGTGGGGCGCCTGCGATGCGCTGCAGACACCGCTGGCGCTGGCGCCGCTGCTGGACATCGCGCGCGAGCACCACCCGCGCTTCGCGGCCCGGCTGGAGGGCCCGCGCCCGGCGCTGTTCGAGGCCGTGCTCGATGAGCTGCGCCATGCCTCGCCGCCTTCGCTGCTGGTGGTGGTGGAGGACGCGCACTGGGCCGACGACGCCACGCTCGACCTGCTGAAGTACCTCGGGCGCCGCATCGAGCGCACGCACGCGGTGCTGGCCGTCAGCTACCGCGACGACGAGGTCACGCTGGCGCACCCGTTGCGCCGCGTGCTGGGCGAGCTGCCGCCCGCGGCGCGGGTGCTGATCGAGGTGCCGCGCTTGAGCGAGCGCGGCGTGGCGGAGCTGGCCCGGCGCCTGGGCGCGGACGCCGCCGGCGTGCACGCAGCCACCGGCGGCAACGCCTTCTTCGCCACCGAGCTGCTGCGGGCCGACCGCCGGCCGCATGGCGCCGTGCCGCGCTCGGTGCACGATGTGGTGCTGGCCCGCTTTGCCGCACTGCCTGCGCCAGTGCAGGAGCTGCTGCGCGCCGTGGCCGTGCTGCCGGGGCGGGCCGAGCGCTGGCTGGTGGATGCGTTGGTGGCGCCGCGAACCGAGGACCTGGACGCGGCCCTGGCCAGTGGCCTGCTGGAGATGGACGGCCCCTGGCTGGCCTATCGCCACGAGCTGGCCCGCGTGGCGGTGGAGTCGGCGCTGTCGCCGGCGCTGCACCAGGCCTGGCACGCGCGCGCGCTGCAGGCGCTGGCTGCCGGCAGCCCCACGCCGCCCGCAGCGCGGCTGGTGCACCACGCGGTGCATGCACACGATGTGGCCGCCATCAGCCGCCACGCCCCGGTGGCCGCAGCCGAGGCCCGCGCGCGCGGCGCCCTGCGCGAGTTCGGCGCTCACTGGCGCGTGGCCATTCAGCAGGGCTGCCCGCGTGACGAGGCCGAGCGCATCGACTGGCTGGCGGGGTTTGTGTCGGCCTGCGGCGTCAACGTCTGGTATCGCGAGTGCCTGGACGCGCTGAAGACGCTCGAGCGGCTGCTCACGGCGCGCGGCGACCTGGCCCGTGCCGCGCTGGCGCGGGCACAGCAGACCGTGCCGCTGGTCGGACTGCTGCGGCACGCGGAGGCTCGCCAGGCCTGTGTCGATGCGCTGGCCCTCGCCGAGTGTGCGCCCGAGCTGCCCGAGACGGCCTCCGTCTGGGCTTACGTCAGCTGGCAGTTCATGCTGGACCGCGACTACGCCGACAGCATCACCTGGGGCCGTCGCGCATCGGCGCTGGCCGAGCGCCTGGGCGACCGGGTCGCGCTGGATCGAGCGCTCGCGGCCACCGGCGCCGCGCTGCTCTTCACCGACCCGGAGGCCGGGCGGCGTCTTCTGCGCAGCCAGGTGGAGCACCACCGCGCGCGGGGCGACGTGCTGGGCACCGCCACGGCGTTGAACAGGCTGGGCATCGGCCTGGGCGAGGTCATGGCCTTGCACGAGGCCGAGACCTGCCTGCGCGAAGGTGTCGAGCTGATGGACTCGCTCGACGCCAGCGGCCAGTACGCGCGTGCGTGGCTGGCGCTGGTGCTGCTGGCGCTGGGCCGCTGGGACGAGGCCGGTGCCCAGGCCCAGCACGTGCTCACCCGCGCGGGTGTCGACGAGATGTCCACGCTGATGGCCACGCTGGCACTGGCCCGGCTGCGGCTGCGCCGCGGCGATCCAGGCGTCGACGATGCCCTGGCCACGTCCCGCCGGCTGGCCGAGCCAGTGGCACGCTGCAGCGCCTGGCGCCCTGCGCCACGGCGCGGGCCGAGGCGGCCTATGCGCACGGTGATCTCGCCGAAGTCGAGGTCGCGGTGGGCGGCGCGCTGCCGCTGGCGCGCGCCAAGGGCCACCCTTGGTTTGTCGGCGAGCTGTCCTACTGGCTCTGGCGCTGCGGCGCCGCCCCGGCCGCCGCCGAGGGCTGCGCCGGGCCCTGGGCGCTGCAGATGGCCGGCCGCTGGCGCGAGGCTGCTGCCGCCTGGGGCCAGCTGGGTTGCGCCTACGAGCAGGCACGTGCGCTGGCCGAGGGCGACGCCGAGGGGCAACGCGAGGCGCTGGCCATCGCCGAGCGTCTGGGCGCCGCGCCCCTGGCCGAGCTGCTGCGCCGCGGCCTGGTCAAGGCCGGCGTGCGCGGTCTGCCGCGCGGCGCGCGGCCCAGCACGAAGGCGCACCCGGCCGGCCTCACGGTGGCCGAGCAGCGTGTGCTGGCGCTGCTGGCCGAAGGTCTGCGCAATGCCGAGATCGCCGAGCGCGTGCACCGCTCGGTGCGCACCGTGGACCACCACGTGGTCTCGGTGCTGGCCAAGCTCGGCGCCGGCAGCCGCGTCGAGGCGGTGGACAACGCCCGGCGCGCGGGCTTGCTGCCGCCGGTTTAGGCAAGGCGGCGGTGCACCCTGGCCAGCGCTGCCGGGCGCACGGCTGCAGACCCTGTTCGACCGCGGCTCGTCGCCCGACGATCGACCTTGCTGTCCTCTCGCGTGCGGGTCGCCTGCGCGCCTGGCGTGCGCCAGCGGCTAGCCTGGCGTCTGTGCCAGGGTCGTGAACAGCTCGCGGGCCGCCACCGGGCGGCCGAACAGGTAGCCCTGCCCGTAGTCGCACCCCATCGCGCGCAGCAGGGCCGCCTGCTGCGCGCTTTCCACGCCTTCGGCAATCACTTTCAGCCCGAGCTTGTGCGCCAGGGTGGTGATGGCCTCGCAGAGCGCCAGGTCGCGTGGTCCGCGGGTCATGGCTTGCACGAAGCTCTGGTCGATCTTCAGGAACTGCACGTCCAGCCTGCTCAGCGAGCTGAGGTTGCTGAAGCCGGTGCCGAAGTCGTCGATGGCGATCCTCGCACCGCGACCGCGGATGTGGTTGAGCACGCGTGCCGTCTCCTCCGTGCCGTCGACCACCATGCTCTCGGTGATCTCGAAGACCACCGCCGAACAGTCCAGCCCCAGGGTGTCGACATGCCGGGCCCAGGCCTCGAAATACTCGGCCCCCGCGTGCAGCTGTGTCGGCGAGAGGTTGATGCTGACCTCCAGCGGGCGACCGGTCTGGGTGCGCCAGGCGTGGACCTGGCGGGTGGCCTCGCGGAAGACCCAGTCGCCGATCGCGTTCACCAGCCCCGCCTCCTCGGCGAGCGGGATGAACAGGGCAGGGCTGACGGGCCCGCGCACCGGGTGCGTCCAGCGCGCCAGGGCCTCGCTCCGTTGGACGACGCCCGTGGCGAGGTCGATCACGGGCTGGTAGGCCACGCTCAGCTGACCCTGCGCGAGCGCGATCTGCAGATCCGCCATCAGGACACTGCGGTCGCGCGCGGCCTGACGCTCCGATGCCGACAGGCGTGACGCGCGCATGCCGCCCGCGCGCTTGCTGCCATGCATGGCCTCATCGGCATGCTGGAGCAGCGCGGCCTCGTTGGCGCCGTCGTCCGGATACAGGGCGACGCCTACGCTGCAACCCACGACGATCTCGCGATCCTCGATGTGCAACGGGTCGGACAGCGCCCGCACGACACGGTCGGCCACCGCCATCGCGTCGCGCTCGCACTCGATGTCCCTGAGCACGATGGCGAACTCGTCACCGCCGACCCGGGCGGCGGCGTCGCCTTCGCGCAGGCAGTGCTTCATGCGGCGCGCAAGCTGGCGCAGCACGTGGTCGCCCAGGCGGTGGCCCAGGGTGTCGTTGACGAGCTTGAAGCGATCGAGGTCGATGAGCAGCAAAGCGGCCGGCCGGGCGCTGGCCGAGGCCTGCCGGAGGGTCTCGCGCAGATGCTCGGTGAACGCCCTGAGGTTGAGGACGCCGGTCATCGCGTCCATGCTGGCCTGGAACTGGATGACGCGCTCGGCCTGCACCCGCGTGCCGATGTCGCGGGCGACCTTGGAGGCACCGATGATGCGGCCGTCGCGGTCCAGGATCGGTGACACCGTGGCCGACACCAGGACCGTCGCCCCGTCCTTGCGGATGCGCTCGGTCTCGAGACCCTCGATCCTCTGGCCCGCGGCCACCCGCGCCAGGATCATGGCCTCCTCGGGATGGCGGTCGAGCGGGATCACCGTCGTCATCGGGCGCCCGATCATCTCCGCCGCCGTCCATCCGAACAGACGCTCGGCGCCCGGGTTCCAGCTCCGCACGATGCCGTCCAGTGTCTTGGTCACGATGGCGTCGTCGGCGTTGTTGATCAGCGCCTCGTAGTGGAGCTCGCGGTAGGGCGGTTCGCCGGTGCCCGGGCCATCACCGCGCAGGAACAGGACGGAGCCCGCCCATGCGCCGGCCTCGTCGCGCAGCGGCGCAGCTGTCACGACCACCGGTTTGGCCTGCATGGCGCCTTCGATCGGCCCGATCAGCGTCGGGCCGGGGTCGGCGCCGGCCTGGAGGGCCTGCAGGGATCGCCGAAGCGCCTGTGCCGCGTCGGACGGGAGCAGGCGTTCGAGCCCGAGACCCTCGGCCTGCGCGGCGTCCTGACCCAGCAGACGCCCGGCGGCCGCGTTCATGACCGTCACCACCTGACCCGGCGAGAGTGCCAGGACGCCGTCGCGGACGCCGGCCAGCACGGCGCCGAGCAGCGTCGCAGGCGGGACACCGTAGAGATCAGGCGGAGTTGTCATGAGGTCAGGTTCAGGGCCGCACCAGTATGGGGCGCTTCCTGCGTGAGCGATGCCGTTGTTTATCACACAAAGTGACTGTTGATCGTGTTAAATGATATTCCTCTTGCACCGACAAGCGATAAAAATGATGATACTGACTTTGCGCCAACGCATCCTCACAGGAGGTATCCCTTGACCGCATTCCACAGCCTTCGGACCAAAGTGGTGTTGACCTTCGGCCTGCTGACGACCATGGTGATCCTGGTGGCCGGCGTCGGGCTCTGGGCTCGCCAGACGGAGGAAGATCGCTTCACCGCGTACCTGGCCCGCGATGCCGCCCGGATCGAGCTGATCACGCGCGTCATGGATGCCGCGAACGCGCGGGCCATCGCGGCGCGCAACCTGGTGATGGCGGGCGAGCCGGCCGGTCGCGATGCCGAGCACGCCGAGGTGGTGCGGCAGCATGCCGCGGTCGGTCAGGGGCTCCGGGCGCTGGGGCAGGCCTTGGCGGCCGATGCAGGGGCACTCGAGGACGAGCGCAAGGCGTACCAGGCCGTGATGGCCGTGGAAGCGCAGTACGCGCCGGTGGCCTTGAGCGTGGCGGAGCTGGCCATGTCCAGCCGCGCTGCGGACGCCCGGACCATGATCGAACGCGAGTGCACGCCGCTGCTCAAGCAGCTCGTGCAGGCCGCCGGACACTATGCCGAACTCAAGCGCGACGAAGCGCGGCAGCACGTGCTGGACGGGCAGGCCGCGGCCGCGCGCATCGAGGGCCTGCTCGTGGGCGCGGGCGCCCTGGCCACCCTGATGGCCGTGGCCTGCGCCTGGGTGCTGCTGCGCGCCATCCTGCTGCCGTTGAAGGATGCCGTGTCGCTGGCCGACAGGGTGGCGGCCGGTGACCTCACGAGTGGCGTGACCGCTCACGCGCAGGACGAGATCGGGCAGCTGGTGCGCGCTCTGGGGCGGATGAACGCTGCCCTGGTCGGCATCGTCGCCAGCGTGCGCCACTGCAGCGATGGCATCGCCACCGGCAGCTCCGAGATCGCCGCCAGCAGCCAGGACCTCTCCGACCGCACCGAGACCCAGGCCTCCAGCCTGCAGGAAACGGCGGCGTCGATGGAGCAGCTGCGCACCACGGTGGCCCACAACGCCGACGCGGCGCGGTCTGCGCTCGCGCTGTCGCACGCGGCGTCGGCTGCGGCGCGCGAGGGTGATGCCGTCATCGACCGTGTGGTCCAGACCATGGCGGGCATCGAGCAGAGCTCCGGGCGCATCGGCGAGATCATCGGTGTGATCGACGGCATCGCCTTCCAGACCAACATCCTGGCGCTCAATGCCGCCGTCGAGGCCGCCCGTGCGGGCGATCAGGGCCGGGGCTTCGCGGTCGTGGCCAGCGAGGTGCGCGCGCTGGCCCAGCGCTGCGCTCAATCTGCACGCGACATCAAGGTCCTCATCGAGGCCAGCGTGGCGCAGGTCCAGGCCGGCACAAGCCAGGTCTCCCAGGCGCGGGCCAGCATGCAGGACATCGTGACCAAGGTCACCCGCGTGGCCACCCTCTCGGAGGACATCAGCGTGGCCACGCAGCAGCAGACCACGGGCATCGCCCAGATCAGCGACGTCGTGTCCACCCTGGATTCGGCCACGCAGCAGAACGCCGCGCTGGTGGAGCAGAGTGCCGCTGCCGCCGAGAGCCTGCGGTCGCAGGCCCGGCAGCTGGCCGACGCGGTGGCGCGCTTCAAGGTGCATCAGCCGGATGCCGTTGTCGCTGGATGACGCGCCGGCGATGCCTTCCGCGCGGCTGGCCTGCCAGCCCGCCAGGCAAGGGGAGGTCGGGGGCCGCCGCGCGCTCGCCGCCGCTCGATGCGGACCCGCCCCGTGGGCTCAGGAGCCTGCACGTGGTGCGGCCATCCGATGGACCAGCCTCTGGATGGACTGCTGCAGCATCTGGATGTCGAACGGCTTGGCGATGAGCTCCGCGATGCGCATGCGGCGGGCCTCCGCCAGGGTCGTCGCCTGGGTGTCGGCCGTGAACAGCACGACCGGGAGGTCGCCGAAGCGGGGGTCCTGGCGCGTCGACGCCAGCCAGTCCAGCCCGAGGGTGTCGGGCAGGTGCTGGTCCAGCAGGAGCATGTCGGGACGCCGTCGATCCAGGGCAGCGCTGGCGCTGCGGCCGTCGACGGCAAACTCCAGCGTCAGGCCCGGCATGTCCCTCAGGGCGGCATCGATGAGCAGACGGTTGACCGGGTTGTCGTCGACGCACAGCAGGTGCGTCGGCGCGACGGGGCCGAGCTGGCCGCTCCGGGCGGCCGGCACCGCCCCGGCCGGGGTGGGGGCAGGCTGCACCGGCGGCGTCGCCGCGGCCGCGGGGGCTGCGGCGGCCGGCGTGGCGCCCCGGAGCACGACGCTGAAGGTGGAGCCTTGTCCGGGCTCGCTCACGACCGACAGCGTTCCCGACATGGCGTGCACGAGGTCGCGTGCGGTGGCAAGGCCCAGACCTGTGCCAGCGATGGGGCTGTTCTCCTGCCCGAGTCGCTCGAAAGGCTTGAACAGGTTCGCCAGCCGGTCCGGAGCGATGCCCTGGCCGCGGTCGATCACGTCGATGCGCCAGCCCATGCCCGCCGGGCTCACGCGGACGGTCACGGTGCTGCCCGGATGGCTGTACTTGATGGCGTTGCTCAGCAGGTTGTAGAGCACCTGGCGAAGACGAAGCGGGTCGGCCTGTACGACCGCACCGTCGGCCCCAATGCGCAGTTCGATCGCATGGCGCGTGGTGCCGGCCACCACGCTCAGCTGCGCCTGCAGATCGTCCAGCAGGGGCTGCAGCGCCACGGGTTGGAGGTGCAGGTGGAGCAGGCCGCGTTCGATGCGGGCCGAGTCGAGCAGGTCGTCCAGCAGGGTGAGCAGGTGAAGGCCGGCACTGCGGATGTGGGCCACGAGGGTCCGCGCACGCTCGGTGGCGGTGGCCGGATCGGCCTGCAGCAGCTCGGTGAAGCCCAGCACCACCGTCAACGGTGTCCGCAGCTCGTGGCTCATGCGGGCGATGAAGGCGCTCTTGGTCTGGTTGACGGACTCCGCCTGCACCAGCGAGTTCTGCAGCGCCTCGGCCTCCTGCTGAGGCCGGCAGTCACGCACCACCGCCATGCGCCGCGATTGCGCCGTGTCGCCGAACTGGGAGATGGTGATCTCGACCGGCAGCGCCGTGCCGTCGTGATGGCGTGCCGTGACCCGCCGTCCGCTGCGACCCATGTGGCGCGGCAGCGCGCCCACGCCATCGAACGACCGGACCCAGTGCCCATGGGCCTGCCGGGCATGCTCCGGGACGAGTGACTCGAGGGGCTGGCCGACTCGCTGACGCCGACCGCTCCAGCCGTGAAGTAGCGGCCGCAGCGGGCGTGTGCGGTCGAGGCTGTCCGCCGTCCCTGCGGGTCGGGACGTGAGGCGCTGGCCTCTTGGCGCCTGGCGTTCTCGACGGGGCCACCGGGTGCACGCGTCCATGACAAGGGCGCAGACGCGACGCGAGAGAAACGCCCCGTGGGCGAGCGCGGCGATCGGCCCGGGCAACAGCGACCCGAGCCTGCGCACGGCGCAGCTTCAGCAGGCGGCGTTGTCGATGTCGCAGACGACAGCCGCGTTTCGCACCCACACCGAGACGGCCAACCAGGCCTGTCGGCTGGCCGGCGAGAGGCGACCCGGGTCAACGACCTCATCGCCCTCATCAGCCGGGCCTCCAACGGGCAGACCGCGGGCATCGACCCGGTCGAGATCGCTGTCACGCAGCTCGATGAGGACACCCCACAGAACGCCGGGCTGGTGCCCCACCGGTCGGCATCGGCCGTCCGGCACGCCCGATCCCGAACCGGTGAAGGCCGTGCGACGCCGCACCGACGCCGTGACGACCCGGGCGGCGGTGTCGTGCATCGGCGGGTCGCGGCGCCCCGGCGCATGGCCTGGGTCCCCGGGCGGTTGCCGGGTCGGACCCACCGTCAGCCACGTGACCGGCCTCGGGCGCCGGTGGTCGATCGACGCGGCACATGGCCCTGGCACGAGGTCCAACCGATAAAAATATTATCGATATTAAATGATATCAATGATCTAATCGGGTCTGCTGCTGCTGCCGCGCAAACGCCGACCGATGCCCCCTGACGCCCGCCCCACGCCCCATCACCGCGCCTGGTTTCCGTTCCGGGCCTGGGCATGGGCGGTCCTGCTGCTGGGCCTGCTCGGGGCGTCCCCGCGCGCGTGGTGCGGTGAAACCATCGCGGTGCAGCTCGGCTGGCATGCCCAGTTCCAGTTCGCGGGCTACTACCTGGCCAAGGAGCGCGGGCACTACGAGGCCGCGGGCCTGGATGTGGAGATCCGCCATGGCGGCCCGGCGTCGCCGCGCCCGGTCGACGCCGTGATCCAGGACCGGGCCCAGTTCGGCGTCGGCAACGCGGGGCTGGCCATCGACCGGATGAACGGCGCCCCGGTGGTGGCCCTGGCCGCGGTGCTCCAGTCGTCGCCGGCGGTCTGGGTGGTGCGCGGCCGGCGTGACCCCATGGACCTCGCGGCGTGGATGGACCTGCGCGCCTCGGTGCCGTTCCGGGCCCAGGACTCCGCGGAACTGCTGATCCCGTTCGTGCGCGCGGGGCATTGGGAGCGCGGTCGGGTGGACGGATCGCACCGTCGCCTGGACACGCTCCGCGACATCGACAACGGCCCGCCGGGCATGTGGGCCGCCTACCTCTCCCACGAGGTGTTCGACCTGACGCAGCGCGGCGAGACCTTCTCCGTGCTCGATCCGCGCGACCACGGCGTCGACTTCTACAGCGAGGTGCTGTTCACCTCGGAGGCCTTCCTCAGGAGCCGCCCGGGCACGGCGGCCCGCTTCCGGGCCGCCACGCTGCGCGGCTGGGAGGAGGCGTTTGCCGACGTGGAAGCCACCGCCCGACTGGTGCAGCGCCTGTATGCGCCGTCGATTCCGCTGGAGGCGCTGGTGCACGAGGGCCATGTGCTGCGCCGCCTGGCCCGCGTGGACACGGTGGCGCTCGGGCACATGAGCCCGCGCCGATGGGAGGCCATCGCAGGCGCGCAGCGGGAGGCCGGGTTCGGCCAGTCGGCGCTGGACGTGTCGGCCTTCGTGCGTGACGGCGTGGTGCCGACCGTGCCCCTGTGGCCCGATCCCGTGCGCGTCACGCTGGTCGGCCTGGTGGTGGCACTGATCCTGGCGGGCGTGCAGCTGCTGCGCGTCAACGGCCGCCTGCTGAGGTCCAACCAGGCGCTGGCCGAGGCCGGGCAGGCCCAACAGGCCGAGGGTCTGCGCTTCCAGTTCCTCATGGATGTGGCGCCGTTCCCGATCGTCATCTATGCCATGGCGGACGGCCGCGTGCTGTACGCCAACGACCGTGCACTGGCCTGGTCGGGCGCGGCCGACATGTCGGGCCGGGCGATCCACGACTGGATCGCCCCGCTGGCGCCCGGCGGTGGCCTGGCGGCACGGCTGCGCGGGGGCCGCAGCCTGCGCGACCACGAGCTCGAGCTCCCCGGCGGGCACGATGGCCAGGGCCGCTGGTGCTCGGTGACGGGGCGGGCGATCGAGTACGACGGCCAGCACTGCGCCTTCGTCGCCGTCAGCGACATCACCGACCGCAAGGCCACCGAGCGTGACCTGGCGATGGTCAGCGAGCAGCGCGCCCTGATCCTGCGCGATGTCGAGAAGCTGCAGGTCCGGCTTCGCGAGGCCAGCCTGCACGATGCGCTGACCGGGCTGCGAAACCGCCGCTATCTGGACAGCACGGCCGAGCGCGAGTTCGCCCGCTGTCGCCGCGAGCGCCAGACCGTGGGCCTGCTCGTGATCGATGCCGACCACTTCAAGGCGGTCAACGATCACCACGGCCACGCCGGTGGCGACGAGGTCCTGCGGGCGCTCGGTGCGATCCTGGCCCGCTCCTTCCGCGTGGAGGACATCGTCTGCCGGTTCGGCGGCGAGGAGTTCGTGGTGCTGATGCCCGGCGCCGACGCGGCGTCCACCCTGGCCCGCGCGGAGGCGGTGCGACAGGCCGTGGAGGCCTGCGAGGTGTCCACCCCGTCGGGCGTGGCACGCGTCACCGTCTCGGTGGGCGCGGCGCTGGGCCATCCGGCCACCGACACGCCCGAGGCGCTGTTCGCCCGTGCCGACCAGGCCGTCTACGCGGCCAAGGCGGCCGGTCGCAACCGGGTGTGGATGGCCGAGCGGGAGGCGGATCGCGGATGATCCTGCGCGTTCGCGACATCGACGGGGCCTGGCTCACGGCGGGCGGGCTGGCCCTGCTGGCCCTGCTGGGCACGGGCCTGACCGCCGCGGCGGCGAGCTGGCCGGGCATGCCCGGGGGCCTGGCGCCGTTCTGGCCGGCCATCGGCCTGGCGATCGGCCCCTTCGTGCGCTGGGGGGCGCTGCGAAGCGCACCGCCGGTGGCAGGCGCCATGCTGGTCGGCGCGTGGCTCGGCGAGGCGCTCGATGCACGGTCGTCGGCCATCGCCGTGCTCACGGTCGTGCAATGTGCCGCCGTGGGCTGGGGGCTGCGTCGCTCCCTGCCCGGCCTGATGGCCGACCGCCGCCCGGTCTACCGCGTTCGCCTGGCCCATCTGGCCCGTTTCCTCCTGGGCATCACGCTGCCGGCCTGCCTGCTGGCGGGCGCCGCGGTGGCGGCCTTCGATGTGTTGGCGGGGCGGGACCCGGCGGCGGCGCTCGCGCAGGGCCTGCTGCACGCGGCGGCGTCGGCCTTGTCCATCGCCCTCCTGGCGCCCTTGATGTGGTGGGATCAGCTGCGGGCCGTGTCCTGGCCCGTGGCGCTGGCCTTTGCGCTGGCCAGCACGATGCTGCCGTGGCTGGCCGCCGCCGACGCCCGCCTGCTCTGGATGGCGCCCGTGATCGTGATCCTGGCCGGCTACGCCGGCTCGACCTGGGTGGCCGTGCTGTCCGTGGCCTGCATGGGCGCCAGCCTGCTGCTGCAGTCGCGTGCCGAGGCGCTGCCGGCCTTCGACGGTCCCGAGGGCTTCATCGTGTGGCTGCTCGTCGTCTGGCGGCTGCTGGGCGCCGGCCTGCTGGCCTCGATCTGGTCGGAACGGCGCAGCGGGGTGCACCGGCGGGAGGCCGACGGCGGGCGGGTGCAGCCGACGGCGGCCGCCGCGTGGCGGCAGTGGCGCATGGCGGCCACGGCGCCGGGCGAATGGCTGACCATGCTGGTCGATGACCTCGCACCCGCGGACACCGAGGGGCCGGCGTGCGAGGTGGCGGCCGGGGGTTCGCTGCCCGTCCGTCGTGCCCTCGGGCGGCTGGCCCTGCGCGTGCGCCACACCGACACCGTGGTCGGCGTGGGCCGGGGCGGGGCCCTGCTGCTGCTGCGCCTCGACGAGGGCCGCCGCCCCGACGTGACGGCGCTGCGCGCGCGTTGCCGTGCCGCCGTCCACCCCGGTATTGCCTTCGGCGAGGCCCGGACGCTGCCGACCCTGGCCACGGCCTTTCTGGTGGCCTCCGCCGCCTACCTGGACCAGGAGCAGTTGGAACTGCCGGATGCAGCCACGCCGTGGCCCGAGCCGCCGGGCAGCGGCCACGAGACCGCCGCGCCGCGGGGGCTCGGGGGCGAACCGACCCCAGGATGAACGCCATGCACACACCGACCCGTGGAGCCCGTGAGCGCGGCCGCGCTCGTCGATCGGACACCCCGACGGACTCCCCCATGGAGGCCCCCGCGTCGGGGCGCGGCCCGCGCCGGACCGGCGACCTGCGGCCGGCCCTGGGACAGGCCGTGCTGACCGCCCTGCTCGAGCACATGCCCTGCATGCTGATGACCCTGGACGCCCGACATCGGGTGCGCCACGCCACCCGCGTGCCCGCCGGCTTCACCAGGAAGACGGTGATCGGACGCCCGTGCACGGACCTCTTCGCCACGGCCGGCCGGCCGGCCCTGGGCGCGGCGATGGACGAGGCGCTGCGAACGGGCCGGGCCGGGCAGTGCGAGGTGCAGGCCGTCGGCGCCGGCGGCGCGCCGCAGTGGTTCGCGGCCACGGTGCTGCCGCTGCGGGGCGAGCCGGACGACGCCACGCTGGCCCTGCTGCTGGAGGACATCACCGAACGGCGGCGCTGCGAGGCCGAAGTGCGCCGCCGCGAGGCGCAGCTGCGCGCCATCGTCGAGGGAACGACGGACGCCGTCCACGTGAAGGATGCCGACGGCCGCTATGTGCTGGTCAACGAGGCCCTCTGCCGCCTGGCCGGGCTGGCCGCGGCAGACATCCTCGGCAGGGACGACACGGCCTTCCTGGCGCCGGAGACGGCACGGCGGGTGATGGCGGAGGATCGCCAGGTGATGGACTCGGGCCAGGTCATCGCGCTCCAGTTCGCGGTCACCCGCGTCGATGGCGAACAGCGCACGCTCCATGCCACCAAGGGGCCGCTGCGCGACGATGACGGCGCCGTGATCGGGGTCTTCGGCATCGCGCGCGACATCACCGAGGTGCTGCGCCAGGAGGCCGAACAGCGCGCGGCGCTGGAACAGAGCCGCAACCTCATCGAACTCACGCTGGGCGCGGCGGAACTGGGCACCTGGGACGCCGACCTCGTCGCGGGCACGGTCATGCGCGACGACCGCCTGCTCGGCATGCTGGGGTACCACCGCGAGGAACTGGCCCCCACGCTGCGCCAGTGGTGGGCCCTGATCCATCCCGACGATCGCGCCGCGGTGGAGGCCTCGCGCAACGCGCACCTCGACGGCATGACTCGCCTGCACGAGTCCGAGCACCGCCTGCGTCACAAGGACGGGCACTGGGTCTGGGTGCTGGAGACCGGCAAGGTGCTGCGCGACGCCGCGGGCCGGCCTGTCCGCGCCATCGGCACCACCCGCGACATCAGCGACCGGAGGCGCGCTGCCGGCGAGAGCGTGGATCTGCTGCGGCGCATCGAGGTGCTGATCCAGGCGCTGGGGCAGGGCGGGCCGCCGTCGGCCACCGGCCCGGCCGCCGATGCGGCCACGCCGCAGGCGGGCCCCGGGCTGACGGCGCGCGGTCGCGAGGTGCTTTCGCTGCTGGCACAGGGCCTGACCTCGGCCCAGATCGCTCGGCGGTTGGGCATCTCCGTCGAGACCGCGAGCACGCACCGGCGCAACCTGATGCGCCGGCTCGGACTGCGGAACAAGGCGGAACTGATCCGCTACGCGCTGGAGCGGCGCATCGGCCTGGAGCCGGTTGTCGACGCGGGTGCGGACGGCGCCGTGAACGACGGATCCGCGCGCGCCGGACCCTGAGGTTTACCGGCTTTCGGGTACGGCCTACCCGTTCCTGGCAATTGCGGCGCGCAGGCCTGCATCGATATCCTCCTGCAAATGATTTGTCGTCAGCGTCCCGCTGAACATCGGCGGGATGCGTCGATGTCCGCGACGCCATGAGCCGCTCGCGCTCCGCGTGCACCGATGCCCTGCGGCGGGGGGCCGGACGCCTCGCGCGGCGGGCCGTGCTGGCGATGCTCCTGGTGGCGGGGGCGCTTCCGGCCGCCGGTCGCCAGGAGTTGCACGTCGTCAGCGGCGACCACTTTCCGCCGTACCTGTTCCGCACCGAGGACGGGGCCCTGGCGGGCTTTCTGGTCGACTACTGGGCCCTGTGGTCGCAGGCGACGGGGCAGCGCGTGCGGCTGAGCGGCATGGCCTGGGCCGAGGCCCAGGCGCACCTGCTGACGGGCCAGGCGGACGTGATCGACATGCTCCACCGCACGCCCCACCGGGTGCCGCTCTACGACTTCGGTGCGTCCCACGCCGAGCAGGCGACCCACATCTACGTCGACCGGGCCATTGCCGGCATCACCGGGCCGCAGACCCTCCAGGGGTTCCGTGTCGGTGTGCAGGCCGGCGATGCGTGCATCGACGAACTGGCGCGGCAGGGCGTCACCGGACCGGTGATCTTCGCGAACACCATGGCGCTGCTGCAGGCGGCCCGCCGACAGGAGGTGCGCGTCTTCTGCATGGACGAGCACCCGGCCAGCTTCTACCTCGCCAGGTTCGGGCTCGACACCGCCTATCGCCGCGCCTTCCGCCTGTACACCGGGCAGCTGGGCCGTGCCGTGCGCAAGGGCGAGGCCGACACGCTGCGCCGCGTGGAGCGGGGTGCGGCAGCGATCGACGACGCGGCACTGCGCGCCCTGCAGGACAAGTGGCTGCCTTCACCGGGCCCGGCCCTGGCCGCGCGGATCGAGTCACGGCACCTGTACGGGCCGGTCGGTGCGCTGCTGCTGGCCGGTACGCTGGTGCTGGCCTGGGTGGCGGTGCTGCGCCGGCAGGTGGCCGCGCGGACGCAGGCCCTGGTGCGTGCCAAGGACGAGCTCGTGCATCGCAGTGCCGCCCTGCTGAAGAGCCAGGAGCGGCTGCTGGCCACCGAGGAGCAGCGCGCCCTGGCGCTGGATGCGGCCAATGCCGGCGCGTGGTACCGGGACGTGGCCAGCGGCGACAACGAGTGGTCCGACGCCGTCTGGCGGCTGTATGGCCTGCCCACGTCGGTGCGGCCCAGCTACGAGGCCTGGAAGTCGTCGATCGACGAGCGCGACGTGCGCGCCGTCGAGGCCATCAACCGCCAGGCGCTGGCCGCGGGCGTGGCGTTCGAGGCCACCTGGCGCGTCCGGGGCTCGGGCGCCGACACGCCGCGCTGGCTGCTGTCGCGCGGGCAGCCGCAGCGCGACGCGCAGGGGCGCCTGGTCGGCTACCGCGGCATCGTCATCGACATCACCGGGCGCAAGATGGCCGAGGAGGCGCAGGAGCTCTACGCCCATGCCTTCTTCGACAGCCCCAGCGGCATGATCGTGACGCGCGTCCGGGACAGCATGATCCTGGAGGCCAACGACGCCTTCTGCAGCCTGCTGGGCTACGCGCGGGAGGAGGTGGTCGGTCGCCCCTCGCCGGAGCTGGGCACCTGGGACGATCCGGGCGAGCGCGCCGCCGTGCTGGAGGAACTGCAGCGGACGGGCGAGATCCGCAACCGGCAGGTCCGGGCGCGAGCGCGCGACGGCAGCACGCGCGTGCTGATGGTGACCACCCACCTGGCCGCCTTCCGTGGCGACAGCTGCATGTTCACGTCGGTGCTCGACGTGACCGCCCAGGAACAGGCGCAGGCGGCGTTGCGCGCCAGCGAAGCGCGTCTGCGCGCGCTGTTCGAGACGCTGCCGGACCTGGTCTGGATGAAGGATCCGCAGGGGCGGTACCTGGCCTGCAACCGGCGGTTCGCGCAGTTCCTCGGCGCGTCCGAGGCCCGGATCATCGGCTGCACCGACCACGACTTCGTGCCCGCGGAGATCGCACAGGCCTTCCGCGACGGCGATCTCGCGGCGATCGCCGCCGGCGGCCCGACGACCCACGAGGAAGAGGTCGTGTTCGCCAGCGACGGCCACCGCGAAATGCTGCAGACCATCAAGACGCCGGTGCGCGACGCTGCCGGCAACCTCGTCGGCGTGCTCGGCGTGGGGCGCGACATCACGGACCTGCGGCGCAACGCGCAGGAACTCGAGGACCATCGCCAGCGCCTGGAGGCCCTCGTGCAGGCCCGGACGCAGGAGCTCGAGGCCGAGCGCGAGCGGCTGGACCACATCCTGGACGGCACCAGCGCAGGCACCTGGGAATGGCACCTGTCCTCCGGGGACGTCCTGGTCAACGAGCGCTGGGCCGGGATCGTGGGTCACGACCTGGCGGCGCTGGCGCCCGTCAGCATCGGCGTGTGGCGGGCCCTGCTGCACCCCGACGACCTGGAACGCGTCTCGCAGTCGCTCGAGCGGCATCTCGCCGGCCGGTCGCCGATGTTCGAGAGCGAATTCCGCATGCGGCACCGCGACGGCCACTGGGTCTGGGTGCTGGCGCGCGGCAAGGTCTCCAGCCGCTCGCCGGACGGCCAGCCGCTGCGGGTCAGCGGCACGCACCTGGACATCTCGGCGGCGAAGGCGGCCGAGGATGCCCTGCTGCAGGCCAAGGACGACGCGGAGATGGCGGCCCGGGCCAAGAGCATGTTCCTGGCCAACATGAGCCACGAGGTCCGCACACCGCTCAACGGCGTGCTGGGGCTGGCGCAGATGGGGTACCGGGAGAACGCGGGCCGCCCCGAGGTGCAGCGCGGCTTCGCCCGCATCCTGGACGCCGGCAAGCTGCTGCTGGCGGTCGTCAACGACATCCTCGACTTCTCCAAGATCGAGGCCGGCAAGCTGGCGGTGGAGTGCGTGCCGATGAACCCGGCCCGCCTGGTGGCCGAGGCCGTCCAGGCCGTGGCCGGGCAGGCCGCGGCCAGGCAGCTGCCGGTGGTGGTGGACACCGCTGCCGCGCCGACGGCGGTGCTCGGCGACCCCGTGCGCGTGGCCCAGATCCTGGGCAACCTGCTGTCCAACGCCATCAAGTTCACACCGCACGGCGAGGTGCGTGTCACGGCATCGGGCGAGGGCGACCGGCTGGTGTTCGCGGTGCACGACACCGGCATCGGCATCGATCCCGGCCTGCTCGAGCGCCTGTTCCAGCCGTTCGAGCAGGCCGATGGCAGCTTCACGCGCCGCTTCGGCGGCACCGGGCTGGGCCTGACCATCAGCCGCCGCCTGGCCGAGCTCATGGGCGGCACCCTGGGCGTCGAGAGCGTGCACGGGCGTGGCAGCACGTTCAGGCTCGTGCTGCCGCTGCAGGCAAGCGACGGCCCCGTGGCCCGCCCGGACGCGCCCGGGGGCACCGGCCGCATGCGCCTGAGCGGACTGCACCTGCTGGTGGCCGAGGACAACGCCGTCAACCAGAGCGTGATCGAGTACCTGCTGCAGGCCGAAGGCGCCGCGGTGGCGCTCGTCGCGGACGGGCAGCAGGCCCTGGACGCCGTGGCCGGCAGCCCGGAGGCCTTCGACGTCGTGCTGATGGACGTTCAGATGCCGGTGATGGATGGCCTGGAGGCGGCGCGCGCCCTGCGGCGACTGCGGCCGGAGCTGCCGGTCATCGGGCAGACGGCGCACGCCCTCAAGGAGGACACCGACAAGTGCCTGCAGGCCGGCATGGTGGCCACGGTGCTCAAGCCGCTGGACCTGGACCTGCTCGTCTCCGCCGTGCTGCAGGCCGTGCGCCATCGCGGCGCGGCGGCCGTCTCGCCCGGCCCGGCCCCGGAAGCGCCGGTACCCGCGCCCCGCGAGGAACCGGTGGCCATCGACTGGCCGGCGTTCCAGCGCCGCTATGCGGGCCGGCCGGCGTTCATCGACCGCCTGGTGCAGCTGTTCCTGCAGCGGCATGGCGGGGATGCGGCGGCCCTGCGCGCGGGCGCGGCGGCGGCCGACCTGGCGGCACTGGAACAGCACGCCCACGATCTGCGCAGCGCTGCGGGCAACGTGTTCGCGCGCGAGGCCGAGGCGCTGGCCGCGCTGACGCTGGCGCAGGCCCGCCAACGCGACCCCGAGGCGGCGACCACCGCACGGCGCCTGGCCGACGCCATGGACCGTGTGGTGGCGAGCCTGACGCACGCACCCCCGGAGGGTGCAGGACGGTCAGCGCCCGGGTGACGCGACCGCGCCCCGCGGCCCGCCGCCCCGGGTCGGAGGCTGCTCCGGCATTCGGCTCGCGCTCAGGGCGTGGGCGCCGCGGGCCGATCGTGCGCGCGGGGCAGATGCAGCTCGACCTCGGTGCCGTGTCCAGGGCTCGAGTGGATCGACATCCGGCCGCCGTGCCGCTGGACGATGCGCTGGCAGACGACGAGTCCCAGCCCGTTGCCGGGGAAGTCCCCTGGTGCGTGAAAGCGCTGGAAGGGTTCGAACACCTCGCCCAGGCGGCTGGCCGGAAAGCCCACACCGTTGTCCTGCACGGTCAGCGTCGAGACGTGTTCCGAGTTCGTCAGCGCCACGGTGATGCGTGCCGTGTCCCGGCTGGCGGTGAACTTCCACGCGTTGGACACCAGGCTCTGGATGGCGGCATGCATCAGCGCCGCGTCACAGAACATCGGCAGGGCCTCGGGCAGGGAGATCACCACGTGCCGCCGCGGATGCAGCGTTCGCAGCTGCTCGAACTCGGCGTGGACCATCGGCGCCAGATCGACCATCGCGAGATCGGGCACGGTGGGCCCGATGCGCGACAACGTCAACAGGTCGTTGATGAGCGAGGCCATCTCGCGCGAGGAGCGTTCGATCAGGTCGAGGCATCGGAGCTCGGCGGGCTCCAGTCGGTGCGCGGCCTTGGCGCGCAGCAGGCCGCTCATGCTCACGATGCTGTTGAGCGGACCCTTCAGGTTGTGCGCCAGCGTGCGGCTGAAGGCCTCCTGCCCTGCCGCCGCATCGGCCTGCGGTGGCATGGCGCCGAGGTCCCGCGGTACCACTCGCCGTGAAACGCCCTCGGTCATCGACGACTTCCTCCCTCAAGGGCAAGTGTCCCACCGCCCGGGGGCGTGCGCCGTCGTGTGTGGCGGCCCGCCGACGCGGCACCGCCGAAAGGCCCGGCGCGGGCCGCGGCATGGCGACTTGGCTATCCTGCGCGCCCCATGAACGCACCCGCTCCCACCGACCCTCGCCCTGCCTCCCGGTGGCCGCGGCGCCTGATCGTCACCGCCGCCATTGCCGCCACCCTGGGCCTGGTCTGGAGCCAGCTGCCCCGGGGCAGCTATCCCACCGACCTGTCGCGCATCGGCCAGGGGCAGGCGGTGCTGGCGCTGGTGATGGACGGCAACTACCAGGCCGGCGCGTCGGTGATGCACCTGCTGCACGGACTGAGGCGCGAGTTCGCCGACACCGTGCACTTCATGGCCGTGCCGCTGGCGCGGCCCGAGGGGCGCGCCTTCGCGCAGCAGCACCAGGCCGGCGACGGCACGGTGCTGCTGTTCGACGCGGGCGGGCAGCGGGTGGGGGTGCTGCATGCCCCGCAGACCGAGGACGAGCTGCGGGTGGCGCTGCGCCAGACTTTCGGGCGGTGACGGGCGCCGAGGGCCGCGGGCGGGTGCCCGAAGTCGCTGGTGTCGAGGCTCAGGCCGGCGTCGCGCCGGCGTCGTCCGTGGCCAGGGCCACCAGCAGTTCCGGCGCCTTCTGCGCCACGTAGTCGGCCAGGGCGACCACGTGTTCGGGCCCCACGCGCCAGGTGTCCTCGATCGTCGCCACCACCGGCCGCCAGCGGTCCTCCGGCCCGGCCGGCAGCAGGCCGCCGAAGGCACCGGCGGCCACCGTCACCAGCGCCAGCGGCCCCACCGGCCGCAGCAGGGCGTTGAGCAGGCGCACGCGCTGCGCCGCGGGCGAGCGCTGGTACAGCGCCGCCACCGAGCGCGCGAGGGCGGATGGGCCGGTGGAGTTCATGCCGCGCAGGTTATCGCCGCCGTGTGAAGCGCGCGTGAAGCCGCTGCAACCGCTTGCCACGCCGCGCTGGTTTCCGTGCGGGGCCCTGGTGTGCGCCCCGGCCGGCGCGGGTCGTCGCTCAGTCCAGCCAGTGGCGCAGTGCGTCGGCCACCGCCGGGTGGCACAGCAGATCCCAGTGGTTGGCGCGCGTGACCACCAGGCGCCGGGCGGCGGGTACGCCGTCCAGCGCCAGCGCGGGGTTGCGGTGCTCGCCCAGCGCGCTGGCCAGCGGGACCAGGCCGTCGCCCACCCAGCGGCCGCGGCGGCTGTCGGCGCGGTCGGCCGTGGTGGCCGCCACCAGGCTGGTGGCCACGCCGGCGGGCAGCGGTGTGGGCACGCGGCGGTCGCGGGCCTGCGCGTGGCGGTCGCGGCCCGGTCCGTCGGCCGCCTGCAGGTGACCGTGGCGCAGGTCGGTGATGCCGGCGCTGCGCGCGCGCGCCAGACGCGCGAAGGGCGCCGCGTAGGCGCTGGCCCCGAGCAGCAGGGTGACCACGTGCCCGCCGCGTTCCAGCGGCGCCCCGTGGTGCGGCGTGCCCAGGCAGACCAGGTGGCGCAGCAGGGCCCGCCATGGCCGCCGGTCGGTCTCCGCACGCCGGCAGGCGCTGCGCAGCACCAGGCCGCCCATGCTGTGGCCCACCAGGGCCAGCGCCTGCACCGGCACCGGCCAGGCCGCCACCAGGTCGTCCAGCAGCGCGGCCGCGTCGGCCCCGTTCTCCCACACGTGGCGGCCGCTGTTGTAGTGGAGGTACAGCGGCGTCCAGCCGGCGCTGGCGAGCACGTCGCCATGGTCGTGGCCCCGGCGGCGCCATTGCAGGTCGTTCATGCACAGGCCGTGGGCCAGCACGGCAATGCGGCCGGTGGCGGCCGGCAGCCGGGCGGCCAGCGCGCCGCGTTCGAGCCTCAGGGCCTGCCCGCCGGTGCGCAGCGCGGTGGTGATGGCCAGCGGGTTGCCGCTGTCGGCCAGGCGGTCGCCCCAGACGCCGTTCAGCACCGCCAGCAGCGCCTGGCGCTGTGCGCTGTCACGCGGTGCCGGCAGGTGCGGCGCCAGCCGGGCCAGCAGCGCGTCGCCACCGCGCCCGCCCCAGGCCAGGCCCTGGCGCACGCGGCGGTACACGAAGCCGGTCAGGCCCGGCGTGCGCCCGGGCGCCGCGCCGCGGGCCAGGCCCATCGGCGCCAGGATCGCCCGGTGCAGCCCCTCGGCGATGTCGGCCGCGCCGACGCCGGCCTCGGTGCCAAGGCGCAGCAGGCCGCGCAGGTCGTGGGCGTTCAGGGGCATGGCCGCAGCATCGCGGCCCGCGCCCGGGCTGGCAAGCGCTCGAATAGAGGCGGCTCCCGGTGCCGGGCGGCTGGCGGCGTGCTGGGTACAGTCGCGTTCCCATGGAGACCCCGATGAGCGACCCCGATCCGCAAGAGCTCGCCGAGTGGCGCGACGCGCTGCAGGCGCTGCTGGCCAGCGCCGGCCCGGCGCGCGTGCGCCAGGTGATGGACCTGCTGGCCGCCGACGCGCGCGTGCCGGCCATCGGCTGGCAGCCTCCGCGCGGCACGCCCTACGTCAACACCATCCCGCCGGAGCGCCAGCCGCACTTTCCCGGCGACCTGGCGGTGGAAGAGCGACTGGCCTCGCTGATGCGCTGGAACGCGCTGGCCATGGTGGTGCGCGCCAACCAGGCCCATGGCGAGCTGGGCGGCCACATCGCCAGCTATGCCAGCGCGGCCGACCTGTTCGAGGTGGGCTTCAACCACTTCTTCCACGCCCGCGACCTGGTGTTCTGGCAGCCGCATTCCGCGCCCGGGGTCTATGCCCGCGCCTTCCTCGAGGGCCGGCTGACGGAGGCCGACCTGGCGCACTACCGCCAGGAGCTGGCGGCGCCGGCGCACGGCGCGCGCGGCCTGTCGAGCTACCCGCACCCCTGGCTGATGCCCGACTTCTGGCAGTTCCCCACCGGCTCGATGGGCATCGGCCCCATCAGCAGCATCTACCAGGCGCGCTTCATGCGCTACCTGGCGCACCGCGGCGTGGCCGATACGGGCGGCCGCCGCGTGTGGGGCGTGTTCGGCGACGGCGAGATGGACGAGCCCGAGAGCATGAGCGCGCTCACGCTCGCCGCCCGCGAGGGCCTGGACAACCTGGTCTGGGTGATCAACTGCAACCTGCAGCGCCTGGACGGCCCGGTGCGCGGCAACGGCCGCATCGTCGACGAACTCGAGGCCCTGTTCGAGGGTGCCGGCTGGCGCGTGATCAAGCTGGTGTGGGGCAGCGACTGGGACGGCCTGTTCGCGCGCGACCGCGACGGTGCCCTGCAGCGCGCCTTCGCGCAGACGGTGGACGGCCAGTTCCAGACCTTCGCCGCCAAGGACGGCCGCTACAACCGCGAGCACTTCTTCGGCCAGGACCCGGCGCTGGCCGCGCTGGCGCAGGGCCTCACCGACGAGCAGATCGACCGCCTCAAGCGCGGCGGGCACGACCTGGTGAAGATCCATGCGGCCTACGCCGCGGCGGTGCAGGCCGATGGCCGGCCGGTGGTGGTGCTGGCGCAGACCAAGAAGGGCTACGGCATGGGCCAGGCCGGCCAGGGCCGCATGACCACGCACCAGCAGAAGAAGCTCGACCGCGAGGACCTGATCGCCTTCCGCAACCGCTTCGCGCTGCCGCTGGACGACGCGCAGACCGAGGCCCTGGCCTTCTACCGCCCGCCGCCCGACGCGCCGGAGCTCGCCTACCTGCGCGAGCGCCGCGCGGCGCTGGGCGGTGCCATCCCGGCGCGGCGTGCCGAGGCCCCGGCGCTGCCGGTGCCGGCGCTGGCCGCCGTGGCCGGCTTCGCGCTGGAGGCCGACGGCAAGGAGATGAGCACCACCATGGCCTTCGTGCGGCTGCTGGCGGCGCTGCTGAAGGACCCGGTGCTAGGCCCGCGCGTGGTGCCCATCGTGGCCGACGAGGCCCGCACCTTCGGCATGGCCAACCTGTTCCGCCAGGTGGGCATCTACAGCCGCTCGGGCCAGCAGTACGAGCCGGAGGACATCGGCTCGGTGCTCGCCTACCGCGAGGCGCGCGACGGGCAGATCCTGGAGGAGGGCATCAGCGAGGCGGGCGCGCTGGCCAGCTGGACGGCTGCGGCCACCAGCTACAGCGTGCACGGCGAGCCGATGCTGCCGTTCTACATCTACTACTCGATGTTCGGCTTCCAGCGCGTGGGCGACCAGATCTGGGCCGCGGCCGACCAGCGCGCGCGCGGCTTCCTGCTCGGCGCCACCGCCGGCCGCACCACGCTGGGCGGCGAGGGCCTGCAGCACCAGGACGGCCACAGCCTGCTGGTGGCCGCGCAGGTGCCCAACTGCCGCGTCTGGGACCCGGCCACCGCCGGCGAGATGGCCGTCATCGTGCACCACGGCATGCAGGAGATGCTGGTGGAGCGGCGCGATGTCTTCCACTACCTGACGCTGATGAACGAGAACCAGCCCCAGCCCTCGCTGCCGGCGGCCGACGCGGCCGACGTGCTGCGTGGCCTGCGCCGCGTGCAGGGCGCCCCGGGCGCGGCGGTGCGGCTGCTGGGCTCGGGCACGCTGCTGGCTGAGGCGCTGGCCGCCGCGGCGCTGCTGCGCCACGACTGGGGCCTGGAGGCCGAGGTCTTAAGCGCGACCAGCTATGCCGCGCTGGCGCGCGAGGCGCGCGCCGCCGAGCGGGCCGCCCGCCTGCAGCCGGGTGCGCCGCAGGCGCCCACCCAGCTGGAGCGGCTGCTGCCCGGCACCACGCCGGTGGTGGCGGTGAGCGACTGGGTGCGCGCCTGGCCGGCCCTGGTGGCGCCCCACCTGGCCGCGCGCATGACCATCCTCGGCACCGACGGCTTCGGCCGCAGCGACACGCGCAGCGCGCTGCGCCGCTTCTTCGAGGTCGACCGCTGGCACATCGTGCTGGCTGCGCTGCAGGCGGCGGCGCCGCAGCACCTGGCCGAGGCGGCGGCGCGCTACGGCCTCGCGGCCGAGGCGCCGCCGCCCTGGGACGTCTGATCAGTCCCCGGGCCCGAGCAGTTCCGCCAGCCGCGTGATCAACCAGCCGGCCTCGGCCTCCGACAGGCCCAGGCCGGTCTGCGGCAGGCCGGCGGCGATGCGCGCCAGCACGTCGGCGGTGGTGATGCCCAGCGACCAGCGCTGCGTCTGCGCCGTCTCGACCAGCATCTGCGCCAGGTCCTCGCAGAGCTCGTGGCGCTGGGTGATCTCCGCGCGCGAGGCCGTGGGGCGCATGCGCCCCGGCGGCACGAACAGCGCCACGAAGGAGGGCGGCACGAAGACCTGGTTCTCGTCGGACATGGGCGCATTGTCGCGGCCTGTCCCGGCGTGGCGGGTGCGCCCAGGTCGGGCATCATCACGGTCGATGCAAGAACCTCCCGCGGCCGACATCACCGCCCGAGCGGCCCGCCGCCGCGGCACGCCCCGGGGCCGCGTGCGCCTGCTGCGCGCCCTGGGCCTGCTGGCGGCCGCCCTGGCGGCGCCGCACGCGCTGTCCCAGGCCATCGCCATCCCGCCCGCCCCCGGCTGCACCGCGCTGCCGTTTGCGCAGCAGCTGGACGTGGGCCTGGTGCGCACGCTGGCGCACCTGCCGCCGCAGGCGCTGCTGCCGCGCATCGCCGGGCTGGGCATCGAACTCCAGCGCGTGCCCAGCGCCACCGCCGAACGCCCCGCCAACCCGCTGCTGCTTGCCCTGCCGGTGGCCGAGCCCGGCCTGCTGCCGCGCGCCGGCTTCGAGGCCAGCACGCAGGGCCGGGCCATCCCGCGGGCTGCCGAGTGCTGCGGCATGGCCCGCGACACGGTGCTGATCCGCGACACCGCCAGCACCTACACGCTGCTGCACGAGGTGGCGCACCTGCTCATCCAGCCGCTGGGCATGCCGCCGCGGGTGGACGTCGAGCAGCGTTTTGCCGCGGCGTTCCACCGCCTGTCGGTCTACCAGCGGCGGCTCTACGACGAGCCCGCGCGGCTGCTCGACCCGCGCTGGCGGCGCGACATCCTGTCCGCCCAGCGCGAGGCGGCGGAACTGCTGCACGACCGCATCCGCATCGGCCAGAGCCAGGAGGCCATCGTCGAGCAGGTGCTCGGGCGCTGCATCGACGAGACCAGCCCCTACCGCGACGCGGCACGCCGCGAGGAGGGCTGGCGCTACGGGCTGGCGATGGTGGACAACGCGGTGGACGTGTTCAACACCCTGCACGCGTCGATCGAGTTCTGCGACGACACCGTGCAGCACCTGCACGGCGACCTGGCCGCCGGGCGCCTGACGCTGCCCGAAGGCGGCGCGCTGGACGCCGGCGAGGTGGCGGCCTACGCCGAGGCGGCCCGCAGCCTGCGGCAGACGCTGGCCGGCACGCGCGAGGCCATCGAGGCGCTCAAGCGCTTCTACGCGGCCGCACCATGAGCGGCGAGCCCCCGGCGCCGGTGGCGACCACGCCCGCCGCGGCCGGCTGGCGGGCCCTGCTGGCACGCACCGAGGGCCGCCTGCTGGCGGTGGGCCTGGCGCTCACGGCGGCCATGGCCGCGGGCATCGGCATCGGGCTTATGCTGGCCCCGGCGGCCACGCTGGACCATGCGGCCGTGATCGGGCTGAACGTGGTCGTCGGCCGTGCCGCCGGCATGAGCTTCGGCATTGCCCGCGGGCTGGCGCCGCTGGAGCTGATCGTGCTCAACCTGGCGGTGGAGGCGGCACAGGTGCTGGTGGTGTTTCCGCTGTTCGTGCTCGGCTGGCAGCACCTGATCGACATCCGCCGCATCGCCCCGCAGCTCGAGCGCCTGCGCGCCGCGGCCGAGTCGGGCCGCGGCCGCGTGCGGCGCTTCGGCATCCTGGGCCTGTTCGTGTTCGTGTTCATGCCCTTCTGGATGACCGGGCCGGTGGTGGGCGCGATCCTCGGCTTCCTGCTCGGGCTGCGCACCGCGGTCAACCTGGCGGTGGTGCTGTCGGCCACGGCGCTGGCCATCGTGGTCTACGCGCGGCTGTTCGAGCAGATCGACGCCTGGACCGCGCTGCTGCACCCTTACGCGGTGTTCGTCGTCATCGTGGCCCTGGCGGCCGTGGCGTGGCTGGTGCAGCGCTGGCTGGCCCGCACGCCCGCCGCGCGCGAGCCCGACGCGCCCTGACGCGGTCCGACGCCGCCCGCCAGCGTGCCGGTTCCACGCTCAACGTCTCCAGGAGGTCCCGCCATGCCACGCCAGCTCATCAGCTCCGGCTCCTCGTTCGAGGCCCAGATCGGCTACTCGCGCGCCGTGGTGCAGGGCGACTGGGTCTTCGTCTCCGGCACCACCGGCTTCGACTACGCCACGATGACGATGGCCGACGACATCGAGTCCCAGACCGAGCAATGCCTGCGCAACATCGGTCAGGCCCTGGAGGCCGCAGGTGCCGGCTGGGGAGACGTGGTGCGCGTGCGCTACATCGTGCCCGAGGCCGACGAGTTCCCGCGCTGCTGGCCGGCGTTGCAACGCGTGCTGGGCGAGGTGCGGCCGGCGGCCACCATGATCAGCGCGCGGCTGATGGACCCGCGCATGCGCATCGAGATCGAGGTCACGGCGCTGCGGGGCGGCGCTGGCGCGGCACCGGGCTGAAGGCGGCACCGGCGCCCACGCCCGAGCCGCGTTGCCCGGGGCCAGGCCGGCGGCGTCAGTGCGGGAGCGATCTCTCGCGTGGCCTGGTCGATGGCGGGAGGTCCTCGGTCGGCCATGTCCCGCGCCTGGCCAGCCAGGCAACGTGGTGGCATGCCCAGCGGCGTGGCCAGCAGCGCCAGGTGCTCGGCGCCCATCTTCTCCGGCCTCATCTCGCCGCCGATCGCCAACGCCAACGCAAACGCGGGGGAGAACCCCCGGTACAGGCGCGTGCACATGGGGTCGGGTTCACCGGCCTTCCCGGCCGCGCGGGTGCCGGAGACCCGGACGTCCTCACTCGATGTTCCGCACCTGAACTTCGAGTTCCGAGCCAGGTGCTTGTCGTGCCTTCACATTTCGCGGGCCTTGACCGGAAAACCCCACAGCGAGCCCCACAGGTTGAGCATGCAGTGACGCGCTCTGTGCCCGGTTGTCGGCCCACGTCGCCGCAGTATGAATGTAGCGTGCCCGGCAAGTCCGGCGCATTTCCCGCCGCGTTTCCCTTGCGCCGATCACCTCGAATCGGCCCCTCACCACATCACGCGGACGGCCAGGAGCTGACCGTAACCGGCGCTACGTGAACCCCCGCACAAAACTGGGTGCAGTCACTCGGGCTTGTCGGTCGAGCGGCTGCTTCGGCCGCAAGCAGTCTCACATGTGGTGGCACCACCGATGACTGCTCTGCGTTCGTGAACGGCCGGCCGGCGTGCCGATCGATCCCGGAGTTGCCGGGGCCAGCCGGCTCAGCGCGGGGTGTTGAGGCGGCGCAGGAACAACAGCGCCAGACAGGAGAGCGCCAGCGTGCCCGGGGCAGGCAGAGGCCTACCATCGTTGTTCACATTACCGATGATCAGGCTGTCGAGGCCGACGAAGTCGAGGCCGCCGAGACTGTTCGGATTGACGGTCAGCGTCACCCGGTCGAACGGCGTGCCATCGGCCGTCACCCCGAAGAACAGAACCGACCCATTGTCCCGGGACAGGGGCAGCGGCGCACCCAGCGCGTCGCGCCCGACCACGGCCAGGTTCGAGCCGCCGGCAATGGCCGCCTGGCCGTTGAACAGGCTCACCGAGGCCGAACCACCATCGTCGCCCAGGTCCGTCAGGTAGAAACCGAAGGCCTCGACCGGATTGGCGAAAAGGATCGTGGCCGTGTCGTTGCCGAACTCGAACCACCACCCGGCGGCGCCGCCGTTGCCCGTGGTGTTGAAGCGACCGACAAACGTGCTGCCGATCAGGGGATCGTTGTAGAACCCGGCGCTGCCGCCGCCCGTTCCCAATGTCAGGGTCGCGGTGGCCGAGAACAGCGCCGGGGTGGCGAGCTGGCGGCTCGGCGCGGCTTCGAACTCTTCCTGGGCAGCACCAGTCAAGCCAGCAACCCAGTTGGCCCGGGCCTGACTGACCGCGGCGGGCACCACGCAGATCCCCTGCTGATTGTTCAGACCGGGCGAAGATTCCTGGGCGCAGGGGTGGGCGGCGGAGGGCACGCCTTGGGCAAACGAGACGATGGGGGCTGCGCTCGCCGAGGCCGGAGCCAACGCGGCGGCGGCGATGAGGAAGGGCGCGAGGGCGCCCCGAATACGGAAGTCGGTCATGCGGTTCTCCGGCGACAGGGCGATGTGACGCTGCAAGGCAGCGCCGGAAAGCATCTTCCGAGCCAATTCAAAAAGTCGTTCCTCGACAATTACTTGCAGTGCTCGCCTCTGGATTGTTGGATGGACTGTCAATCAGACCGACACCTGGATCGACCCCGCCATTTCCAGGCACGCCAGCGATGCGGCGGCCGGGTCCTCGGCCACATGCGATCGAGCGGCTCGCTTTGGCGCAGATTGACCTCCTCCCAGGTGCGCTCGAGAGCGCTGACACTCCGTTCCCACTGGGGCGCTGCGGAGCGGGCGTGCTCTTGCACCGAGCGCCTTCAGGCCGTCGGCGCGCGCGGGCCGTAGGGAGAAGTCGCCGGATGGGCCACGATGTTCGTGCACGAAGGATCTGGCTTCTTGAGCAACGCCTGCGTGCGACCATGTGGGCGCCGGCGAGGTGCACACACGGCACTGCTCACGGCGCGACGGGACACAGCGGTCGATGCTGGACCCGACGAGGTTTTAGCCGATCTCGAGCACGGCTCGCAGAGCCGCGGGAATCGCGGTCAACCCGAGCTGCGCACCCCCTCCGTCAACACCACCGGGCAGCGCCACTGAGTAACTGCTTATCGGAGATCGTGCTGGCCAGTCAGATGTCCAGATCGGTTCGTGAGTACCAGTTCGCTGCTGGAGACAGCGGGCGTTCGGGCGACCTCAGCGCGCCCAAGCGCGCCCAAGCGCGCACGACCTTAGCGGCACATCCATCAGCGGTCATTAAGCATGCGCGATCAGCGCTGGGCCGATGACTGCTGCATGGCCGTGAGCGTTTATTGAGGTCGCTTCGACCACCGACCGCAACCGCTGCACGGTCGTCGCCCACGTCAAAGCAGTGGAGAACTGCAAAGGGTCGGATCTTGCCTCTCAGGTGAACCGCCGGGTCGCCCTGGACCCGTCACTCGGCGCATGAGCAAAGACGGCACTGTCGCAACGAAGAACAGGTCTGCGGTGACGCCGCGTGCGAGAGCCCGCAGCGCGAATTCAGGGTCACGCGCTTGGCCAGGTCAGAGTACCTTGACTCCCGGCAGCTTGCCCATGCCTCGATCGAAGGTCGCGGTGAAGTCGCAACCCCGTTGGGCATGCTTGGCGACGACCAGGCAGTCGGCGAACGCGCAGGAGTCGGCTTCGAACAGGCTGAGTGCAGCCAAGACGGCATCGCGATCTTCAAAGGCGAACGCGGTCTCCTCCAGCAGGCTGCGCACCGCGAGCGATTGGGCGTGCTTGTCCTGTTCAATGGCCGACCTCAGCGTCCAGATGGCTTCCACCAAGACGACATCCGTCACGAGCAACGAACCTGGCATGACGCCATGCGCAGCCAGCAGCGAGTCGATGCGCTTGTCCTGCGCCGGGTCATCATCGAGCCAAAGGCGCAGCAGGATGTTGGTGTCGATACCGATCATCGGCCGGCCGATTTGCGGCCCGCCTGGCTGGGTGCATGTTTCTCGCGCAAGTGCTTCGACACGGCCTCATCCATCTGCTCGACGGTCAGCGGCGCGGCATGCGGGGACTTGAGCAAGCCCCGGATTCGGCGAGCGTCGGGCTGCACATGCCGGGCGGTGATGGTGTTGTCGGCCTGGACCTGGAAGTCGAGGATCGCGCCGGCGTCCAAGTTCAGCCGGTCGCGTATCTCCTTGGGCAGGGTGAGCTGGCCTTTGCTGGTCAGGGTGGCGAACATGGTGAATCCCTTCTGGGTCAAGGAATTCCTTACATCCCATCTAGGTAAGGAACGACGCGCCAACCGCGATCGGCTGGGAGCCTCGCGGCCCTGCGCCGCGGTGGGATGTCAGTAGACGCCGCGGGACTGCGCCAAGTTCTGCACCTGCTCAGGGAGATCGGCCGGGAAGGCGCATGGATGCTGGACTTCCGGGATCAGGGCCTTGGGCGGGTACACGTGTGAGCTTGTTGCGCAGATGGATCTCGAACTCACTGCCGTACAGGCTGCGCTCGCGATTGAGCTTGGGGATATGGAATTCCTTGCGCTACCTGCGGATCTTGTCCGTCACCTCCTCCGCCATGAAGGTGGGCGACGTGAAGATGAAGTGCAGTTCGTCGACCTGCTCGAGCTCGTCCTTCAGGGCTTCGAAGGCGTACATCGAGAAGCACGAGGCGGCGACCTTCGGGCGGGCACCAGGCTGCAAGGTGCGCTTGAGGTCGTCTCCCGGCAAGCGGTTGATGTTGTCGATGAGTTCCATCGCCCGCTACCCAAGAAGCTGCGCAACCCAGCGCATCGGCACGAACAACCGGCGCGGCTCGGCCTGCAAGGGGGCAAAGCCATAGTGCCGGTAGAAGGCGGCGGCGGCTTCGTTCTTGGCATCGACAACCACGGCCATGGCCGCAATCTGGTCGGCATGCGTGAGGCTGCGGTTCAGTGCGTCCAGAAGCAGATGTTCCCCGATTCCTTGGCCCCGGGCGGACTGATCGACGGCCAGCCGGCCCAGCAGGGTGACTGGGAGCTGCGGATAG
>VFQM010000340.1_pt1 | contig 54223 bp, 51 predicted proteins | sample 3512391 | NCBI WGS metagenome assembly VFQM01 (sample SAMN10412369, study PRJNA504923) | tailings metagenome | isolation source: Replicate 1 from Balatoc abandoned mine | place: Philippines | reverse complement strand
GTACCCCCTCCGAAGGCAGAGGCCAGGGGTTCGAATCCCTTCGGGTGCGCCATTTTTTAAATGAGTTATGACTGGTTCGTTCCGCTTGTATGGCGTGAGTATGGAATACCAGTGTCAAATTGCTGCCCACATCAGCAGAGAATTGCGGGTCCTACCCACAATTAGCATAAAAGCTTTGCGGTAGGGGACTGACTTTTCCGCACCGGCCTCATGTTTTTGGTCAAGGATCAGTTTGAAGTTATAGCTCGCATAGCGAATTTGATCACCAAGATTAGTGACTTGCGAGCATTTCTGAAGACTGCAGTATCGGCACGCGAGCGATATATCGCGCGCAAATAGATTGGCAAAGCCATGCGATTTTCAGTTTCAGTCTTTGTCATTCCCACAAAAGACAGGGGGTTTCAGCGCCCTATCACGTTAGATGCCAGGGGGTTGAGGGAGCGCTAGGCCGTAGGAGCATGAAAAGCGGTCCGTCGGCAAGCGGCCCCTTTGCTGACTGTTTGGCGTTGGCGGGGTTGCCGTTCGGCAATCCGCCTTAATTTCGGGCAATGAACGAAACGATCGTGCTCCCTAAAAGCGGGCGCAAGGCCGCCCGCAATCCCGTTCTAGTCGCGAGCACCTAAAAGGACAGCCATGATCTGCCCGGTGCGCAGCCGGCTCGAGCGCTATAGCAACGTGGGCACTATTGATCGGTATCAATGCACTCGACGGCGAATCTCTCCAATTTTTGTGCTATCGACAAATCTGTCAGGAGTCGGGTGATGAACCGCAGACACCTATTATTGGGAGCAACAGCTACCGCAGCGGCAGGCACGGGTCTGTATCTGGCGGGTCGTGGTCCCTCTTATCCGCAAGCCGTAGCATCGATCCGCGCTGCGAGGTCGGCACGTAGCGACACCGATATGCCCTACCTGGTGCATCATGCAGTGCTTGCGGCAAACAGCCACAATACCCAGCCCTGGCTGTTCCGGACGGGCGCGCGGTATCTCGAAATCGCACCGGACCAGCGGCGCGCGACGCCTGTGGTTGATCCCGACAATCACCATCTTTTCGCGAGCCTCGGTTGCGCTGCCGAGAATCTGGCGCTGGCGGCTTTGGCAGCCGGCGCAAATGCCAATATCGCTTTTGTCAGCGACGCCGGTGGCCTTCGCGTCGATCTGGAAACGGCCAGTCCGGCCAAAGACCCGCTGTTCGCGGCGATCCGATATCGCCAGTGCACCAGGGCCGATTTTGATGGCCGCGGCGTGGACCCCGCCAATCTCGCCATGCTTGAGCAAGCAGCCGCGGTGCCGGGCTGCCGCGTCATCCTAATTACCGAAAAGCCTCTGATGGAGAAGCTGCTCGACCTCATCGTGGCCGCCAACAGCGCGCAGATCGGCGACCCCGCTTTCATGCGAGAGCTCAGATCATGGATCCGCTTCAACGCGTCGAGCGCGGTCGCAACGGGCGACGGACTTTATGCCGCGTGCTCGGGCAATCCGGCTCTCCCGACCTGGCTTGGCAACAGCCTCTTCGAACGGGTGGTCACGGCGGACGCTGAGAATGCGAAGTGCATCAGCCAGGTCCGTTCGTCCGCCGGTATTGCGATATTCGTTTCCGACGAGAATGACCCCGCGCACTGGGTGCAAGCCGGGCGGAGCTATCAGCGCTTTGCCCTCCAGGCGACAGTGCTGGGCCTCAAGCATGCTTTCCTCAATCAGCCCGTCGAGGTCGCAACGTTCCGCCCCCAACTTGCCAGCTTGCTTGGCATCGGCACCAAGCGGCCTGATCTTGTGGTTCGCTTCGGCCATGGTCCCGACATGCCCATGTCGATGCGCCGACCTGTGGCCGATGTCATGACCGCGATTTGAATTCCCAATGCTCTGGCTGATCCAGCTGCTGCTCCCGCTGGCGCTTTTGTTGTGGCTGTTGGTTCTCCCTGCGCGGCACATGCTGACAAGGACATTCCAAAGTCTCGGCACCGCCGCTATCCTGTTGGCGCTGCATCTGGCAGGATTGTGGATCACGCCGCCCTGGTGGACGCCTTGGATCTTTTGGGGGCTGTTCGCAATTGCCGTTCGGTTCGGATGGCGCCCGCAAACCCGGCCAGATATCGCTGCCGCTGACTATGTCCTTCTCCTCTTGTGGACGGGCATGTCGGGTTTTGGCGGCTGGGTGGCATTCCAGGCGCTTGCGGCCAGAACGCCGCCGCCCGGAGCAATCGTCGCGCTTGCTTCGCCGCTTGAAGATGGCCGTTATTTTGTCGCCAATGGAGGCTCGCGCGAGATTGTCAGTGCGCATTTGCGGACGCTGCCAAGGGCGACGATTGGCCAGCGAAACTATTGGGGGCAAAGCCATGGTGTTGACATCACCGCCATGGATCGGCGGGGGTTGCTCGCCAGTGATACAACCATGGTGCGGGCTCCCTGTGCCGGCCGCGTGGTTCGCGCACATGACGGCGAAGCCGATGGCGGCCCGGTTGATCTGGCAAGCCCCACGGCAAGGGCAGGCAATTACGTGCTCATCCGTTGCGGGCAGTTCGACATATTGCTGGCGCATTTCCGCAAGGGCAGCTTGCAGGTTGCACCTAGCGACCTTGTCCGCGAGGGCCAGCCTATTGGCGCGCTTGGCAATTCCGGCGCTTCCGACATGCCGCACCTCCACATCCATGCCCAACGTCCCGGCACCGCAGCGGCGCCATTTTCGGGCCGGCCGGTGCCGATGCGTATCGATGGACGCTTTCTGGTGCGCGGAGACCGGCTGTGAAACGCGCCCTGATCGCGGCAACCGTCTATGTCCTTATTCTCTTCGCGCTGGGCTTCGTCCTCGGCACCATCCGGGTGCTGTTCGTCGCGCCCGGAATCGGGGTGCTGCGAGCGACGCTGATGGAGGTCCCGCTGATGCTGACGGCAGCCTATCTCCTGTGCCGTTGGGCAATTGCCCGCTGGCAGGTAGCCCCCACGCTGTCGGCGCGTGCGGCGATGGCGCTGTGGTTTCTTGTTGTGCTGGCGCTTTTCGAGACACTGGTCGGCGTAACCCTGTTCGGGCGGACGCTAGCCGAAACATGGTCGGGGCTGGCCTCTCCAGCCGGGCTGATCGGCCTCGCCGCGCAAATTGTGGCAGCGCTTTTGCCGCTGGTGATCGACAGGCGCAGGCAGCGATGACACATCCGACCCGGCGGGGGTTGTTGCTGGGTGTTGGTGCAGGCGTGCTGCTCGGCGGAGGCCATGTCTGGTCGCGTTTTCGTGAGGCGGTTGGCATTGCGGAACGCCGCCTTGCCGGGCGCAGCTCGACCATCGCGACGCGCTTCGGTACCCTTGAATATGCCATCGCGGGTTCCGGTCCGCCGCTGCTGATGATTCACGGCACCGGCGGCGGGTTCGATCAGGGCCTGCGCTTCGCTGCGGCGTTGCAGCGGCTTGGCCACAGAATCATTGCGCCTTCGCGGTTCGGCTATTTGCGCAGTGACTTTCCGGAAAATCCGTCGCTTGCCAATCAGGCCGATGCCTTTGCGGCGTTACTCGATGATCTGGCCATCGACCGGTTGGCTGTCGCTGGGGGTTCTGCCGGGGCGTTGTCGGCGACGGCCTTTGCGTTGCGCCATCCAGACCGCTGTTCGGCGCTGGTGCTGCTGGTACCCGCTGCCAATGTCGATGGCACCGACCCTGTCGAAATGAGCACCTTGCAGGAAGCCGCTGTCCGCACGTTGCTGACCTCTGATTTCGCCTATTGGTCGGCGCTGAACATGGCGCCGGAAAGGCTGATCGGCACACTGCTGGCGACGGACCCAGCGCTTTTGGCCAGAGTTAGCCGAGCCGAGCGGGCGCGTGCCTTTGCCATAATGTCCGACATCATGCCGATCGGCGCACGGGCCAAGGGCATGCTGAACGATGCGCGGCAGGCCGGACATCCGGTGGCAATGGATTTTTCGCTACTTCGCATGCCGGTGCTGCTGATTTCGGCGGAGGACGACCGCTTCGGCACCGCCGCCACTGCGCGCAAAATCTCGGCAGCTGTGCCGCATGCCGAAATGACCATACTGCCCGATGGCGGGCATATCTGGCTGGGTCATAACCACGAAGTTACGCAGCGGATGCACCGGTTCTTGGCAGTATCCGTTTAGCCAACGCGCATCATTGAGCTTCACCTTAGAGAAGCTGTTTTGTCGCCCGCATCCAAAAAAGTTCGGGGTATAGTTGCCTGATCAATGAACGACTGCTCCGAAGTGGCGGAGAGGACCACGGGAACGGGTGTTTTGTCGCGCCGGCTCATTTCCTTGGCCAACCAAGGCCAGGAAGAAGTGCGGTCACCTCCTGTCACCATACCAAAGCCTATTCACTTCGCAGAGCTTCAATCGGGGACAGACGAGAGGCGCGAATGGCGGGGTAGCCGCCAAACAGAAGGCCGATCACGGCGGAAAACGCGACCGACATAATCGCGGTGTCCCAGCCAATCGGTGCAGGGAAATCTGCGATCTGTTGGAAGACGGCCGCCGCTACCATCGCAAGCATTAAACCGATGGCTCCCCCGATGACACAGAGCACCGCCGCCTCGACCAGAAACTGGTTGCGGATATCGCTGCGCTTGGCACCCAGCGCCATACGTAGCCCAATTTCCCGGGTACGTTCAGTGACGCTGACCAGCATGATATTCATGATTCCGATGCCGCCAACCAACAGCGAGATAGAAGCGATCGCAACCAACACAGCCTGAAAAATCTGGGTTACCTGGCCCGAAGTCTCGGCGATTTCGGTTGTCGTACGCACGGTAAAAGGTGTGATCTTGCCCTTCGAAACCCGGTAACGGGCGCGCAGCACGCTTTTGATTTCCTTATCCCCGGCAACCAGCGATTCTTCATCCTCAAAGCCGACAAACAGCAATGTTACGTCGTCCGGTCCCTGCGCTGTTGCGGTGGATAGCCGCTGGCGTAGCGTCGATATCGGCATGATGATCTGGTCATCATTGTCGTTGCCGAGATTGCTGCCCTTGCTTTCCAGCAAGCCGATAACCGTGAAGGGCACGCGATTGATGCGGACCGTCTGTCCGATGGGACTAATGTCATCAAACAGTTTGTCGGCCACTGTCTGTCCTATGACGACTACCCGTGTAGCCGCACCGACATCGCTGTTGGTCAAGAAACGGCCGTCAGAGGTATTGATGTTCGAAATGCTGGCGAATTCCGCGGTTGAACCAATGGCTTGTGTAGTAGCGCTGCGGCCGCCAGTCACCAATTGCACGCTCGTACGAATTTGCGGTGCAACCGCATTGACCCCTGGCACCTGCCGCGCAATGGCGACTCCATCACGTTCGGTTAGCCTGCCACGGTCACCGGGCCTTGGCGGACCATTGGCTCTTTCAGGTTCTGGTACGACGATGGCCATGTTGGAGCCAAGTGTGGCGATCTGCTGGCTCACCGAAACCTGCGCGCCATTGCCCACCGCCACTGCCAATATGACCGAGAATACGCCGATCATCACGCCTAATGTGGTCAGGATCGAGCGCATCAGATTGGTTCGCAGCGCGGTCATCGCGATGGCAACATTTACCCCCCAACCGGCGATTGATCCAAGCAGGCTCATCATACACTGACCGCTCGGAGACGCGATTTGACAGGCGCATCCTCGATCACCTGACCATCGCGAAACACGATCCGCCGCTCGGCATATTCGGCGATGTCTGGCTCGTGCGTAACGACGATCAGGGTGATGCCTTCATCGTTGAGTTGTTGAAATATGCTCATGATATCCAGCGACGTCTGCGTATCGAGCGCGCCGGTTGGCTCGTCCGCTAGCAGCATCAGTGGGTCGGTTACCAGCGCCCGGGCGATAGCGACACGCTGTTGCTGGCCGCCCGACAGTTTTGCAGGGGTATTTTCCAGCCGGTTACCCAGTCCCATCGCTTCGAGTTTTGCCTGTGCCTTTTGGCGGCGTTCGCCATAGGCCAGACCTGCGTAAATGAGCGGCACCGCGACATTGTTGAGCGCGCTGGTGCGGGCTAGCAGGTTAAACTGCTGGAACACGAAACCGATCTTACGATTGCGGATTTCCGCCAGTTCATCGCTGTCCAGCGTCTTGGTGTCGATGCCATCGAGCAGCAACGTCCCCGACGTCGGCACATCGAGGCAGCCGATCAAGTTCATGAACGTCGATTTGCCGGAGCCGCTGGCCCCCATGATCGCGACAAACTCGCTGCGCTGGATAGATAGCGACACGCGGTTGACGGCGTGCACGGTTTCGCCGCCAATCACATAATCCTTGACCAGATCATGCGTTTCAAGAAGCGGCGCTGTCATCTTCGTCCGTGTCGTCGGTCTCCGCCTTTGGTTTCAGCGATTTGGTGCGGACAAGGACCTTGTCGCCCGCCTTGATGCCCGATGTCACCTCGGTAAACTCGTCGCCTTGCAGCCCGACGCCGACCTGCTGCTTGCTTGGCCGATATGGGTCAGCCCCCACCAGGTAGAGCGCCGGGCGCGGCGCTTCCTTTTTGCCGGGCGTGGCGGATCTCTCTTTCTCGGCTTCCCCGCGATCCGCAGCCTTTGGACGAAAGCGTAGCGCATTGGTGGGCACACGCAGGACATTGGCCTTTGCGCCAGTAATGATTTCAACATTGGCGGTCATGCCAGGCAGCAATTTACCGTCCAGATTATCGACATCGATAATCACAAGATAACTGACAACATTCTGTGTTTCGACCGGTGCCTGACGGACTTGCCGGACCTTGGCGCGGAATATATCGTCGGGATAGCTGTCGACGGTGAAGGTCACATTCTGCCCTTCAACGATCTGCCCGATATCGGCCTCGTCGACCGACGCCTCGACCTGCATCTTGGTGGTATCGGCGGCAATCTCAAACAGGTTGGGCGTCTGGAAACTGGCGGCAACCGTTGTGCCGGGTTCGACCAGCTTGTTAATGATGACGCCACTGGCTGGTGCAACAATGACGGTGCGGTTCAGATCGAGCCGTGCCGACGAAAGCTCCGCCTTGCCTTGGCGAATCTGTGCATCGCCGCTTTGCGTTTGCGCGAGCGCGACCTGCAACGCGTTGCTTGCGCTGTTGAGCTTGCTTTGCGCGATGTCGAGACTGGCTTTCGACACGAAGCCGCGCTCAGCCAATGCCTTTTGCCGCGCAAAGTCACGCCGCTGAATTTCAAGCTCCGACCGTGCTTGTGCGACATTGGCCACCGTTTGCTGCAAACTGGCTCGAGCAAGCGCGACCTGCGCCTCGGATTGCTGCACCCGCGCTCGAACGCGGGTCGGGTCGATCTCGGCAAGGATTTGGCCCGCCTTCACCGGGGAATTGAAATCAACATAGACCTTGGTGACCTGGCCCGACACTTCGGTACCGACTTTGATGGTATTGAGCGCACGCACCTTGCCGCTTGCCGAAACCTTGCGTAGCACTTCCCCGCGGGTCACGGCCTCACTTATATATTCATAATCACGCGGGGTCGGGCGGAATATACCATAGAGGGCCAGCAGCAGCATGAAGGCAATAACTGCCGACCATACCCGGTTCCGTTTCACCCATAAGCTCGTCTTCGTCATCATATTGATCAGCCCAGTCCTCGACGTGCAGTGCCGAGATATATTGATAGGGATGCAGCATGGCTAGCAGCGATGCTGTCGACCTTTGTTCGATGAGCGCGATGGGCGTTGGCGTCACTTCTGAAATTTGGGTTAGCGCTCCGACAGCAGAAAATCTTCATCGACTGGCCCAACCCGGAAATTCGGTTCTCGGCCCATTCCGGTCGTCAGGACGAGACAATACCATGATCTCCGCTGCGGCAGCTTTCAGGCGACTGTAACCGCTCTAGGAGTGTCCGCGATGAGGTGGATTCCGGAAGGGCGGCTTGCAGTTGGAAAAGTTGAAAAGCCGTCCTTAGTTCCCAACGTTTACATTTTCACCTGTGATGAAGGCGTAACCCCGCTGCCGGGAGGCCGAACGTCTTTCTAAACGTTCGACTGAAATGTGCCGAATCCGCGAATCCCGCCTCATGCGCCGCTTCGGTAAGCGAGCTGCCTGCGGCATATAGTGCTACAGCAAGCTCGATCCGGAGCCATAGGGCGTAAGTCCTAAAGGGCAGGCCCGTTTGATCAACGAAAAGGTGACGCGCTCGACTGGGCGAAAGGCCAACGTGTCCTGCGGCGGCAGGCAAGCTCACTCTGTCATCAAGATGCCGCCTCGCATAGTCGATCATCGCAAGTACCCTACGGTCGGGCATATTCCGTGGTTCAGCCGATTGCAGCGTGCTCAAAATCACCTGACCCACGCGGCGCAACTCTTCCTCAGAGCCGCCGTTTTCGAGGCATGCGCGCAACGCATCGCACGAGGCTGCCAATGGACAGTTTGCGATGTTCGCCCACGGCTGATCCTCGAACAACAGGGTGCTCACCGCCGCGCCTATTGAACTCTCCGGAGCAATGAACAGGAATGCAACGGCGCCGCTCGCGCGAAAGCTATGGCGCGTGTCTGACCCGACGGCAGCAACAGGACCCGCAAGCTTTGCGCCGCCGACGCTGAGTTCGAACCAGCCCTTCAGCCGAAAAGTAATCTGAATCGCGTGGTGCGCATGCGCGTGCAGATCCGCAGTCTCCTCGCCCTCGAGCATCCAGAGAGCCGCACCTTCCCAGACCACGATCCGCCCTTGGCCGATAACCGGAATGCTTTTTCCTCCGCTTGAGCGGCTCCGAGCACGGCGTCGTTTTGCGATGGCCATACCGATTGAGATTAGCCGCTACGTTCAAGTGTCGAACCGATTCGCCTTGTATCCCATGAACTCCACAAACCGAACCAAGGAGTTCTTCAATGACCAAGACCTGCAAATGCGACCCCTGCCGCTGCGTACCCGCCTGCAAGTGCGCCACCCAACCCACGGCCTGCAAATGCGGACCGTCGTGCAAGTGCGGCCCGAACTGTGGCTGCACAAGCTGATAGTTGCGCGGCGGAGTGCTCGTTCAGTTTCAAGAGTGACGATCACCCCCGTCGCTTGATCGAGCGCTTCGCCGCCATCGGGCCGCTGACTAACCTATGGCGGCGATCTAAAATCGACGAGGGGGCTGAAATGGCATATTTTATTGGATTTGCACTGGCGATCGCCGTAGGCATTTTTACCACCGTTTCCGGTTTTGACCGCGATCGTTCGGCATACTCGATAATCTTGGTGGTGATCGCGTCTTACTATTGCTTGTTTGCGGTGATGGCGGGCAGTTCGGCTCTGTCTTGGGAGACAGGCGTCTTTATTGCGTTTGCTCTCGCCGCAACCATAGGCTTTAGGACAAATCTTTGGATCGTTGTTGTCGCTTTGGTAGGGCACGGGCTGCTCGATTGGTATCATGGTCAGTTGATCGACAATGTGGGCGTGCCGGCTTGGTGGCCAATTTTCTGCTTGAGTTTTGATGTAACAGCCGGAGCGTATCTCGCTTGGCGGCTCCTTTCGAGAAAGATCGAAGCAACGAGTCCTTCGAGCTTCGGCAGGCGGATCAATTCTCACGTCGAAGCAGAACTTGCTGCGGCTAGGGCCGCCGAGTTCGGCGGGGATCCGCAAACTGGTTTTCAGCACTTAGAACGCGCGCATGTATTGGGTCAGAGATCGACGATTCAACACGTCCGAGTGCACTTGCACATGTTGATGTGGGGAGTTCGCCGCCACAACCTGCGTGAAGTGGTTGGCCAAACTCTGCGGGTGATAGGGGCAGCCGCCGGAACCTGGGCAGGTCTTGTCCCACAAGGCAATACCGGCGGCGCAAACGTCAATGCGTTCACGCCGATGGCGATTCCTGATGACCTCAGCAGTCAAATCGCGAGAGCGCGATCCTCGGACGCAATTGCTTAAACTTTCGACCGGCTATGACCAAAACTGCAACCTGAAAACACCGCTGCTATCATGGGTCAGATTTCCACGTGAGAGTGACCGAAATGGGGCCGTGTTATCGCGTACGGGGCGACGGGTGCGCTTGGGTCAGTATAGGTCCACCACCCGCGCCCCGTCGCGGCGGGGGCTTTGGTGGGTTTGGCGCTCGTCGGTTCTGGCGGGTTCGCCGCGGCGGGTGATTGTGATCGGGCGCAGGATGCGGGCGCGGGCGGTGCCGACGGCGCTGAGTGAGGGCGCGGGCGGCGGCGCGGCAGGCGGGGTGGCCGCCGGGGCGGGCGCGCTGGCGAGCAAGAGCAGGGCGGCGAGGCAGGCCATGCCTATGTTTACGGCAGGCTGCTCGCGGTCTTTAGCGAAATTTACCTTTTGTTAACCTTTGGCCCGGGCATTTTGCGACGAGCCGAACGGCGTTCCGTCACTCTGTCCCGCATGGGGGCAGAATGGCAGCGCTTGCACCGGTTCCCCGGCGCAGACCGAATTGCTCCCCGGCGCAAGCCGGGGTCCAGGGCGACATTGCGCCTCACCACGCTGGACCCCGGCTTTCGCCGGGGAGCACTGCTCGTTCGAATGGCTTGGCGTCAGAAGCCCGCCTTCGCTGCCGCCTTTTCGGCGAGTAGCGGCGCCACGGCAAAACCGTGCTTTTCGAGCGCCGCGGCAATTTTGTCGGTGCCCTCCAGCCCCGCCCAGAACATCGGGCCGCCGCGATAGACCGGCCAGCCATAGCCATAGATCCACACCACATCGATGTCCGACGCGCGCTGCGCCTTGCCTTCGGCGAGGATCAGTGCGCCTTCGTTGACCATCGGATAGAGGGTGCGTTCGACGATTTCCTGATCGCTGACATCGCGCTTGGTGATGCCCGCTTTCTGGCGGAATTCCTCGATGATTTCGGCGACGCGCGGGCTTTCCGAAGGCGTGCGTTTTTCGTCATAATCGTAAAAACCCGCCTGCTTCTTCTGGCCCCAGCGCCCTTCGGCGCAGAGCGCATCGCGGATATTTTCGATGCGGTTGGGGTCGCGGTGCCAGCCGATGTCGGTGCCGGCGAGGTCGGCCATCTGGAACGGCCCCATCGGCATACCAAAGTCGGTGTGGACCTTGTCCACCTGTGCGGGCGTTGCGCCCTCCAAGAGCAGTTTCTGTGCCTCGATCTGGCGCGGGGCGAGCATGCGGTTGCCGATGAAGCCGTGGCACACGCCCGCGACGACCGCGACCTTGCCGATTTTTTTGCCGATCGCCATCGCGGTGGCCAGCACGTCGGGCGCGGTCGCATCGCCGCGCACCACCTCCAGCAATTTCATCACGTTGGCAGGCGAGAAGAAATGCATGCCGACGACGTCGCCGGGACGCGACGTGGCGGCGGCGATTTCGTTGACGTCAAGATAGCTGGTGTTCGAGGCGAGGATCGCGCCGGGTTTGGCGATTTTGTCGAGCTTGCCAAAGATATCCTTCTTCACGTCCATATTTTCATAGACGGCCTCGATGATGAGGTCGCAGTCGGCGAGCGCCTCTAGCCCCAGCGTGGGCGTGATGAGGCCCATCATCTGATCGACGTGTTCGGGCTTGAAGCGGCCCTTGGCGGCGCTGGCATCGTAATTTTTGCGCACCACACCAAGCCCGCGGTCGAGCGCGTCCTGCTGCATTTCGACGATGGTGACGGGGATGCCCTTCTGCAGGAAGTTCATCATGATGCCGCCGCCCATCGTGCCCGCGCCGATGACGCCGACGCGTTTGATGTCGCGCAGCTGGGTGTCCTTGGGCAGGCCGTCGATTTTCGCCGCCTGACGCTCGGCGAAGAAAATGTGGCGCTGCGCCGCCGATTGCGACCCGAACATCAGCTTCATAAATTCTGTGCGTTCGAAGGCGAGGCCTTCGTCGAACGGCAGGCGGGTGGCGGCCTCGACGCAGGCGAGGTTGGCGTAGGGCGCTTCGAAGCCCTTCCAGCGCTTGGCGTTGGCGGCCTTCAATTGCTCGATCACCGCGACGTCGCCAAACACCGCGCGCTCGCGCGAGGGGCGCGGGCCGTCGGCGATTTTGCTGCGGGCAAAGGCGATGGCGTCGGCGCGCAAAGAATCTTCGCCTGCGAGCGCGTCAACCAGGCCCATGTCCTTGGCTTTCGGCGCAGGTACGGGATCGCCGAGTGACGTCATGGTGGCGGCCGCCTCGACGCCGACAATGCGCGGCAGCCGCTGCGTTCCGCCCGCGCCGGGGAGCAGGCCAAGCTTCACCTCGGGCACGCCGAGCTTCGCCGAGGGGACGGCGACGCGGTAATGGCAGACGAGCGCGGTCTCTAAGCCGCCGCCGAGCGCGGTGCCGTGGATCGCGGCGACGACGGGCTTGGTCGCCATTTCGATGCTGTTGAGCACCGCGTTGAAATCGGGCCCGCGCGGCGGCTTGCCAAATTCGCTGATGTCGGCCCCGGCGATGAAGGTCGCGCCGTCGCAGGTCAGCACAATCGCCTTGACGCCATCATCGGCAAGCGCGGCGGCAAATTCCCGTTCCAACCCCTCGCGCACATGCCAGCTAAGCGCGTTGACGGGCGGGTTGTTCACAATGACGAGCGCGACATCGCCGTCCTTTTGCAGGGTAACGCTGACGGGGGTTTCATCGGACATGGGAAAGCTCCTTGGTTTCAATCATCAATCGCGGCGTGGATCATCGTCTTGACCTCGCGCCGTACGGCATAGGTGGAGGAGGGCATGAGCTGGGTCATGAACACCATGCTGAGCTGTTCGACCGGATCAATAAAGAAACCGGTCGAAAACATCCCGCCCCAATAATAATCGCCATTGGTCGTGGGCATCCCCGTGCGCGGCGCATCGACCGTGACGGCAAAGCCGAGGCCGAAGCCCGCGCCCGCGCTGTCATCTTCAGCGAACACGCCGACGCTGTGCTGCGTCAAATCGCCGCCGCCGGGCAGGTGGTTTGACGTCATCAACGCCAGCGTCTTGCGGCTGATCAGGCGCGTGTCGCCCAGTTTGCCGCCGCCCAGCAGCATGGCGCAAAAGCGATGATAGTCGGCGAGCGTCGAGACGAGGCCGCCGCCGCCCGAATGAAAGCTGCGGTCCTTGGCCCAGCGGCTGCGGTCCCCGCTGTCGAACGGCACCATCTTGTGCTGCGGGTGGAAGTGATAGGCGTCGGTCAGCCGGTGCTGCTGGTCGGCGGGGACTTTGAAGCCGGTATCGACCATGCCGAGCGGGGCGAAGATCCGCCTCTCCAGCACCTCCGCAAAGGGTTTGCCCTCGACGCGCTCGACCACCGCGCCGAGCACGTCGGTCGCCATCGAATAATTCCAGTGCGCGCCGGGATCGAACAGCAGGGGCAGGCTGGCGAGCTTGGCGATGAAGCCGTCCATGGTGAAATCGGCGTCGAAATCGTCGATTTTCGCCGCGCGGTACGCCGCGTCGACCGGGTTGCGTTCCTGAAAGCCATAGGTGAGGCCCGCCGTGTGGCGCAGCAGATCGAGGATGCGGATGGGCTGCGCCGGTCGCCGCGTGACGAACGGGATCGCGCCGCCACCCGCCACAAACACACCGGTATCGGCAAATTCGGGACAATATTTGACGAGCGGGTCGGACAGCGCGACGCGCCCTTCCTCGACCAGCATCATGATGGCGAGGCTGGTGACCGGCTTGGTCATGCTAGCGATGCGGAAAATCGCATCTTCCGTGAGCGCGGCGCCGGGACGCGCCTCCCCCACACAGCTGATGTGGGCAACTTCGCCGTGCCGCGCGACCAAGGTGGCGGCGTGCGGCAGGCGGCCCTTGTCCACATATTTGCCCGCGAGGAAAGCAGGGATGCGGGCCAATCGGTCGAGATTCAAACCATGACTCATACCGCCGTCTGTCCCGTCAGCTGGCGCGTCACCGGGTGTGAGGAAGATAGCCCGCCGTCGACGGCGATCGCCTGGCCATTGACATAGCTCGCCATGTCAGAGGCGAGGAACAGCGCCACATTGGCGAGTTCCTCAGGCTGCGCGGCGCGGCGCAGCGGGTTGAGGCGGCCCAATTTGTGCGTCACATCCTTGGCCTTGGCATAATCGAAGGTCGGCTTGGTCATGCCGGTTTCGGTAAGGCCCGGGCATAGCGCATTCACGCGCACGCCGGTTTCGCAAAGCTGCTGCGCCGACACGGCGGCGAGGTTGATCACCCCCGCCTTCGACGCCGAATAGGCCGGTCCGCCCGCGCCCGAACGGATGCCCGCGACGCTGGCGGTGAGGATGATCGACCCGCCCTCGCCCTGATCCCACAAGGCTTTTCCGGCATGTTTGACCATCAGCCAGGGCCCGATCAGGTTGATGCGAAGCAGTTCGGCAAAAGCCTCGGGCACCTCGTCGAACACGCCCGGCAGGCCGCCGGATACGCCGGCATTGGCAAAGGCAATGTCGATGCGGCCATAGGCCTCGCGCGCCGCCGCAACCATGGCGGCGACATCGGGTTCGGACCCTGCGTCCATCTGCTGCGCGACCGCTTCTCCACCCGCGTCCTGCACCAGCCGCGCGGTTTCGTGGATGGTTTCGGCGCGGTCGCCGATCACCAGCCGCGCGCCTTCGTGCGCGAATTTGAGCGCGCTCGCGCGGCCGATGCCGCTGCCCGCGCCGGTGATGACCGCGACCTTGCCCGCTAACAATCCCATCATGCCCCTCCCGATATGGTTGCGCCGCCGTCGCAGACGATGGTCTGCCCCGTGGTATAGGCCCCGGCAGGTGAGGCGAGAAACACCGCTGCACCCGCAATTTCATGCGGCTCGCCGATACGGCCAAGACAGGCCGCCGCCGTCGAGCGTTTCAGCGTTTCCGGATTTTCCCACAGCGCGCGCGCCATGTCGGTGCGGATGAGGCCCGGCGCGACGCAATTGACGCGGATATTGTGGCGGCCGAGTTCGTGCGCATAGTTGCGGGCGAGCTGCATGTCGGCGGCCTTGGAAATGCAATAGGCGCCGAGGATGGGCGAACCTTTGAGCCCGCCGATCGAGCTGATGATCGTCACCGACCCCGATTTCGCCGCGACCATGTCTGGCGCGCAAAGCTGAATCAGCCAGTGGTTCGACAAGATGTTGTTGTCGAGAATCTTGCGAAAAGCATCGTCCGAAATGTCGAGCGACGGGCCGTAATAGGGGTTGGACGCAGCGTTGCACACCAGCGCGGTGACCGGCCCAAACTGGCCCTGCGTTTCGGCGACCAGCCGTTCGAGCGCCGCCTTGTCCGAAATGCTGGCGGCGATGGCGATGGCCGTGCCGTCGCCGTGGCGCGCATTAAGGTCAGCGGCGACCGCATCGCAGGCATCCTGCTTGCGGCTGGAGATAACCACTTTGGCGCCCTGCGCCGCCATCGCTTCGGCAATCGCCTTGCCAATCCCGCGCGACGAGCCGGTGATGAGGGCCACCTGGCCCGTCATGTCGAACAAATTCATGCGCCCGCTTTCTGTGCAAAGGCCCAGGCGGTGGCCGCCAAAGGCTGAACCCGCGCCGACATATCCTTGGCATGCTGCGACGATGCGGTGCCGTCGATGACGCGTTTCTTGATGCCCTGAATAATCCCGGCGAGGCGGAAAAAATTATAGGCAAAATACCAGTTCATGTCGGGCACGCTGTCGCGGTTTGTCGCCGCGCAATAGCGCGCGACCACCTCGTCAAGCTCGGGAATGCCGAGCGCCGCGCGATCCAAATCCATCACGCCCGAACGCCCGCCATTTTCGGTGACCCACGCCATCGCGACATAGGTGAAATCGGCGAGCGGATCGCCCAATGTCGAGAGTTCCCAGTCGAGCACCGCTAGTACCTGCGGCGACCCGTGGCCAAAGATCATATTGTCGATGCGGTAATCGCCGTGGACAATGCTGGTGCGCGTTTGTTCGGGCAGCGTGGCGGGCAGAAATTCGATCAGCCGCTCCATTTCGGGCATCAACTCGGTTTCGCTGAGCTTATACTGCTTGGTCCAGCGGTCGACCTGGCGCCCGAAATAATTGCCGGGCTTGCCGAAATCGCTGAGGCCCGCCGCGTCGATATCGATCCTGTGCAGCTGCGCCAGCGTGTCGATCATCGCAAAGTAAACCGCGCGGCGCTCGTCGGGGTTCGCCCCCGGCATCGCCCCGTCCCAGATGGTGCGGCCGTCCACCATCCCCATGATGTAGAACCAGCTGCCGATCACGCTGTCGTCGGTGCACAGCCCATATTGGCGCGCGGCCGGAAAGCCCAATTTGCCCACGCCCGACTGCACGCGAAATTCGCGGTCCACCGCATGCGCGCTGGGGAGCAGCGGGCCAAAGGGTTTGCGGCGCAGGACATAATTTCCCGATGCGGCCGCGATTTTATAGGTGGGGTTCGATTGCCCGCCCTTGAATTTGCTGAGATGGATGGGGCCTTCGAAGCCTTCCACATTTTCGATCATCCATGCCGTCAGCCGCGTTTCGTCGAGCCGGTCGGCGCCTTCGGGTTCGACCGTTCCAGTAAAGGCAGTTTGGGCATCGATATTGCTCACCTTCCCATCCTCCTAAACCGCCCGCCCTGAGCTTGTCGAAGGGCCGTTCTTGTTTTGGCGACGGTGAAGAAAGGACGGTCCTTCGACAAGCTCAGGACATACGGTGTAAGGCGAAAGGGTGGTACTCTCATTGGTCGAACACGATCACTGAACGCGCCGAATCGCCCCTCTTCATCTTCTCAAACCCGTCGTTGATCGCCTCAAGCGGAATCCGTTCGGCGATGATGCTGTCGAGGTCGAGCAGCCCGCGCAGATAGAAATCGACGAGGCGCGGCAGATCGACGGGGAAGCGGTTGCCGCCCATCAGTGCGCCCTGCAATTTCTTGCCCGACAGGAGGTCCATCGCGCCCAGCCCGACCTTTTCGCCGAGCGGCATCATGCCCAAGATGGTCGCGGTACCGCCGCGCCGCAGCGATCCCACCGCGAGCGCCGCCGAGGCGGGTCGCCCGACGGCTTCGATGGCATGGTCGACGCCGCCCTTGGTCAGCTCGACAATCTGTTTCGCGGCATCATCGGCGAGCGCGTCGATGGCGTCGGTCGCGCCCAGTTTCATGGCGAGCGAGCGCTTTTCGGGCACCGGGTCGGCGGCGATGATGCGGCCTGCCCCGGCGATCTTGGCGGCATTGATCGTCGCCAGCCCGACACCGCCACAGCCAACCACCGCGACGGTTTCGCCCGGTGTGACTTTGCACGTATTGAACACCGCGCCCGCGCCGGTCGTCACCGCGCAGCCCAGCACGGCGGCGCGGTCGAGCGGCATGTCGGGGTTGACCGCAACACAGGCATGTTCATGGACCAGCATCACCTCGGCAAAGGCCGAGAGGTTGAGCATCTGGTTCACCGGCGAGCCGTCGGGGCGGGTGATGCGCGGCGCGCTGCCCGCCGCGCGGCGCGTGTCACCGCCCAGGCACAGCGACATCCGCCCGGTGACGCAAAATTCGCAGTGGCCGCAAAAGGCGCTGAGGCAGGTGACAACCGCGTCGCCGACCTTCACCGTGCGCACTTCGCTGCCCACCGCCTCGACAATCCCTGCCGCTTCATGCCCCGGGATAGCGGGGAGCGGGTGCGGGTAGGCACCCTCGATAAAGTGAAGGTCCGAATGGCACAGCCCGCACGCGGCGGTGCGGATGCGCACCTCGTGCGGGCCGGGGTCAGCGACCACCACCTGCTCAATAACGAGCGGCTGGTTCGGGGCGATGAGGATGGCGGCTTTGGTCATATTGACTTGCTTCCCAAACCCGCCCGCCCTGAGCCTGTCGAAGGGCCGTTCTTTCTCTTGACCATCGCAGAAGAAAAGCACGGTCCTTCGACAAGCGCGGGACAGACGGTGTTAAACTCTAGCGGCTCACCCCGACATCGCCCGACGAAAAGCCGGTCGCATCCTTGACCGCCGCATGTTTGGCGAGCTCGATGCGGGCAATGGCGCGCGCATGCACCTCGTCGGGACCATCGGCGAGGCGCAAGGTGCGCTGGTGCGCATAGGCCGAGGCGAGGCCGAAATCGTCCGAGACCCCGCCGCCGCCGTGCGCTTGGATCGCGTCATCGATAATCTGCAGCGCCATATTGGGTGCTTGAACCTTGATCATCGCAATTTCTGCGGCAGCGGCCTTGTTGCCTACCTTGTCCATCATGTCGGCGGCCTTCAGGCACAAGAGGCGCGTCATTTCAATGTCGATGCGCGCGCGCGCGATGCGCTGTTCCCAGATGCTGTGCTCGGCAATTGTCTTGCCGAAAGCGACGCGCGATTGCAGCCGCTTGCACATTTTTTCCAGCGCCTCTTCGGCGACGCCAATGGTGCGCATGCAATGGTGGATGCGCCCCGGCCCGAGGCGCCCTTGCGCGATTTCGAACCCGCGCCCTTCGCCCAGCAGCATCGCTTCCTCGGCATTGACGCGCACGTCCTTCAATTCGACCTCCATATGGCCGTGCGGCGCGTCATCATAGCCAAAGACGGGGAGGTGGCGGAGGATTTTAACCCCCGGCGTGTCCATCGGCACCAGCACCATCGATTGCTGGGCGTGGCGCTTGGCGGCAAAATCAGTCTTGCCCATCACGATGGCAACCTTGCAGCGCGGATCGCCCACGCCCGACGACCACCATTTGCGGCCGTTGATGACATAATCATCGCCGTCGCGTTCGATCCGGCATTCGATGTTGGTCGCGTCAGACGAGGCCACCGCCGGTTCGGTCATCAGGAAGGCCGAGCGGATTTCGCCGTTCATCAGCGGGGTCAGCCATTTGTCCTTTTGCGCGCGCGTGCCGTAGCGGTGGAACACCTCCATATTGCCCGTATCGGGTGCCGAGCAGTTAAACACTTCGCTGGCAAAGCCGATGCGCCCCATTTCCTCGGCGCACAGCGCATATTCGAGGTTGGTGAGGCCGGGGCCTTCAAAGTCGTATGTCTCGTCGACATGGTGGTGCCCGCCATTGCGCGGCGGCATGAACAAGTTCCAGATACCCGCAGCCTTGGCCTCGGCCTTCAGATCCTCGACCACCTGGATGACTTTCCAGCGCTCGCCCGCTTGGTCTTGCGCCTTATAGGTCGCGCCAGCGGGCCGCACCTTGCGGTTGATGAAATCGCGCACCCGGTCGCGCCAATAGACCTGCCGGTCGGTGAGATCGAATTCCATGCCGCGCATCCTTCCCTTTACGTTCACGTAAACCCTTTGGACCGATTCGCCCCCGCTTGCCAACCCCCCCTAAGCGAATGCCGCCGCCGGGCCCTGGTCCTTGAGCGGATAGCGTGCCAGCGCCCATGCCGTGGCAAGGCCCAGCACAAGTGTGATCGCGGCATAGGCCAGCGCGAGGCGCGTCACCACTGTTGGATCGATGGTTGCGGGGTCGGCCTTTGCGGGAAAACCAACCAGCACCAATATCTGTCCCGAGAGGAAAATGCCGATTCCGGTCACGCATTTCTGCATGAAGAAATGGCCCGAAAAGAACACGCCCTCTTGCTGCTTGCCGCTGATATTGCGGTGCGCGGTGGTGACATCGGCCATCATCGAGGCGGCGGTAATCATCACCGCAATGCCGCAGGTGGTCGCCAGCATCACGAGCGGCAGATAGGCGAGCAACGATGCCGTCGTGCCGCTTTCGGGGAACAGGCCCGCAACCAGCAAAAAATAGGGCGTGACGCTGATGATATTGGTGGCGATGGCAAAGCGCACAGCGGCGCGGCGCTTCCCATAACGCTCGCCCGCGCGCCGCGCGACGACCAGCGCCAGCAGCACAGCAATGAACAGCGACCCTGCATAAATGACCTGCTCCTGCCACCCGAATTTCCAGATGTAAGCGAGCAGATAGTTGGACAGGGCAAAGGTCACGCCCTGGTTAGCGAAGGCGAAAAAAGCGGCAAGGAGCAGGATCAGGAACGGCCGGAAACGCAGGCACGCCGCCATGTCGCGCAGCGTTGGCTGGTGCATCGCGGCATCGATCGGGCGGGCGAAGCGGCGGTGCGTGCCGACCGCCGAAATCAGGACCGAAGCGAGCATGATCACCGCACCGGCGACAGCGTAGCTGCGAAAGCTTTCGGCGCGCGCAAATTTGGGGTCGGCGAGCTGGAAAATACCATAGGCCGCCGCCAAAATCGCGAGCCCGCCAAACCAGCCGAAAAAATAGCGCAGCCCGATGATCGAGGTGCGCTCGTGATAATCATAGGTCATTTCAGGCGCGAGCGCGATGGAGGGCACCTCGTTCAAAGACACGCTCATCCGCACCATCGTCGCAAATCCCAGCAGCCAAAGCAGTTGCACCGAATCGGCGGCGTCGGGCGGCATCCACAGCGCCAGCCAGCCGACGAAAATGGGCAAGGCCGAGGCGTAAAGCCATGGGTGGCGCCGCCCCCAGCGTGTGCGCGTGCGGTCGGACAAATGGCCGACGGCGGGATCGATGAGCGCATCGAGCAGCAGCGCCAGCAGCAGCATCAGCCCGACCAGCCCCGCGTCGAGGCCAATGATCTGGTTGTAATACAGCAGCAGGAAGACCGAAAAACCGTTGTCCTTGATGCCATAAGCGATGGCGCCCATGCCATAGAAGATGCGTGTCCGTAGCGGCACACCTTGCCCCGCCGCCGCTTCCGGCGCAGCGGCAGCAGCGGCCATGGTCATGCCGCCGCCTCCGCGCTTGCAGCTTCCTCCATCGCCACGATGGCGTCGAACATCGACGGCGTGTGGGGGTCCCACGCATGGCGCTGGCCGGTGGTGATGCCGCCATCGACGACCATTTCCGCGCCGGTGATGAACCCTGCATCGTCGCTCGCCAGGAAAGCGACCATATTGGCGATATCCTCGGGCTGGCCGCCGCGCGCGACAGGCTGCGCCTGCGCCGACATGGCGGCGATGATCGCCTTGGCCTCTGCCTTCCTATCCTCAGGCACGGCGAGCGATTCGGTGAAGATGTTGGTGTTGATAAAGCCCGGGCAGATGGCATTCACGCGGATGCCATATTGGGCGAGGTCATTGGCCGCCATCTTGCTCAAATGCAGCACGCCCGCCTTGGCGACGGCATAGGCGGTGGGCGAATAGCCCGCGCCCAGCGCGGCGATGCTGGCGGTGTTGATAATCGATGCCCCGGCACGCCCCTTCATGTGCGGCGCGGCATAGCGGATGCCCATCGCGACCGAGCGCAGCACCAGATCCATGGTGCGGTCCCAGTCATCGGGTTCGATCTCGTCAATCTTCGCGCGCGCACCGCCCGCGGCAGCATTGTTGAAGACAATGTCGATACCGCCGGTTTCGGCGGCGGCGCGGTCCATCAGCGCCTGAATATCGGGAACATGGGTGACGTCGCGGCGCTGGAAACGGACATCACCGTTGGACGCGGCGGCAACGGCGGCCCCGCCCACGGCGTCGATATCGGCGGCAAAGACCGTCGCCCCCTCGCCCGCCAGTTTCAGCACCGTGGCCCGCCCGATACCCGACGCAGCACCGGTGATGACCGCCGTTTTCCCGGCGAATCGCATCATTTTCTGTCTCCCGCTCCGTTTCCACCAGCTTAGGCGCGGCGGACGCCCCGTCAACGGCGGCGCGATTGACGCTACGGCAGGAAGACCAAGCAAAGCGGTGCTTGCAAGGCAGGACCGATTCGCTTTACGTAAACGTCAATTGGAGAGGAGCTGGACCGTGAGCGATCTTGAAGCATTCCGCGCCGAGGTGCGCAGCTGGCTGGAGGCAAATTGCCCCGCCGAAATGCGCCTGCCGGTCAAGGACGAGGATGATGTCTGCTGGGGCGGGCGCAAATGGGTGTTCAAAAACGACGCCCAGAAGGCCTGGCTGGAGGCCTGCGTCGCCAAGGGCTATACCGTGCCCGACTGGCCGAAGGCCTATGGTGGTGCGGGACTGACGCCGGAAGAAACCAAGGTGCTGCGGCAGGAGATGAAGCGCATCAAGGCGCGCTCGCCGCTCGACAGCTTCGGCATCTGGATGCTTGGCCCCGCGCTGCTCGCCTTTGGCACCGAAGAGCAGAAGGTCCATTATCTGAACCAGATTGCGCGCGGCGAAATCCGCTGGTGTCAGGGCTATTCGGAGCCGGGGTCGGGCAGCGACCTCGTTAGCTTGCAGACTTTTGGTGAAGACAAGGGTGACCACTGGGTTGTCAACGGCAGCAAAATCTGGACCAGCTATGCCGACAAGGCCGACTGGATTTTCTGCCTCGTCCGCACCGACAAGGCGAACAAATATCAGGGCATCACCTTCATGCTGTTCGACATGGAGAGCCCGGGCGTGACGACCAAGCCGATCCTGCTGATTTCGGGCAACTCGCCCTTTTGCGAGACCTTCTTCGACGATGTGAAGGTGCCCAAGACGCAGTATATCGGCGAGATCAACAAGGGTTGGGACGTCGCCAAATATCTGCTTGGCCACGAGCGCGAAATGATTTCGGGCGGCGGCGCGGGCGGCGACATGGTCAGCGTCGGCGGCCATTTCGCCAAATCGCTGGGACTGAACGCGCAGGGCGAACTCGATGACCCGATCCTGCGCGCCGAGATGGCGGCGTTCGATGTCGAGGTGTTCGCCTATCGGGCGATGGGCGAGCGCTTCATGGACATGTGGAAAACCGGCCGCGCCCACCCCGCGTCGTCCAACATGATGAAATATGTCGGCACCGAGCTCAACAAACGCCGCCACGAACTGGTGATGGCGGGCGGCGGGTCGACCGCGCTCGAATGGGACAGCGCCGAAACGGGTGGCGGCGCGCGCGCGCGCAGCTGGCTGCGCACCAAGGCGAACAGCATCGAAGGCGGTACGAGCGAAGTGATGCTCAACGTCATCGCCAAGCGAATTTTGGATTTGCCGGGGGCGTAGTCCCCCCTCCCCTTCAGGGGAGGGGTCGGGGGTGGGGGCTGGCGGCCTCGCACTTTCCTGACATGCCCCACCCCAACCCCTCCCCTGAAGGGGAGGGGCTTGATGAAAGAACCATCATGCCACTTTACCACAATGACGATCAGGTGATGCTGAAGGACAGCGTCGCGCCCTTTATCGCCGACAATGCGGGGCCCTCACATTTGCGCAAATTGCGCGATGCCAAGGATGAAACCGGCTTTTCGCGCGAGCTGTGGACCAGTTTTACCGAGATGGGTCTGCCCGGCATCCTCGTTCCCGAGGCGCATGGCGGGCTAGGCATGGGCCACGCCGAGGCGGGGATTGTGCTCGAGGAGATCGGCCGCAACCTGACCCCGTCGCCTTTCCTGTCGACCAGCGTCGGGGCCGTCGCGGCGCTGGCGAAAGCCGGCGGGACGCAGGCGGCGCGCTGGCTGCCCGCGATTGCAGCGGGCGAGGCGATTGCCGCGCTGGCCATCGATGAAGGCGCGAAGCATCGCCCCGAGCGCATCGCCACCACCGCGACGCGCAGCGGCAATGGGTTCCGGATTGACGGCAAGAAGAGCTTTGTCTTGCACGGCCATGTTGCCGACCTGATGCTGGTCGCGGCGCAGTCCGATGACGGGGTGACCCTGTTCGCGGTACCCAAGGACAGCGCGGGGCTGAGCGCCGATCCGCGCCGTCTGGTGGATGCGAGCCTCGCCAGCCATGTGACGCTCGACGGCGTGATGGTCGATGCCGACGCCGTCGTCGGCGAAGTCGGGCAGGGTCAGGCGGTGCTCGACGCCCTCCTCGCCGCGACGCGCGTTGGCGCGTCGGCCGAGCTGATCGGCGTCGGCCAGGGGGCGATGGACATGACCGTCGACTATCTGAAAGCACGTAAACAGTTCGGCAAATTGATCGGCGAATTTCAGGCGCTACAGCACCGCGCCGCGCATCTTTATGGCGAGATGGAAGTCGCGCGTTCGACCGTGATGAAGGCGCAGCAATTGCTCGACGAGGACAATGCCGGCGCGCCGCTGATGGTCTCGGTCGCCAAGGCCAAGGCGTCGCGCGCGTGCAACCTCGCCGTGCGCGAGGGCGTACAGATGCACGGCGGCATCGGCATGACCGACGAATATGACATCGGCCTCTATATGAAACGCGACCGCGCGCTCGCCGAGTTTATGGGCGATGTGCACTATCATACCGACCGCGTTGCGCGAATGAACGGTTACTAGGACCCCCACCCCGCCTGTCCTGAGCTTGTCGAAGGACTGTCCTTTCTTTTGGATGTGGCGAAAAAGAACGGCCCTTCGACAAGCTCAGGGCAGACGGAGTTGGATAGATGGACCTCAATAAACTCTTCGGCCTCCATGGCCGCATCGCGCTGGTCACCGGCGGGTCGCGCGGGATTGGCGCGATGATTGTCGAGGGCTATCTCGCCGCCGGGTGCGAACGCATCTACATCAGCGCGCGCAAGACCGCGCAGGTCGAGGCCGCGGTGGCCGATTTCAACAGCCGCTATCCGGGCAAGGTCATCGGCCTGCCCATCGACCTGTCGACGGTCGAGGGCTGCCGTGCGCTGGCGAAGGAATTGGAGGCGCGCGAGGAGCGGCTCGATATCCTCGTCAACAATGCCGGTGCGGCGTGGGGCGAGCCGTTCGAGGGCTTTCCCGAGGCCGGGTGGGACAAGGTGATGGACCTCAACGTCAAATCGCCCTTTTTCCTGACGCAGGCGCTCTATCCGCTGCTGAAAGCCGGCGGTGCGGGCGGGCAACCGGCGAAGGTCATCAACATCGGCTCGATCGACGGCCAGCGATTGAACCCGTGGGAGACCTATAGCTATCATGCGTCCAAATCGGCGATCCTCTATCTCACCAAGCGCCTCGCGGCGCGGCTGGTGCACGACAATATCATTGTCACCGCGATTGCGCCGGGGGCGTTCCAGTCGGAGATGAACAAGGCCGCGCGCGATCACGGCGATTCGGTCGCGAAGGGCATTCCCGCACGCCGCATCGGCATCCCCGAGGATATGGCCGCCGCCGCCATCTATCTGGCCGCGCCGTCGGGCAATTATGTTATCGGCGATACGATCACCGTCGATGGCGGGCTGGTGCACGGCGATGTGAAGACCAGCCTCGAGGGTTGATTGCTGTCATACATGGTGTATTATTCAACTAGGTCACCGCTTGGAGTATGACGATGAAGCAATTTTCAATCCTGATCCTGCCTGCGCTGTTCGTTGCGGGCTGCAGCGACAGCGGCTCGGCCAACAAAGGGGAGCAGCCCGACGGCGACGATGTGTCCGTCAAGGCCGATGAAAAGGGTGGCAGCGTGTCGATCAACGCCGGTGGCGTGTCGATCAAAGCGGACATTCCCGGTTTTGAAGATTGGGATATCAAAAGCGATTTCGATATCGATGGCGTCAAACTTTATCCCGGTGCGAAAATCACGAGTTTCAAAATGGGGGCCGATGCGAGCAAGCCCGAGGGTGAGCAGGGCGTCGTCCGCCTCGGCCTGAGCGCCCCCGCCGCGCCCGCCGTCGTGCTCGACTGGTATGCGAAGGCCTTCGCCGCCAAGGGCGTGGCCACCACGCTGAAAGGGTCGGCGCTCACGGGCACGTCAAAGGATGGCGATGATTTCACCTTCACCCTGTCGCCCGACGGCACAGGGTCGAAGGGCGAGGTGAAGATCAGCGGCTAACCATTGTTCCGCAGCGCGGTCGGACGGATAAATTGCTGCAGCAATAGATTAAAGATGATGTGCGACATGCCATTTCCGAGGAGAATGGCATGATACGCAACCCCGCCGCTCGGTTTCTGACTGTCATAGTTGCGGTGTTGGCAATGGGCGTTGCGGCGTGCTCCGAAGCGCCAAGCAAGACCCTCGGCGCTTCGCAGTCCGAGTCAGACGGCTATGTCGAACCAAAGCTGCTGAAGAGCGAGAAACTGCGTCTATGGCCAGAGGCGGCCTCGGTCCGGCTTTTTGTCGAGGACATCCCCTATGACGAGATAGGTCCGAACGGCAATGGCATGTCCAATCCGGCGGGCGTTCTGTTGACAAAGGCACAGCAAAAGTTTGTCAGCAACGCCATGACGCGCGACACCTATTCCGATTATCGCGCTGTAGTTGCTTGCTTCATTCCGCACCACTTCTTCCGCTTCTACGATGTGGGCGGCAAGCAAATCGGCGAGCTGCAAGTCTGCTATTGCTGCGGTGGGGTCAGCCTGGCCCAAGCGAAATATAGCCTTGCCGACAAACAGGTCTGGGGCTTTGATTATGAAGGCGTGGCCAAGATGATGGCCGAGATGGGCATTTCATCAAAGGTCCAGTGCGAACCAGAGTGAGCACTACCCACTGTTCCGCAGCGCGGTCGCGATCGCGTTGATCGTCAGCTGGATGCCTTCGGCGATGCGCGGGTCGGTTTCGCCGGCGCGGTGGCGTTTCATCAATTCGATCTGCAGCAGGTTGAGCGGCTCGATATAGGGCAGGCGCAGGCGGATGGAAGCGTCGAGCGAGGGCGATTTTTCGAGCAGATGCGTCTGTCCCGTCGCCGCGAGCAAGCCGTCGTGCGCGCGGTGCCAGCCGTCACGGATGCGCGCGAAAATCGCGTCGCCGCCATCGACGTGCGCGGCGAGCTCGGCATAGCGCGCGGCGATGCCCATGTCCGATTTGGCGAGCACCATTTCCATATTCGCCAAAGCGGACGCAAAGAAGGGCCATTCCGCCGCCATCGCGCGCAGCAAGCCCTGGTCGGCAAAGCCCGTCAGCGCCGCACCCATGCCGTACCAGCCGGGGAGCATGGTGCGCGCCTGCGCCCAGCTGAACACCCAGGGGATGGCGCGCAAATCCTCGATCGCGTCGCTCTTGGTGCGGCTCGGCGGGCGCGAGCCGATTTTGAGCGTCGCGATTTCGGCAATCGGCGTCATCGCGCGGAAGAATTGGCGGAAACCCGGCGTTTCATAAACAAGGCCGCGATAATCGGCGAAGGCGCGCGCCGACAAATCGTCCATCGCGGCGGCAAAGCGTTTGCCCGCCACCGACGATACCGGCGGTTCGAGGCTGGCGAGCAGACTCGCCGAGACCATCGCCTCGAGATTGCGCGCCGCGCTGTCCTTGGTGCCGAACTTTGCCGCGATCACCTCGCCCTGTTCGGTGATCCGGATGCGGCCCTGCACTGTGCCGGCGGGCTGCGCGCGGATCGCGGCAAAGGCGCTGCCGCCGCCGCGCCCCACCGCACCGCCGCGCCCGTGGAACAGCTGCATCCGCACGCCCGCGGCGGCAAACACCGGGGTCAGCGCCTTCGACGCCTGATGCAGCCCCCAGGTCGACGTCAGATAGCCACCATCCTTGTTCGAATCCGAATAGCCGATCATCACCTCCTGATGCCCGCGCGCCTGCGTCACCGCGGCAATAGCGGGCAGCGCGAAATAGGCGGCCATGATGCCCGGCGCGGTATCAAGGTCGGCGATGGTTTCGAAGAGCGGCACGACCATCAGCGCATCGTCGGCCCCCGCACCTCGCCGCCACAGCCCTGCCTCGCGCGCCAGGACATGCACTTCCAAAAGGTCGGACAGGCTTTCGGCCTTGCTGATGATCCATTGGCGGATCACCCCCGGTCCCAGCTCGGCGCGCAGCTTGGCGGCGGTTTGGACGATGGCGAGCTCGCCCGCCGTCTCTTCGGAGTATGCGTGCCAGGCCGCGCCGAGCGGGCGGTCCTTCTTGAGCTCGTGGGTGAGCAACGCGACGCGCGCCTCTTCATCGAGTGCGGCATAATCATCATTCACGCCGGCCACGCGCAGCAGTTCGGCCAGCACGCGTTCGTGCACCGCGCTGTTCTGGCGCATGTCGAGCGTGGCGAGGTGGAAACCGAACACTTCGACGCTGCGGATCAGGCGGCCGAGATCGCCCGGTCCCGCGAGTATGCCGTCGCCGCCCGCCGCCAGGCTATGCGCGATGGCGACCAGATCCGCGCGCAAGGCGGCGGCGTCGGGATAGGGCGCGCCGGTCAGTCGCGATGGGCGCTGCGGTGGCCCACCAGTTAGCGCGACATGCGTGGCGGCGAGGCGCGCATAAATGCCCGCGAGCGCACGGCGATAGGGCTCGTCGCTGCGGCTGGCGCTGGTGTCGCCGCTCGCCTCGGCGAGTGCGAGCACCGCATCCGACACCGGGGCGAGCCCCGCCGATACCGAAAATTCGCCGCCAAGCGCGTGCACCGCATCAAGGTAGTGCGAAAGGATCGCCCCCGCCGCCGAGCGCGCGGCATAATCGAGCGTGTCTGCCGTGACGAAGGGGTTGCCGTCGCGGTCGCCGCCGATCCAGCTGCCGACGCGCAGGAAGGGCGCCGGGCGGTGGCCGAGCGCCGCCTCCCACCGCGCATAGAGCTGCGGTAGCACGGGGACGAAGACATCGCGCAAATAGGTGCGCGCATTGTCGATCTCGTCGGCCACCACCAGCTTCTCGGTGCGCAGCGGGCGGGTTTGCCAGAGGAGCGCGACCTGCCGCCGGATCGCGACTTCGATATCGTCGCCTTCCTCGCTCACCCTATCGCCGCGGTCGCGCGCGAGCATCAGCCGCGCGATGCGGTTTTTGTGGTCGAGCATCGATTTGCGCCGCACCTCGGTCGGGTGCGCGGTGAGGACGGGGACGATGAGCGCCGCGTCGATCAGCGCCTGCACGGCGGCGGCGTCAATGCCCTCATCGTCGAGCTTCGCCAGCGCTTCGGCCACGCTCGCGCCCGGCTCCGCTGCCACCCCTTGCCGGTCCTCGGCGAGGTTGGCGAGCATCGAGAAGAGCATGAAGCCGCGCACAAAGGCGATGGTGTCATCAAGGCCCAGCGCATCGAGGCCCGGATCAATCGCATCGGCCCCCGCCACGCCGCGATGCCGGTCAACGCTGGCGGAGCGGATATATTCGGTCTGGCGATAGAGTTTTTCGCCGCCATAGGCGCGGATAACATCGCCCAGGATGCGCCCGAGATAGCGGATATCGGGGTTCTGCGTGATGGGGGCGCGGGTGTCGTTCATGGCAACGCGTTGTTGCGCCGCACCATCGGCGGGGTCAAGCGGGGGTTGGTTTCAGGGGAAACTGGCACCTGCCCACAAATTCGCCATGCTGAACTTGTTTCAGCATAACGGGCAATAGGTGCGGCTTGTTGTCCCGAAACAAGTTCGGGACGACGAAAGGAAAGAGGGCACCCCTCAAGCCTCCAGCTCGACATCCCAGTAGAGCCAGTCCATCCAGCTTTCGTGGAGGTGGTTCGGCGGAAAGGCGCGGCCATTGTCCTGCAGCTGCCAGCTCGTCGGCCGCCAGGGCTGGCGGTAGAGCGGCATATGCGCTTGTTGCGGCGTGCGGCCACCTTTTTTGAGGTTGCACGGCGCGCAGGCGGTGCTGACATTTTCCCAGCTCGTCTTGCCGCCCAAACGGCGCGGGACGACATGGTCAAAGGTCAGATCCTTGGGCGAGCCGCAGTACTGGCACTGGAAGCGGTCGCGCAGGAACAGGTTGAAGCGCGTGAACGCTGGATATTGCGACGGGCGCACATATTGCTTCAGTGCAATCACGCTGGGGATCGCCATCGTCCGCGTCGGCGAATGGATTTCGCGGGCATAGCTTTCGACGATAATCACGCGGTCGAGGAAAACCGCCTTGACCGCCGTCTGCCATGGCCACAGGCTTAAAGGGTAATAGCTGAGCGGCGTATAGTCGGCGTTCAACACCAGCGCAGGACAAGCATCGGGATGTCGGGTCAGTTCGGGATGGAACATGGTCGCTCGCGCTTCGCCCCCTGTCACTCTTTCCTGCGCGTCCTCTGACGCGGCCTGATGACGAAGCCATTACAACGCGATGCGATTCGTGACGTCAAGGGGGGATTTGCCACCAGATGTTGCATGATTCACGCGAGGCAAACCCCGCATCTGGAATCGGCGCGGCACAAATGCTGACGCGTTTCGCCCCCAGCCCCAGCGGCCCGCTGCATCTGGGCCATGCCTATAGCGCGGTGCAGGCCGCGCTGCTGGGCGGCGACATGCACCTGCGCATCGACGACATCGATGGCACGCGCTCGCGCGAAGACTATGTCGATGCCGCGATTGCCGATCTGGCCTGGCTCGGACTGGAATGGGCGCCGCCATTGTGGCGACAGAGCGCGCATCTGGCGGCCTATGCCGCCGCGCTCGATCGCCTGATTGCCATGGACCTTGCCTATCCCTGTTTCTGCACCCGCGCCGACATCGCCGCGAGCATGGCCGCGCCGCACGGGCCGTCGGGGATCCTTTATCCGGGCACGTGCCGCGCCTTGCCGGCCCAGCAGCGCGCCGCGCAAATGCATGAAAAGCCCTTTGCCTGGCGGCTTGACATGGCCCGCGCGGCGACGGCGGCCGGACCGCTGAATGCTATCAACAATGGTGCCGCGACCGCCTTTGACCCGCTGCCGCACGGCGATGTCGTGATCGCGCGCAAGGATGCGCCCGCCAGCTATCATCTGGCCAGCACCTTGGATGATGCCGCGATGGGCGTTACGCTGGTCGTGCGCGGTGCCGATTTGCGCGAGGCGACCGCCGTGCATGTGCTGTTGCAGCGCCTGCTCGGCCTGCCCACCCCGGCCTATCATCACCACGCCCTCGTCTGCGGCCCCGACGGCACGCGGCTCGCCAAACGCGACCGGCCCGCCACGCTGGCGACGCTGCGCGAAAGCGGCATGGATGGTCAGGAACTTGCCGCGATGCTGCGCGTTCACCAACTGCCAGCTGGATATTCGCTGGCGATCAGGTAAAGAGCCGCCATGAACGCCCTCCTCATCATCGGTGTCGTTATTGCCGCCGCCCTCGTGCTCGTCGCGCTGGGGCGCGGCCTGTTCCATTTCACGCAGAGCCATCAGGCTGAACTCAACGGCACGCTCAAAGAAAATCAGCTGATGCAGAACCGCATGATGATGGCGCGCGTCAAATGGCAGGCGATCACCATTTTGCTGCTGATCCTGGTCGGCATTTTCGCCGCTGCCGCCTGACCGGGCCTTCAGCGTGGTCAAGCTCAACAAAATTTATACGCGCACCGGCGACGACGGCACGACGGGGCTGGTCGACGGGTCCCGCGTCGCCAAGCACGACACGCTGATGGCGGCGATCGGCGATGTCGACGAAGCCAACAGCGCGATCGGCTTTGCCATTTTGGCGCTGACCGATGCCGACATGGCCGCGCGGCTGACGCGCATCCAGAATGATCTGTTCGACCTTGGCGCCGACCTCGCCACACCGGCCCCTATCCCTTCCGACGCCAACGCCGACCCCTTTGCGCCGGGCGAGATGACGCTGCGCATCGTCCCGGTGCAGGTCGCACGGCTGGAAGACGAGATTGACGCGATGAACGCAGGCATGCCGCCGCTGACCAGCTTCATCCTGCCCGGCGGCAGCGAGGGCGCGGCGCGGCTGCACCTTGCACGCACCGCCGCGCGCCGCGCCGAGCGCAGCGCCGTGGCGGCGGCCGCAAGGCGCGCGCTCAACCCCGCCGCGCTCGCCTATCTCAATCGCCTGTCCGACTGGCTGTTCGTCGCCTGCCGCGCCGCCAACGGCAACGGCGCGGGCGACGTGCTGTGGGTGCCGGGCGCGTCGCGCTAGGCCTAACCAATTCCCCGCTTTCCTGCCCGTCTGGCCTGAGCTTGTCGAAGGGCCGTCCTTTTCTTATCGGGTGGTGAAGACAAGTGCAGCCCTTCGACAAGCTCCGGGCGAAGGAATTTGAGAAAGAGGCGGGTTGATGAATATCGTAGGGGTTATCGGCGCTGGCCAAATGGGCGCAGGCATTGCGCAGGTTAGTGCCGGTGCGGGGTATGATGTGCTGCTGTCGGACATCGACCTGGCGCGCGCCGAGGCGGGCAAGGCGGGGATTGGCAAGGCGCTGGGCCGGCTGGTCGCCAAAGAAAAAATGACGCCCGCCGATGCCGATGCGCTGCTCGCGCGGATCACCCCGGTGGCCGACCATGCCGCCTTTGCCGCCTGCGATCTGGTTATCGAAGCCGCGACCGAGCGCGAGGAGATTAAGCGCGCCATCTTCGCTAGCGTCGGCGCGCATTTGTCCGCCACCGCCATCCTCGCCAGCAACACCAGCAGCATCCCCATCACCCGGCTGGCGCAGGCCGCGCCCGATCCGGCGCGCTTTATCGGCGTGCATTTCTTTAATCCCGTGCCGGTGATGGGGCTGATCGAGCTGATCCGCGGCCTCGCCACCAGCGCGGAAACGCTGAGCGCTGTCGAGGCCTTTGGGCGTAAATTGGGCAAGGAAATTGTCCACGCGCATGACGCCCCCGGCTTCATCGTCAACCGCGTGCTGATGCCGATGATCAACGAGGCGGTGTTCGCGCTGGGCGAGGGCGTTGCGAGCATGCGCGATATTGACACCGCCTGCCGCCTCGGCCTCAACCACCCGATGGGGCCGCTGACGCTGGCCGATTTCATCGGGCTCGACACCTGCCTTGAGATCATCCGCGTGCTGTTCACGGGCACGGGCGATCCCAAATTCCGCCCCGCGCCGCTGCTGGTGCAATATGTCGAGGCAGGTTGGGTCGGGAAGAAGGCAGGACGCGGCTTTTACGACTGGACAGGACCCGAACCAGTTCCGACAAGATAAAGCGTAATTCAGCACTGTAGGAGCAACGCGCATGGCGAAGTGGATGATCGGCGCATTGTGCCTCGCGGTCGGGGCCGCCGCGCCCGCCGCCGCGCAGGAGGAAATCCTGAAAGACCCGATGGTCAAGGACGTGGGCAACACCGTGACCGAGCCATTCGATGGCAAGGACATCCCGGCAAAACTCGCGGCCATTCAGGAAAATCCCTATGCGCTGGATGGCATGGCGAAATGCGCGGCGATCGCGGCTGAAATTCGCGAGCTTGACGCGGTGCTTGGCCCCGACGTCAACGAATTGGTGGAAAAGTCGCTCGCGGAAAAACGCGAGGCGACCGCCGGGCGGCTGATCGGTTCGGCGGGCAAAAGCCTGATCCCCTTTAGCGGCATCGTCGGCGAGGTAAGCGGCGCCAATGCCGAACGGCGTCGCTATGCGCTCGCGGTACAGGCGGGGACGGCAAGGCGCGGGTTCCTCAAAGGGGTCGGCCTGTCGCGCGGCTGCAAGGCCCCGGCACGGCCATGAGGCTGGCGGTCGGGACGCCGCGTCCCTTTCGGGCCGATGTGCCCGACGCCGCCATCGCTGACCTTAAGGCGCGGCTCGCCAATACGCGTTGGCCCGAGCGCGAGACGGTGGATGACTGGGACCAGGGCGTCCCGCTCGCCTATGCGCAAGAGCTCGCCGCCACTTGGCAGCACGACTATGACTGGCGGCGGGTTGAAGCGCGCCTCAACGCGCTACCGCAATTCGTCGCGGACGTGGACGGCCTCGACATCCATTTCCTCCATATCCGTTCGGCCAATCCCGCCGCGCGGCCGCTGGTCCTGACGCACGGCTGGCCGGGGTCGGTGCTCGAATTTCTTGACGTCGTGACGTCACTTTCTGTCGACTATCATCTTGTTATTCCATCGCTTCCGGGGTTTGGGTTCTCGGGCAAGCCCGCCATCGCGAAATGGTCGGTTGAGCATATTGCCGCCGGCTGGAATGCGCTGATGGTCGCGCTCGGCTATCCGCGCTATTTCGCGCAAGGCGGCGACTGGGGCAGCGCGGTGACCTCGGCGCTGGGGGCGCACCATGCCGACCATTGCGCCGGCATCCACATCAACATGGTGGTGGGCCAGCCGGACCCGGCGACCATGAACGAACTCACGCCGCAAGAGCAGGCCTATCTGGCGCGCTTTGGCTGGTATCAAACCAAGGACAATGGCTATTCAACAATCCAGGCCACGCGGCCGCAGACGATTGGCTATGCGTTGACCGATTCGCCTGTCGGGCAAATGTGCTGGATCGTTGAAAAAATGCACGGCTGGACCGATTGCGGGCACGAACCCGGCGGCCAATCGGTTGGCGGGAACCCTGAGCGCGTTCTGACCCGCGACGCGATGCTCGACAATGTCAGCCTTTACTGGTTCACCGCCACCGCGGCCTCGTCCGCGCGGCTCTATTGGCACAGCTTCCGCAATTTCGCGGGCGCGCCGGTTGCCGTGCCCACGGGATGCAGCCTGTTTCCGGAGGAAATCTTTCGCCTGTCGCGCCGCTGGGCCGGACGGCGCTACACCAATATTGTCCATTGGGGCGAACCCGACCGGGGCGGCCATTTCGCCGCATGGGAGCAGCCCGAAATCTTCGCCAGCGAGGTGAAAGCGGCGCTTAGCTTGATGGCACTGTAACCGGCGCTGGCGGCGGGGCTGACGGGCCGACCGGCGGTGCAATGGTCAGGATGAGTCCCGCCAGCGTTGCCGACATCAGGTTGGCGAGGCTGCCAGCGAGCAGCGCCTTCAGCCCCAATTTGGCGATCATCGGGCGCTGATTGGGGGCAAGGCCGCCGGTCACCGCCATCTGGATCGCGATCGAGCTGAAGTTGGCAAAGCCGCACAGGGCAAAGGTGCCGATGGCAACGGCGGCGGGCGACAATGTGCCCTGCATCGCGCTGAGTTCGATAAAGGCGACAAATTCGTTGAGCACCACTTTGGTGCCGAACAGCCCGCCGATCGCGCCGGTTTCCTCCCACGGCACGCCGACCAGATACATGACGGGCGCAAAGACAAAGCCCAGCGCGCTTTGGAACGACCAGCCCTCTTGCCCCAGCATATTGCCCAGCCCGCCAAGCAGGCCGTTGGCGAGCGCCACCAGCGCCACGAATGCCAGCACCATCGCGCCGACCGCGACCGCCAGCTTCACGCCCGTTTGCGCGCCCTGCGCCGCCGCCATGATGATGTTGGCGGGCTTTTCCTCGTCATGGCTGGCGTCGGGCATGATGATGGGTTCGATGCCGATGTCCTTGGGATCGTCGGGCATGATGATTTTCGCCATCAAAATGCCCCCCGGCGCCGACATGAAGCTGGCCGCGAGCAAATAGGGCAATAATTGTTCGCCAATCATCCCGGCATAGGCGCCCAGGATGGTCCCCGCGACGCCCGCCATGCCGACGCACATGATGGTGAACAGCTGCGGCGGGGTGAGGCCCGCGAGATAGGGCCGGATCACCAGCGGGCTTTCGCTTTGGCCCACGAAAATATTCGCCGCCGCGCCCAGGCTTTCGACCTTGGTGATGCCGGTGATTTTCTGGATTCCGCCGCCAACCCATTTGATCACCAGCTGCATGATGCCCAAATAATAGAGGATCGAGATGAGCGAGGCGAAGAAGATGATTACGGGCAGCGCGGCGATGGCAAAGCTGTTGCCGCCCATTTCGGGCCCCGCCAGCGGGCCAAAGATGAAATCGGTCCCCGCCTTGGCATAGCTCAAGAGGTTCGACACGCCATCGGACATGCCCTGGATGATCGCGCGCCCCCACGGCGTGCCCAGCACCAAGAGCGCAAAGCCCGCTTGCAGCGCAAAGGCCGGGACGACCACCCGCAGCCGGATCCAGCGGCGGTTGGACGAAAACAGCACGGCAATCGCCAATATGGCAAGGATTCCGACCAGTCCTATCAGGCTTTGCATGAAGCTGTTTTTCCCCCAAAGTGCGTCGGGCCGGTTTAGCCGCTGAATGGCTGCTGGCAACCCTCGCGCACCGCGCCGCGTTGAGGGGACTGCAGCGCCGCAGCATGGGAGGCCGAGATGGCAGCAATCAAGACAGCGACCAAATCGACCGGTGCCGATGAAAAGGCTGCGAAAGCCAAAGGTATCGCGAAGGCCAAGGCCGTTGCGCCCGGCCGCACGGCACGCATCGGCAGCACGCCTGCAACCAAATTTCGCGGTGATCCCGCCATTTTCGGGCAATTGGTCGAGGATCACGACCGCCACCGCGCGCTGCTCGCCATGATCGCGGACAGCGAAGCGGGCAGCAAGGACCGCACCCGCCTGTTCAAAGAGCTGAACCGCGAGCTGAAGGCGCACGCCGCCGCCGAGGAACAGGCATTATGGTCGAGCGTGCTGCGCAACCCCGTGACCACCGACGATGGCCGCCACGCGGTCGCCGAGCATAAGCAGATCGACGACATGCTCGCCGATCTCGCCGCGCGCGACATGGGCAAGAAAGGCTGGCTCAAGCGCTTCGAGGCGCTGAAAGACAAATATCTCCATCACATTCGCGAGGAAGAGCAGGAACAATTTGTCGCGGCCGAAAAGACGCTGACTGACGCCGACAAGCGCTACATGCTGCGCGTCTTCAACGCTCGCAAACGCGCTGAAAAGGCCGCGGCGAAGCTGAAAAAGAAGATCCGCCTGAAATAGCCGCCATCCGGTTTATGCGGTGATGTCCCATAACCGCACAATTTATTTGCATATTTTCGGCACATGCGGGTGACATATGGTTGTCAGCTTGTTAAGGGCGCCACTGGAAAAACGTGGATCATAAAATCCGCGCCTTTATCCGGGGAAAAAACATGCGCCTTTTTGCCACTCTCCTTGTTTCCGGCCTGATGGCCTCCACCAGCGCGCAGGCGGCGACAATTGTCGGCCTGTGCAACACCGGCCGCACCGATGTAACGGCGTCGCCCTCCTGCGGCGCCACCACAACCGGCCCTGATGCCAATTGGACGCTGGTCGGCGGCACCGCCTATGCCAATAACGGCATTAACACCAACTGGCTGGCCAACAACAGCACGTCGCGCTGGATTACGCCGACGCCGAACCCCAACCAGTCGCTCGACCCGACGGCCAACAACACCTATATCTACAAGCTCGACTTCGACCTGACTGGTTTTCAGCCGGGTACGGCGTCGTTTTCCGGACGCTTTGCGGTCGACAACCTTGTGTCCAGCATCAAGCTCAATGGCACCACGCTGGCGGCCGCAGGCGGCACCTTTGGCAGCTGGACGGCGTTCTCCGCGAACAGCGGGTTTGTGACCGGCCTCAACACACTCACCTTTACCACCACCAACCTTCGTCAGGCGACCGGCAACCCCGCCGGTCTGCGTGTCGAGTTCACCAACAGCTCGATTGCGGCAGTGCCCGAACCCGCCACTTGGGCGATGATGATCATGGGCTTTGGCCTGATCGGCGGCGCGCTGCGCAGCCGCAAGGCGGGTGTGACCACCAAGGTCGCGTACGCCTGAGCATCAGCATAGCGATGAATTGGAAAAGGGGGCTGGCGACGGCCCCCTTTTTCATTGGCGCGGCGCGGATGTTGCCAAGCCCAAGCAAATGGCGATAAGCGCATGCGATGACTGACACCGCTGCTTCGTCGCCGCCGCGCGGCATTTCCCCTTCGCTGCTGCTCTTTGCCGTTGTCTATGGCGGGCTGGTGGTCGTTGCCGGGGTGCTCGGCGTCAAAATCGTCGCCATCGGCCCGTTGACGGTCGAAGCCGGAATTTTCGCCTTCCTCCAGCTGGTCGTGCTGTCGAGCGCGGTCAACGAACTGCACGGCCCGGCTGCGGCCAACCGGCTGGTGCGGTTCGGTTTCATCCCGCTGATCCTGTCGGCGCTGCTGATCCAGATTGTCATCGCGCTGCCCGCCGCCAGCTTCTGGGACAAGCAGGCGGAATATCAGCTGATCTTGGCGCAAGGCTCGCGGCTGATGGCGGCGGGTCTGATCAGCTATGGCATTTCGCAAACATTGAACGTTTATATTTTTGACCGGCTGCGCAGCGGCACCGGCAAGATGGTGTGGCTGCGCGGCGGGATTGCAGCGGTTGTCAGCCAGCTCGTTGACACGACCTTGTTCATCACCATCGCCTTTGCCGGGGTTGAGGGCTATGATTTGCCGCAGCTGCTGGTCGGGGCGCTGACCGCCAAGATTTTCCTGTCGATTATCATGGTCCCGCTGTTCGTCCAGCTCGCCGTTGCACTGGGCCGCTGGGTGGACGCGCGCTTCCAATGACCACTGCCGATCCGCGCATGACCGAGCTGCTCGCCAAGGCGGAAACGTTGGTCGAGGCGCTGCCCTACCTCCAGCGCTATGCCGGGCAAACTTTCGTGGTCAAATATGGCGGCCATGCGATGGGCGACCCCGAGCGCCAGCGCGATTTTGCCGAAGATGTCGTGCTGCTCCGCGCGGTCGGCATCAATCCGGTGGTTGTCCACGGCGGCGGGCCGCAGATCGGCAAGATGCTGGCACGGCTGGGCGTTGAATCGCAGTTTGTCGGGGGCTTGCGCGTCACCGACGCCGAAACCGCCAGCGTCGCCGAAATGGTGCTGGGCGCGATCAACAAGGATATTGTCAGCTGGATTGCCGAAGCCGGTGGCCGCGCGGTCGGCCTGTCGGGCAAGGATGCAGGCCTCGTCATCGCCGAAAAGGTCGGGCGCGATGCCAACCCGCAGATCGGGGTAGAGCGCCATGTTGATTTGGGCTTTGTCGGCGAACCCGCGCGGGTCGACCGGCGCGTTATCGATACGCTGATTGCCGCTGACATCATCCCGGTGATTGCACCCATCGGCATCGGTAGCGACGGTCACACCTATAATATCAACGCCGACACTATGGCGGGCGCGGTCGCGGCGGCGCTGGGTGCGGCGCGGTTGTTCCTGCTCACCGATGTGGCGGGTGTGCTCGATAAAGCGGGCACGCTGCTGACCGACCTCGACCCGCCGCGCATCGCCGAGCTGATGGCCGATGGTACGATTTCCGGCGGGATGATCCCCAAGCTCGACACCTGCACCGCCGCGGTCGAGGGCGGGGTCGATGCCGCCGTCATCCTCGACGGGCGCGTGCCGCACGCGATGCTGATCGAAATATTCACGGCAAGGGGTGCGGGGACGCTGATTAGGCGTTAAGAGCCGCTTGCCAACCCTTTTTCAGCGAGTTTTCCCGTGCTGACGATGCTCATTCAAATCCTCGACATCCTGCTGACCGTGGCCTGGTGGTTCATCATCATTCAGGCGATCTTGTCGTGGCTGATTGCCTTTAACGTCATCAACACCACCAATCCCTTTGTCGCACAGATCTGGATGACGCTCGACCGCATTTGCGAGCCGCTCTACCGCCCCTTCCGCCGCATCATGCCCGATTTCGGCGGGCTTGATCTCACCCCGATGGTGGTTCTGATCATCATCATCATTTTGCAGGGGCCGGTGCTGGGATATTTTTACCGCTTTGCGGCGCTGAATTCGCTCTGATGGCGGCAATGCCGCCCGCCGAGTGCATCGACGGCAAGGCCTTTGCCGCCGACTTGCGTGCGCGCGTCGCGGCAGCCGCAGCGAATTTCACCGCACTCGCCGGGCGTGCCCCCGGCCTTGCTGTCGTCCTCGTCGGCGAAGATCCGGCGAGCCAGGTTTATGTCAAAAGCAAGGGCAAGGCGGTCGCCGAAGCCGGGATGGCCGGATGGGAGCACCGCCTGCCCGCCGACACCAATGCCGCGACGTTGCTCGCGCTGATCGACAGCCTCAACGCCGATGCGGCCGTCGACGGCATCCTCGTCCAGCTGCCGCTGCCCGCGCATCTGGATGACAAGGCGGTGCTCGACCGGATCGACCCCGCCAAGGACGTCGACGGCTTTCATGTGGTCAACGCCGGCCGTCTCGCCGTCGGCCTGCCCGCGCTGGTGCCATGCACGCCGCTGGGCTGCCTGATGCTGCTGAAAGACCGGCTGGGCGACCTTTCGGGGCTGGAGGCCGTCATCATCGGGCGGTCGAACATCGTCGGCAAGCCCATGGCGCAGCTGCTGCTCAACGAAAGCTGCACCGTCACCATCGCGCACAGCCGCACCAAGGACCTGCCGCAAGTCGTGCGCCGCGCCGATATTGTGGTTGCCGCCGTCGGGCGGCCCGAAATGGTGCGGCAAAGCTGGATCAAACCCGGCGCGACCGTCATCGACGTCGGCATCAACCGTGTGCCCGCCGCGCAGCCCGGCAAGACGCGCCTTGTCGGCGATGTCGCCTTTGCCGAGGTCAGCGCTATCGCCGGGGCAATTACTCCGGTACCCGGCGGCGTCGGACCGATGACCATCGCCTGCCTGCTGCGCAACACCGTTACCGCTGCGCGCCGCCGTGCGGGGCTGGCCGAACCGGAGGGATTATGATGCGCAAAGCCCTGATCGCCGCGCTGCTGCTCACCAGCCTGTCGGCCTGCGCGATGAGCCCGCGCGAGCGCGCTGAACGCAACCGGCCATTGGCCGCCAACCCCAGCGCGATCGTTGCCGCCGAACTCGCCTTCAACCGGTTGGCGCAGGACAAGGGCATGATCGCGGCATTCCGCGAAACTGCGCACAAAGAAGCGGTGCTGTTCGTGCCGCAGCGCGTGCGCGCGCTTGACTGGCTCAGGACCGGCAACCTCGGCTCGGGCATCAGCTGGGCGCCGCACGCGGTTTATACCAGCTGCGATGGCAGCGCGGGCGCGACCACCGGAGGCTGGACCGGCCCGGGCGGCAGCTTTGGCTATTTCACGACGGTTTGGCTCCGCGAGCGCGACGGCAGCTTCAAATGGGTGCTCGATCATGGTGTGCCGCTCACCGGCACCCCGCGCGAGGCCCCCGAATTTATCGAAGGAAAGCAGGCGGCCTGCGGATCGCGCCCCGCCGTCGGCATCGAAACCGGAGCCGAGGGCGAGGATCTGTCTATTGGTCTGGCGGCCGATCAGACCCTAAGCTGGCGCAGCCTGGTCCGCCGCGACGGTTCGCGCCGGATTACCGTGCGCATGTGGGATGGTAGCGCGATGCAGCCGGTCATTGACGATGACGTCGCGGCAGCAGCGGCAAAATAGGGCGCCCGCCAGATGCTCGACCTCTTCTTCTCGGCCTTTATCACGCTGTTCGTGGTCATCGACCCGCCGGGCTGCGCGCCGATTTACGCCAGCCTGACCCACGGCGCAGCGGCGGCGCAGCGGCGCAACATGGCCATCCGCGCGGTCCTGGTGGCGGGCGTCATCCTCGTCATCTTTGCATTGTTCGGCGAACAATTGTTGGGCGCGCTGCATATCGAGCTCGACAGTTTCCGCATCGCCGGGGGCATCATGCTGTTCGTTATCGCCATCGACATGGTGTTCGAAAAGCGCACCCAGCGGCGTGAGGAGCGCGCCCAGAAAATCATCGACACGCCCGAGACCGAGGATGTGTCGATCTTCCCCATGGCGATGCCGATGATCGCCGGGCCAGGCTCGATCGCGTCCATCATGCTGCTGGTGTCGCAGAATGAAGGGCTGGACCGTGCGCTCGTAATTCTAGGCGCGCTGGGCGCTGTGCTGGCGGTGACGCTCGCGGCGCTGGTCGCGGCAGGCCCGCTGATGCGCGTGCTCGGTGAAAAGACCGAGGCGGTCATCACCCGCCTGCTCGGCGTGCTGCTCGCCGCGCTCGCCGCGCAATTCGTGATCGACGGTCTGCGCGGCAGTTTCGGGCTGGGGTAGCTATCCCGTCATTACGAGGAGCGTAGCGACGAAGCAATCCAGAGCGGTCCAAACGCTACTGGGCGCATGGCCGCTCTGATTGCTTCGCTTCGCTCGCAATGACGGGCTTCAGCCCAAACGCTGCGCCACCGCGCTGCGCAAATCCGTCTGCGCCCTTGGCCCGATTTGCGCGATGATCACGCCGGCGCATACCGCGCCGCTAATCAGGCAGCGTTCCATGCTTTCCCCGCGCGCCAGCCCGGACAGGAACCCCGCCGCGAACAAATCGCCCGCGCCGGTCGTATCAACCACGGCATGCACCGGCTCGGCGCCGACCATCGTACGCACGCCATCGACCACCGCGATCGCCCCATGTTCGCCGCGCGTTACGACCAGCAGCGGCACCAGCGGCGCAATCGCCGCGACCGCCGCTTCGAAATCGTCGGTCTGCGCCAGCGCACAAATTTCGGTTTCGTTGGCGAACAGGATGTCGAACAGCCCTTCGGCGAGCAATTTTCGGAAATCATCGCCGTGGCGGTCGATGATGAAAGCGTCGGACAGGGTGAAAGCGACCTTGCGCCCCGCCCCGCGCGCCACGTCTGTCGCGCGCCGCATTGCCGCGCGCGACAATTCGGGATCCCAGAGATAGCCTTCGAGGTACAGGATCGCCGCGTCGGCAATCATATCCTCGTCGATCATTTTCTGCTCGAGCAAGTGGCTCGCGCCCAAAAAAGTGTTCATCGTCCGCTGGCCATCGGGGGTGACGAGAATCAAACAGCGCGCGGTCGGCGCGCCCGCGCTCAATGGCGGGGTGGTATATTCGACGCCGGTGGCGGTCAGATCATGGGTGAACACCGCGCCCAGCTGGTCATCGGCGACCTGCCCGATGAAGCCGCAACTGTGCCCCAGCGCGGCCATCCCCGCGAGCGTGTTCGCCGCCGATCCGCCCGACATTTCGACCGCAGGGCCCATCGCCGCATAGAGCCGCTCGGCCTCGCCCGCATCGATCAGCCGCATCGACCCCTTGGTCAGCCCCTCGGCGACAATCAGCGCATCATCGGCACGCGCGATAACATCGACGATGGCATTGCCGATAGCGACAACGTCGAGGCGGGCGGGGGTGGGCATGGGTGGTGGGGCTTTCGCTGAAAGGAGTTGCGGGCGCCCTAGGCGGGGGCGCAGCACGGCGCAAGCCAGTTGCGCTCACCCGCAAGGCACGCCACATCGCGCTGATGATTGTCAAAGCCTTCACCATGGCGCTGCGCCAGCTGAACGACGCACGCACCTTTCGCCTCGTCGCGGCGGTGGCGGCGCTGTCGCTGCTGGTCTTTGTGCTGCTGGGTGCGGGGCTGTGGGCGTTGCTCGACGGGTGGCTGCTGCCGCGCTGGTTTCCCGAGGCGCAGGGTTTTTCCGCGCTCGCCGCCGCCGGCATCACCATATTGCTGGGCTGGTTCCTGTTCCGTGCGGTGGCGATGGCGGTGATGGGCTTGTTCACCGACGGCATCGTCGAAAGCGTCGAGGAAGATCATTATCCCGCCGCTGCCGCGCGCGCGACGCCGGTCAGCTTTGCGCGCGGCGTGCGCATGGGGCTGCGTTCGGCGCGGCGGGCGGTCGGCTGGAATCTGGTCGCGGCGCCCTTTTACCTGCTGCTGCTCGTCACCGGGGTGGGCACGCTGGCGCTGGTGCTGATCGTCAACATGCTGGTGCTGGGCCGCGATCTGGAAGCAATGGTGCTGGCGCGCCACCCGGGCATGCCCCCACTGTCCGCGCGCGACCGCAATCTGCTGGGGCTGGCGGCAGCGGCGCTGTTCGTCATCCCCGTGGTCAATCTGCTGGCCCCGGTGCTGGGGGCGGCGATGGCGGTGCACATGCTGCATGGGCGGCAAGCTGGCTAAGCGCCCAGGCCGCCGCCTCGGCCACCACCGGATCCGCATCACCGGTCAGCGCGCGCAATTGGTCGATAAACCCCGCGTCGCCGCTGTTCCCCGCCGCAATCGCGGCGTTGCGTACCATCCGCGCGCGGCCGATGCGTTTAATCGGTGATCCCGCGAACACGGCGCGAAACCCGGCATCGTCGAGCGCCAGCAGGTCGGCCAGCGCCGGCGCAGCCAGCTCGGCGCGCGGCAGAAAGGCGCGGTGGCGCGCCGCGGTATCGGCGAATTTGTTCCACGGGCACACGCTGAGACAATCGTCGCAGCCATAAACGCGGTTGCCGATGCCGGACCGCAATTCTTCCGGAATCGGGCCCCTATGCTCGATGGTCAGATAGGAAATGCAGCGCCGCGCATCGAGCCGATAGGGCGCGGGAAAGGCATCCGTCGGACAGGCACGCTGGCACGCATCGCACGAACCGCAGCGATCGCGCCCGGCGCGCGACGACGGCAGGTCGAGCGTGGTGTAAATCGCCCCCAGAAACAGCCAGCTGCCATGGTCGCGGCTGACCAGATTGGTATGCTTGCCTTGCCACCCCAGCCCCGCCGCCTCGGCGAGCGGCTTTTCCATCACCGGCGCGGTGTCGACAAACACCTTGACCCCTGCCTCGGGCACCAGCGCGACCAGATCGCGCGCGACGGCTTTCAGCGCGCGTTTGACCACGTCGTGATAATCGGCCCCCTGCGCATAGACCGAAATACGCCCGCGCGTCGGCGCATCCGCCAGCGCCAGCGGGTCGGCGGCAGGGGCGTAGCTCATCCCCAGCATGATCACCGAGCGCACGTCAGGCCATAGTCCCGCCGGGCTGCCGCGTTCGTCGGCGCGGCTCTCCATCCACAGCATCTCGCCATGGCAGCCGTCGGCAAGCCACTGGCGCAGCCGCCCCTGCGTCTGCGGCGCAGCGTCGGCGGCAGCGATGCCAAAGGCGACAAAGCCGTGCGCGCGCGACGCATCGGCCAGCCGCGCCGCCAGTGCGGCGGGGGTTGGCGACACAGGGCGCATTAACTTCGCTGTCATTCCTGCCCTTTAGGCGATACGCCCCGATATGGGTCGTTTTTCTTTGCAACGGAAAATCATGCCGCAGGACATTGTTGTCGAGGCCGACAGCCTCATCAAAATCTATGGCGACCATGTCGCGGTGAACGGCGTCAGCCTGGCTGTTGCGCAGGGCAGCATTTATGGCGTGCTCGGCCCCAATGGCGCGGGCAAGACGACCACGCTGCGCATGCTCTTGGGCATCATCGATCCCGATGGCGGCACCCGACGCCTGTTCGGCAACCCGCGCCCGGCGAGCATGCGCGCGCGCATCGGCTATCTGCCCGAAGAGCGCGGACTTTATCCGGGGATGAAAACCACCGAGGCGATCGCCTTCATGGGCGCGCTGCGCGGGCTCGACTGGGCCGAGGGGCGGCGGCGCGGCGCGGCGATGATGGAGGAATTGGGCCTCGCGCGCGTCATCGACAGCAAAATCCGCAAACTGTCCAAAGGCATGGCGCAGATGGTCCAGCTGATCGGGGCGATTGTGCACCAACCTGAACTCATCGTGCTCGACGAGCCTTTTTCGGGCCTCGACCCGGTCAATCAGGAACGGCTGGAGGCGCTGGTGCATCGGGAAAGGGGACGCGGCGCGACCGTGCTGTTCTCCACCCATGTCATGGCGCACGCCGAGCGCTTGTGCGACCGGCTCGCCATCATCGCGCGCTCCGAGCGGCGCTTCGAAGGCACCGTCGATGATGCGCGCGCGCTGCTCCCGATGCAGGTGCGCTACACCCCGCGCGATGGCGCCGATGCGGCGGCCGTTGCAGCGATGTTGCCCGCCGATGCGCAGCCGGTCCACGACCAATGGCGCTTTGCCATCGCCGCCGATGCGGTCGAACCCTTGCTCGTGCGGCTGACGAGCAGCGGGCTGGGCGTCGCGGGCCTCGCCATCGCGCGGCCGGCGCTGCACGATGCCTTTGTCCATATCGTGCGGCAGTGCGAGCCCGATTATGTTGCTGAAAGCGACGACACAGCGGAGGAAGCAGCGTGAACGCCTTCCTTCGCACCATGTTCGTCATCGCACGGCGCGATTTCCTGTCGATAGTCGCGACACCGACCTTCCTGCTCTTCCTGCTGGCGCCGCTGTTCATGCTGGCCATGGGGCTGGTCGGCGGGGCGGGCGCGGCGGGGCTTGCCGATGCCAACCGCGCCACCGGGCGCATTGTCGTGCTCGCGGCCGAGGACAATGTCGCCGTGCTGCGCGACACCGATGTGCAGCTACGCAGCGCCACGGGGCGCTTTGCCGCACCTATGCTTGAGGTGCGCAGCGTCGCTGAAACGCCCGACGCCGCCGCCATCCGCGCGGTGTTTGCCGAAAGCGGCAGCGATACGCTGGCGGTAATGGCGGGGCCGCTGGGCAATCCGGAAATCTGGGAGCGGGAACGCGGCGCGCTGCCCGGGCGCTATTTGGCGCTGCTGGCCCAGCAAGCGCTCACGGCGCGCGATCTGGGGGCCAATGCACCGGGCAGCATCGCCACCTTTGCGCAGCTCGGCGCCAGCGGGCCCAGCAATGCGCTGCGCCAGACCCTGGGTTTTGGCGCGGTGTTTGTGCTGTTTTTCCTGACGCTGCTGCTCGCCGGGCAAACCGTGAGCAGCTTGGCCGAGGAAAAGAGCAACAAGGTGATCGAAATCCTCGCGGCCGCTGCCCCGCTCGAAGCCGTGTTCATCGGCAAGCTGATCGGCTTTTTGGGCGTTGCCCTGTTGTTCATCAGCTTCTGGGTCGGGCTCGGCGCGGTTGCCGCGCTGGTCGCGGCGGGCACCATGGCGCCCCCCGCCGCCGTCAACGCCAATGCCGCCGCCGCTTTGCTCGCCGCCGCGCCCGCCACCGGGTGGGGCTTTTTCATCGGCATCGGCTTTGCCTATTTCGTGCTCGCCTTTCTGCTGCTTGGCGCGATTTTCTTGGGCGTCGGATCGCAAGCCGCGACGGTGCGCGAGATTCAGATGCTGTCGCTGCCCATCACCATTTTTCAGGTCGGCATGTTCGGCCTTGCTTCGGCGGCGTCGAGCACGCCGGGCAGCCCGCTCGCGCGCTTCGCCGAGGCCTTTCCTTTCTCCTCGCCCTTCGCCATGGCCGCGCGCGCCGCGACCGACCCCGACCGGACGATCCATTTTGTTGCCTTGGGCTGGCAGGCGCTGTGGCTGACAATTGTGGTGTGGCTGGCGGCGCGCTTGTTCCGCTCGGGCGTGCTCAGCGGACGCAACTGGTCGCTGTGGCGGCGGGCGCGGCGTTGACATCGCTGTAAATAGTGACATTCTGCAACCGAATTTCCGCACCGACGGAAAATTGCGCAAGGAACTCCCGATCATGGCCACCCAAATTCGCTTGGCTCCCGAAATTCCGCACCCCAATGACGTATCCCGCGCCGAAATCTGGGCCGAGGATCGCTGGCAGGAACCCTTCCGCCGCATGCGGGCCGAAGCGCCCATCAATTATTGTCCCGAATCCAAATTCGGCCCCTATTGGTCGGTGACCACTTACAAGCCGATCCAGCATATCGAGGCGCTACCCAAGATTTTTTCCTCCTCATGGGAATATGGCGGCATCGTGGTGGCGGGACAGCGCGTCGAGGACCTGCCCGAGGGCGCGATCCCGATGCCGATGTTCATCGCCATGGATCCGCCCCAACACACCGCGCAGCGCCGCACCGTCGCCCCCGCCTTTGGTCCCAGCGAGACCGAACGGCTGCGCGCCGACACCATCGCGCGCACCAGCAAAGTCATCGACAGCCTGCCGGTCGGCCAGCCCTTTGACTGGGTGGAAAAATTGTCAATCGAGCTGACCACCCAGATGCTCGCGATCCTGTTCGATTTTCCGTGGGAGGACCGCCACAAGCTGACCTATTGGTCGGACGAACTCGGCGATATCGAAAATGGCGACACGCTCGAACAGCGTCAGGCGCGGCTTGCGACCGCCTTTGAAATGGGCGCGGCGTTCAAACAATTGTGGGACCGAAAGGCCGCCAATCCCGGTCAGCACGACCTTATCTCGATCATGCTCCAGTCCGACGCGATGAAGGAAATGAGCGAGCAGGAATTTATGGGCAACCTTATCCTGCTGATCGTTGGCGGGAACGACACCACGCGCAACAGCATGTCGGCCTATGCCTATGGCCTGTCGCAATTCCCCGAAGAGCGCGCCAAGCTGGAAGCGAACCACGACCCCGAGCTCGCGGTCAATGCGATGCACGAAATTATCCGTTGGCAAACCCCGCTCGCGCATATGCGCCGCACGGCGACCGAGGATGCCGAGGTCGAGGGCCAGCTAATCCGCAAGGGCGACAATGTCGTGCTGTGGTATGCCTCGGCCAACCGCGACGAAAGCGTGTTTCCCGATGGCGACCGCATCATCGTCGACCGCGCCAACGCGCGCCGCCACCTCGCCTTCGGCTATGGCATCCACCGTTGCGTCGGCGCGCGTGTTGCCGAACTCCAGCTGACCGCGCTCATCTCCGAAATGCAAAAGCGCCGTTTGCGCGTGAATGTCCTCGAAGAACCGACGCGCGTGCCCGCGAGCTTCGTCCACGGCTATAAAAAGATGATGGTCGAGCTGGAACGTTATTGACCGGGTGAAACCAAACCCCGTCTTGCCCCGTATATAGCGGCATGAACCGACGCACATTCTTCTCCGCCGCGCTGCTCGCCGGATCGACCGCGCTCATTGCCCCGCAACTGCTTGCTGCCCCGCGCCCCAAGGGGCAGAAGGGCTGGCAATTGACCGAAGCCGAATGGAAGAAGCGGCTGACGCCGCAGCAATATTATGTTCTGCGCCAGGCTGGAACAGAACGCCCCTTCAGCCACCCGCTCGATAAGGAAAAGCGCAAGGGCACATTCGCCTGCGCCGGTTGCAAGCTGCCGCTATTTGCCAGCGGCACCAAATTTGACAGCGGCACCGGCTGGCCCAGCTTTTATGCGCCGCTCGCGGGCGCCATCGGCACCATGACCGATTATGACATCGGCTATCCGCGCACCGAGGTGCATTGCAAGCGCTGCGGCGGGCATTTGGGCCATGTCTTTGACGACGGCCCCAAACCGACCGGCAAGCGTTACTGCATGAACGGTGCGGCGATGGTCTTCATTGGCGGTTAGAGCCCGTCCTTCTGAGATTGAGGCGCCGTGATTGCCGCTGGAGACTTCTCGGCAAGGAAGGCTGCGCACGGGCGGACCGGTCGTCCGTCCAAGCAGCCTGACGAAGTCCGAGAGGCCTCCAGCGACAACCGCAAAGCGGCGGGCCCCTTTTGGCCGATCACAGCGTCGCTCGTCGGTCCCTATGCTTCAGCATGGCTCCCTCCTCGCTCCTTGTGCTCGGCCAAAATCGGCTCCGTCACGGTGCCTCAATCTCAGCAGGACGGGCTCTAGCCGGGGCGGCGGCGCTGACCCGGTAAACCTGCAGCGGGCCGCGTCCGAGTTCGGGCACCGGTGCTAACCAGCCCGGAATATCGCCGCGCCCCAGAGCCGCTGCCAGCCCCTGCGGCGCAATACGCTGCAAATGCTGATAATCGTTGAGGTTGCGGCAGACCATCACATAGCTGGCACCGGTTTGTCGCACCATCGCTTCAGCCACATCCGGCCGCGCCATGAAGGTGGCGAGCACCTGGTGAATGGCCTCGTGATTGCGGTGATGCCCGGTTGCAATCACGCTATGCGGCGTGGCGACGAGGAGCGCCGGGGCCATGTCCAGCGGCGTGAACAAAGTGGCGGCCGGAAGCGCGGCCACGGGCGCCACCGCACGCGGGGTCAGGCAGGTGGCGGGTATATCGGTCGTCGCATCGCCCGCCACCATGTTCATCACCAAACTGCCCAGTGCTGCAACGCTGATGGGAAACAGCAGCACCGTTGCCGCCGTCGCCGGAATGCGCAGCAGTGTCGACGGCACAGCGCGCGCGCGGCGCAGGAACAGCAGCACCGGCAGCGCAAATGCAGGGACCAGATACGCATGGGTCACCGCCGTGGTCCGCAGCACCAGCAGCGACAGAATGAAGCTCGCCGCCGCCACCAACGCCAGACGGCGCCACTGCGCGGCCCAAGGCTGTATTTCCGGGCGGCGCAGCGTCCAGGCCAGCGCCATGAGCCCCGCCAGCGAAGGCAGGCCAAACACGCCCATCGCCATGGCCGACTGCTCCCAAATCGGGTGCCCTTCGCCAATCCCTTCATACCATTGTTCGCGCACCAACGGGCTCAGCTCGCCGAACGGCCCGGCAAGGCAGGCCGGACCGGCCAAGACAAAGGCCGCCGCACCCAGCGCGCCCGCCAGCGCCAGCACCGCGATTCGCCGTTGCCAGCTGGACTGCCATCCCGGTACGCGCAGCAGCAGCACAATCGCCAGACCGGTCATCGCCGCGCCGGCCAGATAGGGCCGCGAAAAGGCGTCGCAATAAACGCCGCCAACCGCGCCCGTCCCGCGCATCACCCAAACCCACAGCGGCGCGATCAGCGCAAGGCCCAGCGCAAAACCGGTCAGGCGCGGCGCTTCGCGCGGGTCGCGCACCCATTCCCACGCATACAGCGCGCCGAACATCACCAGATAGGGCAGGCCTTCGAGCGATATTTCGAGGTGCAGTGCGATGACCAGCGCAGCAAGCAAGCCGCGCATCAGGCTCGCCGGCCCCAGCGCCAGCCACAGCATCGCCAGCGACAGCAGCAATTGCCAATTATGATGGTCGATCCGCAGCGGCGTGAAATAATGCAGGTAGGTGGCGGTCGTCGCGGTGATGATCAGGCCGCAACGGACAAAGGCACGGTCACCCAACCGCCCCAATATGCGGCCCATCAACCACAAGAGCAGGAACAGCAGGATCAAGGGATAGAGCGCGGCGGCCCAGCGTTCGGCACTGTCACCCAGCAGCGGCTGGAGCAGTAGGATCAGCCCCGCCAGCTGGGCATCGATAAAGCGCGACCAATGAATGTCGCCGCCACCGCCGGCAGGATTGATGCGATACTGCAGATGATCATACCAAGGCTGCCCGGCCAGCAAGTCGCGCACCTGCACCAGCCGCAGCGCATCGTCGGGGTCACCCATCGCCAGCTGCATAATGGCTTGCCAATGGCTTGCCAGCATTACGGCCGCCAAGAGCCCCCACAGCAGCAAGAGCAGCGCCGTAGCGGCGGTGCGGGGCGGCGATGTCAGCGATGACGGCATGAGCGCGCGGTTGCTATCAGGCGCGGAACGAAAAGACGATATGCTTGCGCAGCCAGTAATTGGCGAGGAAGCTCACCGCGATGGCCGGCAATTTCGCCAGCCGCGGGTCCAGTCCCGCCAGATCGCCCAGCGACACAATCATCACCGTCAGGCTAAGGCCGACAAAGGCCGACATCAGAAACAAACCCTTCTGGCGCCAGCGCCCCAGGCCGTCCGGCGCGGCGCCATCGGCAAAAACCAGCCGCGACGAAATCAGCCAATGCACCAATATCCCGGTCGAATAGCTGATGGCCGAGGCCGCCGGCGCCGGCGTGCCGCCCGCCAGCATGGCCCACAGCAGCGCCATATCGACCATCAATGCGATCAGACTGGCGACAAAATAGCGCAGGAAAGTGACCGACGGCAGCCGGTTGCGGATGAAATCGATCACAGCGGCGTTCCTTATGCCGCTTTGGCGATGCGCTGCGGCACCTCGCGCACCGATGCCAGCGCGGCCTGCTCGCCTTCGCTGCCGCTTTCATGATATTCGGCGTCCTCGTTGACGCCCCAAATATCATAAACGCGCGCGCCCGCCTCGATATTGCGCGCCGTGAGCATCGCGGTCATCATGGCGTGGTCCTGGTTGTTATAACGGTGCATGCCGTTGCGGCCGACCAGGTGCAGCGTCGGATATTTTTCTTCCAATTCGGCGCGCATCGTTTCGACATTGGCGGCATAATCATCGTCATAGACCGGATAGGCCTTTTCCTGCCGGACCACCGCACCGCCGACGACATGGTCGGGATTGCACAGGCCCAGGATGGCCATTTCGCGCTTGGCAAGATCAATCAGGGCTTCGTCGCTCGACGCCCACAGCCCGTCGCCTTCAAAACAGAAATATTCGAGGCCGACACAGGCGATGTCGGGATCGGGCACCATTTCGGGCGACCAGCTGCGGAAATTCTGGACGCGGCCGACCTTCACCTTGCTGTCGTGGATGTAGATCCAGTTGTCGGGGAACAGGTCGGGCGATTTGATCATCAGCGCGACGGTCAGGAAATCGCGGTATTTCAGCTGCGGCGCCGCCGTAAAGGCGCAATCGGGCAGCGGATGGATCCGCGCCGCCAATTCGCGCATCGGCGCCGAACTGATGACATGTTCGGCGTCGATCACGACATCGCCGTCGGCGCCGCTGGCCGTCAGCCGCCAGCGCCCCGTGGTCTGGTCCTGCGCCAATTGTTTGAAACTATGGCCCATCAAAACCTGGTTGCCGCCGGCGACGACCTTGTCGCGCGCCGCATCCCACATCATCCCCGGCCCCTGCCGCGGATAGCGGAAGGTTTCGAGCAGGGTCTTGGTTTCCATCCCGTCGTTGGGCTTTTTGTTGAGGCCCAGGCTGCGCTTCAGCCCGTCCAGCACCGCCGCACCCAGGCTCAGCCCCTTGATGCGCTGCGCGGCCCAGTCGGCCGACATGGTGTCGCACGGCATGCCCCACACCTTTTCGGTGTAGGTTTTGAAAAAGATGGAATAAAGTTTCCAGCCAAACTGGTTGACGGTCCAGTCTTCAAAGCTGCGGACATTTTTGTTCGGGAAAGCCTTGGCCTTGACATAGCTTGCCATGCACAAGGTCGAACGGAATATGCCCAGATTGAACAGCGCCTCGAACGCGCGCAGCGGATAGCTGTAAAATTTGCCTTCATAATAGATGCGGCTCATCCGCGGCCGCTGGATGAAATCGTCGGGCAGGATCTCGTTCCACAGGTCGACGACCTCTTGGCTTTTCGAGAAGAAACGGTGGCCGCCGATGTCAAAGCGAAAGCCTTCGTGCTCCACGGTGCGGCTGATGCCGCCAACATAAACGGCGTCCTTTTCAATCACGGTCACGCTTTTGCCGGCCTTGGTCAGCAGATAGGCGGCGGTCAGCCCCGCCGGTCCCGCCCCGATGATCGCCACATCCGCGCTGCTTGCCGAATTGGTCACGTTGATAACCCCTTGGTTTGGTTGGTCCGTCATCTATTTTGCGCGCGCGGCGCACTGCTGCAGCACCCTCTGTCAACCATCGTGGCTAATTAAAGGTTAATGCTGCAGCGCTTGTCACAGCCGGGGACACCTCCGGCGGCCCGCGCGCACTCGTGTCGGCGGTCGGCGGGGGATCAGCCGCGGTTTCTACTGCCTCCGCCAGCGGCGGGGCGCGGCTCTGTAATGTCAGTGTGCCCAGCCGCGCGCGCGGCTGGCCTGGCCCGGGCGCCGCCGCGACCGAAAATCCGGGATCAACCTGCACCGCCTGCGCCGAGGCAGGGGCGATGCGCACCGTATATCGCCCATAAGCGACACCTTCGAACAGGAAATAGCCGTCAAATTCGCTGAGCGTGGTCGCGCGGACATTGCCCTCGGCATCGATGAGCTCCAGCGCCACGCCCTCCAGCGCGGTGCCGCTGCTGCGCACCAGCTTGCCATCAACATCGCCCGCCGCCACCAGCGGCAACGCCACCAGCGTCGCCACACCGGGTCGCGGCGTCACGACCTTGCCGGGCAGCGCGGGCTGGACATAGGGATCGGGCAGGCTGGCGGCATCAATGCCGATCAGCACCGGGCGGAAGGGTTCGAGCCCGTCGATCATCGCGCGCCCGCCCTTGTCGGTGGCGGCGTCGACAAAACTGCTCCCGGCGGTCAGCTCGACCCCCGGCATCAGCGGCTCATCGTCCTGGCGCACGCCGTCGGCATTGCGGTCCTGCCACACCAAAGCCTCCACCTGACCGCCGGTCGCCAGCCGCTTGCTCGATGCGCGCACGCCGCCGCCGGGCTTCGGCCCCAGGCTGAAGGCAACCGCCAGCGAGGCCGCCAGCGATCCATCGCTGGCCACCTCGCCGCCGGCGGTCACCTCAAAGGCCTTGAAGCGCCGGGTATAGCCCAGCCCGGCGCGGGCCCGGTCGAGCCCACCGTCATAGCCCAGCTCGGCGCGCCATTCGGCGTTCTTGCCCGCCGCCCATTCGCCAATCATGCCAAAGCGCGTGTCGGACTGTTCGCCCGACAACGCGAATTGCGCCTCGCCGCGCAAGCGGAGGCGCCCGATACTGGCATTGGCGAGCAGACGCGCGGTGACCTGATCCGGCGGATCGGGCCCGAACGGCGAATTGCTGCGCGACCAGTCGATCTGGCCGGTCAGGTTGATGCGGCGGAAGCCGACCGACGCGCGCGCGGTAGCCTCGACGCTGTCGATGCCGGAGGTGCGGGTGACGTGGCGCAGGTCGAAGTGCAGCGGCAAAATGGTTTGCCCCAGCCGCACCGACTGATCGACGCCAATCGAATAACTGCCGCTAATGCCCTTGATCAGGCGGTCGGACACAAAACCGCCAAAGCCGCGCTGCGCCTCAGCACGAACATAGGTATCGCCAAAAGCTGCCAGCCAGTTGGCGCGCAGTGCGCTGCCCCCGCGCGAAGACAAGGCTCCGGCCACCTCGAGCAACGTCGGCCCCAGCGCGCGGCGCACCGCGACCTCACCATAATGGCGCCGGACATTTTCAATCAGCAGGCTGTGGCCATAGGCGGCAAGCGAGGTGCGTGTATCAATGCCGCGCTCAATCCCCAGCGTGCCGCGCCACCCGCGGCGGAACGGGCTACGCTGGTTGCCAAGATTGATAAGGTCGGTGTCCTCCTGGGCAATCCCCGCCCAATACCAGGTCTGCTGCGGCGGGATCGAATCCATCCCGACCTGCAATTGTTTGATTTCGCGGCGGACCTGCCCCTGCGGCCCATAGAGGACTATTTCGAACCGGTTGCTGCCATACAGCAGCTGGACGTCGAGAAATTCATAGCGCCCCGCCGCATTGGGCGTGGCAAATGCCAGAAGCTGGCCGTTGCGATACAGCTCGGCGTCCCAGCCCGCGGGCAGGTCGCCGCGAAAATCGGTGCGGTCAAAGCTCTCGGGGCGCTCGATGGGCCGGTTGGTAACCACCGCACCGCGCCCGACGCTGCTTTGCGATACCAGCCCCGTGGCGAGCAGCGCCACATCGCCCAGCGCATAATGCGTCGCGTGCATCGGGCCGAGCAGCTGTCCCGTCGGATCGGACCGATAGGCCCGCAGCCGCAGGCTTTCGGGCAGGCCGTTCTCATCCGACGACAGCCGCGCGTCAAAACTGTGGCGCAGCAGCTCGCCCGACCCGAAAATCTCGTAGCGCGCCGCAAGATTGTTGCCGCCGCGCT
>VFQM010000339.1_pt1 | contig 54224 bp, 45 predicted proteins | sample 3512391 | NCBI WGS metagenome assembly VFQM01 (sample SAMN10412369, study PRJNA504923) | tailings metagenome | isolation source: Replicate 1 from Balatoc abandoned mine | place: Philippines | reverse complement strand
CGTTGCCCCACTTGCCCACGCGCACCCACTTTTCGGCTTCCAGATCCTTGTAGTGCGTGAAGAAGTGCTCGATCTGCTGGAAGATGATGCTCGGCAGATCGCTCGTCTCGATCACGTCGGCGTAATAGGGGAACGTCTCGTTCACCGGCACGCAGATCAGTTTTTCATCGCCGCCCTGCTCGTCTTCGAGGTTGAGCACGCCGATGGGGCGCGCGCGCACCACGCAGCCCGGAATGAAGGGCGAGCGCGAGATCACCAGCGCATCGAGCGGATCGCCATCGGGCGACAGGGTGTGCGGGACAAAGCCGTAATTCGCCGGATAGCGCATCGGGGTGTGCAGAATGCGGTCGACGAACAGCGCGCCCGATTCCTTGTCGAATTCATACTTCACCGGCTCGCCCCCGGTCGGCACTTCGATGATCACGTTGAGATCGTCGGGCGGGTTCACCCCGGTCGGAATCTTGTCGATGCGCATGGATTATCTCTTCTGTTGCGCGCCGCGCGTGTTCGCTTGCGGCGGAGAGGTTGAATAGCGACGCGCTCCCTTAATCACTGGCGCAGGATTGCGAAAGGGGCTGCGTGGGCCTAATCGCGCGGCCGGTATGAACAAGAAAACGCCCCAACCGGTCCGCGGCACCCAGGACATCTTCGGCGCCGAGGCCGAGGCCTTCGCCTTCGTGGTCGAAACCTTCGAGCGCGTGCGCCGCCTCTACCGCTTCCGCCGCGTAGAAATGCCGGTGTTCGAGAAGACCGAGGTCTTCGCCCGCTCGCTGGGCGAGACGACCGATGTGGTGTCGAAGGAGATGTATTCCTTCGACGATCGCGGCGGCGAGAGCCTGACCCTGCGCCCGGAATTCACCGCCGGTATCGCGCGCGCCTTTCTCACCAATGGCTGGCAGCAATATGCGCCGCTGAAGGTGGCGACCCACGGCCCGCTGTTCCGTTACGAGCGCCCGCAGAAGGGCCGCTACCGCCAGTTCCACCAGATCGACGCCGAAGTGATCGGCGCGGGCGAGCCGCAGGCCGATGTGGAGCTGCTGGCGATGGCCGATCAGCTGCTGAAGGAGCTGGGCATCCATGATGTCACCCTGCACCTCAACACGCTGGGCGACGCGGCCAGCCGCGAGGCGTGGCGGGCGGCTTTGATCGACTATTTCAGCGCCGTGAAGGATCAGCTGTCCGAGGAATCGCAGGAGCGGCTGGAGAAGAATCCGCTGCGCATCCTCGATTCGAAGGACCCGCGCGACAAGCCGTTCCTGGCGGATGCGCCGAAGATCGACGCCTTTCTGTCGGAGGAGGCGAGCGCCTTCTTCGCTGCCGTCACCAGCGGGCTGGATGCGGCCGGCGTAAAGTGGGTGCGGGCCGAAAGCCTTGTCCGGGGCCTCGACTACTACCGCCACACAGCGTTCGAGTTCATCCCTGACGAAGGCAGCGCCTCGGCAGCGGCTTTGGGCTCGCAGAGCACGGTGCTCGGCGGCGGGCGCTATGACGGGCTGATGGAAAGCCTCGGCGGCGCGCCGACGCCTGCGGTGGGCTGGGCGGCTGGGATCGAGCGGCTGGCGATGCTGGTGGGGGCGCGGGAGGATGATTGGGCCGATGTGGCGCTCGTGATCGAGGAAGAAGGACTGGAAGCGTTCGCAGCCAAGGCGATGCGCGCCTTGCGTGAGGAAAGCTTGTCAGCCGAACTCTTTGATACCGGTTCGGTCCGCAAGCGCTTCGACAAGGCGAGCAAGTCTGGCGCTTCGATCATCTATGTCGTGCGACGGCAGGATGGCGTTCTGGTCGGACAGGCAAAGGGACATGATCAGGGGCTTTTCGACAGCGCCACTAGGGTGATGACTGCATTACTGTCCGAGGCGGATCGCTAGCTCGCCGTTCGTCCATCGTCTCCCCGGGCTTGACCCGGGGCCCCGCTTTTCTTCTCGCGGCGGGGCATTAAGTAGCGGGATCCCGGGTCAAGCCCGGGAAGACGAGACAGCGAAACCATGCAAATTCCCCCCGAACGCCTCGACCAGATCGCGCACCGTTTTGCGGAGCTGGAAGCGCGCATGGCGTCCGGGACGCTGGAAGGCGAGGCCTTCGTGCGCGCCAGCCGCGACTATGCCGAACTGGAACCGGTGGCGAAGATCGCCGCCGAGGTGAAGGCCGCGCGCGAGGAAATGGCGGGTCTCTCCGAAATGCTCGCCGACCCCGAAATGAAGGCCATGGCCGAGGAGGAACTCGGCGCAATCAGGGCCACCCTCCCCGATCTCGAACGCCGCCTCGCTATCGCGTTGCTGCCGCGTGATTCGGCCGATGCCAAACCCGCCATGCTCGAAATCCGCGCCGGGACGGGGGGCGATGAAGCCGCGCTGTTCGCCGCCGATCTTTACCGCATGTACGAACGCTACGCCGCCGAGCAGGGCTGGAAGGTCGAGCCGGTCAGCGTCAATGCCAGCGACATCGGCGGCTACAAGGAAGTCATTGCCAACGTCACCGGCACCGGCGTCTTCGCCAAGCTGAAGTTCGAAAGCGGCGTCCACCGCGTCCAGCGCGTGCCTGTGACGGAGAGCGGCGGGCGCATCCACACCTCGGCGGCGACCGTGGCGGTGCTGGCGGAGCCGGACGAAGTGGACGTCCAGATCGAGGACAAGGACCTCAAGATCGACGTCTACCGCGCGTCCGGCGCAGGCGGGCAGCACGTCAACACCACCGATTCGGCGGTGCGCATCACCCACCTGCCGACCGGCACGGTCGTCACCTGTCAGGACGGGCGCAGCCAGCACAAGAACAAGGAAAAGGCGATGCAGGTGCTGCGCACGCGGCTCTATGACGCCCAGCGCGAGGCCACCCAAGGCGCCGAGGCCGAAGCGCGCAAGGCGATGGTCGGCAGCGGAGATCGGTCGGAACGCATCCGCACCTACAATTTCCCGCAAGGCCGTGTGACCGATCACCGCATCGGGCTGACGCTGCACAAGCTGGAAGAGGTACTCGCCGGGCCGGGGCTGGGCGAGTTGGTCGACGCGCTGATCGCCGAGGACGAGGGCAAGCGGCTGGCGGCGCTCTCGGAGTGAGGGGTCTTGCCTCTCACCCGTTCGTGTCGAGCGCAGTCGAGACACCTGCGCCATGGCCTCTCGACTACGCTCGAGGCGAACGGAGCGCCGGATGACCGTCGGTGACGCCATCCGCGCCGCCGCCGAGGCGCTCACCCCGGTCAGCGACACCGCACGGCTCGATGCCGAATTGCTGATGGCGCACGCGCTGGGGATGAGCCGCTCGGACATGCTGCTGAAGGCGATGCGCGATCCCGCGCCGGAGGGCTTCGCCGCGCTGGTCGAGCGGCGCGCGGGGCATGAGCCGGTCGCTTACATCACCGGCGAGGCCGAGTTCTACGGGCTGACGCTGAAGGTCACCCCCGCCACCCTGATCCCGCGCGGCGACAGCGAGACACTGATCGACGCCGCACTTGAAACCCTCGGCGAGACAGGCCGGGCGATTGACCTCGGAACGGGAACGGGCGCGCTGCTTCTCGCCGTGCTGGTGAACCGGCCGGGCTGGCAGGGCGTGGGCATGGACGCTTGCGATGACGCGCTGGCGGTGGCGGCGGGCAATGCGGCAACGCTCGGGCTTTCGGGGCGCAGCGCATGGCACAGCCGCGATTGGCACACGCCGGGGTGGGCGGACGATCTCGGCACATTCGATCTCGTCCTGTGCAATCCGCCCTATGTCGAGGATGACGCCGCGCTTGACCGGCAGGTGTGCGAGTTCGAGCCAGCAACCGCGCTGTTCGCGGGCCCCGAGGGGCTCGACGATTATCGCATCCTCATTCCGCAATTGCGCAAGCTGATGAACCCGCAAGCGGTCGCGATTCTGGAGATCGGGGCGAATCAGGCAGCGGCCGTCTCCGCCCTTGCGGCGGCCTCGGGCTTCTCCGTAAAGTTGCGCCGCGACCTCGCCGGCCGCGCGCGCGCGCTGATCCTCGCCTGACAGAAAAGCGCGAGCTTAGGCTTGGCAAACCGCTTTGGCATCGCTACGTCTTGATCTGGCCGGATGATCTGCGAAGGGCGCAAATCACCGGACCAAGCTCCTAAACTCAGCTGATACGGCCGTCAGGGCAAGCCCCCGGCAGCACGCAGCGCGGAGCACGCGGCGCGCCTCGGCACGACTAGGCGTGACGCTAGGGCAAGGGGTCTGTTGACCGCGCGAACAGTGATAATGTCGCGTCAGGTCGCTGATAAGGAACAACTTCCTTGAATAACAACCGTAACAACCGGCGTCGCGGTCGCGGCAACCGCAATCAGGGCGGCAATGGCGCCCAGCTGAACCGTATCGACAGCCGGGCGCGCGGCAATGCCCCGCAGATGCTCGACAAGTACAAGAAGCTCGCGCAGGACGCCCAGCACAATGGCGACCGCGTGCAGATGGAGTACTACCTCCAGTTTGCCGACCACTATTTCCGCGTGATCGCCGACAACAAGGCCCGCATGGACGAACAGCGCGGCGGCAATGGCGGCGGTGGGAACGGGCGTCGCAATGACGAGCGCGATCAGGTGGAGGACTTCGAGGACGATTTCGACTTCGGCCGGCGCAGCGACACGCCGACCCGCTCGCCTTATGAGCAGGCCGAAACCGCCGGCAGCAGCGATGTGGTGGAAGGCGAGCCGGGGCAGGAAGGCGAGACCTTCATCGCCGAGGACCGTCAGGATGATCGCGGTGATGGGCGCGGCGAAAGCCGCAGCGACAATCGCCCGCGCCGCCAGCCGCGCAAGGAGCGCGACGGCAACCGTGCCGAACGCCCCGAGCGCAGCGAAAAGCGCGCCGAGCGTCCCGAACGCAGCGAGAAGCGGGCCGAGCGTCCGGAACGGGCCGAGCGCGCCGAGCGCAGTCCCGAAAAGCCCGCGCGCGGGCGCAAGCCCCGCAAGAGCGCCGAGGATGGCGAACAGCGTGGCATCGACAGCTCGATCCTCCCGCCCTCGATCCGCGGCGATGACGCGGGCGGGGACAGGGGCCCGAACACCGATGGCGGCGATAGCGGCGCGCTCGAAACCGTCGAGTAAGCTGCCATGAACGAGCGGCTGGCCGCGCTTGCAGCGCTGGCGCAGCGCCGCCCGGCGCTCACCGCGATCGCTCTCGGCCTGCTGGCCGCCTGCGCCTATCCGCCGCTCCACCTGTGGCCGCTGGGCCTCGCCGCGCTGGCGGGATTCGTGTGGCTGATCCATTCGGCCGATAACTGGCGCGGCGCCACCGCGCGCGGCTGGCTGTTCGGCTGGGCGCATCTGACGCTCGCCAACAACTGGATCGCGACCGCCTTCACTCATCAGGCGCAGATGCCCGAGGCGCTCGGCTGGGCGGCGGTGCCGCTGCTGTGTGTCTATCTCGCATGGTATCCCGCCTTTGCCGCGCTGGCAGCACATCTGCTGGCAAGGAAGCGCCCCCTCTGGGCCTTCGGGCTGGTGCTGGCGGGGGCGTGGATCGTCACCGAATGGCTCAGGGGTTGGGTGTTCACCGGCTACCCCTGGCCGCCGCTCGGGCTGATGCTGCTCGGCACATGGGACACACCCGGATTGGCGCGTCTGCTGCCATGGATGGGCACCTACGCCCTGTCGGGCCTGACGATCGCGATCGTGGTCGGCTTTCTCGCCCTCGTCCGGTCGGGCCGGTCATGGCTATCCTTCGCCGCCATGCCTCTCCTGATTGGGGCCATGTTCGCGCCTGCGTGGGGCGGCGGCGAGGAATCGGACATTCGCTACACCCTCGTCCAGCCCTACCTCCCCCAGTCCGAGATCAACGATCCCGCCAAGTTCGAAGAGCAGTTCGCCCGCCTCACCCGCCTCACCGCTCCTGGCGGCAACCAGTCGCGGATCGTGCTGTGGCCCGAAAGCGCGGTGCCCGACTATCTGGAGGAGGGCTACCCCGAGCGATACTATCACCAGATGACCGCGGGCGGCGACCCGGTGCTCGCCCGCCAGCGGATCGGCAGGGTGATCGGCCCGCAATCCACGCTGCTGACCGGCGTGGTCAACCTCAACATCGGCACGCTACCGAGCGGCCTTAACAAAGGCCGCCCAGGTGCGGTCAGCGCGCGCAATTCGGTGATGGCAATCGATGGGACGGGGACGATCCTCGGCGGTTACGACAAGGCGCACCTCGTGCCCTATGGCGAATACCTGCCGCTGCGCGCGATCCTCGAACCGCTCGGCGCCTCGCGGCTGGTGGCAGGCAGCATCGACTACCTCCCCGGCCCCGGCCCGCGCACGCTCGATCTGGGAGAGCACGGCAAGGTCGGGGTGATGATCTGTTACGAGATCGTCTTCTCGGGCGCGGTTGCGGACCGGACGGACCGCCCCGATTACATCTTCAATCCCTCCAATGACGGCTGGTTCGGCTGGTGGGGCCCGCCGCAGCACCTCGCGCAGGCACGGATGCGGGCGCTGGAGGAGGGTCTGCCGGTGCTGCGCTCGACCACCACCGGGATCAGCGCGGTGATCGACGCCGGCGGCGTGGTGCGCGGTTCGATAGCGACCGGCAAGGCCGACAAGCGCGACGGGCTCGTCCCCGCCGCCAAGCCGCCGACGCTGTTCGGGCAGTGGGGCCACGCGCTGACGCTGGCATGGGCGGCAGTGTTCCTCGCGCTGGGCCTGGGCCAGAAATGGTTTGGGCCGAGAGTGCTTGCGCTCGCCCGCGCGCGCGGCTAGGGCGGAGCGGAAGCGGCACGGGACATAAAGGTTTCCTTATATCTCTATAAGGTGCCTCGCCCCTCGCGCCGAACCGCCCATTTCAGCCCGCGGGGGACCCCATGCGCAACGATTACCTGTTCACCTCCGAAAGCGTTTCGGAAGGCCATCCCGACAAGGTGTCCGACCAGATTTCCGATGCGATCGTCGATCTGTTCCTGTCGAAGGACCCCGAAGCGCGCATCGCCTGCGAAACCCTGACCACCACCCAGCTGGTGGTGCTGGCGGGCGAAATCCGCTGCAAGGGCGTCTATGAGAACGGCGAATGGGCCCCCGGCGCCAAGGAAGAAATCGAAAAAACCGTCCGCGAAACCGTGAAGCGCATCGGTTATGAACAGGACGGCTTCCACTGGGAGAAGTTCGAATTCATCAACCGCCTGCACGGCCAGTCGGCGCACATCGCGCAAGGCGTGGACGCGGGCGAGAACAAGGATGAAGGCGCGGGCGACCAGGGCATCATGTTCGGTTACGCCACCGACGAGACTCCCGGCCTGATGCCGGCGACCCTCTACTACAGCCACAAGATCCTCGAGCGCATGGCTGCCGACCGTCACTCGGGCGCGGCTCCCTTTCTCGAACCCGACGCCAAGAGCCAGGTGACCCTGCGCTACGAAGGCTCGCTGCCGGTCGCGGCGACCGCCGTGGTCGTCTCGACCCAGCACAAGAAGGGCTATGACGAGAACGATCCGGCCAAGCAGGCCGAGCTTGAAGCCTATGTGAAGAAGGTGATCGCCGACGTGATCCCGCCGGTGCTGCTGCGCGAGACCGAGTATTTCATCAACCCGACCGGCAGCTTCGAGATCGGCGGGCCGGATGGCGACGCGGGCCTGACGGGCCGCAAGATCATCGTCGATACCTATGGCGGCGCCTCGCCCCACGGCGGTGGTGCGTTCAGCGGCAAGGACCCGACCAAGGTCGACCGTTCGGCGGCCTACATCACCCGCTACCTCGCCAAGAACGTGGTGGCCGCTGGCCTTGCCACGCGTTGCACGATCCAGATCGCCTATGCGATCGGCGTGTCGAAGCCGCTCTCGCTCTATGTCGACACGCATGACACCGGCACTGTCGGCGACGACAAGATCGAGCAGGCGATCCTCGGCATCGCCAAGCTGGGCGGCCTGACCCCGCGGGCGATCCGCACGCATCTCGGCCTCAACAAGCCGATCTACCAGCCGACCGCCGCCTACGGCCACTTCGGCCGCACCGCGGAAGGCGACTTCTTCCCGTGGGAGCGGCTTGATCTGGTGGCCGACCTGAAGGCGGCGCTGGGTTAAGCGCTTCGGCCCGAGCCCGCCCCCAGCCCCTCCCGCCTGCGGGAGGGGAGCGATACTTGCCGAGCCGCAGGCGAGGTTAGTCGCAGCGGGGTGGGCCGGCGCTGACGGCCACAAAAGCACTGGGCCAAACCGGCTGATGCGCTAGACATCGCCGCGTGAACCCATCCCCCGGCCAACCCCAACCCCGCATCCTCGCGCTTGACGCGTTGCGCGGCATCGCCGTAGCGGGGATCGTGGGGATGAACGTCCTCGCCTTCGCGCTTCCGGGGCCGGCCTATTACAACCCGCTCGCCTATGGCGCCGTAAGTCCTGCCGATCACTGGGTGTGGCTGGCGAGCTTCATCTTCATCGAGGACAAGTTCCGCACGTTGTTCGCGATGCTGTTCGGGGCGGGGTGCCTGATCCTGCTGGAGCGGGGCGGGGCGCGGCCGTGGCGGGCGCATTATGCGCGGATGATCGTGCTGTTCGGCATCGGCCTGGTGCATGCGACGCTGTTGGCCAGCAACGATGTGCTGCGGGTCTATGCGCTCGCCGGGCTGGCGGTGCCGCTGCTCGCGGGGCTTTCCGCGCAGGGGCTGGTCAGCGTCGCGCTGGGCCTGCTTTGCGCCCACCTAGCCCTCGGTCTGACCGCGCTAGGCCCCCCGCTGCTGGCGCTCTACACGGGCAATTCGGGCTCCGACGCGCTGCTGTGGGCCGAGCGGCAGTTCGGCCATGACAGCGCGACGATCGTGATGCTGCTGGAGCAGGGCCGCGAGGGACTCGGCGAGCGCGCGGCGCGGCGGGTGCTCGGCATCCCCGGCCAAATGACCGCGCTGGTGGCCGCCCTGCCCTCGAACCTGTCGGCGATCGCGCTGGGGATGGGCCTGTGGCGCGGAGGGATGCTGAAAGGCGAGTGGCGGACCTTCCGGCTGCAACGGGTCGCCGGCCTGTGCGCGCTGGTGGCCCTGCCGGGGCTGCTGGGGCTTGCCGGATGGCTGGTGTCGGAGGGTTTTCCGGCGGCCATCGTCGGCCCGGTGACGCTGGTCATCTCGGCCCCCTTCGACGTCGCGCTGGGTGTGAGCTACGCCGCCCTCGCCATGGCTTTCTTCAAGAGTAACGATAGGCTGACTGCGCGGCTTGCGGCAGCAGGGCGGCTTTCGCTCACCAATTACCTGATGACCAGCGTGATCCTGTCGGGCCTCTTCGCAAGCTGGGGGCTCGGGCTGTTCGGCGACGTCACCCGCTGGCAGGCCTTCGCGCTCGGCGTCGTGCCGGTGGCGGGAATGCTGCTGTGGTCGTCCTGGTGGGTCGAACGCATGGGGCAGGGCCCCTTCGAGCGGCTGTGGCGCGCGGCGGCACGGCGTCTGGCCTAGCCGTCCTCCCCGTGGATCGGCGAGGGGCGGTCGAGCGCAAGTTCGGCATCGGAGAAGGTAAACGGGCTCCGCACCCCCGCCATCCCGCCAAGTTCGATCCGCATCCCGCGAGCGAGGACCTGAGGATCGGCGAAGACCTCGTCGAGCCGGTTGATCGGGCCTGCCGGAACTCCCGCCGCATGGCAGGCGTCGAGCAGGCCCTGCTTGGTCCAAGTGGCTGTTGCAGCGGCGATTTCCGCGTCGAGCGCCGCGGCGTTCGCGGTGCGATCGCCATTGGCGCGGAAGCGCGGATCGTCGCACAATTCGCTCCGCCCCAGCACCGCCATCAGCTTGTGGAACAGGCCATCATTGGCCGGAGCGAGAATCACGTGACCATCGCTCACGGCGAACACCCCATAGGGCGCGACCTGCGCGTGGGCATTGCCCATGCGGGGCGGATTGTGTCCGGTGGTGAAGAAATAGCTCGCCTGATTGGCGAGAAGGCCGACCGAGCAATCGAGCAGGCTCATGTCGACCTGCTGGCCCCTCCCGGTGCGCGCCCGCATCAGCAGCGCCGCCTGCACGCCGTTCGCAGCCCAGACCCCGGTTGCAAGGTCACTGATCGAGACGCCCATCTTCACCGGATGCCCCTCGGGCTCCCCGGTCAGCGACATGAACCCGCTCATCCCCTGCACCACGAAATCGTACCCCGCCTCGCTCGCGCGCGGGCCGGTCTGGCCGAAGCCGGTGATCGAGCAGTAGACGAGGCCGGCGTTGCTCGCTGACAGGCTGGGGTAATCGAGGCCGAACTTGGCGAGGCTGCCGGTCTTGAAGTTCTCGATCAACACGTCCGCTTCGGCGCACAGGGCTTTCACCCGCGCGAGGTCCTCGGGCTTGGCGAAATCGGCGATGATCGATCGCTTGCCTCGGTTGCAGGCGTGGTAATAGGCCGCCTCGTGGTGGACGCGGCCCGCGGCGTCGGTGCGCTCGACCCACGGCGGACCCCATAGCCTTGTGCCGTCACCTTCGGGACTTTCGACCTTGATGACGTCCGCGCCCAGATCGGCGAGGATCTGCGCGCAGAACGGCCCGGCCAGCACCCGGGCGAGCTCAACCACCTTCAGCCCGGCCAGCGGCGCATCGGGGTTGCGGGGTTCAGCCAGCCACATCGGCTATTCCCCCAGCCGCGCCTTGAGGAAGGCGACGCTGTCGGCCAGCACCGGCCCCTTGCTGCGGAACGGGACAGAGAGCGCCATCACCACCTCCTCATGATCGAGCGGGCCGTAGTTCCTTACCTCCACCGGCGCGCCGAGTTCGCGCAGCTTTGCGGCGAGATTGTTGGCGTTCTTCGGGCGCACCGTCTCGTCGCCGTCGGACGTCACCAGCAGCAGCGGCGGCGCGTCGGCACGGGCGAAGGCGATTGGCTGGGTCTCCTCCGGGCGCGGCCACTGGCTCATCGCGTCGACCGCGCGGTCCGATGTGAAGGGGTAGAAATCATAGGGCCCGGAAAGGCCGACGCCTGCCTTGATAAACCCCGGCGTGACCCCGGCGGCCGCCAGCCGCTTCGCATCCAGCGCCAGCATCACCGCCTGATAGGCCCCCGCCGAATGACCCATCACCGCCACCCGCGCCGGGTCGCCGCGGTAGCGGTCGATGTTGCCTTCCACCCACGCCAGCGCCTCGGCCCCATCGTCCAGAAAGGCCGGGAATCGAACCTGCGGAACCTTGCGATAGTCGGGGATCACCACGAGGAACCCGGCCTTGGCCAGTGCCCGCCCGGCAAAGGCATAGGAGGCGCGGTCCCCCTTGGCCCAGCCGCCGCCGTACCAGAACACCACCACTGGAAGCTTGCCCGAGGCGGGCATGGCATTGGGCGCCCAGATGTCGAGGCTCTGCCCGTGACTGCCGAAAGGCACCCCCTCGGCCGCCGGGTAGGAGCCTTCGCGCCCGCCTACCAGCCGGTCGTAATGCGACAGCAGCCGCGGCGGCGAGACGAAGGCGAACATCCCTCCGATCACCGCCAGCAGGGCAAAGACGCCAAGCGCCGCCGCACGCAGCATCACGCCGTGTAATGGGCTGTGGTGGTCGCGGCGATGTCGGCCTCGGTCACGCCCGGAGCCATCTCGATCAGCCGGAAGGGTTCACCCTTGCCCACGCGCTGGAACACCGCGAGGTTGGTGATGACCATGTCGACCACCCCTGCCCCCGTCAGCGGCAGGGTGCATTGGGGGATGAACTTCGGCGTTCCGTCCTTGGCGGTGTGATCCATCACCACGATGATTTTCTTGACGCCGGCGACAAGGTCCATCGCCCCGCCCATGCCCTTGATCATCTTGCCCGGGATCATCCAGTTGGCGATGTCGCCGTTCTCGGCCACTTCCATCGCGCCCAGCACGGTGAGGTCGATATGCCCGCCGCGGATCATCGCGAAGCTCGTGGCGCTGTCGAAATAGGCGCTGTGCGGCAGTTCGCTGATGGTCTGCTTGCCCGCGTTGATGAGATCGGGATCGACCTCGTCGTCATAGGGGAAGGGGCCGATGCCGAGCATCCCGTTCTCGCTCTGCAAGGTCACCAGCATCCCTTCGGGGATGTGGTTGGCGACCAGCGTCGGGATGCCGATGCCGAGGTTCACGTAATAGCCGTCTTTCAGTTCGCGCGCGGCGCGGGCTGCCATCTGGTCGCGGGTCCAGCCGGTGGGAGGTGTGGTCATGGGGGGCACTTGTCCTCAGTTACCGATGAGCGGCGAGATCAGGAACCAGCCGTCCCCGATCAGCGGTTCGAGACCGGCGCCAGCCTCGGGGTTGCGCAGGTATTTGACGCGCTCGTCGAAATCGGGCCGCTCGTCACCGGCGATGGCGACGACGCAGGCGATCCCGGCGAGGTTTTCCTTGCGGGCCTGCTTGCCCTCGCCCCCGTCGCGGCGCAGCGAGATGATGTCCTGCCCGCGCGGGTCGAGCCCCGCCTGCTCGAGCGCGCTGCGCAGCGCGCCCGACTTGTCGGTCGCAAGGTCGGAAAACCAGGCGATTTCCACCCCCGCCGCGCGCAGGGCGGCAAGTCCGATTGCGATGCCGGGCGCCTTCGCCGGGCTGGCCGGAGGCGCGAAGACGGCGCCGGCGGGATCGAGGTCGATCACTGCGACGAGTTGGTCACCCGTGGCGCAGCTTCGCCGCTTGCCGTCGAGCGCGACCGGGTCGGCGAGCAGCGCCGAGGGCAGGGTCGCCCCGCGCGCAGCCACGCGTGCCGAGGCCTCGACGTAGCGCACGAAGCGGGCGAAGCTGACCTGTTCCGGCGTGAGCGAGCCGGTCTGGTTGGAAAAAGGCGGAGGCGGCGATACCGATGCAGCGGGCGATGTCGGTTGGGGAGCGGGGGCGATGATGCCCGTCGTCGGCATTGGCGCGGCAGGAACCGGTGTCAGCAGTGGCGCTGCCGCCGCCGACGCCGGAGTTGGCGCAGGCGCGGGCGCTTGCGACTTGTCTTCCTCCATGACCCGGGAACCGGCCACGGCTGAACCCGCGATCGCCGGGATCGCCGCGGCAATGCATCCCGCGAGCGGCGTTCCGGCCAGCAGCAACAGCAGTGCCGCAGCGGCCTGCTTAGTGGCCATCACGCCGGCTCCCTCTCCCGAACGGTACGGAACTCGATCTTCTTGTCGTAGGGCGCGCCCAGCACGATCCGGTTCACGAACACGCCTGCGAGGTGGATCTGGTCGGGGTCGAGGCTGCCTGCGGGCACCACTTCCTCCACCTCGGCGATGCACACCTTCCCGCAGGTCGCTGCGGGAAGGTTGAAATTGCGCGCGGTCTTGCGGAAGATGAGGTTCCCGGTCTCGTCAGCCTTCCACGCCTTGACGATCGCGAGGTCGGCGAAGATGCCGTGCTCGAGAATATAGGTCTGCATCACCCCGTCGCGGTCGGGGAAGTCCTTGTGCTCCTTGCCGTTGGCGACTTTGGTTCCGACTCCGGTGCGGGTGTAGAAGCCGGGAATGCCGGCGCCGCCCGCGCGCATCCGCTCGGCGAGCGTGCCCTGAGGGCAGAACTCGACCTCGAGTTCGCCCGCCAGATACTGCCGTTCGAACTCCTTGTTCTCGCCGACATAGGAGCTGATCATCTTCTTCACCTGCCGGGTGCGCAGAAGCTTGCCGATTCCTTCGTTGTCGATCCCGGCATTGTTGCTGGCGAAGGTGAGGTTCCGCACACCCGAATCGCGGATCCCGTCAAGCAGCCGCTCGGGCAGGCCGCACAGGCCGAAGCCGCCGGCAGCGATCAGCATGTCATCGCGCAGCACACCGGAGAGCGCGCTTGCAGCATCGGGATATAGCTTGGTCATGGGCCTTCATGCCTCTGATTGTACGGCGATGGGGGCGGTGGATCGGGGCCCCTTGTCCGAGGTGATTAGAGCGTTCCCGCGCGCGTGTCACCATCGCTCGGAAGTGAAGTCGAATCGCCATTCATGTTGCGTCGCAAAAGAGTCATAATGGCGATTTTTGCCTAGGATTTAGGCGTTTGCCGCTATTTTAGGCAGAAGTTTGCATGATTGCGCACGAATCGGCACTGAAAACGTAGTCTGTTGCGCTCTTTGCAACCAAATACGCATCTTTCGCACTTGCACAACGGGGCGGTCTGGGGCAATTGGAAGGTGCCTTTCAGGCATCCTCTCCCAAACTTTCCAAGCCCGGCACCTAGTGCCGGGCTTTTTTCTTGCCCGGCACAAAAGCCGCACCAAGCACGGGCCGGGCGTTTTTGCGCGCCCTGGCACCACCGCTTCCCGACCTCCGCACGCCCCGTCGCCGATTGCATTCATCTGCCAGCGTTCCTAGCTAAACAGCCGCATCCCGGTAGGACAGGAACTTCTGATGGCTGACGCCGAAACCGCCCTTCCCGCACGAACGGTCCGCCTTCAGGTCGCGCCTGCGCGGCAGGAGGAATCCGGGGCCGGGATCGCCCGCATGCCGCGTTCGGCTTTCCAGAAGCTCGGCATCACCGAGGGCGACGTGGTCGAGATTCGCGGCAAGCGCACCACCGCCGCCATCGCCATGGCCGCCTACCCCGAGGATGACGCGCTCGATGTCGTGCGCCTCGACGGTCTCCAGCGCGCCAATGCGCAAGGGGGATCGGGTGAGCATGTCGAGATCGCCCGCGGCGAATCGCGCCCCGCCACCCGCGTGGTCTTCGCCCCCGCCCAGCGCGAGATGCGGCTGCAAGGGCCCACGCAGGCGCTGAAGCGCAACTTCTTCCGCCGCCCGCTGGTCGCAGGTGACCTTGTCGCCACCACCGGCCAGCAGCCCGTGCAGAACATGCCCGCAGACGTGCGCCAGCTGCTGCGCGCGCCGGCCTATGCCCTGACCCAGATCCGCCTCACCGTCGCCTCGACCAGCCCCAAGGGCCTCGTCCACATCGACGAGAACACCGAGGTCGAGCTGCGCGCTGAATTCGAGGATCCCCGCGATGGGCGAGCGGTCGTCAACTACGACGATGTCGGCGGGATGGAGGAGACGATCCGCGCGCTTCGCGAAATGGTCGAACTGCCGCTGCGCTACCCCGAACTGTTCATCCGCCTCGGCGTGGAACCGCCCAAGGGCGTGCTGCTCCACGGCCCGCCGGGCACCGGCAAGACCCGTCTGGCGCAGGCGGTGGCGAGCGAGAGCGACGCGGAATTCTTCATCATCAACGGCCCGGAGATCATGGGCTCGGGCTATGGCGAATCCGAAAAGCGCCTTCGGGAAGTGTTCGAGGAGGCGACGCGCGCTGCGCCCGCCATCATCTTCATCGACGAGATCGACTCCATCGCCCCCAAGCGCACGCAGGTGCCGGGCGAGGCGGAGAAGCGCCTTGTCGCCCAGCTGCTGACCCTGATGGACGGGCTGGAGAAGCGCGCCAACCTGGTGGTGATCGCCGCCACCAACCGCCCGGACGCCATCGACGAGGCTCTGCGCCGCCCCGGCCGCTTCGACCGCGAGATCGTGATCGGCGTGCCCGACCAGCGCGGGCGGCGCGAGATCATCGGCATCCACACCCGCGGGATGCCGATGCAGGCGGAGGTCGATCTCGACGAACTCGCCCGCGTCACCCACGGCTTTGTCGGCGCGGATATCGCAGCCTTGGCGCGCGAGGCCGCGATCGAGGCGGTGCGCCGTATCATGCCGCGCCTCGACCTCGACGAGCGCACCATCCCGCCCGAGGTGCTCGAAGACCTGTGCGTCACCCGCGACGACTTCCTCTCCGCCCTGAAGCGCGTCCAGCCTTCCGCCATGCGCGAAGTGATGGTGCAGGTGCCCAATGTCGGCTGGGACGATATCGGCGGCATGGGCGAGGCGATCGACCGGCTGAAGGAGGGGATCGAACTCCCCCTCAAGAACCCCGACGCCTTCCGCCGTCTCGGCATCCGCCCGGCCAAGGGCTTCCTGCTCTACGGCCCGCCCGGCACCGGCAAGACCCTGCTCGCAAAGGCCGTCGCCAAGGAGGCCGAGGCGAACTTCATTTCGATGAAGTCTTCGGACCTTCTGTCCAAGTGGTACGGGGAAAGCGAGCAGCAGATCGCCCGCCTGTTCGCCCGTGCCCGCGCGGTCGCGCCCTGCGTCGTCTTCATCGACGAGATCGATTCGCTCGTCCCCGCGCGCGGTTCCGGCCAGGGCGAGCCCCAGGTCACGGGCCGCGTGGTCAACACGATCCTTGCCGAAATGGACGGACTGGAGGAGCTGCAATCGGTCGTCGTGATCGGCGCGACCAACCGGCCGACGCTGGTCGACCCCGCCTTGCTGCGCCCCGGCCGCTTTGACGAACTGGTTTACGTGGGCACCCCCGACAAGGCGGGCCGCGCGCGCATCCTCGGCATCCACACCGCCAAGATGCCGCTTGGCGAGGATGTCGATCTGGGCAAGCTGGCGGCCGAAACCGAGCGTTTCACCGGCGCCGATCTCGAAGACCTCGTCCGCCGCGCGGGCCTTGCCGCGCTGCGCCGGGTCGGCGGGGAAGTCAGCGCGGTCGAGGGGCGCGATTTCGACGCGGCCCTCAAGGATTCGCGCGCCACGGTCACCCCCGAAATGGAGGACGAGTACAAGAAGATGCGCGGCGAGCTGAAGAAGCGTGCCGCCGCAGTCCAGCCGATCGGCTTCCTGTCGCCCGACATGCTGACCCCGACGCGGGAGAAGAAGCACGACTGACACCCGCGCCATTCGCAAAATGTTTCACGTGAAACATTGGCGGATCGCCCGAAAAACCCTGTTCGAACGCACCTCTGGCAGGAGTCTGCGAGGGGTCTGACGCGGGGCTGGCAGGGTCTGGCGCGGGGCTGGGCCGATCAGGCCCGCCCCTGCCGTCAATGCGCCGCGTCCCAGCTCATTCCGGTGCCGATTTCCACCCCCAACGGCACGGTCAGCTCGACCGCCGGCAGCGCAGCTTCGGCCATGACCTGCCGGATGATCGGGGTGGCGGCTTCTACCCGCCCCTCGGGCAGTTCGAACACCAACTCGTCGTGCACCTGCAGCAGCATCCGCACATCATGCAGCCCCGCACCGGCCAGCGCCGGGAGCATCCGGGCCATCGCGCGCTTGATGATGTCGGCGCTGGTGCCCTGGATCGGCGCGTTGATCGCGGCGCGCTCGCTCCCCTGCCGCTCGGCCTGGTTCTTCGCGTTGATCCTGGGGAACCATGTCTTGCGGCCGAACAGCGTTTCCGAATAGCCGCGCGCCCGGACGCTTTCCAAAGTCTCGTGAATATAGCGCTGGATACCGGGGAAGCGCTGGAAATAGGTGTCGATCATCGCCTGCGCTTCCTCCGGCGGCACCTCCAGCCGCGCGGCGAGGCCCCAGCGGCTGATGCCGTAAAGGATCGCGAAGTTGATCGTCTTGGCCCGCGCGCGGGTGTCGCGGGTCACTTCGCCGAACATTTCCTGTGCGGTGCGGGCGTGGATGTCCTCGCCGGCGGCGAAGGCTTCCTTCAACGCGGGCACGTCGGCCATGTGCGCTGCGAGCCGCAGCTCGATCTGCGAATAGTCCGCCGCGAGCAGCACGTTGCCCTCCTCTGGCACGAAAGCCTCGCGGATCTGGCGCCCTATCGCCGTGCGGATCGGGATGTTCTGCAAGTTCGGGTCGGTCGAACTCAATCGCCCGGTCTGCGCGCCCACAAGGCTGTAGCTGGTGTGCACCCGGCCGGTCTTGGGGTTGATCGCCTGCTGGAGCGCATCGGTATAGGTCGATTTCAGCTTCGCCAGCTGCCGCCATTCCAGCACCTTCCGCGCAATCGGCGCGCCCTCTCCCGCCAGCTTCTCCAGCACCGAGACGTCGGTCGAATACTGCCCGGTCTTGCCCTTCTTCCCGCCCTTGTAGCCCAGCTTGTCGAACAGGATGTCGCCCAGCTGCTTGGGGCTGCCGACCGCGAATTCCTGCCCGGCGAGCTGGTGAATTTCGCCCTCCAGCCGCCCGATCTCGACCGAGAACTCCTCCGACAGTTTCGCCAGCCGCGCGCGGTCGACGCGGATGCCTTCGCGCTCCATGCGGGCGACGACGGGGATCAGCGGACGGTCGACGCGCTCGTAGATGCGGCTCCCCCCCTCGATGGCGAGGCGCGGCTTCAGCATCGCGTGGAGCCGCCAGGTGATGTCGGCATCCTCGGCGGCGTAATGCGTGGCGCGGTCCAATGGCACCTCGGCAAAACCGATCGCCTTCTTGCCGGTGCCGCACAGGTCCTTGAAGGCAATCGCGTTGTGATCGAGATGGCGCTGGCACAGCTCGTCCATCCCGTGCCCGCCGCCGATCCCTTCCTCGCCCCGGCCCGCGTCGAGGTTGAAGCTGATGACCATCGTGTCGTCGATGGGAGCGACGGCGATCCCCTGCCGGGCGAGCACGTTGAGATCGTACTTGCCGTTGTGGAACACCTTGAGGACCGCCGCTTCCTCCAGCAGCGGCTTCAGCGCGGCGATGGCCTCGGCGATCGGCACCTGCTCGGGCTTCTGGGCGAACATATCCGTGCCGCCGTGCCCCAGTGGTATGTAGCAGGCATCGTTCGGGCCGAGCGCGAGGCTGACCCCGACCAGATCGGCGCGCACCGAATCGAGCGAGCTGGTTTCCGTATCGACGGCCACCAGCTGCGCCGCGCGAGCGCGGGCAACCCACGCCTCCAGCCGGTCCAGCGTTTGCACCGTTTCGTAAGCGGCATGATCGATGGGAGGGAAATCGGGGAGCGGCTGGCGGTTGCCCTCGCCGCTGCCGCTGCCCCCGCCTTGCGCTCCTGCGGTTGTCGGCTTGGGCGGGTTGAGATCGGTCGGGCGCGAGGGGCTGCCCGCCCCCGCATCCAGTCGCCGCAGCAGCGAGGTGAAGCCGTGGAATTGCAGGAACGCCGCCAGCGGATCGGGCGGAATCGGGCCGAGCACCATCTCCTCAAGCGGCTGGGGAAGGTCGCAATCCTCCTTGAGCGTGACGAGGATCTTGGAAAGCTCTGCATCGCCGCGCCCTTCGATCAGGCGGTCGCGCAGCTTGGAGGGCTTCATCGCGGGCGCCGAATCGAGCGCGGCGGTGAGCGACCCGTGTTCGGCGATCAGCTTGCTTGCAGTCTTGGGGCCGATGCCGAAGATGCCGGGCACGTTGTCGACCGAATCCCCCATCAGCGCGAGGACGTCACCCACCAGTTCCGGGCCGACACCGAACTTCTCCTCGACTTCCGCCAGCCAGATGCGCTGGTTCTTCATCGTGTCGAGCATGTCGATGCGCGCATCATTGGCCTCGCCGATCAGCTGCATCAGGTCCTTGTCGCTAGAGACGATGGTGACATCCCACCCCCGCCGCTGCGCCTCGCGGGCGTAGGAGGCGATGAGATCGTCCGCCTCCAGCCCCGGCACCTCGATGCAGGGCAGGCTGAAGGCGCGCGTGGCGTCGCGGATCAGCGGGAACTGCGGGACGAGATCCTCGGGCGGTTCGGGGCGGTTGGCCTTGTAGTGTTCGTAGATATCGTTGCGGAAGCTCACCGACCCTGCATCGAGGATCACCGCGAGGTGCGTCGGGCCGTCGGCCGCGTCGAGATCGGCGGCGAGCTTCCACAGCATCGTCGTGTAGCCATAGACCGCGCCGACAGGGGTCCCCTCGGGGTTCGTCAGCGGGGGCAGGCGGTGATAGGCCCGGAAGATGTAAGAGGAACCATCGACGAGATAGAGGTGGTGCTTTTCGGCCATGGCGCCTGCTAGCAGGCGGGGCCGCCCGCGGGTAGGGGGTTGGCGCGCGGGGCCGGTCTTGGGCGAAATGCGGCGAAACTGCGGCATGATGCCCCATTTGCGCTTGTCGCCCCCCGCGCCTCTGCCTAACTATGTCGGCAAGCCGGGCCGCCCAGAGCCCGGCCAGCAGGACAAGGGAATCACACGATGCGCAAGATCATCCTCGCCGCCGCCATCGCCACCTCGGCGCTCGGCCTTGCGGCGTGCAGCAACGAAGCCGAGACCGAAACCGACGAGACGGTCGAAGCGATGAACACCGACGCCGAAGCCAGCATGGACAACATGGGCGACGATATCGAAGGCGCGACCGATGCGACCGCCGCCGACATCAACGCCGCCGCCGACGAAGCGGCTGCCGAAGCGGTCAAGACCACCGACGAAATCGGCGACGACGCCCTGAGCGTGGTCGACAGCGCGCAGGAAGCGGGCGCCGAATAAGTCCCCGCTTCTGCCGTCGGGCCGGAGACACGAAAAGGGCGGCTGCCGCAAGGCGCCGCCCTTTTTTGTGGTCCATCAGGCAGGAGGGTTTCAGCCCCCGGTGGCGTAGGGGGCGCTCGCCCAGTTGCGGGTCGGGTTCTGCTGCGCGCGCACCGAGAAGCCGTCGTACAGCGCCCGCGCGATTGCGGCGATGCGCTCCTCGCGGGCGAGCTTGCCGCCCTGCCCGGTGACATAGATCGCCACCGCGATCACGCGCCCGTCGGGGCATTCGATGAGGCCGATGTCGCTCGAGGTGTTGTTCAGCGAGCCGGTCTTGTGGCTGACCCGCGCTTCGAGCGGGATATGCGCGGGGATGCGGCGCTTGCCGGTGACGGTGCGGCTCATCGCCGAAAGGATCACCTGGCGGCTCTGGTCGGAGAGATACTCGCCCCGATAAAGCCCCGCGAGCAGGCGCACCATGGCGCGCGGGGTGGCGGCATCGCGCGGGTCGATGGTGGTTGCGGGGTTGTATTCGCCATCGTCGCGCACCAGCGTCGCGATGTCGCGGTTGATCGAGAAGGGGGCGATGCCCTTGCGCTGCATCCAGCTGTTGACCGCCTGCGGCCCGCCGACCGCCGCCAGCAGCGCATCGGTCGCCGGGTTAGAGGAGCGGGTGATCATGATCTCGATCAGGTCGATTGCCGGCATGTATTGCCCGGCCCGCACCGGGGCCTTGGCGGTCGAGAACTTGGCCGAGGCGACCGGCATCATCAGCGGAAATTCGCTGGTGAGCGAGAAGCGCCCCTGTTCGACCATGTCGAGATAGGTCGCGGCGACCGCGATCTTGCTGGTGGACGCCATCGGGAAGAGCTGATCGCCCAGCACCATCACCTCCTCGCCCGTGGCAAGGTCGACGGCGGCAACGCCGATCCGGCCCAGCGCGGGATTGGCGAGTTCGGCGATGCGCTGCTCGAAGGTCGAGGCGTAGATCGCATCGAAGCTCTGCGGCGCGCGGGCCTGCGTGCCGAAGGTGTTGTCGAAGGTCGCTTCAAGCTCGTCCTGACTGGCCGCAGCCGGTGTGGCGAGGGCCGCGAAGGAGGCGGCGATGCCGACGAGTGCGGTAAGAAAGCGGGGGCGTGCCATGCGCTGAGACTACTCCGACGCGGTTGCGGGGGGCTTAACGCCAGAGTTAGCCACAGACGATTCGGCGCGGCAAGGCCTCCATTGATCGCATGCGGCGAATGGTGCGCAGCGAACGACGGGGCTGCAAGCCCTTGCTCGGATTGCGTTGCAGGTTCGTCGATTGCGCTCTTGCAGGTTTGCCTATGGGCTTGACTGCGCGCGGCCGCTCGGCAGGTTGCAGGTCAAGTATCGATCCAGGGGACCAACATGACCGATCACACCGCCGCGCGCGCCTCGCGCGCCCTTCTTGCCGCCCTGCTGCTGTCCGCCTCGGGCCTCGCACACGCCCAGAGCGCGCCGATCGTCCAGCCCGGCGCGCCGGGCAAGGCGGGCAAGACGCTCTCCGCCGAGGAAGCGACCAAGCTGGCGCAGGCGAGCTACACCGTCGAGGACGCGGCGTTCATGCAGGCGATGATCGTCCACCACCAACAGGCGCTCGAGATGGCGGTGCTGGTCAAGGAGCGCACCAACACCAAGGAGCTGGTCGACATCGCAGGCCGGATCGAATCCAGTCAGGCCGACGAGATCACCTTCATGAAGGACTGGCTCTCCGCGCGCGGCGAGCCGGCCGAGGACCCGGCAATGAAGGGCCACGGCGCGCACATGCACCACATGATGAAGGGCATGGCCTCGCCGGAGCAGATGAAGGCTCTCGCCGCCGCACAGGGGGTCGAATTCGACCGCCAGTTCCTGACCCTGATGATCGCCCACCACGAAGGCGCGGTCGACATGGTCGAAAAGCTGCTCGACGAGGACGGCACCGCCGCCGATCCAGTGCTCTACCAGTTCGTCTCGGACATCGACACCGAACAGACCGGCGAGATCGAGCGGATGGACAAGCTGCTCGCCGGCCTGTCGAGCGACGCGCGGGTCGGCCTCGCGGCCGGTTACGACAAGGCCGGTGAGGCGATCTGGAACCTCACCAAGGTCGCCAGCCTCGCCAAGCCCGCCGGTTTCTACAACCCCGCCAACCCCGCCGACCTGCGCCCGCCGGTGCCGCCCAAGAAGGATAAGGACGCCAAGCAGGAGGGCGACGCCAAGCCCGAGGCCGCCGCCGCCGCCGCGCCTGCCGAAGGCGCCGCGCCCCCGGCGCGCGAGGAGGAGGACCTCACCGAATTCGCAGAGCGTTCGCCGCTGCTCGATTTCGCCAACACCGACATCGCCTTCTTCGGCGACGTGATGGTGGCGGGTTCATATCACGGGTTCAACATCTACCAGCTGGGCGCGGACGGCGTGCCCACCCTCAAGAGCTCGGTCGTGTGCCCCGGCGGGCAGGGCGATGTCTCGGTGGTCGGCAAGCTCCTCGTGATGAGCGTCGAACAGACCCGTGGCCGGGTCGACTGCGGTCTCGAAGGCGCGCCGGGCAAGGTCAACGCGGACCGCTTCCGGGGCCTCAGGATCTTCGACATCTCCGACCTTTCCGCCCCGCGTCAGGTGGGCGCGGTGCAGACCTGCCGGGGGAGCCACACCCATTCGGTCGTCAGCGCCGACGCGCGCCGCCTGATCGTCTACAATTCGGGGACCGCTGGGATCCGCAACGAGAAGGAACTGGCCGGCTGCGTCGGCGAAATCCCCGGCGACACGCGCACCGCGCTGTTCTCGATCGACGTGATCGAAATCCCGGTGGCGGACCCGTCCAAGGCGCGCATCGTCAAGTCCCCGCGGGTCTTCGCCGACGCGGCGACCGGCTCGATCGCGGGCCTGTGGACCGGCGGCGATCATGGCGAGGGAACGCAAGCCACCGCCCCGACCGATCAGTGCCACGACATCACCGTCTTCCCGGCGCTGAAGATCGCGGCGGGCGCGTGTTCGGGCAACGGCATCCTGTTCGACATCGCCGACCCGCTCAACCCCAAGCGGATCGACGCGGTCACCGATCCCACCTTCGCCTATTGGCATTCGGCGACCTTCAACAATGACGGCACCAAGGTGATCTTCACCGACGAATGGGGTGGCGGCGGGCGGCCGCGCTGCAAGGCGTCGGACCCCAAGACCTGGGGCGCGAACGCGATCTATGACATCAAGGACGGCAAGCTGGTCTTCCGCGCCCACTACAAGATGCCCGCACCCCAGACCGACAAGGAGAACTGCGTCGCGCACAACGGCTCGATCATCCCGGTGCCCGGCCGCGATCTGTTCGCGCAGGCATGGTATCAGGGCGGGCTTTCGGTGATGGACTTCACCGACAGCGCCAACCCCAAGGAAATCGCCTATTTCGATCGCGGGCCGATCGACACCAAGCAGATGGTGGTGGGCGGCTACTGGTCCGTCTACTGGTATGGCGGCCATATCTACGGCACTGAAATCACCCGCGGCATCGACGTCTTCGCACTTCAGCCGTCCGAGCACCTGACCGAGGCGGAGATCGCCGCTGCCCGGGCCGCGAAGTATGAGGACAACCGCTTCAACCCGCAGACCCAGACCCGCGTGACGTGGGATCCGGCAGTGGTTGCGGCCGCCGAGGCGAGCCGCAAGGGCGGGTAAGGCTCCGCCGCGGCGCGGCCAGAGCGCGGCTCGCCGGGATCAGCCGGCGAGCGCGCTGAGGCGCTGGCTTGCCGGTTCGGACTGCTCCGCCGGCCCCGGCATGTCCAGCAGGTCGCCATAGGTCAGCGGCTCGGCCACAAGGCTCGGGTGCGGCGAATAGCCGTCGTGCCAGTATTTGTGCTCGATGATGTCGCGCGCGATGCTCATGCCGAAGAAGCGCCGGGGCGCGCTCGCGCAATTGTCCGGCCCCCCGTGCATCAGATCGCTGCGATAGAGAATGACGCTGCCTTTGCGCGGCGCGGTCTGCACAAGGGTGAACAGCCGGTCGAGCGCCGCGCCCTGCCGCCACAGCCTCCACAGGGTGCGCGGGGACAGGTGGCGCACACTGAACTGGGCGTTCTTGCCGAGGAGGAAGCGCAGCAGGTTGGGCTGGTGCTGATCCCATTGGGTGGAGAACACCCGGTCGCGGAATTCGCCCGGTGCAAGCGGTGCCTCGCCGCCCCGGCGCATCGCCCACAGCTTGGCAAGGTTGTGGCGCATGATGCGCCAGTTGCACCTGATCCGGTAGAGCTCCATCAGCGCATAGGCCGCGCCGCCATGGCGGTTCCCGGCGCCGCCATACTGGTGCGTCCCCGGCACGAACACCGTCCCGCCCTGCTCGGGCGACACATCCTCGACCGCGGCGAACATGCTGATCACGCCGCTGGGGTCGCGGTGGATATACTGGTGCGAGGATCCGATGTAGCTGGTGAAGGTCGCGATCTCGAGCACCGGGCGGGATCGGCCGCAATATTCCGACAAGACCCCCTCCAGCCGCTGCGCCAGGGTCGCGGCGAAGCGCCTGACCGGCGGGCTTGAAGGCAGCGAGCAGAAATCGCGGCGCAGGTAGAGGTTGTCGGTCTCGCTGGCGAAGGTGCTGCGGGCGCGGTCCGGATCGGCGATGGTCGCCTGCATCAGGGCCAGCCCGGCATCGGCTTCCGCGTCGGACAGCAGCCCGGTGAGGATCACAAGGCCGTGCTCGTCCATCATCGCCGCCGCCTGCCGCGCGCAGGCCACCGTCAGCGCCCCTCGCGCATCGATAACGGCGGGCACTTCGAGATGCGCGGCGGCGTGGGAAACTGCGAATGTCTGCATGGCAATCCGCCCGGTTTCGATGAGCCTTTGCTTTGGCAGGGAAACTTCACCATCGGGTAAACGGGGCTGGCCTAAGCCCTGCGCCCCGCCCGCGCCCGCCACGGCCCACCCCGCCCGCGCCACCATTCGCCACGCAAGCGCGCCCGCGCTTTTGACCCCCCTGCCCCAGTCCCTATGCCTTGGCCGGTGACGTCCTCCCCCTCTCCCTCGACCCCCGATCTCGAACTCTGGCCCATCGGCAATTGCCAGATCAGCGCGCTCGTCGACAGCGCGGGCGCGATCGTGTGGGGCTGCGTGCCGCGGGTGGATGGCGATCCGGTGTTCTGTTCGCTGATGAACGGCGCCAATGGGGACGACGGCGTCTGGCGCGTCGAACTGGAAGGGCAGGTCAGTGCCGCGCAAAGCTACATCCGCAACACCCCGATACTCGTCACCCGGCTCGAAGCGGAGGACGGCAGCGCGGTCGAGGTGCTCGATTTTTGCCCCCGGCACGAAGGCAAGGGCCGCATGTATCGCCCCGTCGCGATCGGGCGGATCGTGCGGCCCGTCGCCGGCTCCCCCCGAATCCGCGTCGTGCTCACCCCGATGCGCGACTATGGCGCCGCACGGGCCGAGACGACCCACGGCACCAACCACATCCGCTACCTCACCGGCCCGCAGACCCTGCGGCTGACCACAGATGCGCCGGTCGGCTACATCCTCGAAGGGCGGCCTTTCCGGATCGAGGAGGACCTGCACTTCTTCCTCGGCCCCGACGAGCCCTTCGCCGGACCCTTGCGCGAGGACATCCGCCGCATGGAGCAGGCGACGCGCGGTTACTGGCAACGCTGGGTGCGCGGCCTTGCCACCCCGGTCGAATGGCAGGCCGAGGTAGTCCGCTGCGCCATCACCCTCAAGCTGTGCCAGCACGAGGAGACCGGCGCGATCGTCGCCGCGCTCACCACCTCGATCCCCGAAGCGCCCCATTCCGAGCGCAACTGGGACTACCGCTACTGCTGGATCCGCGATTCCTACTACACCGTGCAGGCATTGAACCGGCTCGGCGCGCTCGATGTGCTGGAGAAGTATCTCGCCTATCTCAGAAACATCGTCGATGCGGCAAGGGGCGGGCAGATCCAGCCCCTCTATTCGGTGATGGGGGAAAGCGAACTGCACGAGACCACCGCCCCCGCGCTGGCGGGCTATCGCGGGATGGGGCCGGTGCGGGTGGGCAATGCCGCCTATGCGCAGGTCCAGCACGATTGCTACGGCCAGATCGTGCTGCCCACGGTGCAGGGCTTCATCGACCAGCGTCTGCTGCGCCCCGCCGACGTGCGCGACTTCGAGAGCCTTGAAGCCGTCGGCGAGATGGCCTTCGCGATGCACGACCAGCCTGATGCGGGCCTGTGGGAGTTCCGCAACCGCAAGGAAGTGCACACCTATTCCGCCGTCATGGGCTGGGCTGCGTGCGACCGGCTGGCGATGGCGGCGGAGTGGCTCGGCAAGCCGGACCGGGCGGCGCTGTGGCGGGAGCGGGCCGATGTCATCCGCGCCCGGATCGAAGCCGACGCATGGGTCGAGAACGGCGCGGAAGGCGGGCATTACGGCGCCAGTTTCGAGAGCGACTATCTCGATGCGAGCCTGCTCCAGATGGTGGAGCTCAGGTTCCTCGCCCCCGACAACCCGCGCTTCCTTGCCACTTTCGCGGCCGTGGAGAAACAGCTGCGGCGCGGCGATTTCATGCTGCGCTATGCCGCCGAGGACGATTTCGGCCTGCCCGAGACCGCCTTCAACGTCTGCACCTTCTGGCTGATCGAGGCGCTGCATCTGGTCGGCCGCACCGAGGAGGCGCGCGCATTGTTCGCCACCATGCTCCGCCACACCACCGCCTCAGGCCTGCTCAGCGAGGACATCGACTTCGTCACCGGCGAATTGTGGGGCAACTTCCCGCAGACCTATTCGCTGGTCGGGGTCATCAACTGCGCCGGGCTTCTGTCCAAACCGTGGAGCGATGTGCGCTGAGGATCGCGGCTTTCCCGGCCCCATCCCGTCAAAATTGACGATACGCCCCCCGGCGCTGCTGGGCTATCCCCCTCCCTCACAAACAAAGCCGGGAGAGGCGCGATGGATCTGGGACTGAAGGGCAAGAAGGTCATCATGAACGGCGGGGCCCACGGGCTCGGGCTGCAATCCCTGAAGCTGTTCGCCGCCGAGGGCGCGGATGTCGCCTTCTTCAGCCGCAAGGAAGACAAGATCGAGGCCGCCAAGGCCGAGATCGACGCCGCCGGGCCGGGCAAGGTTTTTGCCGAAGTGTTCGACATGGCAAGCGGCACCGAAGCCTATCAGGCGTGGCTTGAGAATGCCGTCAAGGAACTCGGCGGCTGCGACATCTTCGTCCACACCGCCAGCGCGTCGGGCACCGGCGGAGCGGGGGACTGGCAGGCCTGCCTCGACATGGACTTGAAGGGCGCGGCCTTCGCGGTCGAGACGCTGACGCCCTATCTCGAAGCTTCGGGCACCGGCTCGATCGTGATGCTGTCGAGCACCGCCGCGCTCGAAACCTTCATCGCGCCCAATCCCTTCAATGCGATCAAGGCCGCGCTCATCACCTACGCCTCGCAATTGAGCCAGGCCTATGCGTCGAAGGGCATCCGCGTGAACACCGTCAGCCCCGGCGCGATCTATTACAAGGGCGGAAACTGGGAGATCATCGAGGAGCACATGAAGCCGCTGTTCGACGCCACCCTCGCCAAGATGCCCACGGGCCGCTTCGGCGAGCCGGTCGAGGTCGCCAAGGCGATCGTCTTCGTGGCAAGCCCGGCGGTGCCCTACATGACCGGCGCGAACATCGTGGTGGACGGCGGGTTCACCCAGCGCGTCCAGTTCTAACTCCCTTCCCCTGAGAGGTCCCAAAACCATGGCGCAGATCGACCGCGACAAGCTGCTCGACATCTACACCCGCACGATGAAGGTGAACCGCACCGACGAGAAGTTCCGCGAGCTGCTGATGGGCGGCAAGGTCGCGGTGATGTATTACTGCGTGCGCGGGCAGGAGCTGGTCTCGGCGGCGGCGATGGCCGCGCTCGAGAAAGAGGACTACGTCGTCTGCACCTATCGCGGGCAGGGCGAGCAGACCGCCAAGGGCATCCCGATGGAGAAGTGGTGGGGCGAATGCCTCGGCAAGGCGACCGGCACCTGCAAGGGCAAGGGCGGCACCATGCACATCACCGATCCCGAGACGGGGATCATGGTGACGACCGGCGTGGTGGGCAGCGGCCTCCCGATCGCCAACGGTCTCGCCATGGCGAGCCAGAACAACGGCGATGGCCGCGTGACGCTGGTGAGCTTCGGCGACGGTGCGGCCAATATCGGCGGCTTCCACGAAGCGATGAACATGGCCCAGCTTTACAAGCTGCCGGTCATCTTCCTGTGCCAGAACAACCGCTATGGCGAGCACACCGCCTATGCCGACCACACCGACAGCCCCAACATCGCGTCGCGCGCGGCGGGTTACGGGATGCCGGGGGTGACGGTTGACGGCAATGACGTCCACCAGATCTACCCGGCGGTGAAGGAAGCGGTCGACCGCGCCCGCCGGGGCGAGGGGCCGACGCTGGTCGAAGCCATGTGCTACCGCATGATGGGCCACTTCTTCGGTTCGGACTTCAGCTACATGCCACCCGAGCACATCGCCGAGATGAAGGCGGAGGACCCGCTGCCCAAGCTCAGGAAGGTGATGCTGGAGCACCAGTTCACCGAGGAGGAGCTGGACGCCATCGTCGCCGATATCAACGCGCAGATCGACGCCGCGGTCGAGCACGCGCTCGCCGCGCCGCTGCCGGATACCGACGAAATCTACAAGGACGTGCTGGAGGAGACCGCCTGATGGCCCAGATCACCATGACCCAGGCGCTGAACCTCGCGATCGACGAGGCTATGGCCGACGATCCGGGCGTGTTCTGCCTCGGCGAGGACGTCAGCGCCAAGCAGGGCGGCGGGGTGTTCAAGGTCACCTCGGGCCTCACCGAGAAATACGGCGAACACCGCATCCGCGCGACGCCCATCAGCGAAACCGCGATCATCGGCGCGGCGGTGGGTGCCGCGCTCGCCGGTCAGCGGCCGATTGCCGAGATCATGCTGATGAACTTTGTCGGCGTGTGCATGGACCAGATCGTCAACCACGCGGCCAAGCTGCGCTTCATGAGCGGCGGGCAGACCCCGTGCCCGATCGTGATCCGCACCACCACCGGCGTCGGCGTCGGCTTCGGCGGGCAGCACTCGGACATGCTCGAAGCGTGGTTCGCCCATGTGGCGGGCATCCATGTCGTCACCCCCTCCAACCCCGCCGATGCGCGCGGGCTGATGCGGGCGAGCATCGACGCCAATGACCCGGTGATCTTCATCGAGAACATCCTGTGCTACGGCCTCAAGGCCGAGGACCCCGGCCCGGGCTACCGCGTGCCGCTCGGCAAGGCGGCGATAGCGCGAGAAGGCACCGACATCTCGATCATCACCTATGGCCGCACCGTTCTGGACGCGCTCGCCGTGGCGGATGACCTCGCCAAGGAAGGCATCAGCGTCGAGGTCGTCGACCTCAGAACCATCGCGCCCTATGACGAGGCAACCGTGCTCGCATCCGTCCGCAAGACCGGCCGCGCGCTTACCCTGCACGAAGCCGTGCGCCCCTTCGGCACCGGCGCGGAACTGGCGGCCAACATTCAGGAAAAGTGCTGGGACAACCTCAAGGGGCCGGTTAGGCGCATCGGCGGCACCTTCTCCGCCGTGCCCTTCGCCAGCCACCTCGAACAGGCATGGATCCCGACCAAGCCGCAGATCGTCGAACAGATCAAAGCCTCGCTAGGAAAGCTCTGAATGCCGTCTGAAATCCGCATCCCCAAGCTCGGTATGAGCGCCGTCGAAATGACCCTCGTCGAATGGATGTTCGGCGACGGCGAGCGCGTCGAGAAGGGCGACATCATCTACACCGTCGAGACCGACAAGAGCACCACCGAAATCGAAGCCCAGGCCAGCGGGATCATCCACCCGACGGGCGAGGAAGGCGCGGTCTACAAGGTCGGCGACCTGATCGGGACTATCGAGGAGTGAAGCACCGTGGCTAGCCCGCGCGAGATGCTGGCGAGGGTCTATGCCACCGCAGGCACCCGCGACTGGGCGGCTCTCGAGGCGTTGATCCACCCCGATTTCGTGCTCTACGAGGCGAACTCGCTGCCCTTTGCGGGCGAGTGGCGGGGCAGGGACGCGCTCCAGCGCTGCGCCGCGGCGATGTATGGCACCTGGGCGAACGCCGAGCTTGAAATCCTCGACTGCACCGGGGGCGATACCCACGCGGTGATGGTGATCCGCCTCACCATGCACCCCAAGGACGGTTCCGCGCCCTTCACCCAGACGATCTGCGAGGCAGGGACCTTCGAGGACGGGCTGCTGCGGACCTTGCGCATCCACTATTTCGACGCCGCCGAAGTCGCCGCCCGCGCCTGAGAGCGGCAGGGTTAACCTTATCTAGAACAATGTTAATTATCGCGTGTGGGCGACGGACTGCGCAGGGTCCGGGCGGCCGCGCGGCTGTCCGCCTGCCGGTGCCGTCCGTGTCGACTTGAAAGCGGACCCGGCCACCCACGCGATGAACACTGCCGAAGCCCCTCTCTCCCGCACCGGCCTGATCGGCCATACCGGCTTTGTCGGCGGTGCCCTGCTGCGCCAGACGGGCTTCGACGCGTGCTACAACAGCGCCAACATCGCCGCCATCGAGGGCGAGGCCTTCGGCACGCTGGTGTGCGCCGCCGCGCCCGGATCGATGGTCGAAGCCAACCGCGCGCCCGAACGCGACGCTGCCCAGATCGCGGCGCTGATCGCCCGGCTGGAGCGCATCAGGGCGGAACGCTTCGTGCTGATCTCGTCAATCGCGGTCCTCGCCGACTTTGCGGGCGGCGACGATGAGACGACGGGCGCCTTCCAGCAGGAGCTCGCCTATGGCCGCCATCGCCGCGCGCTCGAAGCCTTTGTCGAAAGCCGCTTCCCCGGCAGCCTCGTCGTGCGCCTGCCCGCCCTGTTCGGGGCGGGCCTGCGCAAGAATTTCCTGTTCGATCTGCTGAACCCCGCCCCCTCGATGCTGACCGAGGCCAAGCACAACGCCATTGCCGCAGCGCTCGATGGCGCGCTGGCAGGGTGGCTGGGTGATCTTTACGCCCCCGACGCGGCGACCGGGCTGCTGAAGCTCGACCGGGCGGCGCTGAACGCCGATCCGCGCCGCGCAGGCCTTGAGGCCGCGCTCGATGCGCTGGGCGCGACCGCGACCCAGTTCCACAACCGCGACACGACCTACCAGTACTACGACACCAGCCGTCTGTGGCAGGACATCGGCATCGCGCTGGACGCCGGCCTCACCCACCTCCACCTCGCGCCCGAGCCGCTCGCGGCGGCGGCAATCCACGCGGCGCTGACCGGCCGCACCATGCCCGAAACGCCCGCCCGCCTCCACCGCGAGGACATGCGCACCGCCCACGCCGCGCTGTGGGGTGCCGCAGGGCCCTACCAGTTCGATGCGGCGACGACGCTCGAAGCGCTGGGTGCGTTCTACCGCAGCCAGAGGGCGGCGTAATGAAGCTAGCACCCAAACTGTCCATGTCCAACATCGCCTGGGCTCCCGAGGAGCGGCTGGAGGCCTACGCGATCCTCGCCGAATCCGGGTTCACCGGGCTGGAGATCGCCCCCGGCCTGTTCTTCCATGCGGCCGAGGACCCGTTCCTCCCCGACACCGCCAGCGCCCGCCGCGCGCGGGCCGAAGCGGCGGATGCGGGGCTGGCGGTGGTCTCGATGCAATCGCTGCTGTTCGGCGTTGCCGGGGCGGCGCTGTTCGAGGGGCCCGAGGCGCGCGCCGCCTTCGAGACCGGGATGCGCCGCGCCATCGCGCTGGCCGACCGGTTCGGCATCCCCAACCTCGTGTTCGGCTCGCCCCTGCAGCGCCGCGTTCCCGACGGGCTGGCCATGGCCGACGCGCTCGATCAGGCCGCCGAGGTGTTCCGCAAACTGGGCGATGCCGCCGCAGCCGCCGACACGCGGATCGGCATCGAGGCAAACCCGGCCGCCTATGGCACCAATTTCTGCACCACGCTGGACGAGGCGCTGGGCTTTGTCGCGCTGGTCGATCACCCGGCGATCGTGCCCCATCTGGACCTTGGGGCGATGCACATGAACGACGATTTCGCCAGCGTGCAGGAGCGCCTGCCCGGCCTTGCCCCGCGCCTGTCGCATGTCCACGTCAGCGAGCCCGAGCTCGCCCCCGCGCCCGCCGATCCCGCCGCGCTCGTCCCTGTGCTCGCCGGCCTCGGCGCCGCCGGATATGCCCGCGCAGTCTCCATCGAAATGAAGCGCGCGTCCGATGGCCTTGCCGCCGTGCGCCGCGCGGTTCGGGGGCTCGCCGAGGCCATCAGCCAGGCGGAGGCGCTCCATGCGTGAACCCGACGCGAACCAGTTCAGGAAGCCGCGCGAGGATGTGGTGGTCTCGGTGTGCTTCTCCGAGCTTTCGCCCACGCCCGCGACCTTCGCCGCGATCCGCGATCTGGCCGGCCGGCTCGATGGCGCCTACCGCTTCCGCGAGATCATCCTGGTGGTCGATGACACCTGCCGCGCGGCCTTCCTCGATCTGGTGCGCGAGGTGCCGAACACGCGCCTCTTCGTGGTGCGGCGCGGGACCGAGTATTACGACTGCCGCGTGATTGCCGCCGAGGAAGCCATCGGCGACCTCGTCATCCTCGGCAACCTCGATGAGATCGCCGCGCTCGACGTGCTGGCCTTCCTCGATTTCGCCGAAGCCGAGAACGCTGTGACCATGGCCTTCCGGCCAGCGAAGCGCCCGTTCAAGCGGCTGCTCGCCTGGCCGTTCATCGCGCTCGGCAAGCTGGCGGGCTTCAATGTCGATCCGGCCGAGTTCCAGTCGATCGCGATGCCGCGCACGCTCTTGAACCTGCTGCTCGCGCATGACGAGCCGCGCCTTGCGCTGCGCTTTCCCCCGCGCGACCCGCGCCTGCCGCGCGAATGGTTCAGGACCGGGGTGAATGTCGAAAGCCGCACCGCCTTCACCGGGATCGGACGCCGCCTGCATCTGCTCCAGACGCTGCTGGTCTATCTCACCCCGACCCTGCTGACGGTGGTGGCGCTGTCCTCAGCGCTGCTGACGCTGGTGGGCCTTGCCTACGCGGCGTGGATCGTGGGCGCGGTGCTGCTGGTCGAGCAGCTGGCCCCCGGGTGGCTGACGACCAACGCGATGCTCGCAGTGAGCGCGGTGTTCATGGGCTTTTCGACCCTCGGCCTCAGTCTCGGGTTGCAACACCTGCTCAAGCAGCAGCGGCGCCTGAAGGCCGATCTGGTGCCCGAGGAAGTGAACCGCATCGACCTGTTCCAGCAGGTCGCCTTCGATCTCAACGTGGTGCTGGAGAGCGACACGCCCCCCTCGTCTTTGGCCCCACCTCCGGAGGCGTGATGGCGGCGGGCGAGCGCACCTCCTACGATTACATCGTCATCGGCGGCGGCTTCTACGGCTGCTGCCTTGCGCTCTATCTGCGCTCGATTTCCTCGCGGGTGCTGCTGGTGGAGGCGGGAGGGGCGCTCATGGACCGGGCCTCGCGGGTCAACCAGGCGCGGGTGCACACCGGCTTCCACTACCCGCGTTCTGCGGCCACGGCGGTGAAGTCGATGCTGCTCCACCGCCGCTTCCTTGCCGATTTTCCCGAGGCGGTGGTCGGCGATTTCCAGATGCTCTACGCCATCGCGCGGCGGCGTTCGAAGGTGACGGCGAAGAAATTCCACCGCATGTTCCGCGACATGGGCGCGCCGATCGAGGTGGCGGGGCCGGGGCACCGCGCGCTGTTCAACCCCGACATGGTCGAGGAAGTCTTCGCCTGTCACGAGGTCGCCTTCGATCACAAGGTGCTGGGGCGGCTGGTGGGCGAGCGGCTGGCGGACGCAGGGATCGAGGTTCGGTTGGCGACGGCGGTCGTAGGGGTGGAAGACCACCGCACTGGCGTCGTCGCGCGGCTGTCCGACGGCAGCGAGGTCAGCGCGGGTTACGCCTTCAACATCACCTATTCGCAGATCAATGCCGTGCTGGCCAAGGCCGGCCTGCCGCCTGCACGCCTCAAGCACGAGATCGCCGAGCTCGCCCTGATCGAGCCCCCGCGAGAGCTGGAGCGGATCGGCGTCACCGTGATGGACGGGCCGTTCTTCTCGGCCATGCCCTACCCCGCCGAGGGGCTCTATTCCTTCACTCACGTGCGCTACACACCCCACGACAGCTGGGCCGACAATGCGCGGGCGCGCGATCCTTACGCGCATTTTGCCGCGCTGGAGCCGGAGAGCCGCTACGCCTTCATGCGCCGCGATGCGCAGTTCTATCTGCCCTGCCTTGCCGGAGCGGAATACCGCCGCTCGATCTACGAGGTGAAGACGGTCCTCATCAAGAACGAGGGCGATGACGGGCGGCCGATCCTCTACCACCGCAGCCCGGAAGCGAGCCGGGTGATCTCGGTGCTCGGCGGCAAGATCGACAACATCTACGACCTGTTCGAGGCGGTGAAGGACACCGGCAGCGCCTTCGCCGGGGCCGATGCGGGGTTCGTGTTCGGGCGGGTCCATGCCTGAGTTAGCCGGAGCGAAAGGGCGCTCGCTCGGCCTTGCCGCGCTCGCGGGGGTGGCTGTGGCGCTCGCCACCTTGCGGGGAGCGTGGCTGCTGCACGAACACAGCCTCAACTCGCTCGACGGGGCGCTGCAGACATGGTTCGCAGCGGATCACTTCGCGCGGGGTGAGGCGCTGGGGACGGCGTTCCAGTCCTATCTCGGGATCACCATGGTGCTGGCGCTGCTGCCGGTGTTCGTGGGCTTCGGCAAGACGCTGTTCGCCTCGACACTGGCGGCCTACACGATGGTGCTGGCCGGGGCGTTTGCGACTGCCTGTGCCTGCGCATGGCTGATCCGCCCGATCCCGCCGCGCGCGCGCTGGCAGGTGGCTCTGGTGCTCGCTTTCCTGTTTTATTACGCCGGGCCGATGGCGGGGCAGGTGAGCGGAATCGCCTGGCCTGCGACGCTCGATCCCGGGGTGTCGCTGCGGCCGCTGCGGGGGGCGCTACCCTTCCTTGTGCTGCCGTTCTTCGTGGTGCTGGTGCGGCGGGTGTGGCTGGAGGGCCGCGCGCTGGCCAGAGGCGTGCCGCTCGGGCTGGTCGCCGGGGCTGCGCTGCTGTGGTCGAACGATGCGGGGATTCCGCTGGTGATCGCGCTTGGCGGCGCGCTGGTGCTGGCGCTGTGGGAGCGGCCTATCCTGCTGGCGAAGACTCTCGCCGCCGTCGCATTTGGCGGCATGACGTCGGCCGGGGCGATCCTCCTCGCCGTGACCCACGGCGCGCCGGGGCCGTGGCTGGAATACAACTTCCGCGATGTCGCCGCCGACCAGTTCTGGTTCTTCGCGCCGTGGGAGCGGAGCACACGCATCCTCTCGCCCGCCGACCTTCCCAACATCCTCGCCCATGCCGACCTGCTTTCGGCACTGAGCCTGGTGATGCTGACCGCCTGCATCGCCTTCGCCGCGCTCCAGCGCCTGCGCGGGCGCAGCGCGCCGGTGCGGGGGAGCGCCTTCGTGTTCGTCGGCGCAAGCGTCCTCGGCACGGCGCTGGTGCCGCAGATCGGCGGGCATGTCGGGGCCGAGTACAACGGCATCACCTTCGTGCTGGGGGCCTGCGCACCGCTGATCGTGATGCCCGCCGGCCTGTGGCGGCGGCTGAAGAGCGTGCTGCGCGTTGTCTCGCCGGGGCGGACAGGGGTGCTGACCGGCGTCGCGGCGCTGGCGATGGCGGGCACCGAGGCGGCGCGTCTCGCCACCTCGCCCCCGCGCGCCGAGCGGACGGTCCACGATCCGGCGTTGGGGTTCTTCGTGACGCCGGGCTACGCGCAGGACCTTGCCGCCATGCGCCGGCTGGCGGCAGCATGGGACAAGGCTGGCGTGCCGCAGGATCGCCGCTTGCTTTCGGTCTATACCTCCCCGCTCGATATCGCCGCCGGGGTGCGGAGCCCTGCCGATGTCGGCTCGCTGATTCACGCGCTGGGGCCGGACAAGCGCGCCGCCTTCACCGCATTGGTCGCGCGCCACGAGGTCGCCGCCGTCACCACCATCGCGCCCGATTACAGTGGATGGGAGGGGTGGCTGCTGCGCGCCAACTGGCCCTTCTTCCGGGCCCTGCGGGAGAACTACGTCCCCATCGCCCGCAACAACCAGCAGGTGCTGTGGGTGCGGGCCGAGGGCAAGCGGATCGCCCCCGCGCCAGCTTCCTGCCGCATTGCCGCCACCGCGCCTGGTCGGACGGTGATCGAAATCACCTCCGCCGCCGAGGGCCTTGCCACGCTCAGCGTCACCCGCCAGCCGCCCTTGGCGCGCGGTCGCGGGGCGATGCTGACGGTGGTGGAAAACTCCGCCGATACCGCAGCGGGCACCGCCGACCGCTGGGCCGATTTCCCGCGCTACGGCATCGCCAATGCGCCCGCGTTGGAACTGGTCGCTCCGGTGACGCCGGGACGCGCGACGCGCCTGACGCTTGAGACACTCGGCGGCTCTGCCATCGGCGGCGCGACCTGCACGGCGCAAGTCAGCCCCGATATCGACTTCGCCGCCCTGCCGCCGCTGCCCCAAGGCATCGCCCGCTATCTCGCCGGAGGCATGCGATGAGCGAGTTCATGCGCTTCTTCGCGGTGACGGTGCTGGGCGTGATCCTCGATCTCGCCATCGCCTTCGGGCTGCACCAATGGGCAGGCGTGCCGCTGTGGCTGGCCGCAGCGATCGGCTTCACGCTGGCAGCGGGAGCGAACTACGTCATTCACCAGACTTGGAGCTTCCGCAGCGGGCCGATTACCCTGAAGCGCGCCGGGCTTTACGCGCTGGTGGCGCTCGTGACGCTGGCGGTGCGCGTTGCCATTGTCGCGGCGCTTGAACGTGCCGTTGCGGGGGCGTGGCCGCTGGCGATCCTGATCTGCGGGGCGGGCGGGTCCTTTGTCGTCAATTTCCTCCTTTCCAAGTTCGTGGTGTTCGCCGCCGCGCCTGCGGGAGAGGCCCCGTGACCGTTCAGCCCGCACCTCTGCTTGACGATGCCGCGTGGGAAGTCCCTGCGCACGACACCGCGATCTACGGCCAGCGTCAGCACCGCCACGCGCTCGTCATTCCCGTCATCAACGAGGGCGAGCGGATCCGCGGCCAGCTGCGCCGGATCGCGGAAGCCGGGCTGCCGGTCGACGTGGTGATCGCCGACGGGGGATCGACCGACGGTTCGCTCGAGGCAGATTTCGTGACCGCCGTCGGCGTGCGCGCAGTGCTGACCAAGACGGGTCCCGGCAAACTCTCGGCCCAGCTGCGCATGGCCTATGCCTGGTGCCTGCGGCAGGGCTATGCCGGGATCGTCACCATCGACGGCAACGGCAAGGACGGGGTCGAGGCGGTCGCGGCAATGGTCGCCAAGCTCGAACAGGGCTGCGACTACGTGCAGGGCTCGCGCTACCTCCCCGGCGGGGCGGCGGAGAACACGCCGCTCGAACGCACCATCGCCAACCGACTGGTCCACGCGCCGATGCTGAGCCTTGCCGGCGGGCACTGGTTCACCGACACGACCAACGGCTTTCGGGCCTATTCCGCAGCCTATCTGACGCACCCGGGGGTGCAGCCGTTCCGCGAGGTTTTTTCGGTCTACAACCTGCTGTTCTACCTCACGTCACGCGCCGGGCAGCTGGGCCTCAGGGTGGCGCATGTGCCGGTCGCGCGGCGCTATCCCGATGACGGCAAGGTGCCGACCAAGATCGGCGGCTTCGCCTCCAAGCTCGCGCTGCTCAAGGAGACGGCGGTCGCGGCGAGCGGCGGCTACACGCCCGATGCCGCCGCGCCGCGCATCGGCGGCTGGGCGAGCTGGCTGTGGCCGCTGGCGGTGCTGCTGGGAGTGCTTGTCCCGCTGCTCCTCGCGGTGATCGCTTCGCCGCCCTACTCGCCCGATTCCTGGGCGCTGTGGGAACTGGCGCAGACGGCGGGACCCGATTTCTACCGCTTCACCCATTGGCGCAGCTATGCCAGCGCCTCGCCCTTTTCGGCGAGTTTCCCGCCGCTCACTCCGGGGACAATTGCGGTGGCGGACCGGCTGCTGGGCCTTGGCCCGCGCACCGGGCTGTATCTCGCCTTCGGGGCCTTCGCGCTGTTCGCGCTGGTCTCGGAAGCGATCGCGCGCCGGGTGACGGGGGCGGCGTGGCTCGGCCTCGGGGCGGCGCTGGTGCTGCTGGTCGGCCCCAACATGCTGCTGATCGAGATGGGCGCTGGCCGCACCATCCCGTTGCAGATGCTGCTCTACGCGCTGGTTTTGTGGGGTATGTCGAGCCCTTGGCTGACCGCCTCCCGGTTCGGTTTCTTCTGGGCGGCGGGGATCGGGATCGTGGCGGGGCTTGCGGTGATGAACCGCTTCGATGCCCTCCCCCTGCCCTTCGCCGCCGCGCTGGCGGTGGGATGGCTGACCCGTTCGCCCGCCCGCGCGCTGGCGGTGCTGGGTGCGGCGGCGGTGACAGTCTCGCCGTGGATCGCCTATTCGCTGCTGATCTTCGGCACGCCCTTTGCGACCGACAACGCCGGGATCGCCGCCGCGCTCGATCCACGCAGCTATGTCACGGACTGGTGGCCGGTCCCGCAGCCCACCCTCGCCGATGATCCGCTGGCCTGGGCAGGGAAGGTCGCAAGCAATGCCCTTGCGCTGCTGCGGGTGGCGGCGGGGCTGGTGTTGAGCCCGCTCGGCCTGCTCGCCGCGGCGTTCCTCGCCTTCCCCGCGGCGCTCGCTTGGCTGACGCGGGACGAGCCCGGCCGCCCGGCACCGAAGCTGCGTGTGCTGATCGGCTTTGCCATTCTGACGGCAGCGATGCTCGCGCCGCAGGTTCTGACCGGATATCTCGAACACCGATACTTCGCCGCGCCTGCATGGGCCGCGCTGCTGGCTGCTTCGTGCTGGACGGTGCTGCGGGGGACCACGCTGCACCAGCGCATCCTCGCCGCGCGCGCGGCAGGGCTGACAGCGGCGCTTGCCGTGGCGGTGTTCGCGCTCGGCCAGTGGCTCGCCGCTGCGCCCGAGAGCAGCGGGCGGCACTGGACCGCCTTCGATGCGCCTGCCGATGTGCGCGCCTTGCGGCTGTGCCTGGGCGACACGCCCGAGGCCCGCATCCTCGTGCTCGGCGACGACAGGCTCGCCGCCCGCGCCGGGGCGCAAGGAGGGCTTGCCACCATGATGGAGCCGCGCAACATGGCGCAAGGGCGGCTCGATGCCACCGGCGCACGCGCCTTCGCCGCCGCGTTCCGGGTCGACTATGCCCTGGCCGCCGATCCGGCACGCGCAGAGTGGGTCACGCAGACCTTTGCCCCGGCCGAGCGCGTGCCGGGCTGCCCGCTGGCGCTCTACCGCCTCACACCCTGAGCACCGGGGCGCACCCCTCGACCCTATCGGCAAAATGGCGTATTCTGCACCACCGCGGGAACGCCCTAGGGGAGGGTGATGCCACAGGGATAATCCGGTGAAACAGTCGCTCGTCAATCTGCTGCCGCCCGCGACCATCGCGGCGATCCTCGCCTTCTGGGCCTTCGCGCCCGCCGCATGGGTGGAGAGCCCCTGGGCGCTGCCAGTGATGGGCCTCGCCACACTCGCCTTCGTCCAGCTGCTCGAACTGGTGTTCGAACGCCACGCAGGCTGGCGCATCAACGCGCGCGAACTGGCGACCGACGTCTTCTATGTCGCTTTCAGCTACACCGTGATCGGCTTTGCCTCGGACGCGCTGGTGAACTCGCCGCTGCGCGAGGCGAAAGAGGCGTGGGGCATCGCTACCCCGTGGCTCGCCGACCTGCCCTTCCTCGTGCAGGTGATGGCGGTGCTGTTCACCTTCGAGCTCGGCCAGTACTGGATGCACCGCGCGATGCACAACTGGACCCCGCTGTGGCTGACCCACGCCCCGCACCATCACGTGACACAGCTGAACGCGATGAAGGGCTATATCGGCAATCCCATAGAGCTGTTCCTGATCAGCCTCGGGGTGACCGCGCTGCTCGACGTCGACTTGAACGCCCTGTTCGCCAGCATCTCGGTCGGCTCCGCGATCGCGGCCTATGCCCATGCCAACGTGCGCGCCGATCCGCCGATCTGGTACGGGTACTTCTTCACCACCATCCGCAATCACTCGCTGCACCACACGGCGCTTTCGTACGAGGACACACGCTGCAACTACGGCAACTCGGTGATCTTCTGGGACCGCGTGTTCGGCACCTACAAGGAGGGCGAGAGCGAGGTGGTCGGCCAGGACGATCGCAAGCGCCTGTCGATCAAGGAGCAATGGCTCTTCCCCTTGCGCCCCTGGCTGGAAAAGCGCGGCGCGGCCGAGGCTTAGGCTAGGCTCGTCCACGAAAATTTAACGCATGGGTAACTATAGTGCCTTCATCCAACAGGGGATGAAGATGTGCGGCGACACAGAGGATTGGCAGGCGGACATAGGCCGGTAAGGGCGTCCTGCCGTCAGAATATCGAGCGACTATCCGACGCATCGAGACCGGACCCATCCCTTGGCGCGTTATCGGGGCCAGCGGGTCTGTCTGGTCCACTCGCCATGTCCATCCTCGCAATCCCGCCTTGCGTGGTGCGCCGGTGCGCCTTGCGCGGGCCGAACCGTCCGGAGAATGGCCGTGCAAGATAATCTGGTCGCCAGGCCACGGCTGATCGGCAGCCCGCGCCTCTGGGTTGTCTGTACGACAGTTTTCGCGGCATTCCTGCTTGCCAAGGAATTGTACCTCAACCTGTCCATACCGCTGACCTTCGACGATGCGTTCATGTTCTATCGCTATGCCTGGCATATCCGCGATGGAATGGGCGTCGTCTGGAATGCCGGAGGAGCGCCGACCTACGGGATTACCAGTCATGGCTGGCTGTTCGTCGTCACGCTGATCGCCGGCCTGCCCGTTCCTCCGGCAGCGGTCCTCCAATCTGCATCCTGGATCACAGGAGCTTTCGGTCTTGCCTTGATGGGGCACGGCCTGGCCCGTCGCGGCACCTCCGGGTGGTCTGCCGCTCTGGCGGTCGCAGCTCCGCTCGCATTGTTGATTTCGCCCTATTTCCGCTATCATCTGACCACCGGCATGGACACCATGCTGGCATTCACCGTCAGCGTCCTCATCGCCTTGAGCGTGGTCGATTATCTGCGCGGTCCGGACCAGCGCAGGGCATTCGTTCTGGGCGGGCTGGCATTTCTGGCCTTCGTGGTCAGGCCGGATGGCGGCCTATGCGCCTTGGGAGCCCCGCTGCTGGCCTGGCTGCTGCATGGCCCGCAGCGACGTTATGGCGATCTTGCCGGCCTGATCGTCGCGCCCGGACTTCTGATCGGCCTCTCGATCGGCCTGTGCCACATCTATTTCGGAGTTCCGCTGCCGCTCAGCTTCTACGCCAAGTCAGCCGGCGGTTACGAGGGGTTCCAGGGCAAGGACAGTTCGCTGGGCTACTTCGTCGATTTCCTGAAGGTGGCTCTGCCGTTCCTCCTCGTGGGCTGCCTCGCACGCATCCGGCCCCGTCACGCGGCGGTCTTTTTCCTCCCGGTCGTCCTGACGCTCGCCTATCTACTGTCGGTGAACCAGGTGATGGGATGGTACGGACGTTTCTACATCCCGCTTCTGCCCTACATCGTGATCCCTTCGTTGCTGTCGCTCGACAGGCGGCTCATCAGCCGTGCACCCGTTGCGCGCACCGAAACCGTGACGGCGTGTCTCCTCGCGATCGCTGCCGTTTCGACTTTCGTCTTCCAGAGCCAGATCGTCCGTTGGCATCTCGGCGTCAGCATGCCCGAACCCGTTCCCGTGCCGGTAATGCCGATCGCCGCGACGACACCGCTGCCGAAGGTCGACTGGTTCCAGAACATCGCGCGGATATCGGAAGATATCGCAAGCAAGCTGCCGCGCGGTACGGTGATTGCCGCCTCCGAGGTCGGCTATCTCGGCCTCATGGCTCCGCAAGCCGAGATCATCGATCTGGTCGGCCTCAACGACAACGAAATCGGCATGCATGGCTTCAGCGCGGACCGCCTTGTCGAAAGGAAGCCGGACCTGATCTGGCTGCCCCCCTCCCCCTACACGGGGATACGCGCTGAGATCCTGTCGAATAGGCCGTTTCACGAGCAATACGCCTTGCTCTCCGGGGCATACGGTTTCGGCCTTGCGATCCGCCGGGACAGTCCGCGCCATGGGCAGATCATGGCGATCATCGAAGATGCCTGGCCCCGCCTGTACCCTCGGATGCGGATCGAGGACCACGTCGTGCAAACCGATCGCCTCCCCCGACAGGCGTCGCGCTAAATGTCGGCGCACCGGCCAGGCGGACCGTGTCCGCAGGATCCCCCCTCTCGCGGAACAGGGGCGACGGTGTCAGGCCAAAGGTTTCATGAAAGCCGCCGGATGACCACTCCCGTTTGCGGGAATGGTGCTGCTGGGGAGGATTGAACTCCCGACCTCACCCTTACCAAGGGTGCGCTCTACCACTGAGCTACAGCAGCGCCGGAAACAGGCGCGCCCTATTGTCGCGCCTCGCAGCAATGTCAAGCGGACTTGAAGAGCCGGCTTCATATCTGCAAGGCGTTTCGCATGAATGAACAGTCCCGCAAGAAAATGTCACGGGAAGAGCGTCTCGCGGCCAAGCTGCGCGAGAACCTGCGGCGCAGGAAGGCCCAGAGCCGGGCGGCGACGCAGGGTGTTGCCGGGTCGGATGGCGAATCGGATAGGACGCAGGCCCTTCCCAATTCGCCCGGCGAGGGCTAACGCCGCGCGCTCTTGCTGGTTGCTCACCGATCCCACCGGAACCCCGGAGACAAAATGCCCAAGCTCATCCTCGTCCGCCACGGCCAGAGCCAGTGGAACCTCGAAAACCGCTTCACCGGCTGGTGGGATGTCGACCTCACGGAAAAGGGCGTGGCCGAGGCGACCGCCGCCGGCCACCTGCTGCGCGACAAGGGCATCCTGCCGACCTACGCCTTCACCTCGCTCCAGACCCGCGCGATCAAGACGCTGCATCTGGCGCTGGAGGCGGCGGGCCGCCTATGGATCCCCGAGGTCAAGGACTGGCGCCTGAACGAGCGTCACTATGGCGGCCTCACCGGGCTCGACAAGGCCGAAACCGCAGCCAAGCATGGCGACGATCAGGTCAAGGTCTGGCGCCGCTCCTTCGACATCCCGCCCCCGGTGCTGGAAGCGGGGAGCGAGTTCGATCTCGCTGCCGACCCGCGCTATGCCGGGATCGCCATCCCGAATACCGAAAGCCTCAAGCTCACCATTGAACGCGTGCTGCCCTATTGGGAAAGCGCGATCCTGCCGGTGCTGGCAGCCGGCGAGACGGTGATCATCGCCGCCCACGGCAACAGCTTGCGTGCGCTGGTCAAGCACCTCTCGGGCATTTCGGACGCGGACATCACCGATCTCGAGATTCCCACCGGCCAGCCGATCATCTATGACTTCGATGGCGGCGCGGTGACGGGGACCCGCTACTACCTGAAGGACGCATGATGGAAAGCACCGGGGGCAAGGTCGCGATCGTGATGGGCAGCCAGTCGGACTGGCCGACCATGAAGGCCGCCGCCGAGGTGCTCGATGAGCTGGAGGTGCCCTACGAGGCGCGCATCACCTCGGCCCACCGCACGCCCGATCGGATGGTCGCCTTCGCCAAGGGGGCCGAGGGCGAGGGATTCTCGGTCATCATCGCGGGCGCCGGCGGGGCGGCGCATCTGCCGGGCATGATCGCCAGCATGACCCATCTGCCGGTGCTGGGCGTGCCGGTGCAGTCCAAGGCGCTGTCGGGCATGGATAGCCTGCTCTCGATCGTGCAGATGCCGGGCGGGATACCCGTGGGCACGCTGGCGATCGGCGAGGCCGGGGCGAAGAATGCGGGGCTGCTGGCGGCCGCGATCCTGGCGGTTTCGGACGAAGCGCTCTCCGAACGCCTTCAGGATTGGCGCGCGGCCAAGAGCGCCGCTGTCGGCGAGACGCCGGAGGATTGATGCTGCCCCCCGGTTCTACCATCGGAATTCTCGGCGGCGGGCAGCTGGGCCGGATGATGGCCGTGGCCGCACTCCAGCTCGGCTACCGAGTCGTCGGCTTCGCGCCCGACGGCGACAATGTCGCGGCCGATGCCTGTTCGGATTTCATCACCGCCAAGTGGGACGATGCGGCTGCGCTGAAGGATTTCGCTGCGGCCTGCGACGTGGTGACGTGGGAATTCGAGAATGTCCCCGTCAGCACCGTCGCAGCCCTGCCCAGCCCCCTCCTTGCCTGCCCGCTGCGCGCGCTTGAGGTGGCGCAGGACCGGCTTCGCGAGAAGGCCTTTGCGGCCGCGCTCGGCGGGGTGCCTGCGCCCTACAGGGCGGTCGAAAGTCCGCCCGAGCTGGCCGCCGCCATCGCCGCCGTGGGCACGCCGGGCATCCTCAAGACCGCACGTGACGGCTATGACGGCAAGGGCCAGTGGCGGGTGCGCTCGATGATCGAGGCAGGGGCGGTGGCATTTCCGGGGGTCACCTGCATCTACGAAGGCTTCGTGATGTACGAGACGGAGTTCTCGGTGATTCTAGTGCGCGGCCGGGACGGCGGGATAAGATATTGGGATTCCACGGCAAATCTGCACGAGGGCGGGATGCTTGCGCAGTCGATCCTGCCCGCGGGGGCGCTGGTCGAGGCGCAGGTCCCCGCCGCCCGCGCATTGGCCGCCAAGGTCGCCGAGGCGCTCGGCTATGTCGGGGTGCTGACGCTCGAATTCTTCGCCACCCGCGAAGGCCCGGTGTTCAACGAGATGGCGCCGCGGGTCCACAATTCCGGGCACTGGACCATCGAGGGCGCGGCCACCAGCCAGTTCGAAAACCACATTCGCGCGATCTGCGGCCTGCCGCTCGGCGGCACGAAGACCCGCTTCGCCAGCATCGAGATGCGCAACATCGTCGGTGAGGACGCGTTGAAAGCCCACGCGATTCTCGCGGAACCGGGCGAGCCGCACCTTCACCTCTATGGCAAGGCCGAAGCGCGCGAAGGGCGCAAGATGGGCCACGTCACCCGCGTCGGACATGCCCTGAAATGAACGCTCAAGTGTCCGGGGACATCGTCCTGATCTACGCCCGCGCCGCCAACGGCGCGATCGGCAACGAGGGCGATCTGCCCTGGCGCCTGCCCGCAGACTTGAAGCGGTTCAAGGCGCTGACGATGGGCAAGCCGATGGTCATGGGGCGGAAAACCTTCGAGAGCCTGCCCGGCCTGCTGCCCGGTCGCCGCCATATCGTCCTCTCGCGGCGGGACGATCTCAAGGCCGAGGGCGTCGAAATGGCCGGTTCGGTCCGGGAGGCGCTGGCGATTGCCGCCAAGGGCAATGACTGCGGCGAGATCGCGGTGATCGGCGGGGCAGCGATCTATGACGTGTTCATGCCGCTCGCACACCGGATCGAGCTCACGCAGATCCATGCGGATTATCAAGGTGATACCTTCATGTCCGAGCCGGGCAAAGGCTGGGTGCTGACCGCGCGCGAGGATCACGCCGCAGCAGGCGCGCACCCGGCGTTCTCCTTCCTGACCTATCGCCGGACCCAAAACACCAGGGGCCAGCCCTGATGCGCTGGCTCGACCACCGCGATCCCATGCCCGAACCCTTGCGCGGCGCGATCATCGCGCTCGGCAATTTCGACGGATTCCACCGCGGGCACCAGGCGGTCGCGGGTGAGGCGATTGAATGGGCCAAGGCGGAAGGCCGCCCTTCGATCATCGCGACCTTCGATCCCCACCCGGTGCGCTTCTTCCGCCCCGATGTGCCGCCCTTCCGGCTAACGACGCTCGAACAGCGGCAGGAACTCTACCTCGCCGCGGGTGCGACCGCGATGCTGGTGTTCCACTTCGATGCCGAGCTTGCCGGGACGAGCGCGGAGGACTTCATCGCCAGGATCCTCATCGACCGCTTCGGCGCGCACGGGGTGGTGACAGGGGGCGACTTTACCTTCGGCAAGGGTGCCAAGGGGAACGTGGAGCTGCTGCGCACGCTGGGCGGGGAACTGGGCCTGCAATCGCGCGTGGTCGAAGCCGTGAGCGAGGGCGAGGAGGTCGTCTCCTCCAGCCGCATCCGGCAAGCATTGCGCGACGGCGACCCGCAGGAGGCCGCGCGCCTGCTCACCCGGCCCTTCGCCATCCGGGGCATCGTCGAGCATGGCGACAAGCGCGGGCGGACCATCGGCTATCCCACGGCGAATCTTGGCGTCGAGAATTACCTGCGCCCCAAGTACGGCATCTATGCGGTCACGGGCCGCATCCTCGCGACGGGGCAGGTGCTCCACGGCGCGGCCAATATCGGCATCCGCCCGCAGTTCGAGCCGCCCAAGGAGCTGCTCGAACCGTTCTTTTTCGATTTCAAGGGCGACCTCTACGGGCAGGAGATCGAAGTGGCCTTCCACCACTACCTGCGGGGCGAGGCGAAGTTCGACAGCCTTGAGGCGCTGATCGAACAGATGGACAAGGATTGCGCCGAGGCCCGGCGGCTATTAGGGCAACGCGGAATTTAACCCCGCCCGTTCGTCTCGAGCGCAGTCGAGAGACTTTGCGCAGGCCACCTGTCTCGACTTCGCTCGACACGAACGGAAATGTGAAGTGCGATGACCGAAGAAAACCCGCAGCGCGATTACCGGGACACCGTCTTCCTGCCGAAGACCGATTTCCCCATGAAGGCCGGCCTCCCGCAGAAGGAGCCGGGCATTGCCGCGCGCTGGGAGCAGATCGGGCTCTATGACGCCTTGCGTGATGCCCGCCGGGGCCGCGAGAAGTTCATCCTCCACGATGGCCCGCCCTACGCCAATGGCGACATGCATATCGGCCATGCGCTGAACCACATCCTCAAGGACATGGTCTGCCGCACCCGGAACCTGCTGGGCTATGACGCGCCTTACGTGCCGGGGTGGGACTGCCACGGCCTCCCCATCGAGTGGAAGGTCGAGGAGCAGTATCGCAAGGAGAAGAAGGCCAAGCCCGTGCTCACCGGTGCGGGGCGCGATGAAGCGGCGGTCAAGGCGTTCCGCGACGAGTGCCGCGCCTATGCGCAGCACTGGGTCGACGTGCAGCGCGGGCAGCTGAAGCGCCTCGGCATCATGGGCGATTGGGACCATCCCTACCTCACCATGCAGAAGGAGAGCGAGGCAGTGATCGTCGCCGAGCTCCTCAAGCTGGCCGAGGCGGGGAACCTCTATCGCGGATCAAAGCCGGTGATGTGGTCGCCCGTCGAACAGACCGCGCTGGCCGAGGCGGAGGTCGAATACGAGGACATCACCTCGACCCAGATCGACGTTGCGTTCGAGATTGTCGAGAGCAAGGTGCAGGGCCTCGTCGGCGCTAAGGCTGTCATCTGGACCACGACCCCTTGGACGATCCCGGTCAATCAGGCTCTCGCATATGGGCCTGACGTCAAATACATGCTGCTGAACGTGATCGACGGCGACAAGGCTCCGATGTGGCTGGTCGCTGAAGAACTTGTTCCGGCGTTCCTTGCACGCATGGGCCTCCCCGCCCTTGGCGCCGGTATGGTGGACGGCAAGAGCGTCGAGTATGATTGGGTCATCAAAGGCTCCGAACTCGCCGGCACCCTTGCCCGCCACCCGATGCACCACCTTGGCGGGTTCTACGCGGCCCCGCGCCCGCTGCTGCCCGGCGACTTCGTCACCACCGACTCCGGCACCGGCCTCGTCCACATGGCGCCCGATCATGGCGAGGACGACTTCGACCTCTGCAAAGCGAACGGCATCAACCCCGTCTTCGCGGTGATGGACGACGGGCGCTATCGCGACGACTGGCAATGGCTGGGCGCTGCGGATGAGCGGCGCATGAGCGTCATCAACCCCAAGTTCAACGCGCCCGACGGCCCGATCTGCTCGGACCTGCGCGAAGCGGGCGCGCTGCTCGCGGCGAGCGCGGACTACGCGCACTCCTACCCGCATTCGTGGCGCTCCAAGGCCAAGGTGATCTTCCGCTGCACCCCGCAGTGGTTCGTGCCGATGGACAAGCCGTTAGCTGACGGCACCACGCTGCGCGACACGGCCATCGCCGAAATCGGCCGCGTCCAGTTCATCCCCGAAAAGGGCCGCAACCGCATCGGCGCGATGGTCGAGGGGCGGCCCGACTGGGTGCTCTCCCGCCAGCGCGCGTGGGGCGTGCCGATCACGCTGTTCGTGCGGCCCGACGGCTCCTACCTGCAAGACGCCGCCGTCAACGCCCGCATCGTTGCTGCGGTGAACGCGAAAGGGATGGACGCGTGGAACAGCGCCAACAAGGCCGCGTTCCTCGGCCCCGACTACGACCCGGCCGAGTTCGAGATGGTCACGGACATCCTCGACGTATGGTTCGATAGCGGCTGCACCCATGCCTTCGTGCTCGAAAGCGGGCGCTGGCCGGACCTGCAATGGCCCGCCAACCTCTACCTCGAAGGCTCGGACCAGCACCGCGGCTGGTTCCAGTCGAGCCTGCTCGAAAGCTGCGTCACCCGCGGCCGCGCGCCTTACGATCAGGTTCTCACCCACGGCTTCACGATGGACGACAAGGGCATGAAGATGTCCAAGGCCAAGGGGAATGGCATTGATCCGCTGACGACGATGAATGAATATGGTGCCGACATCCTGCGGCTATGGGCGCTGTCGGTCGATTTCACCGAGGATCACCGCATCGGCAACGAGATACTCAAGGGCGTGGGCGACCAGTATCGCAAGCTGCGTAACACCTTCCGCTACCTCTTGGGCGCGCTCGACGGGTTTGTGGGTGACATGAGTGATGCGGGCGAGCTGCCGGAGCTTGAGGTCTATGTTCTCGCGCTGCTGAGCGAACTCGACGGCAAGCTGAAGGCTGCGGCGGAAAGCTACGACTTCAACCGATATACCCGCCTGCTGGTCGATTTCTGCAACGAGGACCTGTCGGCATTCTACTTCGATATCCGCAAGGACTCGCTCTATTGCGACGGGCCGGATTCGACCACGCGTAACGCCTATCGCACCGTGCTGGACCTGCTGTTCCACGCGCTGGTGCGCTATGCCGCGCCGGTGCTGGTGTTCACCGCGGAGGAAGTCTGGCTCTCGCGGTATCCCGAGGATGGCGAGGCCGATGACGCGGGGCAACGCGGTTCTGTCCACCTGCTTGAATGGCCGAGCGTGCCGGGCGTTGTAATCGACAAGGAGCGGTGGGATAAGATCCGCGCGGTTCGTCGGAAGGTGTTCGAGGAGATAGAGCCGCTGCGGCGTGACAAGCAGCTTCGTTCGGGTTTGGAAGCAGCGATCGAACTGGGCCTCGACGCAGATACGTTCCTGCAGACACAGGGCGTCGATTGGTCAGAGATTTTCATCTCAAGTTCAGTGACGGTCTCACAACTCGGCGCCTTCGAGAAGCCAATGGAAGGGGTCTCGACGACCGTGACCGTCTCAAAGACCGCCCACCACAAGTGCACCCGCTGCTGGCGCCATCTGCCCGATGTGGCGCCCGAATCGTCTGGCTTGGGCGCGCTTTGCGGGCGCTGCGATGAGGTCGTGGCGCAGATCGATGCAGGCGTGATCGCGGCATGAAGGGCATCTTCACCCGCAACCGCCTGATCGGCCTCGCACTTGCCGCCTGCATCGCGTTGGCGGACCAGGCGGTGAAAAGCTACGTGATCGGCGTTCTCGAACTGCGGCGGGTGAAGCATATCGATCTCCTGCCCTTCTTCGACCTCACCTACATGGAGAACCGCGGCGTCTCGCTCGGCATGTTCCAGGCGACGAACATGGAGATGCGTTGGCTGCTGGTGCTGGTGACGGCGGTCATCGCTCTGGTGGTGCTGGTGTGGATGATGCGCGAGAAGGCGATGGGCGAGATCGCGGGGCTGGCGCTGATCCTCGGCGGGGCGCTTGGCAATATCCGCGATCGCTACGGCCTCGGCTATGTGATCGACTATGCCGATTTCCACATCGGGGACTTCCGCCCCTTCCTGATCTTCAACATCGCCGATGCCGCGATCACCATCGGCGTCGTCATCATCCTTGCGCGCAGCCTGCTGCTGCGCGACAAGGGAGACACTGAAACCGGGGACGTGCCCCGTGGAGAGGCCCAAGATGCGTAAGATTGCACCCCTGATGATGCTGGCCGGCGCGGCTGCCTTGCTGGCGGGCTGTGGCGGCGGCGGTGGGCTGTTCAACCGCTCCCGGCCCGACGAATTCGCGGTGCAGCGTCAGGCGCCGCTGGTGGTGCCGCCGGACTTCACGCTCACCCCGCCTGTCCCCGGGGCGCCGCGCCCGTCGGAAGGCACTGCTTCGGAACAGGCGCTCGACGCGCTGTTCGGCGGCCCTGCTCCGCGCAGCCGGGTGGAGGCAAGCGTGCTCGACCGCGCCGGACGCGCCGACCCGAGCATCCGCTCTCAGGTCGGCGACACCGGCACCAACACCGTCGCCAAGGGCCGCGTCACCCGCGACATCATCGCCGCGCCCGAAGGTGACGGGCAGACGGCCAGCACGGTAATCCCTTCCTGAGTTCCGCACGCCATCCGGCGTGCGAAATCCTCGCTCACGCAGCCTGAGGGCCGCATCGCTGCGGGCGGCCGTTCCGCCTTGCAGTCGCTGCGCGACCGATACCCGCGCGTACCATGAGCTTGTGCGAACCCCTCAGTCTGCCTGCTCCCGGCTCACCAGCAGCTTGTCGATGCGGCGGCCATCCATGTCGACGACCTCGAAGCGCCAGCCCTGATCGGTGAAGTGCTCGCCCTCCTGCGGGAGCTTCTTCATGACCGACAGCGCATAGCCGGCCGCGGTGCCGAACTCGCGGTCTTCGCCATAATCAAGGCCCAGACGGTCGGAGAGGGCATCGGCCGAGAGCGAGCCCGACACCAGCAACGAGCCGTCCTCGCGCTCGACCACCGATGGCAGGTCGCCGTCGTCCGAATCGCTGGCGAAGTTGCCGACGATCGCGGTGAGCAGGTCGACAGGGGTGACGATCCCTTCGAAGTGGCCGTATTCGTCATGCACCACCGCCATCGCCACTTCGGCCGATTGCAGCACCCGCAGGGCATCCATCGCATCGAGCTGATCGGGGACGACTTCGACCTTGCGCATCATGTCCCGCAGAGCGACCGGCCGTCCGGCGACCAGTGCGGCCAGCAGGTCGCGGACCTTGACCACGCCGATGATCGTATCGGGCGACCCGTAGGCGACAGGGAGCAGCGAGTGCGAGGATTCCTCGATGGTTGTGCGGATATCCTCCGGCCCGGCATCGGCCTCGATCCAGTCGACATCGGTGCGCGGAGTCATCATCTCGCGCACCGGGCGCTGGGCGAGGCGCACCACGCCGGTCAGGATCTGGCGCTGTTCGGCCTCGATCACGCCCGAACGGGTCGCCTCGGCAAAGATCATGCGCAGTTCCTCGGAAGTCAGCGCGGCCTGGTCGCCGCTCCTGATGCCGAACAGGCGGATGATCGCGGCCGAGCTCGAATCGAGCAGCCACACCAGCGGCGCGGCGGCCTTGGCCATGAAGGCCATCGGCCGCGCCATCACCAGCGACACCGGCACCGCGACCTGCAAGGCCAGCTGCTTGGGCACCAGTTCGCCGATGATAAGGCTGAGATAGGTGGTGAAGGCGATCACCACTGCAAAGCCGGTCTCGTCGGCATATTCCGGCGGCAGTCCCAGCGCCGCCAGCCGCTCGCCGACCGGGCCGCCAAGGCTTGCCCCCGAATAGGCGCCGTTGATGATGCCGATCAGGGTGATGCCGATCTGCACCGTCGAAAGGAACTTGCCCGGGTTCGCAGCCAGCTGGATCGCGATCCGGGCGCTGGTGGATCCGGCCTCGGCCCGGGCTTCGAGCGCGCTGGTCTTGGCGCTGACGATCGCCAGCTCCGACATGGCGAACACGCCGTTGATGACGACGAGCGCCAGGATGATCGCAAGGTCGGTCCAGGGAAAGGGTGTCACGCCCGCCGCGCTAGCACAAACGAGGCAGCTTGCCAGCCGTGCAACGGGGCAGCGACCGACAGGCGCGCCCGGTCTGGCGGCATCTTTGTTCAACATGGGTCAAGGAACCACCCGGCATGGGCTGTAGCGTCTCATAGGTCCGACGCCTTGCCGCCACACGGGCGCGATGGCATCGTGACCAAGATAACAAGAGGGAGGCAACACCATGACCATTTCGCGAATTCTGCTTTCGGGCACCGCGGCGATCGCCCTGCTGGGCACGACCACGGCCTGCGTGACCGATCCCAACACCGGCGAGAAGAAGATTTCGCGCACCGCGATTGGCGCTGGCCTCGGCGGCACGCTGGGCTATCTGCTCGGCGGGGCGATCGGCGGGGATACCGGACGCATCATCGGTGCGGGGATCGGCGGATCGGCGGGCGCCGTCCTCGGCAAGCAGTATGACGACCAGATCAAGGAGCTGCGCGAACAGACTGCCGGCAGCGGCGTCGATGTCGAACAGATCGGCAATCAGGACGCGATTCTCGTGCGCCTGCCCGACGGGGTGACCTTTGCGACCGGTTCGGCGGCGATCAACCCGGGCTTCCACGACACGCTCAATTCGGTCGCCGAGACTCTGATCAAGTACCCCAACAGCCTGATCGACGTCTACGGCTTCACCGACACGACCGGCAGCCCCACGACCAACCAGCGCCTGTCCGAACAGCGAGCGCAGGCGGTTGCCGATTATCTCGCGGCCCGGGGCGTCGCCCGGGCGCGCATGGCGACCAAGGGCTTCGGTGAGCAGTATGACTACCTGCGCGTCAAGACCGGCGACAATGTCAACGAACCGCTCAACCGCCGGGTCGAGATCAAGATCATCCCCGTGAGCCAGGACGACGTTAACGCGGCGCGCGCCGGGAACTGACTTTCCGGACGCTGACACAGGACGGGCCGCCCCCGCCGGCGGCCCGTTTTGCGTTTCAGCGCAGCGCTTTGGCCCGCTCCGCCAGCCGCTCGACCGCCGCTGCGTGGATCGCGGGGGAGCATACCAGCACGCCGAAATCCCTCGGGTCGTGCTTGTTGTAGGCGAGCGGGTGGCCGAAAGCGTCGGTCACCTCCGCTCCCGCCTCGCGCGCGATCAGGGTCGCGGCGGCGATGTCCCATTCGTAACCCCAGCGCAGGGTCGCGACGAGATCAGCACGGTCGGCGGCGACCATCGCGATCCTGAGCGCGATCGAGTTGGGCTGCTCCACCGCGATCAGATCGCCGTCCTCTTTGGGCAGGCTGTGGGTTGGCACGCGCGCTCCGGCGAATTCGGTGCGCTGGCTCGCGCGGATCGGCACGCCGCCAAGCGTGGCGCCTTGCCCCGCAACGGCCACCCACTCCTCGCCGCGCGCAGGAGCCGCGAGCATCCCGATCAGCGGGCGCCCGGCGCTCACCAGGGCCACCGACACCGCCCAGCCCGCCCGTCCACGCACGAAATCGCGGGTCCCGTCGATCGGATCGACCAGCCAGATCAGCCCGCTCTGCGTGCGCGCCTTGTCGTCGAGGGTCTCTTCGGAGAGCCATGCGGCAGACGGCAGCAGGCGGTGCAGTTCGCGCTTCAGGAACCGGTCGACTTCAAGGTCCGCCTCGCTGACCGGGTTGCCCGGCGTCTTGTCCCAGCTTTCGAGCGCGTGCCCCGCCCCAGGCCAGCGCGACAGCGCGATCCTGCCCGCCTCGCGGACGATGGCCTGAAGATGGTTCCTGTCAATCATGAGAGGGTTGGTGTTGCGCCTGCACAGGGCACTTTTCAAGAGGGGCGATCCGTGCTTAGGCCGCCCGCGGACACACCTCTCCCCAGGATTTGAGAAGAAGGGATCGATACGTCATGAACGTCCACGAATACCAGGCCAAGGAACTGCTCGCAAAGCACGGGATTGCGGTGCCCGCGGGTCATGCCGCGCTGAGCGTCGAGGAAGCGGTGGAGGCCGCCAAGAAGCTGCCGGGGCCGCTCTATGTCGTGAAGGCGCAGATCCATGCGGGCGGCCGCGGCAAGGGCAAGTTCAAGGAACTCGGGCCGGACGCCAAGGGCGGCGTGCGTCTCGCCAAGAGCCTCGAGGAAGTCGAATCCCACGCGCGCGAAATGCTCGGCAACACGCTGGTCACCATCCAGACGGGCGATGCGGGCAAGCAGGTCAACCGGCTCTACATCACCGACGGCGTCGACATCGCCAAGGAATACTACCTCTCGCTGCTGGTCGACCGTGCATCGGGCCGCGTGGCCTTCGTCGTCTCGACCGAAGGGGGCATGGACATCGAGACCGTGGCGCATGACACGCCCGAGCTGATCACCACCTTCAGCGTCGACCCCGCGCAGGGCTTTCAGCCGCACCACGGCCGCGCCGTGGCCTTCGCGCTGAAGTTGACCGGCGATCTCAACAAGCAGGCGCAGAAGCTGGCGAAGCAGCTCTATGACGCCTTCCTCGCCACCGATTGCGAGATGCTGGAAATCAACCCGCTGGTCG
>VFQM010000338.1_pt1 | contig 54302 bp, 46 predicted proteins | sample 3512391 | NCBI WGS metagenome assembly VFQM01 (sample SAMN10412369, study PRJNA504923) | tailings metagenome | isolation source: Replicate 1 from Balatoc abandoned mine | place: Philippines | reverse complement strand
CGATGCAATCCCCCGGGCTCTAGATCGAAGTGCTACGAAACCTGGGGGCAGCGCAGCGGCGTGGATCGCACTTTCCTTGGTGGCGCTGGCCACCCAGGCGGCCACTGTGAGCGGCCGCGATGCTGCGGCTTGGCAATGGAGCGAGTGGCGCCATGTGCTCGAGCGCACACGTTTCGGTGCCGTCTGGCTGGTGCGGACATCTGCCGCGCTGCTCCTTCTGGCAGTGCTGCTGTGGAAGCGCAAAGGGGAGCATGGCCGGCGCGCCGTAATGATCTCCGCTTGGGCACTGGCCGTGATCGTCCAGTGTGCAGCAGCTTGGTCAGGCCACGGAGCCGCGGTCGAACCCACTGAAGTTGCGCTAGCGGCCGTGGTGGCACACCTGCTGTTCGCCGGACTCTGGGCCGGCGCACTGCCTTGGCTGGCGCTGGGCTTCGGGTATGCGGTGCGCGCCAACGTGGCCGACGAATACCGCCACTGGATGCGCGGCGTGATCTCGCGATTCTCGGCGCTGGCCACGGTCAGCGTCATGGCCGTCTTCGCCTCCGGCGCCGCAATGACCTATCTGCTCGTCGGCGCGCCCACCGAATGGCCTGCGCGCGCTGGTGACTGGCTGGCCGGCACCTCGACCGCGGTCGAGCGTGTCGTCGCCCCGCTGCTGTCGACGAGCTTTGGCGGCTGGGTGCTGGTCAAGATCGGCTTGCTCCTGGTTGTCTTGTGGCTCGCCTCGGGGGTGCGCTGGCGCGAACTGCCCAGGCTCGCCTCCGGCGACGCCTCATCGTGGCAAGGTGCCCGCCGCAGTGTGTGGCGGGAAGCCCTGGCCGTTGCGGCGCTGCTATGGGCTGCAGCTGTGGCGGCGTCGACGATACCCGCAGCACACGACACGATGGTGTGGCCGCTTCCGTTCCGGGTCTCGCTGGCCGCGACGTGGGAACAGCCCAACGTGCCGCTGTGGGTTGCGCTGTCAAGCCTCGGCCTGCTGGCTGCCGTGCTGCTCGGAGCACGCCCGTGGGCACGCGTCGTGGCGCGCAAACCGCTCGGCACGAGCGACGCCTTGCGAGCCCTCATCGGAGTCGTGGTCCTGGCGGCTGCGACGGGCATCATGTTCTGGACTCTCGCTGTACCAGCCTACCCGCAGACCTACTTGAGGAGCGCCGTGGCCTACGACGCCGTGTCGATCGCGCGTGGAATGGCGCTGTATCCGGTTCACTGCGCGCAGTGTCACGGATCCGCCGCTCGCGGGAACGGGCCGCTGGCAGCCAAGCTGGCCAAGCCGCCCATCGATCTGTCGGAGCCGCATACGGCGCTGCACACCGCCGGAGACATCTACCACTGGCTCACCGACGGCAAGCCGGATTCGCCGATGCCCGGCTTTCGTCACAGCACGTCGGCCGATGACCGCTGGGACCTGGTCAACTTCCTGCGGCTGTTCTCCTCCGGCTACCAGGCGCGCATCCTCATACCCCAGGTGGTCCAACGGCAGCCCTGGCTCGGCGCACCGAACTTCGACTACGTGGATGCCGAAGGCAGGCCCGGTGCCCTCAAGAACTTCCGTGGCCACGTCGTGCTCCTGGTCTTCTACGCATTGCCGACTTCGCAAGTGAGGCTGTCGCAGCTGGTCGAACTGCAGGTGCGGATGCGGGAGCGCGGGGTCGTGGTGATCGCCGTGCCCTGGCCGGGATCGCCAGCGGCAGAAGCCGGCTCGGTGCCGTTCGTCCTGCCGGTCGACGGCGCTGCCGAGGTCGCCAAGGCCTACCTGCTCCTTCGCCGAACCCGCGCCGACGCTGGCAAGACGATCGCCGACGAGGTGCCGGCGCACATGGAGTTCCTGATCGACCGCTTCGGCTACGTGCGTGCGCGCTGGCTGGCCGAGCCGGAGTCGCAGGAGTGGCGCGATGCGGATCGACTGCTTCGGCAGATCGACCTGCTGCGCGACGAACCGCGTCTGATGCCGCCCCCGGACGACCATGTCCATTGAGTGAGTCACGCTCGCCATGCGCTACCTTTCGCTGACGTTCGCCGTCGCAGCCTATGGGCTGTTTGTCGGCACCTTCGCAGCACTCTTGCTCTTCATGCACGACGCCGTCTCCCTGTCTTGGGGTGCGGGAGTCGACGTCTGCGGCCATGCCTCCGTTAGCCCGCTCGTCGTCAACATCGGATTGATGGTCCTGTTCGGGCTGCAGCACAGCGTCATGGCGCGCCAGCCCTTCAAGGCGCGATGGCAACGACTGGTGCCGCCGCATCTCGAGCGCACGGCCTATGTGGTGGGATCGTGCGTCGCGCTGATCGTGATGATGGCGTATTGGCGCCCCATGCCGGTCGTCGTCTGGGACTCGAGATCCGTGGTCGTGTGGGCGCTGTGCGTCGCACTGGGTGTCGTTGGGGCCAGCGTGCTCATGTGGGCCACCTTTCTGACCAACCACTTCGAGCTCTTCGGTCTTCGCCAGGCCTACCTTCACTGCCGGGGCATTGCGTGGACCCCGGTACCGTTCAAGACGGCGGCGCTGTACAAGCTCGTGCGTCACCCGATGATGCTTGGCATGTTGATTCTGCTGTGGGTGACGCCGAGCATGACCCAGGGTCACCTGGTGCTCGCCGTGGGCTTCACGCTGTACGTACTGATCAGGGCCCAATTCGAAGAACGGGACCTCAGGCGCGTGCTCGGTGCAGAGTACGACAGCTATCGGCGTTCCACGCCCATGCTGCTGCCGCGACTGTGGCGGGCCAGCTCGGAAGTCAGTTCGGGCCATGCCGGCCGCTAGCCACGCCTGGGTGCACGATGTCGACACTCGCCACGCCAGACCGCCGGTTGGCTGCTGAGACGACGACGCTCTGTGATCATGTTACGGACCACGCCACGGCGATCGGCGAGTCGCATGAGCGCTGCCGGGCGATGGGGCTGTCGCGCATCGCGGCGTTCGACCCGCACCCGGCTAGTGGAGCCAGCCTGGCACTCTTGCTCGAGCGCAACTCGAAGCTCCACGCCGTCGCGGCGCCGCTGATGGACATGCTGCACGAGGTGATCGCCGGCACGCAGAGTTCCGTGGTGCTGTGCGATGCGACCGGAACGATCGTGCGCTCGATCGGTGTCGACGACTTGTTGCCTGATGCGCGCAAGGCCGTGCTGGCACCCGGGGTCAACTGGAGCGAGCCGTCCCAAGGTACCAACGCCGTGGGCACGGCGCTCGTGGCCGAATCGCCCATGTTTGTGCAGGCCGACGAGCACTACCTGTACGCCAACCAGTCTCTGACGTGTTCGGCCGCGCCCATCTCGGATCCGCGCGGCAGCGTGGCGGGCGCGTTGGATGTGACCGGCATAGGGCAGTCGTGCCATCCACACACGATGGCGCTGGTGCGGATGAGTTCGCGCATGATCGAGAACCGATGGCTGACAGAGGGCGCGCCGCAGCTCATGCGATTGCACTTCCACGCGCGCAGCGAGTTCATCGGATCGCTGAAGGAGGGCATTTTGACCGTTGCGCCCGACGGCAGGATCCGAGACGCCAACCGCAGCGCACACGGGCAACTCGGGCTGAGCGGGGCCGCCCTGCGCCGGCAAACGCTGTCGACCCTGTTCGGCCTCAGCGTCGGTTCCGTTGTGGATAGCTTTCGATCCGGCAATGCCTGTCCGCTGGTCGTTCACACCAGTCAAGGGCAAGCATTCCACGTGGTCGCGCACTTCAATTGGCCCGTGCTGCACGGCTTCGGCGAGCCTGCGCCCGCGAAGGTGAAGACAGCGGTCTCGACGGCAGAGCCTCCGAGCATCGCGGCACCCGCCGGCGGCGATCCGTTCACGCTCGACGAGTTGACGCGTGGCGATAAGCGGATGGCGGTGATCGGTGCCAAGCTCAGGCGCGTGATTGATCGTGACGTGCCGCTGCTCGTACTCGGCGAAACGGGTACCGGCAAGGAACTGCTCGCACGTGCGATCCATCGAGAATCGCGCCGCGCGCACAAACCGTTCATCGCCGTCAACTGTGCCTCGATACCCGAAGCACTTATCGAGGCCGAGTTGTTCGGGTACGAGGAGGGGGCATTCACAGGCGCGCGACGCAGCGGATCGCCGGGCAAGTTCGTGCAGGCCCATACGGGAACGCTTTTCCTCGACGAGATTGGCGACATGCCGCTTGCGCTTCAGGCGCGACTTCTGCGAGTGATTCAGGACCGGCAGGTGATTCCGTTGGGAGGCGCAAAGGCCGTTGCAGTGGATGTTTCGATCATCTGCGCGACGCATCGTGATCTGCACGAGATGATCGCTGCGCGGGCCTTCCGCGAAGACCTCTACTACCGGCTGAACGGTTTGACCGTCAAGTTGCCTGCGCTGCGCGAGCGCGAAGACCTTGTCCTGCTCGCGCAGCGCATCGTCGCCGAGCAGAAGGGTGGAAACTCTCTGGCACCCGATCTCGTCGCGCTTCTTGAGACGTTTCACTGGCCCGGGAATGCTCGACAGTTGCACAACGTCCTGCGTACGACATGTGCGATGGCCGGGGAGAGATCGACATTGCGTCCCGAGCACCTGCCGGAAGACCTCCTCGACGCCCGGAACGCCTCCGCCTCTGTGGATGCAGGTCGCCCAGTGCGGATGCCAGGTGGCTGGCTGGCCGGTCCTGCTTCAGCGCCTCCCGGTTCAGCCGCGCAGTCGCTCTGCGCAAAGGCACTGGGCAAACCGATACGAGGATATGAAGAGCGACGCGACAATCACCGCGCTTAGAGCATGCGGTGGCAACATCTCCAATGCCGCCAAGCGATTGGCTCTTGGAGGCTATCTGCAAACAATGTTGATCGCGAGCTGCGCCAAGGACTCGGGTGAAGCCGCGTCTCGTGACAAGGGCAGGTCGGCGCAAGCCTCAGGCGCCCTCTGGAGTGTCGCCCGCCAGCGTGATGCGGTGCATCACGCGACGGAAACCGTGGTAGTCGTTGATCGGGTAGTGCTGTGTGCTGCGGTTGTCCCACAGCGCCAGCGTGCCGGGCGCCCAGCGCACGCGGCAGGTGAACTCTTCCCTCCTCTGATGCGCATGCAGATACTGCAGCAGCGGTGCGCTCTCCTCCTCGGTCATTCCGGCAAAGCGCACCGTGTGAGCCACGTTCATGAAGAGCGCGCGGCGCCCCGTCTCGGGATGCAGCCGCACCGCCGGATGCTCGGCTTCGTACACACGGCGATCATCACAGCCGGCCTCGGCGATGCGGTCCTCGCGCGTGCGTGAGGTATCGGCCTTGGCCGAACTGTTGACGCAGCGCAGGTCGGCCAGCAGGCTTCGCATGCCCTTGGACAACGCCTCATAGGCCGCGGTCTGGCTGGCGAACAGCGTGTCGCCGCCCTGCGGCGGCACCTCGCGTGCCAGCAGCAGCGTGGCCATCGGTGGCCGCTCGAGGTAGGCGGTGTCGCTGTGCCATACGCCGCCGAAGTTGACGCGCTCGTGCTCGAGCTTCTTGACTTCGATGATGGTCGGGTATCCGTCGAGACCCTTGACGAAGGGATACTCCACCGGCGTGCCGATGGTGGCGGCGAAGGACAGGAACTCGTCGTTGCCGAGCGCCTGGCCACGAAACACGATGACGCCGTTCTCGAGCCATACGCGCCGCAGCTCGGCGACGTGTGCCGCTTCGAGCGGCCGACGCAGGTCGACACCACTCACCTCGGCGCCGATGGCGCCGGCCAGGCGCCTGATCTCCATCGCGGCTGCGGCCATCGTCGATGTGCCTCTTCGCCGTCTCGACGCCCTAGAGGTCGGCCCTTCCGCCCAGCAACTGCCGTGCGATCGTGCGCCGCTGGATCTCGGCCGTGCCGTCGGGAATGCGCATCACGCGCGCGAAGCGCCAGCCCTCCTCGATGCGCAGCTCGTTGGTCAGCCCCATTGCGCCGTGCACCTGGATGCTGCGGTCCATCACGCGGCCCAGCATCTCGGTGCAGAAGGCCTTGACCATGCTCACCTGCGCGGTGGCGGCTTCGCCACGGTCGATGCGCCAGGCACAGTTCTGGATCATCGACTTTGCGGCGTAGATGTCCATCGCGCTGTCGGCCAGCATGAACTGGATCGCCTGGTGCTCGGCGATCGGCACCCCCTGCGTCTTGCGCACCTTGGCGTATTCCAGCGCCTGGTCCAGCGCCCAGCGTGCGAGCCCCAGGCAAGTGGCGGCCATGCCGATGCGGCCGGCGTTCACGCCGTCCATCGCCACCGCCAGGCCGCGGCCGACGGCTCCAAGGCGATGGTCGTCGGGCACGCGCACGCCGTCGAGAGTCACCACGCCGGTATCGCCGCCCAGGTGGCCCATGGTGTTGATCAGCCGCGGTACCGAGAATCCGGGCGCTCGCGTGTCGACGAAGAAACCGGTCACCCCGCCCTGGTGGCGCGCCGCTGCCTCGGGGTCGGTGAGTGCGAAGACCATCGCGTGGTCGGCGTAGGGCGAATTGGTGATCCACTGCTTGGTGCCGTTCAACACCCAGTGGTCGCCGTCGCGCACCGCGCGCGTCTTCATTGCGAACACGTCGGAACCCGCGTCGGGTTCGCTCAGGCCGAAGCAAAGCGTCTTGTCGCCGCTGGCGATGCCCTCGCGATAGCGCGCGAACACCGTCGGCTCCAGGTGCCGCAGCACCGGCGACAGGCCGTTGGTGAAGGGCGACGGCAGCACCACGGTCTGGATCAGCGGCCGACCGGGCCCGAAGCGATGGTTCAGCACCTCCTGGATGTGCGCCATCGCCTGCGCCCCGAGGCCGGCGCCGCCCAGCGCTTCGGCGCCGAACAAGTTGTAGTAACCCAGTTCGGCCGAGCGCATGCGGATGCGCCGGCGCAGCGCCAGCGCCTCGGGCACGAAGCGGCCATCGGGCTGGAAGAGCGTGCGTTCGCTGCCCAGCACCGCCCGGTGCTCGTCCTCGAGCGGCAGAACCTCTCGCTCGACGAAGCGCAGAACGGCCTCGCCGATGGCCCGGGTGTCGGCGTCGACTTCGAAATTCATGACTGGAGGCCTCGGTTCAAGCCGCCTTGAACTTGGGCAGCGTGATCTCGTCGGTGACCGCATCGAAGGCGACCGCGACCCGCTGGCCGATGCGAATGGACTCCACGTCGTCGGTGACGATGTTCGTCATCATCCGCGCCCCCTCGTCCAGTTCGACCACCGCCACCACGTAGGGTGCGTCGGCCTTGAACGCAGGGCCGGCCGGACGCCGTGCGACCGTGTAGCTGTAGATGCTGCCGGTGCCGCGAGCGTCGGACCACTCGAGCGCGTCGCTGTGGCAGTGTGGGCACAGCGCCCGCGGGTAGAAGTGGTGACGGCCGCAGTCGCGACAACGCTTGAGGATCAGGCGGCGTTCCTTCAGGGCGGCCCAGTAGGGGGCGCTTTCAGGGTCGACGACGGGAAGTGGCTTGTCGTACATGGTGAGCTGCTCGATGTCAGTGCGTCGAAAGAATGCAGGTGGCGCCGCTCGAGAGCGTGCCGCCCGTGCCGTGCACCAGCGCCGTGGCGGCGTCCTTCACCTGCCGCGGGCCGCACTCGCCGCGCAGTTGCCGCACCGCCTCGATCAGAAGGAAGATGCCGTACATGCCAGGGTGTGCATACGACAGCCCCCCGCCGTTCGTGTTCATCGGGAACGCGCCGCCCGGCGCCGTGCGCTGATTGGAAACGAAGGCCCCGCCCTCGCCGCGCTGGCAGAACCCCAGCGCCTCGAGCGTGAGCAGCACGGTGATCGTGAAGGAGTCGTACAGCTCGACGACATCGATGTCGTCGTGTCGCACACCCGCCATCGCGAAGGCCTCGCGGCCGGCGATCTCGGCGGCGGTCAGGCGTGCGAGATCCGGCATCGCGGCGATGGTCCAGTGCGTGTGCGCCTCGCCGTAGCCGCGCACGTGCACCGGCTTGCGGTGGCCGATCGCTCGCGCATGCTCGGCGGTGGTCATGACCACCGCACCGCCACCGTCGGTGACCAGGCAGACATCGAGCAGGTGCAGCGGGTCCGAGATCATCGGGCTCGCAAGCACGTCGTCGACGCTGAGCGGATCGCGCATCGTGGCCGACGGATTCATCGCCGCCCACTTGCGCGTGGCCACCGCGATCTCGGCCAGTTGCGCGGACGTGGTGCCGTGCTCGTGCATGTGGCGCATCGCCGCCAGTGCGTAGCCCCCCACCGGCGTGGGCATACCCCAGGGTGTCTCGTACTGCATCGTCAGCACGGACGGACGACCCGCGAGGTTGCGGCTGGCCTCGCTGCGCTGCAGGCTGCCGTAGGTGATCAGCGCCACCTCGCAGCGCCCGGCCTCGATGGCCGTGGCGGCGTGCGCCACGTGCGCCTCGAAGGCCGAGCCGCCGATGTTGGTGCCATCGACGAAGCGGGGCGCGATGCCGAGGTACTCCGACAGCGTCACCGTGGCCAGCTGACCAGGACCGGGCACGCCCCACATGCCCGCAGTGAGCAGGCCGTCGACCGCGTGCATCGGAATGCCGGCATCGGCCAGCGCATCGCGCGCGCACAGCGCCTGGGCCTGCAGCACCGACATCGGCACCGCCACCTTTCCGTCCTTCAAGGGCAGGTCGGCCACGCCGACGATCACCGCCTCACGTTTGCTCATGGCCCTGGTTCTCCGTCACAATGGCACCGTTCGGTCAAACAAATGTTAGGTTGAATTCTATGACATCCGAAGCGCCTCGACAATCGAGCCCGCTCTCCGCTCCCATCGCGCTGGTGACGGGCGCCACCGCCTACATCGGCCGCGCGATCGCGCTCGAACTGGCGCGGCGCGGCGCGCATGTGGTCGTCAGCGGGCGCAACGCCGCTGCCGGGCAGGCGGTGGCCGACGAGATCGCCGCCGCGGGCGGGCGGGCCGAGTTCGCCGCCGCGGACCTGACCGACCGTGCCGCGGTGCAGGCCCTGGTCGACGGCATCGTGCAGCGTCACGGCCGGCTGGACGTGCTGGCGGCCAGCGGCGCAGGCGCCAGCAGCGACTCGCTGGCCTTCAAGCTGTTCATGGACATGAGTGGCGAGGACTTCGAGACCTACATCCGCTCGCACTGGCTGGCACGCGCACATGTCATCCAGGCGGCTGCCGCGGCGATGCGCGCGAACAAGCGCGGCAAGATCGTCGCCATCGGGACCGACGCGGGTCGCGTGGCCACGGTAGGCGAGTCGTTCATCGGCGGCGCCACCGGCGGCATGATGCAGATGTGCCGCGTTCTGGCTCGTGAGCTTGGCCGAGACGGCATCCGCATCAACGCCGTGGCCATGAGCTACATCGCCGATGCCGAGCCGCGCTGGGGCGGCGCCTCGCCGGCGCTGGCCAGCCACGAGCGCGGCATGCTGCAGCAGTTGAAGAAGCGCATGCTGTTCCCGGTGCACTGCGCCGACATCGCGCAGGCGGTGGCGTTTTTCGCCGGGCCGGAGTCAGACGCGATCACCGGGCAGACGCTGAGCGTCAACGGCGGGCTCAGCACGCCGGGTTGAGGCGCCCAGACCCCGCCTCAGCCGCCGTGCGCGGCCTTCACGGCGGCGCGATCGATCGCGCCGCCGGCGGTGCGCGGCAACCGATCGACGAAATCCACGCGCTTGGGCTTCTTGTAGCGTGCGATCCGCTGAGCGACGAACTCGATCAGTTCCTCCGCGCCCGCGACCGCGCCGGGGCGGATCTCGCAGACGGCCTTGACGGCCTCGCCCCACTGCGCGTCGGGCACGCCGAACACCACGGCGGCAGCGACGGCCGGGTGCTCGGCCAGGGTGCGTTCGACCTCGGCCGGGTAGACGTTCTCGCCGCCCGGCTTGATCAGTTCCTTGGCCGGTGATCGGCCCGCGTACCAGAGATAGCCTTCCTCGTCCAGGCGCCCCATGTCCCCGGTGTGGTGCCAGCCGTTGCGGAAGGTGAAGGCGTTGTCTTCGTCGCGCCGCCAGTAGCCGCGGAACACCATCGGTCCACGCACCACGATCTCGCCGGTGGCGCCAGCGGGCACGGACCGGTCCTCGTCGTCGACGATCGAAACCACATGACCGTCCACCGGCAACCCGGCACTGCCCGGGCGGGCGGACATTCTCGCCATGGACACCGACCCCGAGGTCTCGGTCTGCCCGTAGCCGACCCAGAAGTCGGCATGCGGACACGTCGAAGCGAAGCGAGCCAGGGTCTCGGGCGACTCCAGCCCGCTGACCACGCGCAATGCCTTGAGGGCCGAACCCGTTGCAGCCGCCGCATCCAGCACGCCGGCCAGCATCGGCGGGAACGAGCCCATCACGCTGCCGCCTTCGCGGTCGATCGCCTCGACAACCGCCTTCGGGTCGAAGCGCGCCATCACCACGGTCGAACCGCCAGCCGCCTGCACTGCCATCCACATCGCGATGCCGGCGATGTGGAAGAACGGCAGCACGCCGACGTGCACGTCCTGCGGCGTCAGACCCCAGCCGTGCGCCGAGTGGCCCGCAGCCTCCAGCAGCCCACGGTGCGACAGCAAGGCACCGCGCGCCTTGCCGCCCACGGCCGCGGTGTGGACGATCAGGAGCCCGGCGGCGTCGTCGATCACGGCAGGCGACGACGCGACCGAATCTAGGTACAGCGCCTCCGCCGCCGGCCACTCGGGGGACTCGGTACCGGCCGAGAACGTGCGTGCACCGGACAACTCGGCGCTGGCCAGTTGCGCCCGCAGGTCGGGCGCGGCGATCACCACTCGGGGCGAGGTGTCGGCCAACACGTGGGCCACCTCGTCGGCCGACAGGCGCCAGTTCACCGGCACGACGATCGCCCCCAGCCGGGCGGCGGCACCGAAGAGGTCCAGGTACAGCCCCCCGTTGTGCGCGACGATGGCGATACGGTCCCCCACGCCGACGCCGGCCGCTGACAGGCCGGCGGCCAGGCGACGCACGCGTTCGGCATACTCGGCGTGCGTCACGCGCACGCCATCGGAGACGTAGGCGGTGCGCCCGGCGTGCACCCGGGCGTTGTGCTCGATCCGATCGAACAGGGTGAAGGAGCGAAGACTCATGGGTTGCTCTCCTGGTTCGTAGCAGAGGGCGCCGTGGCGGCTGCACCGGCCGCAGGCATGGCGACGCCGAGGAAGTCGATCAGGCTCGCCGTGAACACATCGTTGGCGTCGCCAGCGACCATGTGGCCGGCCTTGGCCAGTTCGTAGAAGCGGGCGCGCGGGAACGCTTCGCAAAAGCGCGCCGCGCCGGCAGCACTGATGACGTCGCTGCGGCCACCCCGTATGAGCGCCACAGGCCCGAGGTATCTTGCCAGCGACCGCGACAGGTAATCCGGGTCGTTACGGTGGCTGTGGTTCTCCTCGTTCATCAGGCGCGGGTCCCAGTGCCAGACCCAGCGCCCAGCGGCGTTCTGCCTGAGGTTCTTGCCGAGCCCGCGCGGATGGGCCTGGACCGGTCGACCGCGGTAGTCCGCGATGTGGCGCGCGGCCTCTTCCAACGTCGCGAAACCGTCGGGATGAGCGCGCATGAAATTGACGATGCGATCGACCCCGGCCGATTCGAGCCACGGGCCCACGTCCACCAGAGCCAGCGCGGCCACCGCCGGCGCATCGGCACGGCCGACCAGCGCCATGCCGATCATGCCGCCCAGGGACGCACCAACGATGGCCAGCGGAGCGCCGAGGCTATGGCACAGCCGCGACACGTCCGCGGCCAGCTTGTCGACGTGATAGTCGCCCTGCGGCGACCAGGCCGACTCGCCATGGCCCGGCAGATCCAGCGCCACCGCCCGCCAGCCGGCCCGCGCCAGCGCCATCGCCGTACCATGCCATGCATGGCGTGTCTGCCCGCCGCCATGCATGAGAAGCACGGTCGGGGCCGTCGCCGGCCCGGCAACGTCGGCCACCCAGGCGCCTCCGTCGAAGCCGGAAAACTCGACCCGTCGCGCGCGCCCCGGTCGTTCTTCGGGTTCAGGTGGCGTCGCCAGAACTCACCTCCTGCTCGAAGTCGCCGGCTCCAGCATTGCGCATCCAGGTCTCGAAGGCCGGATACAGCTCGGCGAACGCAGCCAGCATCTCGCGCCGAGGAACGTCGGCAAAGCTGCCCCGCTCGCGGACGTACTCCATGTGGCGACGGCCGTGTGCGTCGAACTCGTGGAAGACCGAGTCGGCCCGGCCATCGAACTCGAGCGGCTTGACACCCGCCTTCTCGCACAGACCGAGGTTGAAAGCCGGCGTCGCCTTGACCCAATGACCGTCGATCAGCAGTTCGGCAAAGCCGTGAAACGTGAACACGTCCGTCTGCATCATCTCCCGAAGCCGCGGGCTGGTCAGGTGGTTGCGCACGTCGGCAAAGCCGAGCCGGGCCGGCACACCCAGCGCACGGGCAGAAGCTGCCAGCAAGGCAGCCTTGGGCACGCAGAAGCCGCGGCCGTTGGCGATCACATGGCTGGCCTTGAGCCCCTGCTCCGACATGTCGAAGAAGTAGGGGTCGTAGCGGAAACCGTCGCGCACGGCGTAGTACAGCCGCACGGCGATATCGCGTGGCGGCATCGATGCTTGCGCGTGCTCGAGGGCAAAGGCCCTGACCGCGGGGTGATCGCTGTCGACGCAGCGTCCCGGGGCAAGGAAGGGATCGGCGGCAGGGGTGGAAGCACTAGACATCATGTGAGGCGGCGCAATGCAGACGGAACGAATGTGGCAAAGCCAGAAGCGGCACAGCCCGAAGCGGGGGTGCAGACGATGCCGCGGGCAAACCCGTAGCGCGATCACGGCGACATCGGCACGCTGTCAGGATACGATAGCATACTGATCGAACATACGTTAGTTAGCCCAAAAGCATCGAATGCGATGAGCAAGCCCAAGCCCGCCTTCCCCCATCTGCTCGCCCCGCTGCAGGCCGGGAGCCATACGCTGCGCAACCGCACGCTGATGGGCTCGATGCACACCGGCCTGGAGCACCTGGACGGCAGCACGGCTCGCTTGGCCGCGTTCTACGCCGAGCGCGCTCGAGGCGGGGCCGGCCTCATCGCCACCGGTGGCTACGCGATGAATGCAGAGGCGCGGCTGGACGAACACGGGCCGATGCTGACTACGCCCGATGAGGCCGAGGCTTTGCGCCCGATTGCAGAAGCGGTCCATGCCGAAGGCGGCAAGATCGTGCTCCAGGTGCTGCACACCGGCCGCTATGCCAAGATCGCCAACCCGGTGGGCGCCTCGATCATCCCCTCGCCTATCAACCGCCGCGCGCCGCGCGCGCTGGCCTCCGAGGAGGTCTGGCGCACCATCGACGACTATGTGCGCTGCGCCGAACTGGCCCTTCACGCCGGCTTCGATGGCGTGGAGGTGATGGGCTCCGAAGGCTACCTCATCAGCCAGTTCACCACCACGCGCTGCAACGACCGCAACGACGAGTTCGGCGGCAGCATGGAGAACCGGCACCGATTGCCGGTGGAGATCGTACGCCGCACCCGCGAGCGCCTGGGAGCACGCGGGTTGATCATGTACCGCCTGTCGGCGCTCGATCTGGTGGAGGGCGGCGCGCCGGCCGACGAAGTGGTCGCGCTGGCGCGCGCCATCGAAGCCGCCGGAGCTGATCTCATCAACACGGGTTTCGGCTGGCACGAGGCCAGGGTGCCGACCATTGCCTACCTCGTGCCGCGCGCGGCCTTCCGGGCCGTCGGTGCACGCATCAAGCGTGCGCTGAGGATCCCGCTGATCCTTTCCAACCGCATCAACACCCCCGAGGTGGCAGAGGAAATCATCGGCTCCGGTGACGCCGATATGGTGTCGATGGCGCGCCCCTTTCTGGCCGACCCCGATTTCGTGCGCAAGGCGGCTGCCGGCCGACCTGAGTCGATCAATACCTGCATCGCCTGCAACCAGGCCTGCCTCGACTTCATCTTCACCGGCAAACCCACGTCATGCCTGGTGAACCCGCGCGCCGGACGCGAGCTGGAGTTCGCCGAGATGCCGGCGCCGATGGCCAAGCGCCGAGTCGCCGTGGTGGGTGCCGGTGCGGCCGGGCTCGCCTGCGCCATCACCGCTTCCGAACGAGGTCACGCCGTGACGCTGTTCGAGGCCGGTGCGGTCATCGGCGGCCAGCTCCATCTGGCGCGCGCCGTTCCGGGCAAGGAGGAGTTCGACGAGCTGCTGCGCTACTTCAGCGCGCGCATCGCCGAGCTGGACATACAGCTGAACCTGAATCGACGCCCGACCGCCGCCGACATCGCTTCCGCCGACTTCGAGCGCATCGTCGTCGCCGCCGGCGTGCGCCCACGCAAGCCCGACATCGTCGGCATCGAACACCCCAAGGTGATCGGCTACGCCGATCTGCTGTCCGGGCGCCGAATCGCCGGGCGAAGGGTCGCCGTCATCGGTGCCGGCGGCATAGGCTTCGACGTTGCCGAATACCTGCTTCACGACGAACACGATCCTGCGACCCCGCCGCGGCGCCCAGCAGCGCACGGTACCAGCGGCGACGCCCAGGCGTTCTTCGCCGACTGGGGTGTAGACCTCACGGAAGAGAATTCCGGCGGTTTGACCACCCCGCGACACCCGGAGCCCTGGCGCTCCGTCACGCTGCTGCAGCGCAAGCCGCAGAAGCCGGGCACTTCCCTCGGGCTGACCACCGGCTGGGCCTTGCGTGCGCGGCTCGACCAGCGCGGGCTCAAGACCCTCACCGGCTGCGCGTACGACAAGATTGACGATGCCGGTCTGCACCTCCGAGTGAACGGCGAACCGCGGCTGCTCGAGGTCGACACGGTGGTCGTGTGCGCTGGCCAGGAGCCCGAGGCCGGACTGGTCGCCGAGCTGCGTGCCCTCGGCATCGAGCCGGCGGTGATCGGCGGCGCCGAGCGCGCGGCCGAACTGGACGCGCTGCGCGCCATCGAGCAAGGCACGCGACTGGCGATGACTTTCTGACACTCGGCAGCGCAGGCGATCCGATCATGGACTTCATCGAGAACCGCGAGCACGAAGCGATCCGCGAAGCGATCGGGAAGATCTGCGAGCGCTTCGGCGACGACTACTGGCTGTCGCACGACCGTGACGGCGGCTTTCCGTTCGAGCTGTACGACGCCCTGGCCGCCGGCGGCTGGCTGGGCATCTGCATGCCGACCGAGTATGGCGGCAGTGGCATGGGCATCGCAGAAGCGACAGTGATGATGGCCGCCATCGCGCGTTCGGGCGCCGGCCTGTCGGGATGCTCGTCGGTGCACATGAACATCTTCGGGCTGCAGCCAGTTGTGGTGTTCGGCACCGACGAGCAGAAGCGCCGCATGCTGCCACCGCTCGTCGCCGGCCAGCACAAGGCTTGCTTCGCGGTGACCGAGCCCAACACGGGCCTGAACACCACCAAGCTCAAGACCCGCGCCGAGCGCAGCGGTGATCACTACGTCTTGAGCGGCCAGAAGGTATGGATTTCCACGGCCCAGGTCGCCAACAAGATGCTGATCCTGGCCCGCACCACGCCGGTGGAGCAGTGCCGCAAGCCCACGCTCGGTCTGAGCCTGTTCTACACCGACCTCGACCGCAACTTCGTCGAGGTGCGTGAAATCGACAAGATGGGCCGCAAGGCGGTGGACTCCAACCAGCTCTTCATCGATGGCCTGAAGGTGCCGGTGGAAGATCGCATCGGCGAGGAAGGCCGGGGGTTCGAGTACATCCTGCACGGCATGAACCCGGAGCGCATCCTCATCGCCGGCGAGGCGGTCGGGCTTGGACAGGCCGCGCTCGAACGGGCCAGCCGGTACGCGCGCGAACGCATCGTCTTCGACCGTCCGATCGGCCAGAACCAGTCGATCCAGCACCCGCTGGCGCAGAGTTGGATGGAGCTGGAGGCCGCCTGGCTGATGACAATGCGAGCGGCCTGGAAGTACGACCACAAGCTGGATTGCGGAGCAGATGCCAATGCCGCCAAGTACATGGCGGCGGAAGCTGGCTTCGCCGCCTGCCAGCGCGCCATGGCCACGCTGGGCGGCTTCGGCTACGCCAAAGAGTATCAGGTCGAACGTTATCTGCGCGAGATGCTGATCCCGCGGGTCGCCCCGATCAGCCCACAGCTGATCCTGTGTTTCATCGCCGAGAAGGTACTCGGCCTACCCAAGTCGTACTGATTGCCGGTCCTCATCGCATGTCTGCTTCCACCGTGGCCACACCGGCCGATCGACTCGAAGAGCGCGCCCTGCTGCGCGCCAGTGCGACATCGTTTGTGGGCCGGGAGTCACCTCCGTCAAGGTCCCGCGCACTTCGCGGCAAGGCCCCGGGGTTCGACCTGCGCTTCTGGGCGGCACTGGCCCAGCAGGGCTGGACCGGTCTGCTCGCGCCGGAGTCCGTCGGTGGCTACGGGCAGGGATTCGCCGAAATGGCCGAGGTGGTCTCTGCCCTGGCGGAGCAGGCTGCCCCCGAGCCGCTGACGCCGGTCACCGTCTTCGCAGGCCGCCTGCTGGCCGGCTGCGGCGATCAGGGCATGGCCGCGGGGCTCCTCGAACAAACCGCGTCGGGACAGCTCCTGCCTGCCGTGGCCTGGCAGGAAGATCCAACGGGCAGCGCTAGCTTCGACAGCCAGGGCCATCCGTCGGAGCCGGCCGCGGTGTGCGCGCGAAGCGCCTCCGGGCTGCGGCTGAATGGCCGCAAGCTGCATGTGCGGCCCGGCGCTGGGGCGCACGCCTACATCGTCACCGCCTCGTCCTCGGAGGGGCTGGCGCTGGTCTGGCTGCCGGCCGAAGCCGTCGGATCGAAACGCCTGCTGCAACGACTGGCCGACGGTACGTTCGCGGCCCGGCTGGATCTCGACAATGTGGTGGTGCCGGACAGCCACCTGCTGGCCAGCGGCGATCGCGCGCGCGCGGCGTTCGCTGCCGCCCATGACGAGGCCCTCATCATGACGGGGGTGGAGTTGCTGGCCGGCGGCCGCCGGATGCTGGCGATGACCCTGGACTACCTGCGCACGCGCAAGCAGTTCGGCAGGCCGATCGGCAGCTACCAGGCCCTCCAGCACCGTGCCGTCGACCTGTTCATCCAACAGGAGCTGAGCAGCGCGGTGCTCGCACACGCGCTGACCGAACTCGACCGCGGCATCGCCGGCACCGAGCGCGCGCAGCTGGCGGCCCGCGTGAAGGCGCGCTGCTCGGAGGCCGCACTCACCATCGCACGCGAAGCCGTGCAGATGCACGGCGCCATCGGCGTCACCGACGAGCACGATCTCGGGCTGTACCTGCAGCGCACGCTCGTGCTGTCGGCGTGGCTCGGCAATGCTGCGCAGCAGCGGCGCCGCTTCGCCGCCTTGTCACGCCGCGACGCTGCCGGCGCAAAGGACTCAGCTCGATGAGGGCGTCGAACATGGCCAAAGAGTGGAACACGATGGACACCGACGCCTTCCGCGCTGAGGTGAGAGCCTTCTTCCAGAAACACTACCCCGAACACCTGCGCTACCCCAAGCGGCGCCTGCGCTGGAACGAGATCCGCGAGTGGACACTGAAGCTGGCGGCCCACGGCTGGCTGGCTCCGAGCTGGCCGGCGCGCCATGGCGGCATGGGCCTGGCACCGGACAAGTTGATCGTCTTCATCGAGGAGCAGGAGCGGCACGGCGTGGCGCGCGCACCCGACATGGGCATCACCATGGTCGGGCCGCTGCTCATCCAGCACGGCACCGACGCGCAGCGTGCGCACTATCTGCCGCGCATCCTGTCATGCCAGGACATCTGGTGCCAGGGCTATTCGGAGCCAAACTCGGGTTCCGACCTCGCCAGTCTGCGCACCGAGGCCGTGGCCGACGGCGACGACTTCATCGTCAACGGGCAGAAGATCTGGACCACGCTGGCGCAGGACGCGACCCACATCTTCCTGCTCGTGCGCACCGACAAGGCAGCCAAGAAGCAGGAGGGCATCAGCTTCCTGCTGGCCGACATGAAGAGCCCGGGCGTCACGGTGCGGCCGATCCGCAACATTGCCGGCGCCGAGGACTTCTGCGAGGTCTTCCTGGACAACGTGCGCGTGCCACGCGCCAACATCGTCGGCGAGTTGAACAAGGGATGGACCATCGCCAAAGCGCTGCTCGGCTTCGAGCGCATCTTCCTCGGCAGCCCCAAGCAGAGCCAATACGCACTGTCGCGCGTCGAAGAGGCCGCGGCCAGACTGGGGCTGCTCGAAGATCCGGTGTTCGCCGACCGCTACACGCAGCTGGCGCTGGACGTCGCCGACCTCGGCACGCTCTACGCGCGCTTCGTCGAACAGGTCAAGCGCGGCGAGGCGCTGGGGCCCGAGGTCTCGATGCTCAAGGTCTTCGCCACCGAGACCTACTCCCGGCTGGCCAACGTACTGGTCGAGATCGCCGGGGCCAGCGGAGCGACAGCGGGCGATGTTGAGACGGATGACGGCGCGATCGACGTGCTCACGACCTTCTACAACGCACGCCCGGCCACCATCTACGGCGGCAGCAACGAGATCCAGCGCAACATCCTGGCGAGCACCGTGCTTCAGCTGCCGAGCTGATCAAGCACCCCCTTCGATTCATTCTTTCAAAGGAAGACCCGATATGCACAAAGGCAGCATGCTGAAAGACAAGGTCGCCGTGGTGACCGGCTCGGGGCGCGGCATCGGGCGCGACATTGCGCTCGAGATGGCCGCCCAGGGCGCCAAGATTGTCGTCAACGACGTGGGTGCATCGGTCAGTGGTGAAGGCAACGATGCCAGCCTTGGTCAGCAGGTGGTCGACGAGATCAAGGCCATGGGCGGCCAAGCTGCGCTTTCTACCGACAGTGTGGCCGAGTGGAACTCCGCGCACCGCATCGTGCAGTGCGCTGTAGATCACTTCGGCCGCATCGACATCGTCGTCAACAACGCCGGCATCCTCCGCGACCGCATGTTCTTTGCCATGTCGCAGGACGAGTGGAAGGCCGTGATCGACGTGCACCTCAACGGGAGCTTCAACGTCTCGCGCGCCGCGGCACCGCACTTCAAGTCACAGCAGTCGGGCGCCTACGTGCACATGACCTCCACCTCCGGTCTGATCGGCAATCTGGGCCAGGCCAACTACGGCGCCGCCAAGCTCGGCATCGTCGCGCTCTCGCGATCGATCGCCGGCGACATGAAGCGCTACAACGTGCGCTCCAATTGCATCTCGCCGTTCGCGTGGAGCCGCATGATCGGCTCGATCCCGACCGATACGCCCGAGCAGCAGGCGCGCGTCGAGAAGCTCAAGAAGCTCGACACCGCGCAGATCGCCCCGATGGCGGCCTTCCTCGCCAGCGACGCCGCGGCCGAGGTGACCTCGCAGATCTTCGCGGTGCGCGGCAACGAGATCTTCCTGATGAGCCAGCCGCGACCGGTGCGCGGCATGCACACCGCCGAGGGCTGGACGCCCGAAACGATCGCCGAGCGGGTACTGCCGGCGATGAAGCCCAATTTCTTCCCGCTGGAGAGCTCGGCCGTCGTGTTTTCATGGGATCCGGTCTGAGCCCGACCCATCCCCCGATTCCCCTCGCACAGCCCTACCCTCTCCACCATCGACCACCGAGGACCCTTCCGATGAACTACTCCGACTTCCAGTTCCTGAAGTTCGACCACAAGCCCAACGGCGTGCTGCTGATCACGATCAACCGCCCCGAGGTGATGAACGCCACCAACGGCCGCCTGCACTGGGAGCTGACCAAGGTCTGGGGCGTGGTCAACGACGATCCCAAGACCAAGGTGGCGGTGATCACCGGCGCCGGCGACAAGGCCTTCTCCGCCGGCGGCGACCTGAACTGGATCACCAACATGGTCGGCAATGCCGAGACGATCAACATGGTGATGAACGAGGCCTCCGACATCGTCTACAACGTCATGGCCTGCGACAAGCCAGTGATCTCGGCGATCAACGGTGTGGCGGTCGGCGCCGGGCTGGCAGTCGCGATGATGGCCGACATCAGCATCATGGCCGAAGAGGCGAAGATCACCGACGGCCACGTCAAGCTCGGTGTGGCCGCGGGCGACCATGCGGCGATCTGCTGGCCGCTGCTGTGCGGCATGGCTAAGGCCAAGTACTACCTGATGACGGCCGAGTTCGTGTCGGGCAAGGAGGCCGAGCGCATCGGCCTGGTGAGCCTGTGCGTGCCGCGCGCGCAGCTGATGGACAAGGCGATGGAAGTCGCAGACAAGCTGGCCGCCGGCAGCCAGCAGGCCATCCGCTTCACCAAGCGTTCGCTCAACGGCTGGATGAACATGGCGCGGCCGATCTTCGAGAGCTCGCTGGCGATGGAGATGCTGTGCTTCCTCGGAGAGGACGCCAAGGAAGGCGTCGCCGCGGTGAAGGAGAAGCGCGCGCCCCAGTTCCCGTCGGCCAAGCGCTGAACGGCACGTTCCCTTCGTCATCGCAGGAGCCCCCATGGATTTCGCCCTCACCCAGGAACAGCGCATGGTCTACGAGTACGGCGACCGCGTGTCGCAGCGCTTCGACCATGCGTACTGGAAGAAGTACGCCGAGAAGAGCGAGCCGCCGGCCGAGCTGTACAAGCAGATCACCGACGACGGCTTTCTCGGCATCATGGTGCCCGAGGCCTACGGCGGAGCCGGCCAGGGAATGACCGAGATGCTGCTGTTCATGGAGGGACTGGCGAACAACGGCATCCCGCTGCTGAACCTGGTGGTCGGCCCGACGATGACGATGGGCCTGATGGCCAAGCACGCCAGCGAGGCGATGAAGCGCCGGCTGCTTCCGGGCGGCTGCGCCGGCGAGATCCGCTTCTGCTTCGCCATCACTGAGCCAAACGCGGGCTCGAACTCGATGGAGATCACCTCCATCGCCAAGCCCGACGGCAAGGGCGGCTTCCGCCTGAGCGGCCAGAAGGTCTTCATCACCGACGCCAACCACGCCGACTACGCGATGGTGGTGACGCGCACCACGCCGCGCGCTGAGGTCAAGAAGAAGACCGACGGCTTCACCATCTTCATGGTCGACATGAAGAAGAAGGGCATCAGCAAGACGCTGATCCCGGTGGCCTTCCCGGTGCCCGAGACGCAGTGGCAGGTGTTCTTCGACGACGTGTCGCTGACCGAGGACGACGTGCTCGGCGAAGTTGGCAGGGGCTTCTCGATCCTGTTCGACACGCTCAATCCGGAGCGCATCATCCTGTCGGGCCTGTGCACCGGCGTCGGCCGCTTCGCGCTGAAGAAGGCGGTGGCCTACGCCAACGACCGCAAGCTCTTCAACAACACACCGATAGGCGCCTACCAGGGCGTGCAGCATCCGCTGGCCATCGCGCGCAGCGAGATCGAGATGGCCTCGCTGATGGCGCTCAAGGCGGCCTGGGCGTTCGACCAGGGCCTGCCTGCGGGCGAGTTCTCCAACATCGCCAAGTACGCCGGCGCCGAGGCCGGCATCCATGCAGTGGACGCGGCGATCCAGACGCACGGTGGCAACGGCTTCACCAAGGAGTACGGCATCTACGACCTGTACGGCCTGGTGCGGCTGCTGCGCACCGCGCCGCTGAACCGCGAGATGGTGTTGAACTACATCGCCGAGCACGTGATGGGGCTGCCGCGCTCGTACTGAGTGGCCCCCGTCTGGCGTGCACCTCCAGAGGTGGATAAAGTTGATGAACCACTCTCGCCGCCATTGTCTGCTCGGTGGCGTGGCTGCCGCGCTGCTGCCCTGGCGCGCTGACGCGCAGGATGCGGCCTATCCGTCGCGCCCCTTGCGCTTCGTTGTCGGCTTCGCCCCCGGCGGGCCGGCCGACGGCGTGACACGCCTGTTCGCCAGCCGGCTGCAGGCGCAGCTCGGCCAGACTGTGAACGTCGAGAACGTGCCCGGTGCCGGCAGCACGTTGGGCATCGCGCGCCTGTCGAAGATGGCAGCGGACGGCTACACGATCGGGTTTGCCCACACGGCGTCTCTGAGCATCGGGCCGAGCCTCTACAAGAACGTGGGATACGACCCGCTGAAAAGTCTCACGTCCGTGGCCAGGCTGTGCGAGTACGTCAACGTGCTGGCGGTGCGCGCCGACAGCCAGTGGCGCAGCCTTTCCGACCTGCTGGCGGCCGCGCGCGCGCAGCCCGGGGCGCTGAGCTACGGTTCGGCCGGCATCGGATCGACGAACCACCTGAGCGGCGAGCTGCTCGCGGCAAAGGCCGGCGTGAAGCTCACGCACGTGCCCTACCGCGGCACCGCACTGGCAGTCAACGACCTGATGGGCGGCGCCCTGCAGTTCGTCTTCGACGCGCCCAACAGCGCCGGGCCGCTGGCGGCCGCCGGCAAGATTCGCCTGCTGGCAACGACGGGGCGCACGCGGCACAAGCTGTACCCGGACCTGCCTTCGATGGCCGAGACCGTGCCCGACTATGAGTTCCGCGGCTGGATGGGCGTGGTCGCACCATCTGGGCTGCCGCCGGCCCTGCAGCAGCGCCTGACCCGCGAGCTGGAGCTGGCTTCCGCCGCACCGGACACCGCCGAGCGTCTCGCGGCGCTGGGACTCGACGTGGCATTCGGCGAGCCTCACGAACTGGCGCGGGTGATCGCCGCCGAGTTGGCGTTGTGGGGCCCGCTCATCAGATCACTCAATCTGACGGTGCAGTAGCACCCTTCGGCGACCCGGTGAGTAAACGCTGAATGCTCCCGTCGGGTTCGAGAAGGCAGCAACTCGCTCGCCAGCGTCACCGAACTGCGCACCGTGGGCGCGGGCCCCGAAGCCACCGACGTGCTGACCATGGCCGCCCAGTGCTGGGCCGTCAAGGAGGGAATCGGCGCGTCGACCACGAGTGAGCTGTTCGTCCTCGGCGCCAGCTACCGGCTGTCCAAGCGCACGGCCTTGCACGCTCCGGCTGGATTTGACGACAACAAAGCCCTGGGCATGGCACCGTGGTGGAAAACGGGGGGTCTTGGCAGCGGCATCGTGATCGTCGCCAACGACAAGGTCAATGGCCTGGCCGCCGAGATTCGCGGCGCGTGTTGATTGCTTCGTGCGGGAGACTCATCGGGTCTGTCGCGGCCTCCACGCTCGAGGCAGGCCCGACGCTCTCACCCACTTCGCCGTCAATATCCCTTAAACCGCGGCATACGCCGCTCGGACATGGCCCTGACACCCTCCTGGAAGTCCTCGGTCTCGAAATGAATGTTCTGCTCGATGCTCTCGCGCGCGACCGCGAGCCGGAACTGCTCGACCAGGCCCGCGCGCAAGGTGGATCGCGTGGACTGCACCGCGACGGGTGAAGAAGCGGCGATCTCCTCGGCCAGTTCGATCGCCTTGGAGCGCACCTCCGGCTGCGGCACGAGTTGATCGGCCAGGCCGATGCGCACTGCCTCCTCGCCCGCGATGCGGCGGCCGGTGTAGAACAGCAGCGACGCCTGCTGCTGCCCGACGAGCCGCGGCAGCATGTAAGACAAGCCGAAGCCGGGATGGATGCCCAGCCGGTTGAAGTTGGCCGAAAAGCGCGCCTCGGCGCAGGTGACGCGGAAGTCGGCGGCCAGCGCCAGGCCCAAGCCTCCGCCGATGGCCGGGCCGTGCACGGCAGCGATCACGGGCTTTGTGCAGGCCACCAGTCGGATGGCCTCGAAGTACAGCGGGTTGACCGCGCGAGGGCTCTTTTGCGGTGGCGCCGCATCCCGGGTGGCAAAGTTGGCGCCGGCGCAGAAGGCCGTTCCCTGAGCGCACAACACGATGGCACGGCAAGCGGCGTCGCCCTCCAGTGCTTCGAAAGCATCCGCGATCCCCTGGATCATGGCTGCGTCGAAGTAGTTGTGCGGCGGACGGCGGATCTCGACGATCGCGACGTGGCCCTGCTTATGCACGCCCACGGCCGGGGTGCTCGGGGTGTCGTTCATGGCTGCTCCTCGGATGAACGGCTCATCATACCTAACAGCTGTTTGGTTTGCCCGCTATACTGCTGGCCAAGGAGCCGCCGCAAAGCATCGTTCGGGGTGCCTCCCGGCTCTCCATCGCCCGACGGTCATGAGAACCGCAAGCAGGCCATGAGCAACCAGACCGACCCGACCATCGCCGACACGCTCGCCGACTTCGCCGCGACGCTGCGGACGGCGGACATTCCCGCGGCAGTGCTGGATCGGGCCCGCCACCTGATCCTCGATGCCGTGGGCATTGCCCATGCATCCACGCACTACGACTTCGCGCACCGCTCGCTGTCGGCCATGCGGGACTTGTCGTCCCAGGGCGGCAACACACCGGTGATTGCGTCACCGGCGCGCCTGGCGCTGCGTGACGCGATGCTGATGAACGGCATCCTGATCCACGGGCTGGACTATGACGACACGCATGCCGCCGGCGTGATCCACGCCACTGCAAGCACCTTCCCCTGTGCGCTGGGCACCGCGGCCCAGGCAAGGCTCGACGGCGAAGCGATGCTTGCCGCGTACGTCTGCGGAATGGAGGTCGGCGCGCGGCTGGCTTCGGTGGCCAAGGGCGGCTTCCATCAGGTTGGCTTTCACCCCACCGGTCTGATCGGTGCCTTCGCCTGCACGCTGGTGGCCGGACGGCTGTTGGGGCTGAACGCGGCGCAGCTGGCGTCGGCACAGGGCATCGCGCTGTCGATGGGCTCGGGCAGCATGGAGTTCCTGCAGGACGGCGCCTGGACCAAGCGCATGCACCCGGGTTGGGCGGCCGGCGCCGGTCTCACCGCCGCGACGATGGCGCGCCACGGCTTCGTCGGCCCCCGGCAGGTGTACGAGGGCCGCTTCGGCCTGTTCAACAGCCACCTCGGACCGCTCGCGCGCGAAGGCGACCTGGCGCTTGCGACCGCCGGCCTGGGCGATGTGTGGGAACTCGCCAAGGTCAACGTCAAGCCGCTGCCGGCCTGCCACTTCACGCACGCCTGCGCGGATGCGGCGGTGACGCTTCGCGAACGGCACGGTTTGCGGCCCGAGCAGATCCGCAGCGTGCGCGCACGCGTGCCGGCCGAGGTGGTGAAGACGGTGTGCGAACCCGTGGCCACGAAGAAGCGCCCGCAGAACAGCTACGACGCGCAGTTCAGCATCCCGTACATCGTCGCCACGACGCTGATCCGCGGCCGCTTCGGCCTCGCCGAACTCGACGACGAGGCGCTGAGGGACCAGCGCACGCTCGCGCTCGCCTCCAAGGTCGAACACGAGGTCGACCCGGACTCACCGTTTCCGAAGTACTACTCGGGCGAGGTCATCGTCACGCTGGACGACGGCCGAGAGCTTCGCCACCGCGAGCACGTCAACCGCGGCGGCGAGGAACGCCCGATCTCCGACGCCGAGGTCGTGCGCAAGTACGACGAGAACATGGCGCTGGTCGCCTCGCCGGCGCGCGCCGCGCAGGTGCGCGAGCTGGTGCTGGCGATCGGGCGCGACGTTGCGGCGGCCGACCTGCAGGCCGGACTGGCCGCTCGCGGCTGACACGGAAAGGCTCCTTGATGAATCATGAGCCGCAACAGGACGAGGCCATCCTCGACGCGATCGACCGCTTCCTGCGGGTCGAGGTCCGGCCGCACGTCAAGCGGCTCGAACAGGCCGACGAGTACCCGACGGCGATCGTCGAGCGCATGAAGGAGATGGGCCTGTTCGGCTGCATCATCCCGACCGAGTACGGCGGGCTGGGCCTGAGCACCGTCACCTACGCGGCGGTGGTCGCGCGCATTGCGATGGTGTGGATGTCGCTGTCGGGCATCATCAACTCGCACCTGATCATGGCCGCCGCCGTGATGCGCAGCGGCACCGAGGCGCAAAAGCGCGAGCTGCTGCCACGTTTCGCCAGCGGCGAGCTGCGCGGCGGCATCGGCCTGACCGAGCCCGACGCCGGCACCGATCTGCAGGCCATCCGTACGCGCGCGGTCAAAGACGGCGACCACTACGTCGTCAACGGCGGCAAGACCTGGATCACCAACAGCGGCCAGGGAGGCTGCATCGCGCTGCTGGTCAAGACCGACCCCGAGGCCGAACCGCGACACAAGGGTATGAGCCTGTTCATCGCCGAGAAGGGCCCAGGCTTCGTCGTCTCGCGCAAGCTGAAGAAGCTGGGCTACCGCGGCATCGACACTTGCGAGCTGCGTTTCGACGATTACCGCGTGCCGGCAGGGCGGTTGATCGGCGGCGTCGAAGGCCGGGGGTTGCAGCAGGTGCTGTCGGGGCTTGAACTCGGACGCATCAACGTCGCCGCGCGGGGGTTGGGCGTGGCCACCGCGGCGCTGAACGACGCCGTCGCTTACGCGCAGCAGCGCAAGACCTTCGGCAAGCCGATCTGCGAGCACCAGGCGATCCAGCTCAAGCTCGGCGAGATGGGCACGCGCGTGGAGGCCGCGAAGCTGCTGGTGCAGTCCGCGGCGCGCGCCTACGACCGCGGCGAGCGCTGCGACATGGAGGCCGGCATGGCGAAGTACTTCGCCACTGAGGCCGCGATGGAGAACGCTCTCGAGTGCATGCGCATCCACGGCGCCTACGGCTATTCGCCCGAGTTCGATGTCGAGCGCTACTTCCGCGACGCGCCGCTGCTGCTGATCGGCGAGGGCACGAACGAGATGCAGCGAATCATCATCGCGCGCCATCTGGTGCAGCGCAATCCGGTGTGACGCGCCCCCGCGGTCTGGCAGCGGGCTCGCTGCTGCGGTGCTGGGGCACGGTGCGGATGGCAAAGGCGAGCCTTCCGTGCGCCTGTGCCGTGCTGCTGGGCCTGGGTCAGGGGCCCTCGATGGCGGCGTTGGCCACCTTCGGCAGCGTGCTGGCCGGACCGTCGGTTCGGCCCAATGGTCCAGCCCGGCCTCGCCTACGACGCGGCTGGCGTCGTCATGGGTCCGCCCGCCCTGGTCTGCGGCCTGCTCCTCGCTCGGCCGGCCACGTTCACGCGCTGTCCACGGCCTGCCCCGAGCAGCGGTAGTCGCCGAGATCGGCGTCGTGCGCGAACCGCCAGTAATCCGCCAGCCGCCAGGGCAGCACCGTGAACACCCTGCCGTGGCGGTTGCGGTAGTAGGTGGACATGCCGGGGTGCGACCAGATCAGCGTCTCGTGCTCCGCGTCGAAGCGCCGCTGGTAGTCGTCGAGCACCTCGGGCCGCAGGTCGATCGCCGAAACACCCTGCTCGGCCATGCGCACCAGGCACGAGGTGATGTAGCGCGTCTGGGCCTCGGCGATGAAGGTGATGCTGCCGCCGTGGCCCGACGATGTGCCCGGCCCGACCATGCAGAAGAAGTTGGGAAACCCGGGCACCGTCAGGCCGAGGTACGCACGCAGGTCGCCGTCGGCCCAGACCTCGGACAGGCTGCGCCCGCGGCGCCCGACCAGGCCCAGCCGCGCCGCCATCTCCGTGAGCTTGAAGCCGGTGGCGTACACGATCACATCGGCCTCGCGCAGCCTGCCGTCGGCCGTCTCGATGCCAGCGCCGACGATGCGCCGGATCGGATCGACCACAAGTTCGACCCGGGGCTTCTTCAACGTCCGGTACCAGTCGTTGTCGAGAAGAATGCGCTTGCCGTAGGGCGGGTAGTCGGGGATGCACTTGGACAGCAGATCAGGCCGTCCCTCCAGCTCAGCGCGGATGAAGTCGGTCAGCTCGCGCCGGTGACGGTCGTTGACCGCATTGACCGCACGCTGCGGATGCGGCCAGTCCGGGTCCTTCTTCAGCGTCTTAAGCAGTCCGTCGCCGTAGCGCCAGAACATCGTGAAGCGGAACCACTCGGCGTAGTACGGCACGTGCGCCAGCAGCCATTGCGCCTGCTGCCCGATCGGTTCGCGGTAGCCGGGGATGGGCCGCGCCCACTGCGGCGAGCGCTGGTAGATCGTCAGCGAACGTACGCTGTCGGCGATCTCCGGCACCAGCTGCATCACGGTGGCGCCGGTGCCGATCACGGCCACGCGCTGGCCCTCGACCTTCAGGCCCTCGGGCCAGTTCGCCGAGTGGAAGCTAACGCCCTCGAAGCTGCCGGCGCCGTCAATGCGCGGCAGTTGCGGATCGCTCAGCTGGCCGATGGCGCTGACGAGAAAGCGCGAGCGCACGATGCTGTCGCCGTCGGCCCCGCGCAACTTCGCGACCCACTGCCGGGCCTCTTCGTTCCACGTCGCGCCCACCAGCTGCGTCGAGAAGCGGATGTGCTTGCGCAGGCCGGCCGCGTCGACCACCCGCCGCAGATAGGCCAGAACCTCCTCGCGGCGTGAGAAGTAGCGCGGCCACAGGAAGCGCGGGCCGAACGAGAACGAGTAGGCGTGGTTGGGCGTGTCGACACCGCAGCCCGGATAACGATTGACGAACCACGCGCCCCCTATGTCGCCGGCCTTCTCGACGATGGTGAACGGCACCCCCAGCTCGATCAGGCTGGCCCCCAACGCGATCCCGCTGACGCCGGCGCCGACGATCAACACATGCTCGTCGCTCCCCGACGGTCGCGGCACGCTCTCGGGCCACCGCAGGCGCCGCGGCACCAGCGCCATCTCTTCGCGCGTCAACCGCGCGTACTCGAGCGGTACGCTCTCGCCCAGGCAGACAGACATCATGCGCTGCATCAACGCGTCACCGGGGTCGTGGATCACGGCCCGAGCGCCGGTTGCTAGCATTTCCACCGCAGCATGGCGGATCCGCCCTTGCACCTCGGGCGGCAGACCTGCGGCGGGGTCCGCGACCAGATTGACGTCGCGCCGAGGGCAGTGCGGCGGGTCGAGCCAGCCGAGATCGCCGCTCAGGTGAACCATCACCATCAGCAGCACGCGCAGGTCCGCAGCCTGAACGGCGGACTCGAGCTGATGGCGGTCGACGCTCGATTCGTTCACTGTGACCCCAGACCTTCGATCGGGCCCGCATGCATTTGCGTGCTGGACATTCTAATCAAACCTAACGCCCGTTAGGGCATCTCCCCGTGGCGTTTCGCACTGACCCTCTATAGATTGCAGGCAACTCTGGCAAGCCGCCGCAACGACCGCCTCCGGGAGCCGCTCCGCCATGATCAAGACCTTGCTTGCCCTTGTCACCGCGATGACGCTGGCGGGTCCTTCGCTGGGCCAGACCGGCGCCGGCTCCTACCCCAACAAGCCGATCCGCTTCATCGTGCCCTACGCCCCGGGCGGCAGCACCAGCTACGTGGCGCGGCTGGTGGGTGCAAAGCTGACCGAAGCCTGGGGGCAGCAGGTGCTCATCGACAACAAGCCGGGCGCAAACACGGCCATCGGGTCCGATGCACTCGCAAAGTCGGCGCCAGACGGCTACACGATCTCGCTGGCGGCCTCGACGCACGTGACGGTGCCTCACATGGTGGCCACCCTGCCCTTCGACGTGCTGCGCGACTTCCATCCGGTGGCGGGCCTCGTGACGACGCAACTCGTGCTGGTGGTGCATCCTTCGGTCCCCGCGGCCAATCTTTCGGAGTTCATCGCGCTGGCCAAGGCCAAGCCGAACGAACTGAACTTCGCGGCGGTAGGCACCGGCAGTTCCACTCATCTCGCCGGCGAGTACTTCAAGAGCGTGGCGGGCGTGAAGATGCAGCATGTGCCCTACAAGGGGACCGCACCGGCGCTGACCGATCTGATCGGCGGCCAGATCCAGCTCAACTTCGACACCCCGGTCACTTCGATTCCCCACATCAAGTCAGGGCGCCTGCGGCCCCTCGCGATCACCGGCACCAAGCGACTGCCCACGCTGCCCGATGTGCCCACCTTTGCCGAGGCCGGACTGCCTGCGTACGACTTCCAGCTCTGGTTCGGCGTCCTGGCGCCCGCCGGCACGCCGCGCCCCATCGTCGAGAAGCTCTCGACCGAGATCGCGCGGATCCTGGCCCTGCCCGACGTGAAGCAGCAGCTCGCCGACCAAGGCCTGGAGACGGTGTACCGGACGCCAGCCGAGTTCGATTCGCTGATCCGATCCGATCACGAGCGATTCGGCAAGCTGATCAAGTCGGCGGGCATCAAGATCGAGTAGAGAGGAGCGACACCCGCCTTGGTATTCATCTGATGTCCTAACAAGCGTTTGGCCGATATACTTCGGCCGCCGCGCGCAGCGGGCGCGCCTGACACAACGACGAAAGGTTGACGACATGGATCTCGAACTCAAGGACAAGTCGGTCATCGTGACCGGCGGCGGATCGAACATCGGGCGGGCGATCGTGCTTGCTTTCGCCGCCGAAGGCGCGCACCTGACCATCGGCGACATCGACACCGCGCAGGCCGAGAAGACAGCCGAATTCGCGCGCAAGCTCGGCGCCGCTTCGGCACAGGTGGTCAAGACGGACGTGACGCAGCTCGACCAGGTGCAGGCCATGTTCAAGGCCGCTGCCGACAAGCATGGCAGCGTCGACGTGCTGGTCAACAACGTCGGCTGGGACAACCTGATGTTCTTCACGCAGACCACGCCCGAGTTCTGGCGCAAGGTGATCGACATCAACTACGTCGGCGTGCTCAATTGCACCAAGACGGCGCTGGACTATATGGTCAAGCAAAACAGCGGTGCCATCGTCTCCATCAGCTCGGATGCCAGCCGCCAGGGCGAGCCGCGCGAAGCGGTCTATGGCGGCGTGAAGGCGGCAGTCAACAGCTTCATGAAGACGATTGCGAAGGAGAACGGCCGCTTCGGCATCCGCTGCAATGTGGTCTGCCCGGGCGTGACGATTCCATCGAGTGCCGATGAGGTGGGCGGCAGCAGCATGTGGACCAATGCCGACAGCATGTTCACGCCCGAGCAGATCGAGAAGGCCGCCAAGGCGATGCCGCTGCGCAAGGTGGGGCGGCCGCAGGACGTGGCCAATGCGGTGGTCTTCCTCGCCTCCGGCAAGGCCGGGCATGTGACGGGCCAGGTGCTGAGCGTCTCGGGCGGCTACAGCATGATCGGCTGACGGAGCCTGCGACGATGGACTACACCGATATCGTTTACGAAGAGCGCGATCAGATCGCGACCATCGCGATCAACCGGCCCGGCGTCATGAATGCCTTCCGAGGCCAGACGATCGAGGAGATGCTGCACGCCATGATGAAGGCGGGCTGGGACAAGAACATTGCCGCCATTGTGCTGACCGGCACCGGCGACCGCGCGTTCTGCACGGGCGGCGATCAGTCGGCGCACTCCGGCCAGTACGACGGCCGCGGCACGGCGGGGTTGCCGATCGAGGAACTGCACAGCGCCATCCGCGACGTGCCCAAGCCGGTGATCGCGCGCGTGCAGGGTTTCGCCATCGGCGGCGGCAATGTGCTGGCCACGCTGTGCGACCTGACCATCGCCTCGGACAAGGCGGTGTTCGGGCAGGTCGGCCCCAAGGTCGGATCGGTCGACCCGGGCTGGGGAACGGCCTACCTGGCCGCGGTCGTCGGCGAGAAGAAGGCGCGCGAGATCTGGTACATGTGCCGCCGCTACGGTGCTCAGGAAGCGCTTGCGATGGGACTGTGCAATGTGGTCGTGCCGCATGACCAACTCGACGCCGAGGTCGCCAAGTGGGGGCGCGAGCTGGTCGAGAAGAGCCCGACCGCGATCGCGATCGCCAAGCGCTCGTTCAACGCGTCCACCGAGCACATCCGCGGCATCGGCAGTTTGGGCATGCAGGCACTGAGCCTGTACTACAACACCGACGAGTCGAAGGAAGGCGTACGCGCCTTCCTCGAGAAGCGCAAGCCCGACTTCCGCAAGTTCGCCGGCAGTTGAAGCCCAGCACGCACGGAACGACATGCTCGCGTTGACCAACGTCCAGATCGTCTACGACAACACCATCGAGGCGGTGCGCGAGGTGTCGCTCACCCTCGGCAAGGGCCGCATCGTCGCGCTGCTGGGTGCCAACGGCGCCGGCAAGTCCACGACCTTGAAGGCCATCTCCGGCGTGCTCTATCCGGAGGACGGCGAGATCAAGGCCGGGCAGATCAGCTTCGAGGGTCGGCCGCTGGCCGGCATGGCCCCCGACCGCATCGTCAAGCAGGGCATCGTGATGGTGCCCGAGGGGCGACGGCTGTTCGACCAGCTCACGGTCGAGGAGAACCTGCTGATGGGAGGGTACACGCGCAGCGCGGCCGATTCGCGTCGCGGCCTCGAGCGCGCGTATGCGCTGTTTCCGCGCCTGACGCAAAAGCGCACCACGGTCTCGGGCTATCTCTCCGGCGGCGAACAGCAGATGGTAGCGATCGGCCGCGCGCTGATGTCCGAGCCCAAGGTGCTGATGCTCGACGAACCCACGCTCGGCCTGGCACCGCAGATTTGCGAGGAGATCTTCGGGATCATCACGCGCCTGCGGCACGACAGTGGGGTGAGCATCCTGCTGGTGGAGCAGAACGCCCAGGCCGCGCTGGCCGTGGCCGACGAGGGTTACATCATGGAGAACGGCCGCATCGTGCTCGATGGCCCGGCCGACAAGCTGCTGCGTAACGAAGACGTGCGTGAGTTCTACCTCGGCTTCAGCGAAGGCGGCACCCGCAAGAGCATGCGCGAGGTCAAGCATTACAAGCGCCGCAAGCGCTGGTTGTCCTGAGTACCCACACCATGCACCACGACAGTCTGCTCAGGGTCGAAGGCCTCTCCAAGCGCTTCGGCGGCGTCGAAGCGGTTTCGGGCGTGAGCTTTCACGTCGGCCGCGGCGAGATCTACTCGCTGATCGGGCCCAACGGCGCCGGCAAGACGACCACGTTCAACATGATCAGTGGCATCGTGCCCCCTTCGAGCGGCACCGTGCACTTCGACGGCCGCGACACCAGCGGCATGCCGTCGCACCGCATGCCACTGATGGGCATCGGGCGCACCTTCCAGAACCTGGCCGTGTTCAAGCACGCCACGGTGGTGCAGAACCTGCTGGTGGGACGCCACTGCCACATGCGCACCAACGTCTTCGACGCCGCCTGGTTCCTCGGCCGGGCGCGGCGCGAGGAACTGGAGCATCGCCGCAAGGTCGAGGAGATCATCGACTTCCTGGAGATCGAGGACATCCGCGACATGCCGGTCGGCGCGCTGTCCTATGGCATGCAAAAGCGCGTCGAGCTGGGTCGAGCGCTCGCAACCGAGCCCAAGCTGCTGCTGCTCGATGAGATGGTCTCGGGCATGAACACCGAGGAGACCGAGGACATCGCGCGCTTCGTGCTCGACATCCGCGACGAACTCGGCATCACCGTGCTGATGGTCGAGCACGACATGGGCATCGTGATGGACATCTCCGACCGCATCTGCGTCCTGAACTTCGGCCGCAAGATCGCCGAAGGCACGCCGGCGCAGGTCTCGGCCGACCCGGCGGTCATCGAAGCCTATCTGGGCGGAGCGAAGGCGGCATGAAGACCATCGGCGAAAGCAGCCTGGACGCCGCTCTGAACAACGGCGAACACACCCTGCCCAGGCTGTTGCAGCACTGGGCGAGCACGACACCCGATGCCCTGGCACTGCGCGAGAAGGACCTGGGCATCTGGAACCGGATGACCTGGCGCGAGTATCAAGACACCGCGCGGCGCTTCGCGCTCGGCCTGCTGAAGCTGGGATTCCGGCGCGGCGAGCGCCTGGCCATTGCCAGCGAGGACACGCCGCAGTGGATGTTCGCCGATCTGGGCACGCAGGCCATCGGCGGCGTGGTGGTAGGCATCTATCCGACGAACCCCTGGCCCGAACTACAGTACATCGTCCACCACTCCAACAGTCGATTCGTGGTCTGCGGCGACCAGGAGCAGGTCGACAAGGTGCTCGACGCAATGAGCAAGCACGAGGTCGGCCTGCCCGACGTGGTGAAGATCATCGCGGTGGACATGAAGGGCATGCGCCAGTATCCGCGCGACAATCTGCTGTCGTTCGACGAAGTGCTCGAACTCGGTGACCAGTATGCCGCCGAGTCACCCGGTCAGGCGCGCGCATTCGACGACGGCGTCGCTGCAACGCAGCCCGACGACACCTGCATGCTGGTCTACACCTCGGGCACCACCGGGCCGCCCAAGGGCGCGATGCTGTCGCACCGCAATCTGCTCGTGACCACCGACAAGCTACGCCGCTGCTTCGGGCTGGACCAGCAGAACATGGAGGTGCTGTGCTACCTGCCGCTGTGCCATGTGGCCGAGCGCGCCTTCTCGACCGTCATGCACATGATGACCGGCGGCGTGGTGAACTACGCCGAGTCCATCGACACGGTGGCAGCCAACCTGCGCGAGATCGCACCCAAGGTGTTCCTCGGCGTGCCGCGCATCTGGGAGAAGCTGCAGCAGGGCATCCTGATGCGAATGCAGGACGCGACGCGCCTGCAGCGCTGGGCCTTCCAGCGCTGTTTCGATTCGGGCAAGGCGCTCTTCGAGCGCGTCGAGCAGCACGGCGGGCAGCGCACGCTCGGCGACCGCTTGCAGTTCGGCTTGCTGTGGCTGCTGATGTTCCGGAACCTGCAGAAGTTCGTCGGTCTCGATCGCATGCGCTGCGGCTTCTGCGGCGGCGCCAGCGTCTCGCCCGAGGTGCTGAAGTTCTTCCGAATCCTGGGCCTCCCCGTCTATCAGGTCTACGGAATGACCGAGTCCGGCGGGGTGATCTTCCACCAGCATCCCCAGGCCGTGCGCCTGGGCGCCACCGGCACACCGATCGAAGGGCTGAACTGGAAGATCGCCGAGGACGGCGAACTCGTCGTCAAGCACCCCGCCGTCTTCAAGGGCTACATCCACGACAACAACGCCACCGCGCTGACGGTACAAGACGGCTGGCTGCACACCGGTGACATCGTGGCACAGGCCCCCAATGGCGAACTGATGATCGTCGATCGCAAGAAGGCCATCATCATCACCAGCGGCGGCAAGAACATCTCGCCCTCGGAGATCGAGAATGCACTCAAGGACAGCTTGTACATCCGCGAAGCCATCGTGCTGGGCGACGGCCGCCACTTCCTCTCTGCCTTGGTCCAGATCGACTACGACACCGTGGGAAAGTGGGCGCAGGAGAAACGACTGGCGTTCACCACCTACCGCAGCCTGTCGCAGCTGCCCGAGGTGCGCGAACTGGTCGATGCGGAAGTCAGGCGCGTGAACAAGCTGTTCGCGCGGGTGGAAAACATCCGCAAGTTCCTGATCCTCGAGAAGGAACTCGATCACGACGACGGCGAGCTGACCGCCACGCAGAAGGTTCGCCGCAACATCATCGGCAAGAAGTTCGCGCGCGAGATCGAACTGATCTACGGCGGAGGAACGGCCTGATGGACTACTTCGTTCAATTACTGGTCTCCGGCGTGGCCGTGGGATTGATCTACGGCTTCATCGGCATGGGATTCGCGATGATCTTCCGCGCCACCGGCGTGGTGAACTTCGCCCAGGGCGAGTTGATGATGCTGGTGGCCTACATCGGCTTCACGCTCGTGGGCACGTTCAAGCTGGGCTTCTTTGCGCTTCTGCTGGCCTCGGTCGTGGTTTCGGTGCTGATCGGCATGCTGGTCGAAGTGCTGCTGATCCGCCCGATGCTGGGCCAGCCGGTGTTCTCCACCGTCATGGTGACCATTGGCCTGGCCGTGATCATCCGCTCGGTGGTCGTGCTCGTCTGGGGCGCCGATCCGATGCCGCTGGCCACCGGGCTGTCCACCGAGCCCATCCGCATCGGGCCGGCCGGTGTGTTTCCGGCGCAGCTGTACGCGCTGGGCATCATGGCCTGCGTCGTGGGCGGGCTCTGGGTGTTCTTCCGCTACTCGCGCACGGGCATCGCGATGCGCGCCACCGCCAACCTGCAAACGACGGCGTTGCTCATGGGCATCAACGTCAAGCGCATCTTTGCGCTGTCATGGGCGCTCTCAGCCGGACTTGCAGCCATCGCAGGCGTGCTCGTCGGGGTGATCTACGACCTCAATCCAGGCATGTGGCTCACCGGGCTGCGCAGCTTCCCGGCGGTGATCCTTGGCGGGCTGGATTCGGTGTTCGGTGCCGCGCTGGGCGGGGTGCTGATCGGTGTGGTCGAGAACCTCTCCGAAGGCTACATCGGCCGCGGCATGAAGGAGATCGCCGGCTTCGTGCTGATCCTCGTGGTTCTCATGGTCCGCCCTTACGGCCTCTTCGGCAAAGCCGAGATCGAGCGAGTGTGATGCGCAGCGGAAACTTCAAACAAGACTACCGCCAGTTGCTGGTGCTGACCGACTCGGTGCCGGTCATTGTCTGGTCGATCGTGCTGGTGGCGGCGATCGCGCTCGCGCCGCTGCTCATTGGCAAGTATTTCGTCTCGCTGCTGCTGCTGATGATGATCACTGCCGTCGGCGTGTTGGGGCTCAACATCCTCACCGGCACCACCGGGCTCATCTCGCTCGGCCACGCCGGCTTCCTCGCCGTGGGTGCCTACGCGGCCGGGATCGTTGCCGGCCGCTACGGCTGGCCGATGCCGCTGTCGATCCTGGCCGGCGGCATTGGCGCCGCCGTCGCGGGCCTGGTGGTCGGCGTGCCCTCGCTGCGCTTGAAGGGCCTGTACCTGGCGATCACGACGATGGCCTTCGCGGTGATCATCAACCACCTCATCCTCAACGGCGGCGCACTGACCGGCGGCTCCGAAGGCTTGACAGTGCCGCAGCCGGCGCTGTTCGGCCGGCCGCTCGCGGCCGAGGGCGGCTACTACTACGTGGTTCTGGCGGTGCTGCTGCTGGCGGTGTTTGCCACGCTGAACCTGCAACGCAGCCGCGTCGGGAGGGCGCTGATGGCGATCCGCGAGCACGACATCGCCGCGCGCGCGATGGGCGTGAACTTGGTGCGCTGGCGCCTGCTCGCCTTCACGGTGAGTGCCTTCTACACGGGCGTGGCCGGCGCGTTGCTGGCCTTCTATACGCGCTACCTCAACGTCGACAGCTTCAGCCTGCTGGTGTCGATCGAGGCGCTGTCGATGCTGATCGTCGGCGGCCTGGGCACGGTGTCGGGCGCCTTGCTCGGCGCCGTGTTCATCTTCGTGCTCAACGAAGGCCTCGGCTTGCTCTTCAGCGCGCTGGGGTCGGGGGCACTCTCCACCGCCGCCTTCGAGATCAAGGGCATCGTCTACGGGTTGGCCATCGTCTTGTTCCTGCGCTTCGAGCCCGATGGCCTGATCGGCCGTTGGCGCGACCTGAAGCACTACTGGACGCATTGGCCGTTCCGCTACTAGAGCCATCACCCACGGGGGCAGCGGCCCCGCTCACCATGAGGAGACCGACATGAGCAGAATCGTTCCCAGCCTGCGCCCTCTCCTGGCCGCCGCGCTGTGTGCCTTGACCGCCGCTGCGCATGCCGCGGATCCCGGCGTGTTCGACGACCGCCTCGTCATCGGCAGCGTACTGCCGCAGACCGGGCCGCCCAGCCTGATCGGCAAGGCCGGCGTCATCGCGCTGCGCGTGTGGGAGAAGGACGTCAACGCGCGCGGTGGCGTCCATGGCAGAAAGATCGAGCTGCGCATCGAAGAAGACGGCTATGTGCCGCAACGCTCGGTGCAGGCGATCAAGAAGCTCGTCGACGTCGACAAGGTCTTCGCCGTGGTAGGCACATCGGGCTCCTCGCATTTGATGGCGATGATGCCGACGATCGAGGAGAACCAGATCCCGGCGATCAACTTCGCCGCCGTCGCCGGCCCGCACTTCACCCCCCCGCGCAAGACCGTCTTCAACGTCGGCGCCACCTACTGCCAGGAAATCACGGGTGCGATGAAACACCTGATCGCCACGCGCAAGCTGCAGAAGGGGAAGTTCGCGCTGATCTACCAGGACGACGACTTCGGCGCCGACGTCAAGTGCGGTTACGACGCGGCGCTCAAGGCCGCCGGGCTGAGCAGCGCGATCGACGTGCCCTACAAGCGCGCCCAGAAGGACTTCTCCGCCGAGGTGCTGGCGGTGCAGAAGTCCGGCGCGAACTTCGTGCTCGTGGGCGGCATCATCAGCGAGACGGCCACCATGCTCAAGGAGATCCAGAAGAACGGCATGGACGTCGTTCGACTGGCGGCACACCCCTCGCACCTGGGTGCGGTGCTGCAACTGGCCGGCAGCGCCGCGGAAGGCCTGCTGATCGCCGACTACGTGCCGCCGATCACCGACACCGAGACCCAGGGTATCGGCCGGCTCAACGCCTTGGCCTACAAGTACCTCACTGCCGACGACGTCAGGGCCATGAACCGCTACTCGCTGACCGGCTACGTGGCGGCGATGCTCCTGGAGTCGGCCCTGCAGGCCTGCGGACGGAATCTCACGCGCGCCTGCGTCGTGCAGAAGCTGGAGCAGACCAAGAATTTCGCCAGCGACGGCATCATGGCCCCGCTGAGCTTCGGCCCTGGCATCCGGCAGAGCGGCACCCGTCCGATCCTGCTCAAAGCCAACGTCGCCGCCGGCAAGTTCGAGCGCGCCTCGGACTGGCTGACGGACAAGTGATTGCCCGATTCACCTCTTCATCGACCCATCGTCGCACACACATGCAAACCTCGCTTCCGCTGCGTCCCCTGCTCGCTGCCGCGGCCATTGGCCTGTCGGCCCATTCCCTCACCGCTGCGGCCGCGGAACCAGGCGTCACCGACACCAAGCTCATCCTGGGATCGGTCACGCCGGTCAGCGGGCCGCCCAGCCTGCTCGGCAAGGCCCACATGCTGGCCCTGAAGGTCTGGGAGCAGGACGTCAATGCACGCGGCGGCATCAACGGCCGGAAGGTCGAGATCCGCCAGGACGACGATGGCTATGTGCCGCAGCGTGCGCTGCAGGGCATCAAGCGGCTCAACGAGGTGGAGAACATCTTCGCCCTGCTGGGCACCTCGGGCGCTGCGATGATGCAGGCCATGCTGCCCTACATCGAAGAGCAGAAGATCCCCACCATCAACGGCATGGCGGTGTCGGCCTCGCACTTCACGCCACCGCGCAAGACGGTGTTCATCCTCGGTCCGACCTATTGCCAGGAGCTGGCCGCCGGCATGACGCACCTGGTCAAGAGCAAGAACCTGCAGAAGGAGAAGTTCTCGCTCGTCTATCAGGACGACGAGTTCGGCGCGGATGTGCGCTGCGGCTACCAGAAGGCCGTCAAGGCACTGGGCCTGAACAGCGTGGCCGAGATCTCGTTCAAGCGCGGCACCAAGGACTTCTCTGCCGAGATGCTGAGCCTGAAGCGGGCCGGGGCCTCCTTCATCGCGTCGGGCGGCGTGGTGGCCGAGCATTCGATGCTCATGAAGGAGGCGGCGAAGAACCAGATGCCCGTGACCTTCCTGACCATCCACTCCGCACACCTCACGCCGGTGCAGGCGCTCGCGGGTCCGGCCGGAGACGGCTACTACGTGGCCGACTACGTGCCGCCACTGACCGACCTGGCGGTCCCCGGCATGGCCAAGTTCATCGCGTTGACGCAGAAGTACCTCAGCGCCGACGAACAGAAGCAGCTCAACCGCTACTCCATCACCGCCTATGTCGGCGCGCTGCTGATGGAAGACGCCGTTCGCCGCTGCGGCAAGGCGCTGACGCGCGCCTGCGTGGTCGACAAGCTCGAATCGACGAAAGATTTCCGCACCGACGGGCTCACCTCGCCGATCAGCTTCAGCGCCACGCAGAGGCAGTCGCCCAGCAGCGTGCTCGTGCTGCGCTCCGATGCCAAGGGCGGCAAGTTCGATCGCGTGTCCGATCCGATCCCGGTCACCGATTGAACCTTCGGCCGTGTCGACACCGACACATGTTCACGGCCCGTTCCAGGAACTGGTCGGGTACGAGACCATCGTTGCCGATGGTCGTCCACACCTCCGGTTGCCGGTGCGGCGCGAGCTGCTCAACCCGCACGGCGTGCTGCACGGCGGCGTGAGCCTCACGCTGCTGGACGCTATCGGCGGCCGCTCTCTGATCGACCAACGGGTCCCTGCCAACGGCCAGATCATCATGTCGTCGGTGACCGTCACGCTGACGACCGACTTCCTGCTGGGCGTACGTGACGGCGTGCTGTTCGCCACCGGCTCGCCCGACCACATCGGCAAGACCGTGGCCTACGTGTCGGTGCAGTTGCGGCACAACGACCTCTATGGCCCGCTGATCGCGCGCGGGCTCGGCACCTACAGGGTTTATGCGCGGTCATTGGTGCGTCCGGTCTGAGCGACGCGGCTCGGTCGCCGCGATCGCAGCCGCCGACGCGCCGGCCGACACCCCTTCAGAACACGCCGCACGCCAGACCCGCCGCAAGCGCCTGGCCCAGATCGGCACATTGCCGCAGGGAGGCAGGGGCGATGTGCTTGGGCGCGAGGATGGCCTGGGGAGTCTGTGCGCCGGTGCGCACGATCAGCGGCTCGGCGACCGAGCGCAGCCGCCAACCGGTGGCAACACGCTCGATCTGCCGCACCGCCATGCTGCCGTCGGTGCCGGCACAGACCATGGCGGCGTAAGGCCGCCCGTTGATGCGGCCGAGCGCGGCATAGTAGGTTCGGTCGAAGAAGTCCTTGAGTGCACCGGACATGGCGGCCAGATTCTCCGGCGTGGCGAAGAGGTAGCCATCGGCGCTCAGCACGTCCGTCGCACCGGCATCGAACGCGCGCCGGGCGACGACCTCGATCCCGTCTTCGTGGCGCGCCGCGTGCATCGCGGCCTCGACCATCTGGGTGGTGCCGCCCGTCATGGAATGGTGGACGACCAGCAGCGTCTTCATCGCAGTTGCGCCGAAGTATGCCCGTCTTCAGCCGTCCCCCGGCTGCCTCACCGTGCGGCCCCGAAACCGGCAAAGTGTGCGAACTCATCGGGCTGTGCGCGCTCGGTGATGAAGGCGTTCTCGGGGGCCGCCGGATCCTCGTGGCCAAGCGCGATGCCGCAGGCGAGGATCTCGTGTTCAGACAGCGGCAGTTGCTCGCGCACGATCTTGTGGAACCAGGCGAACGCGGCTTGCGCACAGGTGTGCAGGCCCTGGGCGCGGGCCGCGACCATGATGTTCTGAATGAACATGCCCATGTCCATGAAGCTGCCGGTGTTCAGGCGCCGGTCCAGCGTGACGAGCAGTCCCACCGGGGCGTCGAAGAAGATGTAGTTGCGGAGCATCTGCAGTTCACGCGCCTGGGCGTCGTCGCGTGCGATCCCCAGCGAGGCATACAGGCCGAAGCCGCAGCGGCGGCGGCGATCAAGATAGGGTTCGACCCACTGCGTTGGATAGTACGCGTACTCGGGCTGATGGCGGTCGGGGTCGGTCGTGGCGGCCTGCACGATCGCATTGCACAGCCGATTCTTCGGTTCTCCGGCAACTGCGTAGACGCGCCAAGGCTGCACATTGTTGCCGCTGGGCGCGCGCGCCGATACCTCCAGGATGTGGCGCACCACCGTGACGGGCACCGGCGTGGGCAGAAAGCGCCGCACGGACTTGCGGCTGCGGATGGCGTCGTCGACATGCATCGGGATCTCTCCTGGCGGGCAGCGCGGGACCGGCGTGTACACGCTGGACGGCGCACGCGCCTTGCGTTAACCTTGCGCGAATGCAGTCTACCAAACGACCGTTTGCTTGGATACCGTCGCCGGAGACGATTGCCGGCTCCAACCTCACTGCATTCATCCGGTACACCGGCCAGCCCGACCTGCAAAGCCTGCAGAGCCGCGCCGACGCGGACCCAGCCTGGCTGATGGAGCAGGTGTTCGGGTTCTGCGATTTCCGCTTCTACAAGCCGTACGAGCGCATGCTCGACACCTCGCGCGGCATCGAGTGGGCGCGCTGGTGCGTCGGCGGCACGACCAACATCGTGCTCAACTGCATCGACCGGCACCGTGGCACCCCCACCTGGGATCGCACCTTCATCGCCTGGGAGAGCGAGGATCCGACGGCACCCAACGCCCGGCGCGAACTGAGCTACCGCGAGTTCGACGCCGGGGTCTGCCGGCTAGCCGGTGCGCTCGAGGCGCTGGGCGTGCAGCGCGGCGACCGGGTGGGCCTGTACATGCCCAACCTGCCCGAGACCTTCATCGCGTTCTTTGCCGTGCTGAAGATCGGCGCCGTCGTCATGCCGCTGTTCTCCGGCTTCGGGCCGCAGCCGCTGGTGGCGCGTCTGAACGACGGCGAGGCCAAGGTCGTGCTCACCGTCGACGGCACCTGGCGCCGCGGCACCCCGGGCGCGATGAAGTCGGTGCTCGACGAGGCGCTGGCAGCGGTGCCCAGTGTCCGGAACGTGTTGGTGCTGCGGCACCTGGGCAAAGCCCTGCCCTGCCCCATGACCCCGGGACGCGATGTCGACTGGGCTGCGGCCGTGGCGGAGCAGTCCGCCGAGCGCGCCACGACCGAGATGGCCGCCGACGATCCGGCGGTGCTGCTGTACACCTCGGGCACCACCGGCAAGCCCAAGGGCTGCGTGTGGACGCACGTGGGCTTCCTCGGCTCGATGGTCACGCGCGACATGCACATCTGCGGCGACTTCCGTTCGAGCGACCGCTTCTTCTTCATGAGCGACATGGGCTGGATGGTGGGCGCGATGTGCGCCTGCATCCCCAGCTACTTCGGCGGCAGCCTGCTGGTGGCCGAAGGCACGCCCGACTATCCCGACACCGGCCGCTTCTGGCGGCTGCTGCAGGACCACAAGGTCACCTACCTTGGCGTGGCACCCACGCTGATCCGCGGTCTGATGCGCCACGGCGACCAGGAGGTCGGACGTTACGACCTCTCGTCGCTGCGCATCACCGTCTCCGGCGGCGAGGCTTGGACCGAAGCGCCTTGGCGCTGGTTCTTCGAGCATGTCTGCAAGGGCCAACTGCCGTTCCTGAACATCGTCGGCGGCACCGAGGTCGGAGGCTGCAACTTCACCGGCACCGTACACCACCCGCTGCGCCCGGGTTCGTTCGGCATGGGCGGCCTGGGCGTGGGTGTGGACATCGTCGATGACGCCGGGAAGCCCGTGGGCCCGGGACAGGTGGGCGAACTCGTGCTGCGCAATCCCAACATCGGCTTCACCAAGAGCCTGTGGCGCGACGACGAGCGCTACCTCGACAGCTACTGGCGCACCCTGCCCGGCCTGTGGGTTCACGGCGACTTCGCGATGCGCGACGAAGACGGACTCGTCTACATCCTCGGCCGCAGCGACGACACGATCAAGGTCTCGGGAAAGCGCACCGGCCCTTCGGAGATCGAGACCCTGCTCACCAGCACGGGCAAAGTTTCGGAAGCGGCTGTGATCGGCGTGCCCGACGAGGTCAAGGGGTCGGCCATCGTCTGCGTGTGCGTGCCGATGCCGGGCGTCGCCGCCGACGCGGCGCTGGAACGCGAACTGTCCGAAGCCGTGGTCAAGGGCATGGGCACCTCGTACCGCCCGCGGCAGGTGATGCTGGTGGGCGACCTGCCCAAGACGCGCAACATGAAGATCATGCGGCGCGTGGTGCGCGCGGTCTACCGTGGAGACAGCCCGGGGGACTTGTCGTCGCTGGTCAATCCCGAGGCGGTAGCGGAGTTGCAGGCACGCCTATCCGGCTGATGTCCGCTTGATGTTGTGGCGGACGGTCGCGGCTCAGGGCACGCCTAGCGCCGCGAGCGCAGCGGCATAGCCGGAGTCCCTCGATTCGCAGCCCACCGCTTCGCTGACCCGGTACAGCAGCCCGTCTTCGAGGCCGTAGACGAAACCGTGCACCTCGACCTGCTGGCCGCGCTCCCACGCGCGCCGCAGCACCGTGGTGCGGCAGACGTTGCTGACCTGCTCGATCACGTTGAGCTCGCACAAGCGTACCGCACGCTCAGCAGGGGAAGAGGCCACTTGGAGCCGGGCTTCGTGCTTGCGCGCGACGTCCTCGATGTGGCGCAACCAGTTGTCCGCCAAGCCTGTGCGGCGCTGCTCGATCACCGCCTGCACCCCGCCGCAGCCGTAGTGGCCGACCACCAGCACGTGCTCTACCTTCAGCACCTCCACGGCATACTGCAGCACCGTCAGGCAGTTCAGGTCCGAGTGCACCACCAGGTTGCCGACGTTGCGGTGAACGAAGATTTCGCCAGGTCGCAGGCCGACGATCTCGTTGGCCGGCACGCGGCTGTCGGAGCAGCCGATCCACAGGTAGCGCGGCGTCTGCTGCCCCGCGAGCCGGGTGAAGAACTGCGGGTCCTCCGCACGGCAGCGGGCCGACCATGCACGGTTGTTGCGAATCAGTGGGTCAATGCTGCACATGCTGCCGCTCCTGCGCCGACTCGCCGCCGCGTCAGCGGCCCTTCCACACCGGCTTGCGCTTCTCGGCGAAGGCGCGGGGGCCTTCCTGCGCGTCCTCGCTCGCGTAGGCGGCGCGGTAGATGTTGTGCGCCAGCGCCATGCCGGCTTCGCAGCCTGCGCTCATCGCGGTGAGGATGGACTCCTTGCCCGCCATCACCGACAGAGGCGCGTTGTCACGGATGCGCTCGGCCAGCGCCTGCGCGCGGACACGCACCGCATCGGGCGTGTCCTCCAGGTAGTTGATGAAGCGCAGCTCGTGGAAGACCTCGATCGGCTGCAGTTCGCCCGTGAGCACCATCTCCATCAGCAGCGGCTGCGGCAGCATCCACAGCAGCGGGATCGCCCACGGGCTGCCGCGGCCGGCGATGCGCGTCTCGGTGATGCCCACCTGCGTGCCCTTCAGGCCCACGCGCAGGTCGGAGTTCAGCGACAGCATCATGCCGCCGGCGATCAGGTGCCCTGTCATCGCCGCGATGATCGGCTTCGCCACGCGGCGCTGGCGGGCATGGAACGGGTCCTTCATCTTCGTCAGGATGTCCACGCCCTCCTCCTTCTTCACCCGCGCCGCCTCGCGCAGGTCCAGGCCGGCGCAGAAGGTGCCGCAGTCGGCCGAGGTGAGGATGGCCACGCGCACGCTGGGGTCGGCATCGACCTCGCCCCAGCAGTCGTACAGGCGGTTGGCGGCGGCCGGCGAGAGCGCATTGCGGATCTCGGGGCGGTTGATCTTCACGGTGGCGATGCCATCGCGCACCTCGTAGACCACGGTCTCTGCGTCGTTCATTTCGATGTCCTCCGGACAGGCATTGCGTCGGGCTTCAACCGGTGGTGACCTTCCACGAGGGCGCTCTCTTGCCCAGGAAGGCGGCGATGCCCTCGGCCGCGTCGGGCCGCTCCCAGGCATCGGCGAGAAGCGCGGCGGTGTAGTCCATGCACTCGCGCGGCGGGCGGCCGATCACGTCGTTGAAGAGCTTCTTGGTGGCGGCGATCGAGCTCACCGGCAGCGACAGCACGAGATCGAGTTCCTCGGCCACCGCGCGGTCCAGTTCGTCGGGCGCAACCACGCGGTCCGCCAGGCCGATGCGCTCCGCCTGCGCCGCGTCGATGAACTGCGTCGTCAGCCCATAGCGCCGCGCGCGGGCCAGCCCGAGCCGGCGCGCGACATAGGGCCCGATGTTGGCCGGCACCAATCCGAGCCGTGCCTCGGTGAGCGAGAAGCGCGCGGTGCTGGAGGCCACCACCACGTCGCAGATGCAGGTCAACCCGAAGCCGCCGCCGGTGGCCGGACCGTTGATGCGCCCGATCACCACCTTGGGCAGGTGGTCGAACTCGTAGAACAGGTCGGCCAGCGGGCGCGAGTCGGCAATGCGCTGGTCGCGACTCTGGCTCAGCACGGTCTGCATCCACTTCAGGTCGCCGCCGGCACAGAACGACTTGCCCTCGCCGGTGAGCACCAGGGCGCGCACCTGGTCATCGGCGGCCACCTCGGCCAGCGCGTGGCGCAGTTCCCGCGTGACCTCCAGGCTCAGCGCGTTCTGGATCTCGGGCCGCGCCAGCGTCAGGCGCGCCACCTGCGCGCTGTCACGAGTCAGGCGAATGGACTGGTAGTTCATGAGGTTTGTGCTCCTGGTTCACGTTCTGTTCGAGGGCCGGGCACCCCAGGATCGGTCTCGGCACCCACCACCGCCACCACGCGGCCGCGCTCCACCGTCTGACCGGGGCTCACCGACAGGCTGGCGAGCACGCCATCGTGCTCGGCGCAGATCTTCAGTTCCATCTTCATTGACTCCATCGTCACCACGACGTCGCCGGCGCGCACCGGCCGCCCCACCTCGGCGTGCGTCGCGAGAATGGTGCCCATCATCGGCGCGCGCAGTTCTCCGGAGCCGGCGCTGCCTGCGGTCGCACGGGCCAGGTAGGGCACCACTTCCAGTTGGTGGCTGGCGCCGCCCCCCTGCACGAAGAGGCTCGTGCCGCGACGGGCCAGGGCCAGCGTCTGCAACTCGCCGCCGTGTTCGCATTGCCAGCCCCCATCGGCCTGGGCGCGCAACGCCAGGCGGAGGCGCTGCGCGCCCACCAGCACGGTGGTGAAACCATCGGGCCCGGGAATGCCCAGGTAGACTTCGTGCACGCTCGCAGCGTCGCGCAGCAGCACCGCGGGCACCGCGCTCAGCGCGTCATCGCCGGCCTGCAACTGCCAGCCGGTGACGTCGGCGCCCGACCAGGCCCCGCAGTCCGACGCGCGCGCGCGTTCGTCGAGCATCCACCAAAGTCCGGCCGCGGCCACGATGTCCAGCGGCACCGCCTGCGTGGCCCGCTCTGGTCGCGCCAGCCATTCGTCGATGCTGCGGGTGTGGAAGCCCGCGTCGCGCACCTCGGGTCGTGCCAACAGCCGGCGCAGGAAATCGGCGTTGGTGGTCACGCCCAGCACCCGCGTCGCCGCGAGTGCCGACTGCGCGCGGTCGATCGCCTCGTCGCGGCTGGGCGCGTGGACGACGAGCTTGGCCAGCAGCGAGTCGTAGTGCGGCGTCACCACCGAGCCGGCGCGCACGCCGGTTTCGACGCGCACGCCGTCGCTGGGGAAGGCGATCTGCTCGATGCTACCGGTGGCAGGCAGGAAGTCGTGCGCGGCGTCCTCGGCACACAGCCGGGCCTCGACCGCATGGCCGCTCACGCGCACGTCGGCCTGGCGCACCGGCAAGCGCTCGCCGCAGGCCACGCGCAACATCAGCTCGACGATGTCGATGCCGGTCACCTCCTCGGTCACCGGGTGTTCCACCTGAAGCCGCGGATTGACCTCGAGGAACCAATGCCGGTCTCCCGCGACGAGGAACTCGACCGTTCCCACGCCACGGTAATCCAGCCGGCGCGCCAGACGCAGCGCATCGTCGAGTAGACGCTCGCGCAGCCCGGCGGGCAGCGGTGCCGCGGGCGCCTCCTCGATCAGCTTCTGATGGCGGCGCTGCAGCGTGCACTCGCGCTCATACAGGTGGATCACCTCGCCGCGGCCATCACCGGCGATCTGCACCTCCACGTGGCGCCCGCGTTCGACATAGGGTTCGACGATCAGCGCCGCATCGCCGAAGGCGCTGCTCGCCTCGCGCATCGCGGTGCCGATGGCGGCCTGCAGTTCGCCCGCGTGGCGCACCACGTGCATGCCCTTGCCGCCGCCGCCGGCCGCCGGCTTGAGCAGCACCGGCAGCGGCAGCGCGCGCGCGCGCGCGGCCACCACATCGGCGTCGGCGCTGGCCTCCTCGCCGCCGCCGAGCACCGGCACGCCGGCGGCGCGCGCCTCCGCCTTGGCCTCGCCCTTGTGGCCGAAGCGGCGCAGCGTCTCGGGCGTGGGGCCGATGAACACCAGCCCCGCCGCCTCCACCGCCTCGGCGAAGGCCGGGTTCTCGGCCAGGAAACCGTAGCCGGGGTGGACAGCATCGGCCCCGGCGCGGCGCGCAGCATCGAGGATGGCGTCGATGCGCAGGTAGCTGTCAGCAGCGCTGGCGCCACCGACGCCGATCGACGAGTCCATCGATGCGGTGTGCAGCGCATCGCGGTCGGCACTGGAATGCACGCCGATGGGTGCAATGCCCAGCCGCCTGCAGGTGCGCACGATGCGGCAGGCGATTTCACCGCGGTTGGCGATCAGGATTCTTCGGAACATCAGCGCCCGCTCCACCGCGGCGGCCGCTTCTCGTTGAAGGCGCGCACACCCTCCAGCCGGTCCTGCGACGACACGAGCACGTTGTAGGCGGCGATGTCGAGCGCGTAGCCGCTATGGAAATCGACCTCACCACCTCGCGAGGCCGCCACCTTGGCGTAGTGCACCGCCATCGGCGCCGCCAGCGTCACCTCGCGTGCCTCGGCCACGGCGGCGGCCAGCGCCTGGCCGGGCTCGACGAGCGTGGTCACGATGTTCCACTGCGCCGCCTGCTCGGCGGAAAAGCGCCGCGCCGTCAGCAGCAGCTGCTTGGCGCGGCGTGCGCCGGCGGCGCGCACCAAGTTCTGGATGCCGCCGCCGCCGGGCATGATGCCGCGGCGCACCTCGGGCAGGGAGAACACCGCCGAGCGCGCGGCGACGATCCAGTCGCACATCAGCGCCAACTCGCAGCCACCGCCGTGCGTGTGGCCCTCGACGGCGGCGATCACCGGCGCCGGGAAGTCCTTCACCGCCAGCAGCACCTCCTCGGCCAGCTGGTGCTGGCGCCGCCACTGGTGGTCGGTCATGCCATCGCGCTGCTTCAAGTCGCCGCCGGTGCTGAATGCGCGCTCACCCGCGCCGGTGACGACGAGCACGCGCAGTCCGTCGTCGAAGGCCAACTCGTGCAGCGCCGCGCGCAGCTCGACGAACATCTGCGTGTTCATCGCGTTCATCACCTCGGGCCGGTTCAGCATCAGGCAGCGCACGCCCTCGTCGGGGGCGGTGCCGGGGGCGGGCTCGATGCGCAGGGTTTCGTAGGTGGCCATCGTGCGCGGTTCAGTAAGAGCGCGGCATGCCCAGCAGGTGTTCGGCCACCTGGGCGAGCACCAGGTTGTTGGAGATCGGCGCGGTGCGGAACAGTCGGCTTTCCTTCCACTTGCGCTCGATGTCGAAGTCGCAAGCCACGCCGTAGCCGCCGAAGGTGGTCATCGCGGCCTCGGCGGCCTCCCAGGCGGCCTCGCTGGCCAGGTACTTCACCATCGTGGCCTCGCGGCCGCAGGACTGGCCGGCATCGAACAGCGTGGCCGCCTTGTTGCGCATCAGTTCGGCGGCCTCGACGTTCATGTGCGCGCGCGCGATCGGGAACTGCACGCCCTGGTTGGAACCGATCGGGCGGTCGAAGACGATGCGCTCACCCCCGTAGGCTGCGGCCTTGCCGACGAACCAGTGACCGTCGCCGATGGCCTCGCTGGCCACGAGCAGGCGCTCGGAGTGCAGCGAGTCGAGCAGGTAGTGGAAGCCCTTGCCTTCCTCGCCGATGCGGTCGTCGTCGCTCAGCTCGAGGTTGTCGATGAAGACCTGGAAGGTGTGGTGGTTGATCATCGTGCGGATCGGTCGCGCCTGGAGCGACTTGCCGGCCTTGGCGATGTCGATCAGGAAAAGGCTCAGCCCGTCGGTCTTCTTCTTCACCTCCTCGATCGGCGTGGTGCGCGCGATCAGCAGGTACAGGTGCGAGTGGCTGTAGCGCGAGGTCCAGATCTTCTGGCCGTTGAGCACGTAGCCGCCCGGCACGCGGCGCGCGAAGGTCTTGATCGCCAGCGTGTTGGAGCCGGCGTCGGGCTCGGTCACGCCGAAGGCCTGCAGGCGCAGGCTGCCGTCGGCGATGCGAGGCAGCGTGCGGCGCTTCTGCGCCTCGCTGCCGTGGCGCATGATCGACGCCATCGTGTACATCTGCGCGTGACAGTGCACCGCGCTGGCGCCGTTCTGGTTGATCTCCTGCAGGATCAGGCAGGCGTCGAGCAGCGGCAGGCCGGCGCCGCCGTACTCCTCGGGGATCAGCGCGGCCAGCCAGCCGGCCTTTGCCATCTCATCGACGAAGGTCTCGGGGTACTTGCCGTCCTGCGCGAGCTGCCGCCAATACTCGGGGCCGAAGCGCGCGCACAAGTCCTTCACGGCCGCCCGGATCTGGGCCTGGGTCTCGGTGTAGTCGAAGTTCATGGCCATGTGGGAACAGGTCCTTCCGATGAGGTTCAGCCGGTCACGCCCTGGCGCTTGAGCGCCGCCTGCGCCGCCGTGTCCAGCCCCAGCGCGCCGAGCACGTCCGCGGTGTCGGCCCCGAGCACTGGCGGAGCGGCGGGCGCACGGCCGCGCTGGCCGCCGCTGTGGAAGGGCAGGCCGATCGCGCGGTGCCCACCCGCCAGGGGCAGCGGCACCTCGGTCAACAGCTTCAGGGCGTGCACCTGCTCCTGGTCCAGCACCTGGGCCACGTTGTTCAGCTCGCTGCACGGCGCACCGGCGGCGCGCAGCCGCTCTATGCAATCGGCGGTGCTGCGCGACCGTGTGTGCGCTTCCAGCGCCTCGTGCAGCGCGTCGCGGTGGCCCACGCGCGAGGGATTGTCGGCAAAGCGTGGGTCGCGCGCCAGCTCGGGGCACCCGAGCGCGTCGCAGATGCGGGCGAACAGCCGGTCGTTGGCCGCTGCGATGAACACCTGGCCATCGGCGGTGTCGTACAGCTCGTAGGGCACCATCATCGCCATGCCCGAGCCCATCTTGCGCGGCAGCCGGCCGGTGGCCAGGTAGTTCGCGATCGGCACCGCCATCCACGCCAAGCCGGTCTCGAGCAGGCTGGCGCCCACGCGCATGCCCTGTCCGGTGCCGGCGCGCTGCAGCAGCGCCGCGAGCACCGCCATCGCCGCCCACATGCCGGTGCCCAGGTCGATCAGCGAGACGCCCACCCGCGCCGGCTCGTCGCCCTCGTGGCCGGTGACGCTCATGATGCCGGTGAAGGCCTGCATCAGCGGGTCGTAGCCGGGCAGGCCGCGCATCGGCCCGACCTCGCCAAAGGCGCTGATGGCGCAGTAGACGAGCCGCGGATTGACGGCCCGCAGAGGCTCGTCCCCCAGCCCGCGCGCTTCGGCACTGCCGGGCTTGAGCGAGTGCACCAGCACGTCGGCACCGGCGGCCAGCTGCGCCACGATGCACTGGCCCTCGGGCCGGTCCAGATCGAGCGCGACGCTCTTCTTGCTGCGGTTCAGCGCGGCAAAGCCGGTGGACATGCCGCCGATCTCGGGTGGCCGCCAGGCGCGCGCGTCGTCGCCGCTGCCCGGCCGTTCGATCTTGATCACTTCCGCGCCAAGGTCGGCGAGGATCTGCGTGCAGTAGGGTCCGGCCACGTTCTGCGTCAGGTCGACGACGCGCAGGCCTTGGAGCACGGAACCGAGCATCGTCATCACATCCTGAACACGCCGAAGCGCGTCTCGCGTTGCGGCTGGCGGCCGGCCAGTTCGAACAACAGGGCCAGCGTGTCGCGCGTCTCCAGCGGGTCGATCACCATGTCGCACCACAGGTTGGAGGCGAAGTTGTAGGGGCTCGCGAAGGCCTCGAACTGCTCGCGGATCGGCTGCTTGAAGCGCTCGCGCTCTTCGTCTGTCCAGCGCGTGCCCTCGCGCTCGTGGATGCGGTCGCGCACCATCGTCAGCGTGGTGGCCGCCTGCTCCGGGCCCATCAGCGCAGCACGGCCGCTGGGCCACATCAGCATGGCATGCGGCTTGAACGGGCGCCCGCACATCGCCAGATAGGCCGCGGCGTACGACCCGCCGGTGATGAGCGTGTAGCGCGGCACGTTGGCCGAGGCCATCGCGGTGATGAACTTGGCGCCGTGCTTGGCGATGCCCTCGCGCTCGACCGCCTGGCCGACCATGAAGCCGGAGACGTCGGCCACGAACAGCAATGGGATGTCGCGCTGGCAGGCCAGTTCGATGAAGTGCGCGCCCTTGACGGCGGCCTCGGAGAAGATGACACCGTTGTTGGCCAGGATGCCCACCTGGAAGCCCTTGATGCGCGCGAAGCCGCAAATCAGCGTGTCGCCGTACAGCGGCTTGAACTCCTGCAGTTCGCTGCCGTCGATCAGGCGGGCGATGACCTCGCGGTTGTCGGTGGGGTGGCGCGTGTCGGCGCTGACGATGCCGTAGATCTCGCGAGGGTCGTGCAGCGGCGGCCGCGCCGGGGCCACGTCCCAGCGCTGCCTGGGCGGCGTGCCGAGGTGGGCGACGAGGTCGCGCACGATCGCGATGGCGTGGCCGTCGTTCTCGGCCAGGTGGTCGGTGACGCCGCTGACACGGCTGTGCATCTCGCCACCGCCTAGCGTCTCGGCGTCGACCTCTTCCTTGGTGGCCGCGTACACCAGCTCAGGCCCGCCGAGGAACATCGCGCCTTGCTTGCGCACGATCACCGCGATGTCGCACAGCGCCGGCAGGTAGGCGCCGCCCGCGGTCGAAGGCCCATGCACGGTGGCGATCTGCGTGATGCCCTCGGCCGACATGCGGATCTGGTTGTAGAAGATCGAGCCGAACTGGCCGTCATCCGGGAAGATGTGCGCCTGCTCGGGCAGGTTGGCGCCGCCGGACTGGACCATCGTGATGCACGGCAGACGGTGCTGCCAGGCGAACATCTGCGCCCGCACGTGCTTCTTGGCGGTGATGCCGTAGTAGGTGGCGCCCTTCACGGTGGCGTCGTGGATCATCAGCATGCAGGGCCGGCCGCTGACCAGGCCCACGCCGGTGATGATGCTGCCGCCGGGCGGCACGCCCTCGTAAAGGCCGTCGCCGGCGAGCTGGCCGAATTCGAGGAAGGGCGAGCCGGGGTCCAGCACCGCCGCCAGCCGCTCGCGCGGCAGCAGCTGACCGCGCTGCTTGTGCAGGCGGCGCGCCTTCTCCGGCCCGCCGACCAGCGCCCGCGCGCGGCGGGCGTGCAGATCGGCAACCCGTGCGAGGTAGGCATCGCGGTTGCGCGCGAACGCCTCGTCGGTCGTCGATATGGAGGAAGGCATCACCGTCATGCCGACGGCCCGAAGTTCCTGCGCTGCAGCCGTCCGAACCGCTGCAGGTGGTGGTCGATGCCGCCATCGGCCTTCTCGAGCAGCGTCAGGCGGCGGAAGTAATGGCCGATGTCCAGTTCCTCGGTCATGCCCACGCCTCCGTGCAGCTGCACGCCCTGCTGGGCGACGAAGCGCGCGCGCTCGCCCACGGCCACCTTCGCCGCCGACGCCGCGCGGGCACGCTCGTCGGGTGCCGCATCGGCATGCAGCGCCGCCATCACGACCATCGAGCGCGACGCCTCGAGCGCCGCGAACATGTCCACCATGCGGTGCTGCAGCACCTGGAAGCTCGCCAAAGGCGCACCGAACTGCTTGCGCGTGGCCAGGTAGGCGCCGGTCTTGTGCAGCACCGCCGACATCGCGCCCAGCGCATCGGCACAGGCGGCGATGGTCGCGAGATCGACCGCGCGCCCCAGCGCGTCGAGGGCGCGCGCCGGCTCGCCCAGCAGCGCGCCCGCGTCGAGCTGCGCCCCGGTCAACCGCAACTCGCCGCTGCGCAGGCCGTCGTAGCGCGCATAGGCCACGATCTCCACACCCCCGGTCGTGGCCGGCACGGCGAACAGCGCGATGCCGTCGCGATCCCCCGGCTGGCCGTCGATGCGGGCGCTGACGATCACCGTGCCGGCCCAGGGCAGCCCGACGACGCCGGTCTTGCGGCCGTCGAGCACCCAGCCGCTGCCCTGTCGCCTTGCACGTGTCTCGACCCATTCGAGCGCGGGGCCGGACTCGGCCTCGGTGTACGCCAGCGCCAGCTTGCTGCGGCCTTCCACCAGCGGCACCAGCAGCGCCCGCTGTTGCGCGCTGTCGGCCGCAGCGGCCACCGCCTGCGCCGCCAGCACGGTGGATGCGAGGTAGGGCTCGACGCACAGCGCCGCGCCCATCGCTTCGCACACCTGGATCAGCTCGGGCATGCCGCCGAAGCCGCCCACGGCTTCCGGCAGGGCCAGGCCGAGCCAGCCGAACTCGGCGAAGCGCACCCAGTGCGCCGCGCCCCAGCCGCCGTCGGACGCCAGCGACCGCGCGCGCGCGTCGAAGCCATACTCGGCACGAAAGTATTTGTGCGCCGCCTCGCGCAGCATCTTCTGTTCGGGGGTGGGGTTCAGGTCCATGCGCATGTACTCCGTTCAGCGTGCGGCGCCGGCCAGCATGGACTTGGCCAGCACCGTCTTCTGCACCTCGTCGCTGCCGCCGTAGATGGTGCAGGCGCGCAGGAAGGCATAGCGCTCCATCGAGTGGACATGCGCGGCCTCGGCCAAGGCGCCTTCGGGATGCCAGGGCCAGGCCTGCTCGGCGCCGATGTCGAGCGCCAGCTCGGACAGCGTCTGCTGCACGGCCGTGCCCATCAGCTTGAGCAGCGACGACTCCGGGCCCGGCGCCTTGCCCGCCGCGGTGGACGACAGCACACGCAGGTTGGTGTACTCGAGTGCCGTCAGGTCGATCTCGGCGCGCGCCAGCCGTGCCGCCATCCCCGGCTGGTCGATCAGGCGAGTGCCGGCCCAGCGGCGCTCGGCGGCCGAACGCAGCAGGTTGGCCATCGCCGCCTTCGACTCGGCCACGCCGGCGATGCTGGTGCGTTCGTGCGTGAGCAGGTACTTGGCGATCTCCCAGCCCTGCCCTTCTTGGCCGACCAGGTTGCTGCGCGGCACGCGCAGGTCGGCGAAGAAGACCTGGTTCAGATGGTGCTCGCCATCGATCGAGACGATCGGGCGCACCTCGATGCCCGGACGGTCCATTTCGATCAGCAGGAACGAGATGCCCTCCTGCTTCTTGCCGGTGTTGGCGGTGCGCACCAGGCAGAACATGTGGGTGGCCCAGTGCGCATAGGTGGTCCAGATCTTGGAGCCATTGATCACGTAGTCGTCGCCGTCCGACACGGCGGTCGTCGCCAGGCTGGCCAGGTCCGATCCCGCGCCGGGCTCGGAATAGCCCTGGCACCACCAGTCCTCGCAGCGACGAATGCGCGGCAGGT